>Ga0179591_1294802_pt1 | contig 9997 bp, 8 predicted proteins | sample CZOMad2_1_08_16f_FD_182891 | JGI IMG/M metagenome (GOLD analysis project Ga0179591, IMG submission 182891) | Vadose zone soil fungal communities from Angelo Coast Range Reserve, California, USA - CZOMad2_1_08_16fungal (PacBio error correction) | ecosystem: Environmental > Terrestrial > Soil >... | reverse complement strand
TATGACCGGTTTTTTTAAGTCTAGTATTGAAATCTTTCTGACGTTTTTTAATTTACAGACTCACTGCAGTCCTACCCTTCTTCCAGTCCAAACAAAGTGGATTCCCCCCGCCCCCATTCCCTTTCACCGGAAACCCCCTAAGACCACGACGCCCCTCATCCGAATTACCCGGAGGAGAACTTCATTCTCTTTCCTTCCCTCACCGGTCGCCTTCCTGAAGGATCTCCAGCCCCCACCCAAACCCCGTGAGGTTTCAATTTTTTTTCCGACTGACCATCCAAGATTTCTGCCCCCCCCCCTGAAAGAGAGTTTCTGGTCCGGCCCCTGCTGGCCATGCCTAGCGCCTCTGTGTTCATACCTCCTTTCTACCGAAATTTACCATGCTGCGGGAAAGGACTGCAAATTATGGACCCAGTTGTCCCCTACTTCACCCCGTCCAACTACCCCCCCCCGTCTTTTCGTAACACCTGGTAACGAGATGAACTTGATCCACAGCCAGGCCTCCCCAGGTTCAATCGTGATAAAAGCCCCCTAGGCCCCCTTCGAATAATCTTTTTCCTTTTCGAGTCATATTTACCGGCTCCTTGCATGTTCCCCCCTCTCTTGAGGATACTGATGGCGCAGCCACTAAAGTCTCTTCGAACCTCCTTGCTTGATTGACCCACAGTTGAGCTACACCGCGAATTTTACTAATTATCGACCTAGAATGTTTCCTTGCTCCTTCCCGCCGAAGAGCGCGTTTCTGGTCCGCGGCCACCTAGGAGCGCCAGGAGCCCCTCCAAAATCTACCATCCTTGTCCCCTGCAGCAAGGAGACTGCCACCACGACCATTGTTCCTTTTACCACACACTTTGAAGAGTTGACTGCTTTCTTTCGAACTGTTCGCCCTGAATTGCGGCCCCTCCCTTCTTTTTTGGGCCCAGGAATTTTCAGCAGAGCTCCTGATATGTAGCCGGCGGAAAATCTGCCCCCCCTTTTTTTTTCCCGACGTGTAAAAAGGCCCCCCCCGCAAACTCCCCTGGCTGGCTCATATGTTTTTTTTTTGTCCGCGGGGAGGTCCTGTTGAATTTCCCACTGTCAGCCTTTCTTGACGTTTTCAATGAACCCCACGGTTCAGGTTCAAAAAAATAGATTTGACCCAGGTTCAAGAAATTTTTTTGTACTCATAGATATCTCACTTTTTCTAGATAGACAAGATCCCCATAGAGAAAATGGAAACCATCCTATCTCCTGAAGTCTGGAAGGGGTTGGGGGGTTTTTGGGGGGAGTGTTTTTGTGAGGGTTTTTGGGTTTTTCTTTGGTGTTTGGGGGGTGTTGGTTTGTGTTTTGTTGGTTTTTTTTTTTTTTTTTGGTTGGGGGGTTGTTTGTTTTTGGTTGGTACTGGACGCTCATAGGACGAGGTTAACCGACGTTCTTCATGTCCCAGGGTGATAATATTACAGAAAACTACAGATCTGACGTTCCCCACCTCAGCCCCACCGATTCTACCCACTTCCGCAGCTCGACGAAGACGCCAGACTTCTTTAAAGCTGCATATCTACATTCCCCAACCCCAATGTCTCTTGACGTGGCGCCTGCGCGTGTTCCAGTCTATATTGTCTCTGGAACTTCGCACCTGCAAGGTTTGTCTCTGCCCCCCCCACAAATACGTCCACGCCTTTTTTTCCTCACGGGATAACCACCCTCCTCCCTTTATCGGCACGTCTTTGGACGAATCCGCCTGTACTGAGTGTCTAGTGAGGGGTGAGAACCTAGTGCTGTGGCCTATACAATCTCCCGACAGTCCCGGGCGGGCGTAGGCAGACTCCCCGTGCGGGGGACACCATTCCGGCCGCTGGCGAGGAGCCGGTCCGCTGATCCTCTTTTGCCAGGGGTCGCGTCAGTACCGTGGAGCCCCCCTGAATCGCCGTCTGCCGATCTTAATGGCTGCGACTCTATCTTGGCGGTCTTTGTGGACCCCCGTGCCTCTGATGGTGGTGCCTAGATCGGCTCGGTAGGGGCAGCTGCCGTTGGGCGGGCCCGAGCGGCCGTCCGGATCGTTACCTAGCGCACGGTCGGTTGTTTGGGAGGGTTGTGCGGGTGTTTAGCTGCGCTATGGCGGGTCGGGCACGGAGGGGCGCCGGCGGTCGGGTCAGGTAAGGCGGTCCTTCCGTGTGTCTGGGGGGAGCCCTGTTGCCGTTCCGGGGCTGGGTCGGCTTGGGGTTGTGTTGGGGCTGTTCCTCTTTGTCGTTGGAAATGGTGGGGTGGGGGGTGTTGGTCGGGTGGGGGGGGGGTGGGGGTGTTGGGTGTGTTGGGTTGGGGGGTACTTTTTTTTCAACCCAAAGATCCTTACGACCTTAACCCCAACTTCCATCCCCCCCTAAAAGGGCAATTGGTTAGGGAAGGTTCATTCCACCTCCCCATCCAGACCAGGGAGCACTTTCAGCCCCATCGCGCCTTTATTTTTGACATCGATTTGCGGCCTCTTTTCCCATCGTGAACCTCCCCTCTCCGGCCCCTTTCTACTCTAGTGTCCCTCGTCCCGACACCCCTTCCCTCCCCCCCGCTCAATCTAAAGCAGGGCTTCCCCGTTCCCTGCCCGCGCCTGACCCATGCCTGATCGAATAGGCTTTCCGGCGTCCCCCCCTGTCTACGATGCCGCAACGTTCTTTTTTCTTTAACAGACTCTCCATCCCAGCCTTTGAGCCCGCCCGGCCCCTGGTGTATACATGCCCAGGGAATACACATGTCCAGTTTAGGATCACCTCCCCTTATTCGTTACGCTTACAACTTTCTTCCTTACTTGACACCATTTTTTTTAAAACTCGCCGCCGGGTTTCGATGCTGAGCTCTTTTCCTTAAAGGGACGAAAAAATCTGGAATACCTATTCAATCCATTTTGCAGAGAGAGCATTTGGCCCGCAACGAAGACTTTTCCGCCTTTTTCCTTAGGCATTTTGGTGTTTGTTACTAAAGATGATGTAGTTTTCTCAAGGACAGGGTTTTTTCTTTTCCTCCCCCGGTCGGATCCGAACAGTGACGCAGTTGCACGACGCCACCCCAGGGTATAGTGAGGACCAGTGCTTTCTTGGGCCCTTTTCCCAGCATTCAGGTGCGGTTGTTTCATTGCGCCTTTATTTCCGTCTCTTCCGTGGCCACCGCCACCGTTCACCCCCTTTTTCCTGACTTAGAAGGTTTAGAATTCCAGCCCCCTTTCTTCTTTCTTCCAGCCCTGTCCTTGGGTCTTTAGCAGGGAAGGAACGTGTGCCTCCTTGGAGGAAGTTCAGCTTTGCTTGAATCCTTATTGGCAACGATCTTTGGTAGTCCTTTACGTACTCACACTGCTGGTGTTACCTCCGATGGGCGTTGAGGCCTCCCCCCCTCAAACGTCCCCCTTCCGCCGGCCTTGTTCGGTCATTGCTTATCCAACCTCGAAGAGTCTCCGCTGAGGAGAAATCCCTTCCTTTCCTGTTTAAAACCTTTTACCAGTTGTTAAATCCTGACCTCCGAGGACTCAGCGCTTGTCCTACCGAGAGTTAAGGCACCCCACGACCTCAGCACGCCAGGAAGATGCCCCAAGCCTCGATCACCTTTTTCCTTCGTTGATAGCCGGTACTTTTTTTATTTTTCGGTTTCGTGTTGCACCTTTCTTTGACGGGTTCTGACTTCCCCCCTAGTCACGAAATCGACCGGGTCCCTGCAAGATGCGCCGTTCATCCACTTCCATTGGTCCTTGTGATATGATGCACTTTCCAGCAGAAAGGCTAAGCTGCCGGCATATGAGACTATATCGTCATGGTCTTGTATTTCTTTGCAGAATCCAGGATGTTGAGCCTTTTGAAGATATTCACTTTGTCCGCAAGATCCAGATACGTCCGGTAACCATTACTTCTCTTCTTGCCAGAGCCGCCTCTCGCTTCTGGCCGAGTGTTTGAACGTGATGGCCGCCGAACGAGCTGATCGAGGTGGAACCAGTAACTTTTCGGGAAATTAACTGATCTTTTCCCAGGCTTGGTTTTTTCCCCCTTTAGGTCGTGCCACAATAAGACCGGGTTACGACGTGGACACAGTTTCCCCCCCATGCAAAGGGAGGCTTGAGTTGGAAATCCTCTTCTTTTTTATTCCTAGTTTTCCCCCCTGTTTGCCGCCGTGGATGATTGTGTCCTTCCCACAGTTGGATACAGATCCATTACGGCCCTGCGGATTCCAGGTCGAGTTGAATTCCCTTTCCTTTACCCCAGATTATCCTTGGAGATCATTTCGTCGGAACCGCGCTCAGATTATGTTAGAAGCAATTTGAGTTTCCTCTTGGCCATTTCCAATCCTGACGTTAACCTGTGTTTGGAGCCCGTAGTCCTTTCCCTGGAGATGCCAGCTGCCTTGTGAGAGAACCGATGTTCCCAATCTGCAGTCCTAATTTTCGTAGTGAGTATTTCCCTCCATCCTGTTCCCATAATCGCTTGCTCGAGTTTTTTGCCGTGTAACTCGGGCTAGCCGATTTTCTAGCCTGGCTTTCTCGAAATCATCTCTGACGCTGGTTGTATGGAAAATGCCATATTACACCCAGTTTAAATATTGCGCCACGAGTCTTCCCAAAGGTATGTCACGGTTTGATTAAGGAGCTTTTCATATTTTTGGTCCCTTGTGTGGATCAATTAATGGCGTGTCGCTCCAAGTTAGGTGCAGATTTCACGCCCTATTTTTTGTAGGTTGATGGTCTATCCCCCGATTTCGTGCCCGCCCCTACTTTCCATGGGAAGAGAGCCTTTCTAATTCTAGTCGCTTAAATGAGCCTGCCGTTAACAGCACCCCTAGCTGCCGGTAATCTTAGCGGTCTCCGTCCCTGTAAGACCCTGAAGACCCCCTTTTGTGCCCTTTTGACTTCCATCAGATGACGGTTGAAGTCGTTGCCTTAGATTTTATCATCTTCTCAGCGCAGGATGGACGATTTTTTTCTTCTTGGGTCTCTTTGTTCAGTTCCATCGGCGTTGACCCTTTTTGGTTTAGGGTAAACCCACATCCCCCTAGAAACGGCCCTTTGACTTCTTACCTTTCCTACTTCATCCTTCGGTTTTTTTAATCTTATACCCATCCTTCATATTGTATTATTCTTTTTCCTCCTACGTTGTGTTGTTCCTTTTTCTCTCTACTTTATGAGGGAAATACTCGTCTTTTTCCCCGACTCCTTTCTATCCCTTACTTAAGATTGATGGTCCACTATAAAAATCGATGTTTGGTATAATACAACCCACCCACAACCAACCACCGTAATGACCGACTCACGAACTCCCCTTTCTATTAGAAGAAGTGGAACGCCCCATCCTGCGACCACCCTTAAAACTTAGAAATCTTCTCTGGGGCTAATTCGAATCCTTTTCTTTCGCCCTTTTGTGCCCGTCTCGCAAATTCCCCCACCAAAACAAAATCTTCTAATTAGTACTTTCCTTTCCCCCCTGCTTCGACATCTTAAACAGGAAATCCTTGTCTTCTGATTCTTCCCTTTCAGTGTGCCCTAACGGGACCGGTCCCCAGACTCCTTCACTAGTCCAGGCCCTTGTTTACTGCCTACCAACCGGGAAAGCAACTTAATCCAGGCCATTACCCTAGAAGACGTTCTTTAAATTAACCCTACTGATAGTTCCCCCTCAAGTTTGAAGTGACCACTCTTTCCCGCCGTGACAGCAATTCTCTTCGTTCCGTCCGAACTAGGGCCCTTACCCCCCGGTTTCAGGTCACCTTTCTAAATTCCGATTTTATTGACCGGAGAGTAACGACTTTACGAGGTTTTCCGAGTTGGTGTTTTTTTTTTTTTTTGTTTTTGGGTGGTTTTTGTTTTTCTTTTTCTTTTTTTTTTGTTTTTTTTTTTTTTTCCCATCTTACAAGGGGGCGCTGACTTCATCGTCTTTTTTTCCCAGTTCAAATAAGTAGAACCCACTTTAGGTCCGGGCGATGACCGCTACGTGACGGTTTTTCGCCTGACGCCTTGGACTCTTGACAGAGGCAAGATCTGACGTCAAGCCCAAGAGCACCCGTACAATCTTTTTCCCCCGCCCCAATAGAATGACCCCAAATGCCCGCCCCTGTCCGCACCCCCACTTTAAAGTATGAGAATTGACGCGTCCCGCTCGATCTTTATGAGAATTCATCCTACCGTGAAGTCCCCCTAGCGTCCTTCTTTTTATTAACTTTTAGTGCTGACATCCCACGGTTACCCTCGTGTGGAAAAACTCCCCCCCTGTTTTTTTTCCCAATCCCCAGGGGTACCACATTCCTCCCCTCCACGGGGAGGCAAGGTTTGAATGAAATTTCCCACGGCTTACCTGCATGTATATGCTTCAGACAGGGTTTGGCACAACATCGGCGACCCAATTAGGATGACCTCACGTTTGTCTGTAATACGATTGCCGCTTTTTCGACACCAGTTCCCCCCGATGCAAGTCAATCGCATAGAAAGAGGGTCTCCGCTGACTACTGCTTTTGCGCGGTCCTTTCGGCGGAAAAAGCATTTTTTTTTTCATCGAGCCCCAGTTGAACAATGGGTGATGAGACCGTGACCGGCCTTGATCACTGATATATACCTAAGGATTTGAATCCCAGCTAATTCCGGATTTCCACGTCCCTTCCATACCCGTTAAGGCTGGAGGCCTCCCCTTTTTTTCTGGATTTCCGATGGGATGCCTTTGCTTACTATGCTGAGTGCACGGCCTACACTTTTTTCCCTCGTGCGCTGCCACACACTCTACCGATAAGCCCCCGTCACTCCCTTTCACACCTACCAGGTGTCCCCCCCCCCGGCTTGAAGAGACGTCTGCGCTTTTTTTCTGTTTTTGCGTTTTTTTTTCCCCATAGATTCACGAAGTTGAGGCCCCGACCAGAAAACTTACTTATTTACCATGGCATTTTTGTTTCCCCGTACTTAACCTTTTCCTCCCTCTTCTTAAGACTTTGGGCGCAATTGCAGGCCAACGAAGAGTGATGTTGACGGTGTCTAGTTGTCGAGCACTCCCAGCGTTAAGAAAGACAATGGTCTTCCCTCACAAACCGTTTTCCCCTTGGCCCCTCCCCTCTGAACCGGATCAATATCATCAGTTTGAATTGCCGTCCGAAGTACCTTTCTATTCCACGATCGGACGAACTCTACGTGCCTTTCTAAAGTGTTGCGCCGATCAACTCGCTTCAGCCCAGATTGTCCTGGGTCACTAAAAGTGCCTTTTCTCCGTCCAGTGGGCATCAACTAACCCCCTTTCTTCCAAAGTTACTTTTCCGCGGATCTCCTCGACTTCGGTCACGTCCGCCATCCTTCAACATACACCGCTCCGCGTTTATTCGCCTCTTTTCATCTGCTCAGTGCCACACTGCTGACTCTCTTTTTACTTTCAGCTCAGTGGGTTTAGAGAGCCCCTTTAATCCTGAGGGAAAGTTACTCTCTCCGCTGGCCAACGTGAGGACTCTTCCGTGTACGTATGCCCTCTTATTGTTAATGCCCTGCCGGCATTTGTCGCTTGTATGAACCACTTGTTTTGTACTCCACAAAGCATAGTTTTTAGACCCGATCCACACGTTAGCCGGGGCCCTTGTGATATCCAGATAGTCCGTCCTTGAGTTCTTTACTCAGCCACAACCTCACCTGTTTCGAGTAAAGGAACGCGGTCTCGTCGATGTGACACGTGACCCCTTTTAGCATCCTATTGCGAAGCTTTAGGAAAAGGGTTGACTAACTTTGAGATCTCTCGCCCTGGTCAGCGTAGTGGCCTTGGGCCCCCCGACATGTTGTTGGGAGTAGCCGTAGTGGGAGGTGGGGTGGATGTTTGGTTGCGATTAAAATCTTCACCACCCGAGCAGCGGCGATTTTTTTCTCCACGATTAAAACGTGACCGATTCACGGCCGCCTTTGAGTCCCCCCCCCACGATACAGTTTTACCCAAGATTAAACGTTGGTGTCCCACCCCTGGATTCGTTGTTCCTCTCAGATCATTGCCCGTAGTTTCTGCCCCCCACCCCCCCAATCAAGCCAAACCGAAAGTCTTAGACGCCCCTCTCCTCTATTCAGAGATTTGGGGATTAGAGGAGCCTGGTCGTTACTGGTGTTGAGGTTGTCACGCGCACCTCTTTTAGTTCCAGACAGTTCATCTGATAGGAGCACCGTTAATCACGACTAGACCTTTAGAACAGGTCCTTGATACCATATTTAAGTAGGACAGAGTCAGCGCCAGGCCGAGAAGGCTCTTTGAGTTTTCCCTTTCCCCGATATCTTCTCATGGGATTGTATCAGCCTCCCACCAATGATGTGTTTGTTTATTCTTTAATTTTTAAGCCCTTTCTATCACCAGAACAATCCCACCCTTTTTCCTGTAAGCGGAACTCGCAACTCCAGTATCCGCTTTACTTTGGAGACAAACTTTTTTAGTCATCTAAGAGGAGTTGAAATTTTCGACTGGTTCAAAAAAAGTGAGTTAACTCCGGTAATTGATTTACTGTTCTTTTGAGCACCGGGGCTCTCCCCCCCAATTAAGAGTACACTGCGAGCGGGTGCACAAGCCCCGTCAACCGTCCAAGCAGGCGGGGGAGGATAGTTTCCCCCCTCCCGCCTCGGGTCTGGTGCGGTTGCATTTTTTGGCCCAAGAGTGTAAGCAGGTGGGATGTTACTCCTTTGCTCCCTATCAATTATCGTATGCCCTCTGCGCAGTAATGTTAAGCGGACAATTTTTGCAAGAAAGTAGATATAATGCGCATGTTCTCTATTCAATAGCTCCCGTGTGTTGTGCCCTTTGTGATGTTCATTCGTCTTTTGGCCACTTATTTTTTTATAGTGTCTCCGAAAATTGTTCTATGACTATCATTTTTTGCATAACTTCTGAAACACCCGTTTTCTGCTAACAAGAACCTTTCTAGGACCTAGCCTATGTTTGTAGTAACCCCCTTTCAGCTTTGATCATTTTTGTCCTGCAATATTTTAAGTTCCCTTTTAGCTCCGGAATTTCTTTTCTCTATCCCTATATCGCCTACCCAAGGCATTCCCCATGAAAACTCGCTGTTTCAAGCATTATCTGCTAAAAATTTGATCTCTGCGCCCTTTTACTCTCTACCCTTTAACATTGCAAGTTTAATTTTGGAACGAATATATGTTTCCGGAGTCACGCCTTTCGCATAATATTTCTTTGTTTCCAGATCCTCATCCCCGTGATAGACTTTCATCCTGCGGAGGTTGATTTAACCCGACCTTTCTTTATTTATGGTCGTTGGTCAGCGAATTTCCTTTCAGAGACGAATCCTTTCTTTTTGTGCAGCTATCGATCTATTTCCACCTAACTTTTTTTAACGGAAGACATCCCCCGTCTCTGCCCGTTGTTGAGAATATGGTTCCTTCCCGAACCTTTTCCACATTTCAGTACTCCGGCTTTTTTTTTCAAAGGGGTCTGAAGCTTTTCATTCTTTTAAGGTCCTTCCCTCTATGAATTCTCATACTTTCACCTTTTCCCAAGGATGAAGGAGGTGATTCTTCTTGATACTTGTTTAATTCTCGGGTTCAGTCACGCTGGTCGTAGTTAGTTCCCCACCACACTATTTCCCTAGGCTTTTAATACGTCTGAGTGAAATTATACGGATAGGTTCCCTTTTAGTCACCCCCAAGACTTACCTGTATCTCCTCTTTCTTCCAGACTTTTTTGTGTTGATCTTCGAGCCCAAAAACTTCTTATTAATGCTTGATTTAGAAATAAGGTAGTTCAGCCGTCTATCCTTTTTCCCCTCTCAGCACTATCCCCAACTCGAGGCGTGGTTTTTTCATTTCCTCCCCAAACCCCTATCACCCTGCAGCTGACGACAATTAAATAAAACAAAGATCCACAGCTCACTACTCCCGCCCTAAGGGTTCTATTTCACCCAGGTCTTGTCGTGGTAAACAGTGGGTCCCCTGCCGGAGCAGCCTTCTCTTCATCGATAACCCCTTTTAACCAAAAAATCTCTGCTGTACACCCCCTGCCTTTAGACCTCTAATCTTTAGACCACCAAAAGGTCA
>Ga0179591_1289002_pt1 | contig 9997 bp, 7 predicted proteins | sample CZOMad2_1_08_16f_FD_182891 | JGI IMG/M metagenome (GOLD analysis project Ga0179591, IMG submission 182891) | Vadose zone soil fungal communities from Angelo Coast Range Reserve, California, USA - CZOMad2_1_08_16fungal (PacBio error correction) | ecosystem: Environmental > Terrestrial > Soil >... | reverse complement strand
GGCTTTGTTCATCTCGGCCGTCGCGGCTGCGTACGAGTTGACTTCATTTGTGTGAACGCTTTTCTTGAACAGGGCGCTCCTCCCTTAGGATACTGTCGCCCCTAGCCCGCGCCACTTCTTTTTTCTTTTCCTCAGAGTCCATCAAAGCCGTTAGTCTTTGCTCCGAGCCCGCCCAAACGGAGCTTTCGAAGAAATGTCCCCTGGTAGAAGGATCTCCGTAGAGGTAGCCGTCCCCCGGTCGCGCCCGACTCGTTTCTCCCCTTTATTGTCGGCTGCTGTTCCTTCCCTTTTGTTGATGACGCAGGGGTGCGAAATTCTTCGTTTCAAGATTGCTTTTCCCTGAGAGTTGTCCGCACTGGAAGATGGAGATCTTCGTAGAGCCTTTCCCCCTGTTCTCCGATGCGAACGACTCGTCGTTTTATCTCTCCCATCGGTCCCGCGCCTGCAGCCGATTGCGCGGAAACTTTTTTCAATCACGCCGACATCGTCTCCGAACAGGTCCCTTATCCTTTGCAGAGATGGCCGACCCTCGACGGGCTGCGCGAGGTTCTATATTTCGCAGGCGGTCTTTGTACGTAGCTTGTGGGTCAGGTCTCCCAGGAGACTCGGCCGCTGCCTTTAAGTTTTTTCGTCTCAGAGTGGCCGCGAAGTCCCGAAGCGGACGAGAAGCGTCGTTTTCCAAAGCGCTCTCCTACGGGTTCACGGTCGCCTCTAACCCAGTCGTTTCAAGGTCGCTTGCGCCTGATTTGCCCCTTTACCTCGTCAGTTTCTTCCCATTTTGACGATCTTTGTCGGGTAGCGGTTTGAAATTGCTATTCTCAGTCCCTAGTACTCCGATCTCCTTATTGAACTTTCCTTTTAGAGTTCTCCTGGTGCTTCGAACCGAGGCTGGCGTGCCTGATTTCCGCTCACCGACGACACCATGTTTTCCACAACTCCGTCGTCTCTGTTCCGACGGAAGACGGACTCAGTGCCGGCCGCGTTTCGGTTAGCGAGGCTTTTTGCGTGACAGCGACCGCGACCTTTTAGCTTTCTCCGCCGTCGCTTATTCGCCGGATCAGAACGCTCCGCTCCGAATCCGTCGTTCGGCTCGTCCCGCCCATAGTCGCGTCGCTCTTTGCACCACGTCTCGAATCTTTGTCCGAGAAGCTGTTGAACAAAAACTTCGTTCTTTTTTTCTAGGCTCACGGTTCTTTCGACCGGGACGTCTCTCGAAGGTGCGCTGGCCGCCTGAAGACGTTTCTGAACATCGGTTTTTCTTCTCGTTGCTTCCTTCTGACAGCGCGATTGTTGTGCTCCTGACTCCCTCCCGTTACTGAAGTTTTCCGTAGGCCGCGCATTCCCCCTACGCGCGAGTCCGGTTTCTTCCTCGCGGTCGAGTCTAGCGGCTTCGAATTTTTTTCCCCATTTCTTCACGACGAGTTTCCCCCCCTTTCTCGGTTTCCCCCCTGTACGAGGACCGTTTGCCTTTTTTGGGGGGGGGCTGTTGAACGTTTCCGAAGAGCCCTCTCCTTTCAGCGCCGCTTCAGAACCTTTGAAACACCGTTCCGGTGTTTCCGACGAGACGGCCCGAAGCGGGCAGTTTGCAGGTGAGGGTTTATACAAGTTTTTCTTTTTTTTTTTTTTTTTCAGTTGTAAGCCGACGCTCCCACTTCGAGGCCTTACGATTACGAAGTCGGTATGATTAAACGCCGGTTATTCTCTTTCACTCTGATGGCGGCCTTAGCTTTCGAAGTTCCCTGTCCCCCCCCCCTATGTGGATTTGATCGACGTTTTTCCGCGTCGTGTTGCGTTTCAAGGAACGCGAGTTAACGGGCTTCCTTTAAGTCTCGTTCCTTTTCTTTCCCCCCCTACCCGCGATCGCTCAAAGTGCGCGTGCTTCTGACGTCGGTCAGTTTTGGCGGAGCCTCCCTCACGCGAAGCTGTATTTTTCCGAGATGGTCTAGTCCTCCCCAGGGGTCTTTTGGCTTCTATTTCAATCCCTGCCGGTAGTGTTACCTTTTGGACTACCGCGTTTTTTTTCTGAGTGAGTAATTTTTTCCTTTTCGTCGCATTCTATCGAAGGTCGTCGTCCTAAGCTCATTTCTGGGAAGCGGTTTCGCCTCGTTCCCCCCCTCCCCCAGAAGCCGACCGTCCCGCGATTTCTTTAGCGGCGGCGTCTCGTGAACGATGGAAACCGGCCCGCCGGCCAATCACCCTCCCCCCCCAAAATGACGTCCTTCTCAGCCATTTTGTGGGCCTCCCGTCCTATGGGGGTAGGCTTCCCAGAGACGGGGAAGGAGTAATGACGTCGGGGGTTTGTCGCGTGAGCGTTTCAAGGCCCTCTTTTGGTGAGCTTCTTTCGTTCTTTCTGTTGATGTTGTTCCTCATCGGCCGGTGTTTGGTCGCTGCGCTTGGATGCACACCAGGACCATCGCCGGCCCGAAGATTACACCGTTCAGAAGTAACCTCTCTTTCCCGCCATGCCGTTTCCTATATTTTTTTCCTACCCTGTTTGGTTTGTCGAACGGCACCATCTCGCTTTTTATTAGTACGCCTTCTCTAGTGAAGAAGTCGGTGGGGGCTGTGTTGATCCCTGCGACTACACTTTCGTCTTCTTTGTGCGGGCAAAAGGGCGTCCAAGCCGTCTGCCACGCGCCCCCCCCATCCTCGGGCCTTTGTCTTCCCCGCGAAACTTCGACAGGACGGACCCCCCTCGTGACCTTTTCCCCCGTCCTTTTCTCGATACCCCCAGGTTTTTGGAGAGTGGCTTCACAAGGTCTGAGTAACTTTTTTTTGGCTGATGATTCCTGCTTTCTTGTCCCTTTCTAGTCTCGAACCGGCCACCTCGCGGGAATGGCCGGAGGAGTTTGTCAACCGGCCCCTAACGCCCTCCAATAAGGATTCGCGTAGAGAGTCAGACCTTCCCTCCTGCGGACTCCTCCTCTCCCCTTGAAGCCCGTTCGTCTGAGTCCACCCGCTTTTACCGCATTTGAGCGAGACGCCAACATTCGACCACTGGTTTCCCGTGCTTAGAAAATCTCCCCCTTTTCCCACATCCGGATCGGGATGCCGGCTTAATCAAACGGTCTTGGCCTTCCTTGGTATGCATCAATGTAGGGCTCTATTCCGCCTCCTGTTTTGATCGCATTCTTCTAAACCTCGCTGGTGACGATCCGGGCGTTCGTCGGCCAACCGTCGCGAACCCCTGAATCCACTTATAAAAACGTTTCCAGATGACTGACTAAACTTTTCTCACGTGGCAGTAAGAATGGCTTTCCTCCAGGCCGTCTCCTTCTCCGCCTGTCCCCCGCATGTTCTTAAGCCTAGTCTTGCGTCGTCGTTTCTTCCGCTTGAAGAACTGCCCCAAGATATCAACCTCTACCCCCCCCTGCTCACCGCGTCGGGTCCTCTTCCGGCACCGGCCGTTTTTCTGGAAATTCGTTTTGAGTCGGAGACGGCTACTGCGTGTCGGTGCGTCTTCAAATCTTCTATACAGCCAGTGTTCCCCAGAGAAAGGGGGCTCTTTTCGGCTTCGACTGTGGCCTAGTGAATACGTCTCTAATTATAGACCTGCTCCAAAGAAGGTACTGAGTTAGTACTCCTCCTTCTATTTTCCTAATTTTCTTACGGAATTCGATCGTTTTTTCTGCAAAAAATATCGCGGTCTTCCGAGACGCAGATTCTCCACTTAATCTTCTCTCCTTTTTTATTCCAACTTCCTTTAGGTCAGCCCTCCCCGCAGAGCACGCCCCCGATACAAGACTATCAGTACGCGGGAAAGAGGTGTTTTTCGGAAACACCTCTTCCGGTGAGAGTTTTTCTCTTGATGCTCCTCCTGTTTCTTAGGTTCCGGCGACGAGTTTGATCCGTCGTGTTCGGGAGCTTCTCGCGTTCGTGACGCTCCCCCAACAGACGCCAGCCTACCCCTGGCCGAGGGACGCTTTTATTTTCTTTCTTCTGCTTTCCCTCGAGCAGCCTGCTTTCCGAACTGGCAGGACTGGAGGTCTACTCCAGTCGGGCAACAATCTCGGAGTGGTGTGACGTTGTAGTCGGGCGGCGTGGTTCTTCCCCCGAATCCGTCCCCGTTTTTTTTCGGAAGCACCCGCTCCCTGCTGTGAAGTTCAATCCGTTCTTTCAGACGTCTTCGGCAACGGACGTTTGTTTTCCTCGCGACACTCTCTTTGACAACGCCGTCTTCGTCCCCTTCTGCCGACGATTGTCTACCTTCCCTTCGGTATTGCTTGAAAGGGTCGGGACCGCCCCCCCTGACCGTTGAACCCCCGTAGACGGGATCGCGAAACACACGGACGTATTCTCGTCCGCGTTTCGATCCTGCGCGGCCTTTGAGGACGTCTGCATCATTTTCAACAGAAGGCCTAGAGGTCTCAGTTTTCCTGCCATCCCCACCCCATACGGGTTCCCGGGCCCGTGCGAAATCTCCCTTAGCTCGCAGTCCCTTCGCCCTTTTTTCGGCCAAGCGGCGGCACCGTGACGAGTACCTTCCTCAAGGTAGGAGTGCTCCTTTTCCGGGATTCACGCTGCTGCGCGCATCTTTTTGCGCGGGACGCATGCGATCGACTGGCTGTGCTTCCCCTTGAAAAGGCTCGACTCCGATACGAAATTCTTCTGCCACGGCACGCATGCTCGTATCCTCGGAGTCGCGTTCGGTTCGACCGAGCCCGCTTCATCAAGGCCGGAGGCTAAAGACGCGCCCTTTTCGAGGCCCCTGCCGCTTTGAGCCTCCCCTTCGTGTTCGGTGTCTCTCCTCCCTTCGGTCATTCGGCGACCCTCTTCAGTTAGTCGACACGACCATTTGTGGGTGACGTCGAGTCCTACCCGTCGACGACCTTCAACGATGAAGGGCCTTGCCTGAAATCTCTGGGTCTCTCGGTCCTCCTTCTATCCTTTACAGAACTTCAACGCTGCTCACCTTCACGGGACTAATCGGCGCTGCTCGCTCGACGGCCGAGCCACCGAATTAATCTATCTTTTCTCCGTTTGTGTTGTTCTCTCAGGAGGTGGAAGCGTTCCTTTTCTTTAGTCGCGGTGCTCCCTCTCTTTGCCCGAAAGAGCTTTTAGTTCCCTTTAGTGGAAAAGGATCGATGCTCTCCCCTCGCAAAGTTTTTCCCCATGGGACACTAGAAAGCATTTCTTGTCTTCAGCGGATGAGTCAACGGCCCCTCTTTTTTTTTTTCTTATCCGCCTTTCTTTTCCCTGTCCCGCCGATCCGTCCTTTGACCACGTGGCAGGTCGGCCGGACGTCGCCGATTCGAAGTGAGCTGTTAGGGCCCTAATTCCCTTTGGACTTACTTTTTTAGAAACTGGACGGCCCTTCCCCCCCTCAACGCAATTTGACGTGTCGCCGGGGCGCTATTCTTTGTGTCGTCGAGAGGTTGTAGGTCCCTAAGACTCGTCGCTTTTTTCCAACTTACTTTCCGACTCCGATGCGCTGCCCACCTCCTGCATACCAGTCACGCCGAACTTGTTTTCCGAACGCGGTCACTTAGATTCGCTGGCCGTGCACTAGCGGCTGCGGTATTCCTGAGATTTTAGACTTTTTTCACGGGCGTAGTCCCTTCTTTTTTTGTTAAGGTTCCTGACTTCCCAGCGGCCGATTCGGTAGCGCGTGATGCTCCGCTGTGCGAGCAGGTTCAGTTTTCCCGCTGTCATTAAGTATCTTCCTTGGTCGCGACCCCCCGTCCCCCTGGTCCTTTCTGAAGTCGAACAGTCCCGACCCGGTATCGTTTCCACTTGACCTCTTTTAGAAGCTCTGATGAATCAGTCCTCTTTGGTTAGCTTCGCGAACTTGCCTTGCCGACCTGTTTCTTTTGCTAGCGGATTTGACACAGCTTCGAGGGTTGCCTTCTCCCCTTTCGCAGAAACGAGCGTTGTTCTTTGGAGGAGAAAAGCCAACCGACGACACAATTTACCCCTCGTTTTCTTGCCTTTGAAGACGGCGGCGATCTTTGCCGCGCGTTGTGTTCTTTTATTATAGAAGATAGCTTTCGAATCTCCCTGTCTTCTCTCTCCAGAGTCTTCTACCTTATTCGTCGTTGTCCTTCCCCGGCCCCCCTCCAGGCACCGCTCAACCCCCCTCCCCCGTTTGATATACGAAGGCGATTTCCGAGGAGTTCCGTCGCAAAGTAGTCTATAAAAGTGTAAGAGTCTCCAGACCCAAACATCTTTTTCTTCTCCTCTGGGATAAGGTGAGGCCGACCTTCGTCGAAGGAGCCTGTTTGCCTCCACGCGCTCGCCGCGCTTCGCCCCTCTTTTCCTTCCTCTATCTTTTTTCCGACGCGTCCCTTCCGTGGTTCAATGCCCGATCTCATTTCCGGACGTCGACTTCGGCAATCTCCCACGAGACCCTCTTGAGTACGGAGTGGATTCGTGTAGAGCCGCGGCGACGGCGTTCGAGGCAATCAAGGACGCGTCGAGCCCTTTTAGGCGCGGTTTCTTTACTCGGATGAAGGCCTCAAGACTTTTCCGTCGCGCCTCCCGCTGACCTCCGCCGGAGCTGGTTCAGTCGAAGTTCCAGTTCCCCGGTTCCTTTCTTTCCTAAGAGACGCCAGAGCGTTAGAGGGTGTCTTTGATTTTTTAGATAGTCGCCGGCAGAGTTCGCTTTCACGACTTTCGATTCTTACGACCCACTGCGAATTCTTCTGGCTTGAATCTCAGTCCGGGTGTGGGCTTCTTCCCCAGAGTGCCTCTCCCTTCAAGTAGGTCGACGTTGATCTACTGCACTTTTTTCGACTGGTGTTGGTCTATACAGCAGTCTTCCGGGATTCGGCCTCTCTTTCGTCCCTTCTTTAGAAGCGGACTCGTCTCATCACCAGCTACAGTTCCTGAATAACGTCGGTATCCTTTTTTACTCCGGGAGACTTCACACTCTGCATATCGTATGTTTCCCAATTGGTACGATCCCGCCATTGGTCTTTTTGGAGTCTCGTACCTCGCCTTTTTTTCTGGAATTTTTTGTCCTTTGACTCCGTCCTTACCGACTGTGATTCGCGTTTTGAGATTCTGTCTTCTTCTCTGATAATCTTTAGGGATTGGTCGCAGTTTTTCCAGTCCCCTTCATTGGCCCGACCCCTCCCTTTGTCGGTGAAGCAGGCTTGGTCGTTCGTTCGGACAGTCCTAACACGTTCCCTCACTCCATACCACCTCCCCCAACAACTTCCGCATGTAAGCATTTGTGGGTTTTACCCTCCAATCTCCGATGGGGGTAGCGTCTCGCGAAGCATTTGTGCTTTTCATCCTTCTGGGTCACGTCTGTTGTGTAGTCGGGTTTGTCCGAGGCTTGGTGTCTGCTGGACGCTCTTGATGGGGGCTTCCTCCCCTGTTGAACTCCTGACGGGGCGACCTTGTTATCCGATATACCACAGCCTCGACATCGCCTGCTTAACTTACACGGCGACTCCGTTTCTGGCTTCCCACTTCCCATATATATCTTTCCTCCTCCTTTGGTTGTTGATATCTCTTAGTTTCTACGGTGACGTTCGGTGAGAGTCGTGAGCCGGCGTGGGCCTGTTTCTTCTCCAAGCGAAGAGACTACCCCAGAAACTGCCGGGCACCCTTCCCTTGTAGAAAAGCCCCGCACATCTGGAAAAAGCGAAACCCCAGAAGATCCTAGAAGAGAGAACGCCTCCCGGATTCCCCCCCATTATGAAGCTCCTCCCTCTCGCGAGACGACTACTTGATTCGGACGATTCTCCCAAAACTTCTTCTCGTCACTGTTTTTGAGGGTGATGCCTTCCCTTGATTCCCCTCTCGTGAGTCACGAAACCCGACCCAGGATAAATTCCGGACGGGGGACGGTTTGTGTCACCCGTCCCATACCGCGGACCCCTAAGAGGTGTAAAGCGCGACTTCGATTCCACTGCCTTTCCATAAGTCCGCGCTCAGCTCGTTCTCTTTAGCACCCCCACGACCCGGTAGGCTACGCCACACACCCCCCCCTGTTTCTTTCTATTCGATTTCCAATCGCGGCCCCCTCCGGAGATTTTTTGTGCTGTTTCGTTTCCCTCCAAACGGCGGTCCCAGAGTTCAATGGGATTGCCCTCACTTTCGGCTTTGGATATTCGCGTTGCTGCATCTTCGAACTTCCAGACGGCGATGCCTTCACGGGCAGCTCGCCCCCTTTCCAACAACACGGTTGCACACGACCGTGTCGTCGATCAATCCTCGCGGGCCCTTCCTTAGATCTCCGATGGACGTTTTCCCCAGTCCTGACTGCGCTCTCCTGCGAGCTCAAGCCCTTCTCTGCGCTAAAGGTCCGTAAGTGAATGGTCCGCTGTCACTTACCCCCTACTTTTTTTGGGCTCTCGGCCCGATATCCCGCGTCCCCCTCCGGCTAGAGTAGTTTTGCTCCCCGCCTTTCCGGAACCGGGTTTCGCCTTACTTCGACGCGGGGCCGGCCGCTTTCGTCTGGTGCTTCCGTTCATTCCGATTCCTGACTGATCCCCACGCGTCCGAGTTCCTGTACCCGCGACCATTTAGACGAGTAGTTCTTAGACGGGGGCACATATTTCTTCCGGCCGTGACTTTCGGCCGATCCCGCCGGACGCCTCCGCGTAGTCTAGGTTGCCCTTTCCGGCAGGACCTTCTTTCAGGAACTCTCTTCTTACCACGTGCACCCTTCGCCCCTCGGAGTAGAGACGCCCTCGTCAACACGTTTCGAGATCTTCATTCCTTTTGAGGAAAGCATCCCGGAGGAATTTCCCCCCGGCTCGGATCCCGTGCGTTTTTGCCCCGTCGCCCGGTCACGACCCCTTGTGTTGACCCCGGGAAAAGGTGTTCTCCTTTTCTAGTGGATTCTCCCTTTAGTCGCGACGATCTCCTTAGTCCTCTCGAACCGTAGTTTTGGAGATTCGCGAGTTAGTGAAGCACCCCTTCCTACGAAGCTCCCCCTTTTTAAGAAGCGTTGCTCCCCGAGCGGCATAGTAGCTGGCCTTCCTGAGTCCTCTAGCCTCGACACGAACGCGGCCTTGTCTACGCAGCCGTAGTCGGAAGACGCCTCTTTTTGCCTGGTGTCGTACTTTCCTTTTCGCAAGCAAAGTAATCTTCCGGTGGAGATCGGGTCGGTCACCCCCCTACGGCTGATAGTACTCTTCCCCTTTAGAGTTCGTGCTGGGAAGACGAGTTCTTCCGGATCCACCTTTTCTAACAGGTCCTTCTACACCCCTGATAGTTCGACGGCCGACGTTCTTTTCGGTATGCCCCCTTGCAAAGGGTCTCCCGTCTCTGTTCGAATAGCCGTGACACTGTCGTCCCGAGTTTTGGTCGCGAACAACAGCACGCTCCTGTTCATCGTTCCTATTCTGACTACATGACGGCTTCCCCTTTGCATCCCTTTTTCACACGTGTTTCGAAGGAAGTGCGGTTCTCTTTTAGATAGAAAGGAACCCCCCCCAAATTTCCACCCATTACTACGCCAGTTTCCCCGCCCCTGTCTACACATCTCGAGCCTATCTTTGGCGAAGGAGTCCAAGGACAGTTTGGGAACACCATTTACCCGTTTCTTCTTCTGCTTGGACCTGTCCTTGTGTGAATTTTTCGGCCTTCTGAAGGCGCGCACAGGCGTCGGCGAGGTCTAGTGTTCGTTTTAGACTATCGGGAGAGACTATCCTTGCTTCCGCAAGGCTATCAGTCTATACCCCCCTCTACACTCTCGAACGCGCAGGTCTTTCGGCTTAGGAAGCGTCCAGGTTCTTTTTGCCCGGAAGTAATTCTTTTTCCGCCGGTTCAATTTCCACTCTTCGCGATAAAGTCTTGACCTCTCCAGTCGCTTCTCCTCCCACGCTTTCGGAGACAAAGACGGCTCTGGATGGTATCGACCGCTTTTCCGTTAGGTCGCACTCTCCCTAGAAGTGGTTCCTGAGATAGGCTGTTCCTCCTGAATTTGACCCCCGATGAAGGGCCCGCTCTCGACGTGCGCGGCCCTCGAGCACGTTCCTCTCGGAGAGTTCTTAAACTCTTTTTCACTTTGCCTCCTTAGGGCCGTTAAAGACGACGACGG
>Ga0179591_1255464_pt1 | contig 9997 bp, 7 predicted proteins | sample CZOMad2_1_08_16f_FD_182891 | JGI IMG/M metagenome (GOLD analysis project Ga0179591, IMG submission 182891) | Vadose zone soil fungal communities from Angelo Coast Range Reserve, California, USA - CZOMad2_1_08_16fungal (PacBio error correction) | ecosystem: Environmental > Terrestrial > Soil >... | reverse complement strand
GGCTACCCCACATCCTGATGTTATTGCTTCCCCCCACGGTAAACCGCGTTTCCTTTTTGTACCCAAATTTGCGCGTAGATCCTTTTCCTAGTCCTGCAATTAGTTCTTCCGTCTGAGAACCGGTCCACAGTTCTTTCGTTTTAACGGTTCTCAACAGGCCAGTCCTCTTTCCCCCCCCCCCTCCCGTGACATTCCTTGTTGCCGACCAACCTTTTCCCTTTGAGGCAACCCCCGCATTACGGGGTCCATAGTGCAATTCCTTTGCCAGAAGGGTCAGTAACGCTTTTTTTATCTTTCCTTTAGAATAGGAGCATTCCACTTCCCTTTGGTGTACGAGAGCTGCCGTACCATGGCGGGACAGTAGTGAGAGTTTGTGCCTCCACAGGGGACATAGTCTATCTTTCCCCCCTTTCGGTGCGGGCCCGCAGACTTTGCTTTCTTTACCACCTTTCTTTTTAATTCAACGAGACAGTCGAGAGCTCTTTTTTTGCGGGGTTAATAAATTTGGTTCTTTTTTCCTGCAGCCCCCAGTTGCGCCGACGGTTTTTCCTTCCTTCTTCCCCCGAGTTACCTGAGCTACTTTTCTTTTATGAGTTTCCCAATTCCTTTTCTCTACTATGATTTACCGAACCTCCCCAAATTCTGGGTGAGGACGCATCTTCCCGAACATACTAGGGCGTCCGTTTACTTGGTGCGCCCTTTCTGGTTTTGAGCGTGCGGAGTGGCAAAGAAACCTTTGTGGGAGTTCTACTAGCATATTTTTTTTTCTCCGCTTTGTTTCTCACAAGGGTCCTTACCCTTCTTTCTGTCCCTTTTTTGTGTCATGGTTTCCCACAGAGTCACGGATCTTTCTTTTAACCGGTAAATTTGTTCTCGTTTCCTCTCCCAAACATTACGAATTTATTCCCCCTTTGTTATAAACGGTCCTTGGCCAGCGGATTTTCGATTTTCCGAGACAACATCCCCCTTCTTCCTGAGTCGTGTGTTGCATCCTTCCCCTTCTTGCAATGCCAAAACACCCCCCTTACCCCTTTTCACAATTATCCGCTGACCCTTGCCTTGGTAGTTTCTCACCTATCTTCATATACTCTGGGGTTCCATGACCAAACTTTTCCCTCCCTCTGTACAGCGAAAATTCAGATCTCTTTATCTTTGATAGGGCAAGTGATTTTCTCTCCCCTATCCCCTAGTTTTATTCATCTTTGCCCTGACTCCCCCCGTTTCATTCTCCTCATTTCTAAAGTATTTCCAAATTTTTCCACTTTGTCCGTTATATAATTTAGGACCTGAGCCTTTCCAGAGGGAATGGTTACTAATTCCTACCTTTTCATTTTTCTTCCTTGGTGATCTTAGTAATTTCCCCCTCTTGAGAGACTTTAATTAATTAATTTTTAATAATCCCTCAATCATATGCCCCCTCCTTTTTTCCAGTTTACCGCAAATCTTCCTTCCCGGTTTCCTTTCCCTTTTTCTACCCCCCCCCACTACCGTGAGTAAAAGTATTTCCCCCCCCTGGCATGGTTTAAATATTTCGCTTTTTATATAAATCAGGTTTGTGTTATGTTCCAATGATACGTTTGTTGTTTTTTTTTCTTTTTTCCTCGTTGTTTGAGAGAGACCGTGTTTTCCCTCTCTCAGAAACTCTTTAAGTAATCCTGCACCTGTTCCCGCTGCTATTACACGCGGACACCGGATATAATTATCTTCCCCCCCACTTCAACCCTCCGGCTTTAATTTTGTGTTTATTTCTACAATTCGAGGATGATAGACTTTTTTTTCCTTTCCATTTAAGGGACATTGGATAGCTATTTCTTTTCTCCAAATTAATTTCTCAACACCCTCTTAAGAAATTGTTACTCAGCTACCCCAAGTTTCCCTTCCTACCAATATAAAGACTTGTTTTATCTCCCCCTACAAGAATATTCTCCATATATAAACTTTACACCTTTCTCCCGGCCAATAATTTTATAATTTCACCTGAAAATCCGTTTTATTGCAGTCCCTTCCCCCCTTCCCTATTTTAGATTCACCTCCCCTACATTCTCCCCTTGTTCGTGAAGCTAGATGACTTTCTTCCCCCCACGCAAGCTATTGTTTTTAACCCCCGCGTATCGTAGCAATGTATCTCGGCCCCCCCTCCCCTGCTAAGATGGTCTGACCCTTTTTTTTTTTTTTTGACGGTCCTCCCCCCCAGTTTCTTCGCTTCCGCACACACGGGACCCCCTTTCTTCTGTCTCTTTTCGTAGCGCGTTATAAGCCCCTCCCTTTTTTCCCGGCCTGTACTCCATCGCCCCTTGTTCGTAAGTTTGATCACTCGCCACCCGCGGATCTACCTTCTCCTTTCCATACGCACTATCACTATTTCCAGGTTACTCTGGTTTCACAGCACGTACCCCCCAATGAAAAGTAATTAAGGACCTCTTCCTTATTTCCTTTCTAGTCGCGACACTCGCAACTCTTTTGGTGTTCCTTCTGCAGTTCCTCGTCATCCTAGGACCTTTGCGGGACGCCCTAGTATGGTTTTTCCTTTCTATTTCTACAGAAACCCCAGAGATTTTGAGATTTTCCGAATAGCCCCCCCCCCCCCCCCCCCCCCTTAACCAGGTTTTTCTCCTTTTTTTCCCTCAGGGACGTGAGCCAGTCGCTCCTTTTCAGGTTGACGTTCCGATACTACCTGTCCCGGCCCCCCTCCCCTGGGTCTCGATTCCTCCCCCCCTTTCATCCCTTTGCGCTACCTCTTCTTTTCAGTTGTGGCCCTTCCGGCTGTTTTTGTCCCCCCTGGTGACGGCCCTTGCGAGACACTTTTTCCCACGAACCCTTATTTCGTCCTATGATTGCTGGCCATAGCTAATCCTTTTTCTCTTACTCCAAAGTGGCTCTTTCCGTATCAAAATTGCACTAATTCCTTAATCCCTGCGGGCCTTGATCCTTCCCCTGACTGGTCAACCTCGGTTTGGTGTGCCTACTCTTCCTTTTCGACAATTTTTTTCATGTCCTCGAGTGAACCGCTGGTTTCGGAGCGTCCTGTGCTCCACAGAGTCCCTGGTGGTTTTTCCTTCCCCCCTCGTAGGACGGCGTAATTTCTTCCCGACCCTATACGCCGCAAGGGTCTTGTAGGCCGGCCTCTTTAAATCCTCCTTGTTTTTGGGTTCTGGCAGCCGTGTTTTTTTTTTGATACTTCCTCCTTCCCCTCCTCCTTTTTCTGTATTTTTTCTGCTAATGCCGAGCCCCCCCCCTTCAGTTGATTGGCTCCCCCCCTGTCCCCTCTATGCCCACTAGGGCGGTCCCCTAAATTTCCCGGTATAAGTCCATTCACGCCCTTCCGATTTGGTTAACACCCTTCCCATGGACCGACCTTGTTCTCCTTCGTTAATCCAACAAGTTTTTTTCCACCCCTCGTATGATGATTCCCGCAACACCACGTTGTCGCGTTTCCCCCTGCCCCCGCCTTTTTCTTGTCTATGCACGGCTCCTTTTTAAACCTGAGGTAGTAGATCATTTGCCTGAAAGCAGTCATCCTTTTTCTCTTCTGATCTACCGCTGCCTGCTTTAGAGTCTCTTTGGCCCTCACAGTTGTTCCTCTCTATCCCGATCAAAGGCACGTGGTCCCCCCGTCTTCTCGGCCCAGGCCCTTCCAGTTCCCCACCGTGAGGGCCCGGCATTGCACGGAGGACAGTCGAGAGAGTACGCGCTGGTTCCACGTTTTTGTCTCTCCAGACCCCAATTCCTTCCCATCGTTTGGCCCTTTAGTCGGAGAACGGTACCCCTCTTTTTCTTAGACGCTGTCTTAAATGCTCTTTTTCCAAGCTTTTAACCTCACCCCTGTTAGAGGATTTACCGTCCCCCTTTCACCCCTCGATGGGGGATTAAGCCTCCCAGTACCCATTATAGGGTTTCCCAGCCCTCCTAGCCAATGCCGGCGCCTGCGTCGGCTTACCAAGCCACCCCCCATTCGTGATAGTCGTTAAGTCCTTGACCTCCTCTTTCCTCTAAAAATTTCTCAAGGACTGTGTTCCCCGGGGTTGTGCACATGCGGAACTGATTCACGGCGCAGGTAGTGTTTTTTCCCCTCAATCGGTAAGTTTTCTTCTCCTCTTTTCAAGCCTTCCAGCTATTTTTCTCAACCTTTGACGGTCCATCATCTGGGATTCAAAGTCATTTTTCCAGCGGATGGCTAAATATCGAAGCAAGCTCGAATACCCCCCCCTTGATCTTTGATGAGTCCGTGTGTTTGCGCATGATTTAGCCACTTAGATTCCTTTCAACCCCCTCCCCCCCCCCGCCCCCCGTTTTCAACCCCCTGAACTTTCGTCTAGTCTACCTCCCTTTCTCAACATACTCTTGGTTTTCCCTGCAATACTTTTCTTCTCATTCTTTTTAAGTAGAGAGCTTTACAGCGCGTCCCTTCTTTTTCTTAGTTACATTTCCCAGTTCCCTACAATCGTTTCTACTTGCTTGACCCCCCGTATCTTTTATATGAAAATTCATTTCCCTCCAATTCTGGCCCCCAAATTTGTAACTTGTTTTACAGTTTCAGAATTTAGGCCCAAAGGAGTATTGGATCATAACTTCTAAGTATTTAATCCGCCATTTCCTTGTTCAACATGTTTGTCCCAGTTTTTGACTACTTCATTTTTCTACGGTCCCTCTCATTAATTGCCAATGTTATATCAAATAAACGGGGTTTTCCCATTCCATCCTCTCAGTTTAAGTGCCCCCCCCATCACCACTCCCAATCCCAATTCCTTCTTTGCCTCCCTTCCTGCCCCTTTGTCCCTGAGGTCTCTCCTGCATCCTGCATCCGGTTTTACTTCTGACGAAGTTATAGGTCCCCTTCCTTGGAGTAGACTGTTCCTGGTCTCTTTTCTTTTGTCTTTTTTTTGTTGCGGCCCCTTTTCTTTTTCACGTAGTATGAACCCCCTTCCCCTCCCCCGGTAGCATAGGTGCTCTACCGGCACTTGCCTCTAACTTCTTTTTTTGTGCCAGTGTCCTTAACTATTTGAATCAAGGTATTTACCTTTGCGTGCTTCCACTATAAGGCGCTTCTCGTTGACTTCTATTTTGTATGTATGAATTTCTAAGCCGTTTACTTGCCTTCTTAAACATTAAGTAATTTAACTCACCCCCCTCCGGATTCAACTAATACCCCCAGGGAATGCGTCCCCACGACTATTTAAATCTTTAAGAAGTCGCCGACTGATCCCTTAGTTACCTATTACCACTTTCCTACCATTAACACCCAACAACTTTCCGTTCACTTTGGACTATTATTATCCATATTTCTCGCTCTCTGTGTATTGTGGCGCAACAGCTTCCTGCTTTTCTGATAGAAGACAAATATACCCTACTTTCTCTTACTCGTAACGTATTCCTAAAAATAACCTTATTCAAAGTACGAATTCCCCATCGTTACTTTCTCCCCCTTTTTTTTTCGAACTCTCGCGTAGTGATGGAACTTTTCGTGCCGGATGGGTCCTTCACTCAGTGTTTTCCGTCCTATTGCGCACCCTGGATACCCGTAGATTTATGCTTCTTTTTCCGTTGCGTTCTAGACTCTTGCACTTCTTTGTTCAAGTCCCTTTTTCCCTCAGCATTTATGAAATATTCTGACCCCTCTTCTGTCTTTCTCCACACTAATTACAGGCTTGAGTCTTTTCAACCTTACGCACTCCTCATTCCTGACTCAGTTCGCCCTGGTGTATCGTTACATAAATGCAGTCCCCCTTTTTTCATTTTCTCCTTTCATCTTTCGCCCCTTACTCGCGGTCTTTTCTTCTACCTCCCCCTTCCAAGATCCTGGATTACTCGACCAGTTCTGTCTCACCCCCTCTTCTTCTTCTACGTTTCGATGAGCAACAGAGATTTTGGGAGTTAAGCTAGTCCCATCATAGCTCACGAGCGGTACCCGATTATTCCATTTTAAGAGGCCGTTTCCCCAGCAAGTTGTTTACACAGTCTTAACCGGACGGCCGCAACTGCTGCATCATCCGCTCCACTGGGTTCACTCGAACTTGAGAGCGTCAGAGCTTTCCTCCTCTGGGCACCCGGCTCACGCTGTGTTGGAACCAATTTCCTCCCGTTTTTTGTCGACGTGCCGTCTTTCCTTCCCAGATCGTCCTAGTACCCGTTGCTTCCATTTCTCCTTATTAGCGGTTGCATTATCTTCCTTTTTTTTCCCAATTTTCGTTTAGTTCTTGACTCGATCGGGACTACTCCCTCGGAGATTTCCGCTGCGGGTCATGAGTACCTTTCCGAATGCAGTTAGTGTTCCGTTGTTTCATCACTCGTCGGTCGCAACTTTTTTTTTCTTCCTTCCGCGACGATTTTTCGCTGTTTCATTTGTGTCCCACCCGCTTTTTGCCTTCCATGGGGACTTGATCTTTCTAAACGTAGGAGAGCCGTTCTTTATTCTTAAAAAGTATACGCCGGCAAAGGAGTGTCTTCCCCCCCCCGTGACGAGGGCCGCTTTTTAGGGGGTGTCTTATCAGCACCAGACCTTTCTGGTTGTGTCTCCTCTCTCTTCTTCCTCTTTCAGCCTTGTGTTGGTAGATTCTGATACCAACTCTTCAAGGCTGTTTCGGGGAGTCCCCCCCCCCCCATCCCCCCAGTGCTCTTTTTCCACCTTTGCCTTTTCTAATTCTTTCCTGGTAACGCAGGCGCTACGAGTTTTTCTCACCTGCATTGCCCCCTGCCACTACTCGCATTCCCCGCTTCCAGTAAACCAGACTTTTCTTAGCCTGTGTAAAGAAACCCCCCCACGTTTTTCGACCGTCAGCGCGGCAAACCCTCCCCCCTCCCTGGGTTGTCCTTCGGCACGGTAATTTCGGGCGTCCCGCGATGGTATTAGCTCACTTATTTGCTTTCCATTCGCAGTTTTTGTTTGTTCGCTTCAGAGCGCACCGATAATGGGACTTTTGCTCGTAGTCAAAGCAGGTTACCTAGCTGCGGATCGTTGCCTTTTTCCTTTTCTCTGCCCCTCTTTTCCGGCCGGGCGTCCAGGCTTCTCTTTTTCCCCCGGCATGAGGACTCCCGAGAGGCAGAGTACGCTTTTCCGGTTCGTTCATCTTGAAGCGTGGGTCCCTATCGCATTCCAGTTGCGGCCCGTCCTTTTTTTCTCCCCGGTCTCATTAACCTGAGTAGTTTCTTTTTTCTCCCTTGTTATAAATAGCTGTTACCGCTTTTACTATGATTTACCTAAACGCCCTCCCCCCCCTTTTTGGGGCTTTGCAAGTATCGCCCTCCCTTTGCGTCCGCAACTGGTTTCGATAATCTCGTTGCCTTCTTTTTCCCTTTCTCTTTAAAGCCCCCCCCCTTTGTGCGATAAGGTGGCGGAGACTAAGTCCCCCCTCAAATTAGAGTCGGTCTCGAAACAATTCTATCCTATGGTCCGGTGGCGTGGAAAGCCCGGTCCACCCCTGAGTCACGGAGCATGATAGTGCGGTTTTTTCCCCCCTATCCGGTAATTATTGTTCTCAAGATCGCTTTCTCTCTTTTTTTTGAGTAACCACTACGAACTTGTCCCTTTTTCTCTTCAATTTCCTTACCATTCCTGCATTTGTTCGAAATCTTCTCACGAGTTCTTCCCCCTGACCCTCAAATGTACGATTGAGTTCCCGTTGTCTTTCTCGCGAATCCTCTTGACGTCGTCCAACCCTCCCCCCCTTCCTACATCTGTCCTACGTGCGGTCGTGTTATTCCCCCGCTCTTCCCTTATCTCTATGCGGTTACTCCCCCCCCTGTCGTATTCTTCTTTTTTTAAGTCATATAGCTACCCCCCTCTACCAAAGAGAAATTTCTAATTTTATTCTTCCCTTCATTATTCCTTAAAATGTGGAATCTTTTTTTCCCCCCCTGTGAAATACAACACTTCCTAATGAACTGATCTTCCCTCCCTTCTTTCCAATCGTTCCCTTTTGTTGTTCTTATATACTTTAGGAACGTTTGTACTATCTCCGAGGGATCATTTCCTGATACTGTCTTCTCTTCTATTTATTTTTTTCGCTTCCTTTTGTGATCTTTTCCACCTCTTGTCCTATATTGGTGAGATTTCCTTACCTTTTCCAGAATGTCCCCCACAACTATCACTCTGCCAATGTCTAAACTAGTTCCCTTGTAAATGCAAACGTCTTTTCCCCTTTCTAATTAATTCATTCTCTTCTCCCCCCAAATATACTGCTTCCCCCTCTTTTGTAACCAATTAATTATGGCCAAACCCCAACAACCTGCTCTGCTGTTTCCTCCTTTATCTGATTTTCTTCGCATCACGTTACTTTCTCCCAGGTCAAAGCTACGTTTTGGAGATGACCCTCCCCCCCTTTCTCCCTCCCCCGTGGTGGTTTGAGAGCTAGCTTTTTGACATATAACTTATCTAATTTAATGCACTTACGCATGATGCTTGCCCGTCCTTACACGGTACCCCTTTATTTTTTCCCCCCCCCCTTTCCATTTTTCTGTCCCTAATTTTCCTTTGTATTATGGTTAGAGAGAAGTGGACTTAAACCTTCTTCTTCCTTTCGTACATTTTTCCCCGTTCTGTCGTATTTACCTTTTCTCTTCTTCGCTACCTCTTTACACTCTTAACAGACTAAAACAATAGGAGTCAAGACATTTTACCCCGGACTGGTAACCCCCCCCAAATACTCCACTCTCGGCCTTCGTGGACCGTCATATGATCCAATATGAGTTCAACTAAGTTCCTTCAATTCTCCCCTTTCCCAACAGTTTTACGCACCCTTGGACTAAGTCAGTACTCCATAGGTGACACATAATTTGTGACTACTTTGTCGTGTTTCTGCCCCCAGGTTTATAGCTTATAGTGATTCTCATGAAAATCTAAAGTAAATTCTTCATTCTCTTTTTCGATTTGTCCCTGCTCTCTCCCAACAAGGAGTACCAGCCCATCTTAGTGTTCCCCCCCTCTTATAGTAGATGTACTCTTCCGTTTTCGCCCACACGCCTTGTCCGATGTCTGAAACCATTTCTCGGCGTTTGTTTCCTTCACTAAGTTTTCTTTCTTTTCGTTACAACGGGACTCCAACGTAGCTTATGTGTCGTTTTTTAACCGTTGTTTTTTCCCCTAGATTTTGCCACCTTCGGCTGGTCCAATGGCGTTTATCCCACCAGATTCTCCTTCAATCGTAAGTTTGGTCACATTAGTTCTGTCTTGATGCGGAGCCCTCTTCTCTTGTTGTTGGACCATACGCATATATGCTAAGTGATCACCTCCATGGTTCTCACAGGCCCAGGGGTCCAACTGCGTAATTAATTCCCCTTTCTTCTGCTATTCATATGATATTGTCTTGCAATTCTCACGAATTTTTTTGTCTTTTATCCCTCCTCCTTTCCGCCGGGAGCCCGACAGTTACGAAATACTTCACGTTCCGAGCGTAAGAACCCCTCGTTTTTTTTTTCGGACGTTCGGTAACTTCATAGTATTCGTCCTTGCCCCCCTTTTTTCAGCTATTGATAACACGAAGGTTTTTTGTACCCAGATCCTAAGGGCAAGTTCGCGGACTACAGCCTGCCCCGGCTTTCCTCCAAATGTGTAGGATAAAGACCCAAGCTCCCAAGATTCTACCTGGCGTCTCGCTCACTCTGCCTCTCGTGTTCTTTTTCCCTCTTCTAACGATGTGGTGACCTTTCTCTGATTCCGATCGATTTCCTCGGCTTTTTTTTCTGTCTATCGCCGCTACCTTTTTGCTTTGCGACCAGACTGATAATGATCCCATTGAGGTGAGCTCTTCCAGAACTCGGCCCCTACTCTGTCTCTGTCCGCTTTCACTCCTTTATATAATACACTCCTTTGGCCAGTGAGGGATGAGTACCCCTGAACCTCTGCCCCAGTTTTGTGGAGGGTTTTTCCCTCCGCGCGCCCATGTGGTTTTCTTTCCATCCTTAGCCTCTTTGATTTGGATTGGTCGTTCTCACCAACAGGTGCGGGACCTGGGGCTTTCCTCCACCTCGTCGCTCCTGCGTTGATTGACGCACATATCTTTGA
>Ga0179591_1522774_pt1 | contig 9999 bp, 14 predicted proteins | sample CZOMad2_1_08_16f_FD_182891 | JGI IMG/M metagenome (GOLD analysis project Ga0179591, IMG submission 182891) | Vadose zone soil fungal communities from Angelo Coast Range Reserve, California, USA - CZOMad2_1_08_16fungal (PacBio error correction) | ecosystem: Environmental > Terrestrial > Soil >... | reverse complement strand
GCTTGGCGTGCGTGCCCGTCGCGTGCGGAGTTGGGAAAGAGCGTGAGCCGGGGATCGGGTCGGTGTAGATTGTCCGTCCGGTCGATGGTTCAGCCCAAAGCGCTGTCCGACAGATAGCGAGGTCCCTTCGGTGATGTAGTTGTTCTCCCTGGTTATTGCTGGTCGCCGCGCCTTGAAGGGCCGGTCGAGGTGGCATCCAGCAGGATCAAGGTGCCGGTGCCGCCTTGGTCAGGCCAACGCTCAAGACCTCTGCACGAACGGCCTACGGTAGTCCACGATCCCCGAGGAAAGATAGACCGGCGCGGCGGCCGCGTTGCGGGTGAGCAACAAAAAGCTCACGTTCTGGCCGAGCGTGCCCGGCCCGAGTTGACGGAGCTTGGGGTCTGGGATCCAGATAATCGATGGAGAAGGCACCGATGCCGGATGGTGTCCGGCCCCGAGCACATGAGTGATGCCGCGCGGTGGAATTGCCGGAGGGGAGACGAGGAAGCCGCGCTCGGATCGCCATGACCGTCGGGGCTCCAGGAGTCTGGGCCTGCGTCGGGTCATCCACGATCGGAAATGCGGACGCTTGTTCGGAAGTTGAGGCGCATGATGGTATCGAAACTTGATCGAATTGCTGAAACGCTGATTGCGGCGGTGCCCGGGAGCGCCGTTGATGAACACCCCGGTGAATGGCTGTTCTGCAAGACTGGAGTAGGGACGAGCACGCTGGTGGCCCGGCCGGCATCGCGGCGGGGGTGTAGCCGCCCAAAAGCTGTCAGGGCGTACGGCGTCGCCGAAGTTGGGGCTCCGGGTGGGAACGGCCAGGTGGCAGAGTCTCCACCGCCACGGGAGTCGACCCAGTTTGTCATGTCGCGATGACATCCAAACCGTTGAAGGCCGTTGGCGGTGGGGGAGAGATGTTGACGTTAAAGCGGAGGGGGTTGCCAAGCCATTGTTGTTCCGGGATCCGGTTGGTCGCGGATCGGAACCGCACATGCCGTCGGCGCCAGGGCGCAAAGGTCCAGCCGGGGTGATGCACGATAAAGTACCCGGTGGTGTTGTGATGATATTGACGATCCCGGTCGCGCCCGAGCGCGAGATGTTGCTCCGCGCCCGGCGTTGACGACGATTTGTGCTGCACGTACTGAATCGCCCCGGGTAGGCGGGCAACAAGACCATACAGTGGACCCCCATCCGCACCGGGGTCGTGCGCGCGAACGTGGTTGTAATTGACGCTGACGGTTTGCACCGGGAGGGATGGCCGACAACCTGGGGTGCGGTGGCGAGATCCAGCGTACCGCCGCCGGCAGGCGTGCCCGGCGCGGCTGCCGAACTGGATGGTGACTTGGGATTGAGGACGGTGACGTGGTGTTGTAGGGATAGCCGAACGTAACATTCTGCCGGCAAACCTCTTCTGCGGGAGCAATGGAACAGAAGCTGCCAAGGGCCACGTGATGATGGTGGCGCCGGTGTAGGTGTTGCCCTACATAGGTGTTGGGGTTGATGATCAGGGTGCCAGACCAGGTGTCCGGGGTGGCGGCGTTTAGATTGGCTATACGCCAGGCCGACCTCGCCGGCTGTGGGGCGGTCACCGGCGGGAGCGACACGCTCAGCCTCCAGAGGCCGGATCGAAGTTCTCCAACCGTCGTGTGGAAGCCGGTGGGGTCGCCCTGCTGATACCGAAATCGCTGCTGGTGGCCGCGATTTCGTTCGCCCGGTATTAGAGCGGGCAAGGTCAGGCGGACGGTCCGCGTCGACTGGGTCGAGACGAATGTCGAGCCTGGTTGGTGTGGCCGGCCCCGTGCCGAATCAGCGTCGAGCGGCGTTCGCAGGACGAGGAGGTCGATCGTCCCGCCCGCATGGGGTGACGCCGGGGTTGCCGGACGAGGGGAAGCTGCGGTCCGTGTTCAGCGCCACCCGACCGTGTGAGATGTACGCAGGACGCCGCCATCGAGAGAAGATTTCTGGCGACTCTCGAGGAGGAAGCGCGATTGGACTGACGGCGCCGCCGGCGCGGCCAGGGTCGAGGCGACGAGGACGCCTGCGTGAGCGTGGGTGGGCCGACGTAGGTAGGATGGAGATGCCGTTGAAAACGAAAGGCTCAGCACACCGCGGCCGGTCTTTTCAGGCCCGCCGTGACGGAGCTGGCCGAGGATGGTTCGTTCGTCGCCACCGTCGTCGTAAGAGCAGGGTGTTCCCATTCGTCACGTTGACTCCGTCTGGTTGCCGCTCGAGGATCATGACGATGTGGGTGTCGGAGTTCAACGGCGATGGAGACACCGATGACGGGACTGGTATCATTGAACCGACCAACCCCCCGTGGGGCGAGATCGGCGGCGGGCCGACGCGGGAGATGGTGGGTGGCCCGTGAAGTCAGGACGAAATCAGCCTTCCGCGCCGGGGACCCGTTCGGCACCGACATGTTCGTACCACCGTACAGCAGTTAGGTGCGTGAACCAACTCCCGTCCGCATCGTTTTTCAGTCTCCACACCGATGAAATGACCTTTCGGCGGCAGGTACGCGGCAGACGCAAGATCGCCGCCACCCAGGGGGCGGAATTGCGGATCTTGAGCAGCGTGCGGTCGCCCTTGGTGGAAATGAGGAAGGGAGCGCATGAAGTGTTCTTGAGGAGGGGATGAGTGCTAAGGGGTTTTACCAGGGAAAGAAAAAGGGAAAAAGCGGGGGAAAAGGGGAAGGAAGGAGCGAGGCGGGGGCGGAAGGATTAATCGTGCAGCAAAACCGGGTGCGCGCGGCCCATGCAACGGCGTAATGGGGGAAACGGCCGGGAAAAACCGTGGAGACATGGGTGGAAAATGCCATAAACAAGGGGGAAGTCCAATCAACACTTGAAGTTTTTATCAAAATCTTCGGGGAAGGCAAGAAAACTGTGTGTGAGAAAAGTTTCATTCGTTCCGGCCCAGGGCGCTCGCGGCGGACCACCACGAGCACGATTTGGGAAAGCGGGGAGCGGCCACAGTTAGGCGGGGTGCGGCGCCTGTTTCTGCCTCTCGCGCAGCGACGCGGGCGGCCGGCCAGAATTCACCCGCCCAGCAGCAGCAAGACGCTGAGCGCCGGCTCCGGATGTTCGGCGGCGAGGGATTTGATAGCGGTACGTTTCCACGCGCAGATACTAGCCTCGTTAGGCTGATCGGCCGGGTTGGTAAGAGGCGTTATCGTAAGTAAACATGCCGTTAGGCGCGAGGTCGGCGAGGCCCGCCAGCTTCCGACGCCCTCCGGCGAAATTCGAAGAAACGGCCCCGGAATCGCCGATGGTAAGTTGCGCCTCCGAGGTCCCCTTCCCCGATTCGAAAACAAGGTCTTCAGGTAGGCGAGCATTGGGGTCCGGGATCGACGCGAAGCTGAATCGCGGTATTCGTCCCCCAGCGTCGGGCCAGCGTGCTGTTGTACCCCAGAGCCCAGCTTGGTCCGCAACGCCGTCCCCTCCCACTCCCCAGCCGATGACGACCCGGCCTTCCGAAATCGACATCGTCGCGTGTTCACTCCAGGCCGGGCAGCCCCGGGTCGGCCGCGATCTTGAGCACCTTCAAATCGACGCCGACAGCAACATGCACCCATGATCTCCGTACGACGGATCGAGGTCATACCGCAGTTGTTTTTTTTTTTTCTTTTTTTTCAAAAAAAACCGGCATGGTCGGCGTTGATGCCGTTTTAACATTCACGTGCGCGCCGTCCGCCCGAAACCCATTCCCAGATAAACCGCCGAAGGCTCCCCCCACTGCCGCCACTGATCCAAGGCGCCCCATTCGCCGGCGCCACCAGCGACGCCGGATCATCCCCTAAACGTAATCATCGCCCGCGCCGGAGTGGCGCAAAGCAGAGAGCAAAGACGCGTGAATGAGACCTAGAAGGCGCATGGGAGGCGCGGAACCCGTACCCCCAAACCGGCGGAAACAATCCAATGGTATGGGAAAACCCGCGCGAGGTTGGATTTCGCCTTTGGCGGGGGCCGAGGAGCTACACAAGCCGCCTATTACTATCCGCGGCGCGCTGCGCGACGCCATCGCTCAGGCCCGCTAGCTAAAAACGGGACGGATTGCCTAACTCGGCCAAGGCCGTGCAACCAAAAAAGGAGCCCAGACGAAGTTTGGAAACAGGAGGAAACAGAGGCTCTCATTCCCTGCTCGCCGGAAAGCCCGATGGCCGAGCCCTCTGGTCCTCCGCTTATCAGGTTCCATTCTCTCCTGTTCATAACTGGCCAAGTTCAGATACCCTCACGAGGCCATCGCCCCAGGACTTATCCGCGCACAATTACAAATGGAGCCCTCAGAGGAACTTTGGAACAGAGAGGGAACGGAGGGAACAAGAGCATCTGATTGCCCTTCTGAGCCGGAAGGAGCACGATGGCAGAGCCCTCGTTTCCTCCGTTTCCTTCCTGTTCCTTCCCTCTGTTCCACTGGCCCAAGTCAGATCACCCTCACGCGGCCATCGCCAGACTTATCCGCGCAAAATTACAAAAAGTTTCCAGAGGTGAAGTACAGCGGCGGCCCGGGTGCCGGCCCCTTACGCAACGCGTTGAGATGCACGATGAGCGATCAGCACGTGCCGCAGGGATTCGGCGAGCTGGGGGTCCTTGGATTTGGATTTTGCAGCATCAGGGAGCAGCGACGGAAGGCCCGCGTTTACTCGCCGCCGCGTGGGGCATATTCTGGACCTGAAAAAGCCGGAGCGCGCCTGGAGCTGCACGAGTGAGCGCGCGTTTTGGGCTGCCGTGAGCTGGCCAAAATCGGGGAGGTGCTTGAGCAGGTAAGGGAGGAGGCAATGGGATCATGCCGCAGCCAGGTTGTACTCGAAATTCGATGCTGTGATTTGAAATCCGCCGGGTTACATCGCCGGCGATCGTACGCGAAAGTGTACGAAAGATAGGTAGTACGCGCGGTCGGGCGCCGGAATAGTCGTAGGAGTAGTAGTGACCGGAATCATCAATAGAGCCACGTAGCTCCGCCGGTGAGGAATGCCGGGGACCGCCGGTGATCCAACGCCAGTTGATGCCCACGACCACCTCGGTTGCCTGCGGCGCTGGGTGAGGGAGGAGCGGAAGATCGTGAGGGAGCTCCGGCGGGTGACCGCCGCAGAGATCAGCCGAAAGGAGGTGGCTCCTCCAACCACGTTGGGAAAGCGGCGGCCACGGCACTTCCTCAACCGGCGGAGCTACGTGGCTCTAATTGAGAATTCGGTCCACTTACTATTCCTAGACTATTCCGGCGCCGACCCGCGGACTACCGATCTTCGTACAATTCGGTCGATCGCGGCGATGTAACCCGGCGGGATTTCAAAATCACGAGCATAGAATTCGAGTACACTGGCTGCGGCAGGATCCCGATTGCCTCTCCCTTACCTGCTCAAGCACCTCCCCGAGCGTGCAGCTCACGGAGCCCAAAAAAGCGCAGCTCCGTGCAGCCCAGGCGCGATCGGCTTGTGTCAGGTCCAGAATATGCCCCACGCTGGCGGCGAGGAGGAAAATGCGGAACGTCCACATCCTGCTCTGATGCTGACAATCAAATCCAAGGGACCCCGCTCGCCGAATCCATGCGCACGGTGGCGGATACGTCATCGTGCAGCTCAAACGCGTTGCCTAAGGGCCGGCACCGTGGCCCGCCTTCTGGTACTGCACTCTGGCAATTGGGTAAGTTTGCGCGGATACGTTGGCGATGCCGCGTGAGGTGATCTGACTTGGCCATTTTGGAAATAGGAGGGAATGGCACAGGAGGAAACGAGGGAAACAGAGGGGCTTGCCATGGGCTTCCGGCGGAGAAGGGCAATCAGAGAGGCCTATGTTCCCTCGTTCCCTCGTTCCAAAGTTCCTTCTGGCTCCCCATTTTGTAATTTGCGCGGATAGTTGGCGATGGGCCTCGTGAGGGTGATCGACTGGCCAGTTGGAACAGGAAGCAATGCGAAGGAGGGAAAAGAGGAAACAGCGGGCTTGCCATCGGCTTCCGGCGAGCAGGCAATGAGAGCCCTCGGTTTCCTCCGTCCAATTCGTTGGGCTCTCCTTTTTGGTTGCATCGGCTGGCCGCGTTAGGCAATCCGTTCCATGTTTTTAGCTAGCGGGAATGAGCGATGAGTCGCGCAGCGCGCCGCGGGAGAGTAAGAGCGATTGGGTAGTGCCTCGTCTCCACGAATAAAGGGGAATGCCATACCTCGATGCGGGTTTCCCAGTACGCATTGGATTTTTCGCCGGTTGGGGTAGGTACGGGTTCCGCGCCTCCCATGCGCCTGCTAGGATCATACCGTCTTTGCTATGCTTTGCGCACGCGGCGGCGGGCGGTGATACGTTTGGGATGATACGCGTCGCTGGTGGCGCCGGCGAATGGGCGCCCTTGGGAATCATGTGGCGCAGGTGGGGGAGCGCTTCGGCGGTTTATCTGGGGAATGGGTTTTGCTGACGGCCCGCGCACGTGAAGTTTAACACGGGCGGGATCACGCCGACAATGACGGTTTTTTTGAACAAACGTGCGGTATGGACCCGATCCGTCGTAAGGAAGACAGGGGGTTTGCAGGTGCTGGAGGGCGGTCGATTTGAAGGTGTCAAGATCGCGGGCGACCGGGGGTGCCAGGCGCTGGAGTTGAACACGCCGGACGATGGTCGATGTCGGGAAGGCCGGAGTCGTCATACGGCTGGGGAGTGGGAAGGGGACGGCCGTGCCAGGACAAGGGCTGGCTTGGGGGGAAACAGCACGTGGCCAGACCGATGGGGGACGAATACCGTCGATTCCATCTTCGTCGATCCGGACGCCAATGGCGAGACTACCTGAAGACCTTGTTCGATTCGGGGACAGGGAAAATCGGGAGCGCAACTGACCATTCGGCGGATTCCGGGCCGGTTTCTTCGACTGTCGAAGAGGGAGGGGGTCGGAAGAGGCGGGCCTACGCAGGCCCTCGCGCAGAACGGGGCATGTGTACTCCGATAACGACTGACCAACCGGGGTCAGAATGACGAGGGCTATATCTGCGGTGGAAAAGTACGCGATCACATCCTCGCCGCCACGAACATTCCGGAGCCGGCGCTCAGGTCTTGTGCTGCGGCGGGGAATTTGGCCGGCCGCCCGCGTCGCGGCGGCGAGAGGCAGACAGAAACGAGCCGCACCGCATAAAATGGCCGATCCCCGCTTCCCAAGCGGCTCGGGTGGTCGACGCGAGCGCACCTGGGCCGGACGAATGAACTTTTCGTTCAAAAAGTTATTGCGTCCCCGAAGCTTTTGATAAAAAACACTTTCAAGTGTTGAGGGACTTACCCCTTTTTTATGGAATTTTCACCCATGTCTTCCCCGGTTTTCGGCCCGTGTCCCCCCAAGCGGCTTGCATGGGCGCGGCGCGCGCACCCGGTTGTGCTGGCACGATGATCCTCGCCCCCCCAGCCCCCGCTTCCTTTCCTTCCCCTTCCCCGCTTTTCCCTTTTTTCCCTATACCATGAGAACGCACTCCCTCCGCAAGAAAGAAGAAATCTGCGCTCCAGTCCTCAGTACCACCAAGGGCGACGCACGTGCGCAAAGATCCGCAATTCGCCCCCGGGGTGGCGGCGATCTGCGTCGGCGCGGACTGCCGCCGAAGGTAAGTCATCGGTGTGGAACTGGAAAAAAACAACGAATGCGGACGGGAGTTGGTTCAGCGCAACCTAAACTGGATGGAGGTGGTACGAACATGTCGGTGCCGAACGGCCGGCGCGGGAGGGCGGATTTCGTCTGACTTCAAGGCCACAGCCACCATTCTCACTCGGTCGGCCCGCCGACGAGCTGCCCAGTGGGGTTGGTTTGGCTTCATGATACCAGCCCGTCACGGTGCTCTCCATCGCCGGGGGACGCCAACCCCAATCTATGGATCCTTCGAGCGGCAACCAGAAGGAGGTCACGTGCAGAGGGGAACAACGTGAGCTTACGAAGACGGTGCGCGAAACGGACATCTCGCCAGTCTCCGGCACGGGCGGGCCTGGCACAAGACCGCAGCGGTTGTCCTTGTGATGAGCCTTCGTCGGTTTAACGGATCGGCATCGCGACCTCGGCGGCCCCACCACGCTCACGCTGGGTCTCGTCGCACGAACCATGGCCGCGGCGGCGCCGTCAGGTCCTTCGGCGCTTCCTCGAGAGTCGCCAGCCAATCTGTCTCTTCGATGGCGGCGCCTGCGTACATCTCAACGGGAGCGGTGGCGCTGAACACGAACCGCAGCTTCACCTCGTATGGAACCCGGCGTCACAGGCGGCGTGACGATCGACTCCTCGTCTGGCAGAACGCCAGCCGCGACGTGATTTGCGCACGGGGACGGCCGCACAAAAACCAGGCTCGACCATCGACTCGACCGCGCCGGCGACCGCCGCCTGACCTGCGCGGCTCGACTACCGGGGCGAACGAAATCGCGGCCACCATCACCGATTTAGGTGGTAATCGTAAGGGCGACCCCACCGGCTTCCACAACGGACGTGAGAAGCTCGATCTCGGCCTACTGGCGGCTGAGAGGGTCGTCTGACGGTGACGCCCACAGGGCCGGGCGAGGTAGGCCTGGAGTATAGCCCATCTACAAGCACCGCCACCCCGGACACATGGTCTGGCACCTGCTCATCAACCCAACCTATGTAGGCGGCAACACTACACCGGCGCCAAATCATCGAGGGTGGACCTTGGCAGCTTCTGTTCCCCAGTGCTCACGCAGAAGAGGTTTGCGGCAGGATGTGAACGTTCGTCTTCACGACAACACCACGTCACCGTCCTCAATCCAAGTCCCCTCCCAGTCGGCCAGCGCGCCGGGCGCGGGCCTGCCCGGCGGCGGGGTAGCTGGATATCGCCAACGACCCCCCCACCTCCCTGGTGTCGGCCATCCTCCGGGGGCACAGTCAGCGTTTCAATTACAACACAAGTTCGCGCGCAAGAAACCGGCGGATGGGTCCACGGGAGGTCTGCCCGCTACCAGGGGGCGATTTCAGGACGTGCAGCACATCGTCGTCAACCGCCGGCGCGAGCAACAATCTCGCGTCGGGCGCGACGGGATCGTCCATATATTCAACAACCCACCGGGGACTTATCGGATACCCCGGCGGGACCTGCGCCTGGCCGCCGACGGCATTGTGCGTTTAGTACCGCGACCAACCCGGATACGGACAACAATGGCTTCGGCAACCCCCTCCGGCTTCACGTCAACATTTCACTCCCCCACCGCCAACGGCATCGTCAACGGTGGATGCATCGCGACGACAATGGGTCACTCCGTGGCGGTGAGCCCGATGCTGGCCGTTCCCACCTGACCCCAACTTCCGCGACCGCCGTACGCCCTGAACAGATTTGGCGGCTACACCCCCGCCAGCGATGCCGGCGGACCCAGCGTGCTCGTCCCGCCTCCGACCCAGTCTTGCAGAACAGCCAGTTCACCGGGTGTTAAGCAAGGCGGTCCGGACAAAAGCCGGCAATCAGCGTTATCAATTCGATCAAGTTCGATACAATCAGGCGCCACTTACGCCAAAAGCCAGGTTCCGGCATTTCCGACGGGATGACCGACGCAGCCCGGCCTTCTGGAGCCGCCCGCGGTCATGCGATCCAGAGCGGCGGCTTCCTCGTATCCTCGGCCCAATTCCACGCGCAGACGGATCACGCAGGTGATCGGGGCCGGATCACCTCCGGCAGGGTGACTTATCCATCGATGTCTCGGATCGCAGAACCAAGCTCGTCAACCGGGCGGTGGCACGTCTCGGCCAGAGTGAGCTTTTTGGATCACCGCAACGCGGACGCCGCGCGTTCTATTTTCCTCGGGGATCGGGACTACGGAGCCGTTGTGAACGAGGTCTTGAGCGTGGCTGACCAAGGCAGCACCGTGCACCTGATCTGCTGGATGCCACTAGACCGGCTCAAAGGCGCGGCGACCAGCAATAACCAGGGAGACAACTAATCAACGAAGGGACCCTCGCGATTGGGGCGGAACGCGTTTGGGGCGGACATCGACGGACGGACATCTACACGACCGATCACGGCTTCGACGTCTTTACCAACTACCAGCGGACGCAGAACGGCCA
>Ga0179591_1340987_pt1 | contig 9999 bp, 11 predicted proteins | sample CZOMad2_1_08_16f_FD_182891 | JGI IMG/M metagenome (GOLD analysis project Ga0179591, IMG submission 182891) | Vadose zone soil fungal communities from Angelo Coast Range Reserve, California, USA - CZOMad2_1_08_16fungal (PacBio error correction) | ecosystem: Environmental > Terrestrial > Soil >... | reverse complement strand
TCCTCTCTCAATGTTTTTTTCCCTTCTCTCCAATGAGCAAGGAACGGCACGCAACGCAGACGACGATATGGGCCCTTTGGGTTTCGTTTTCTTTTCTCCTCTTGTCCTTTCTCAGTCTGGCGCCGGAGATGATGGAGGGGAGGACGTAGAACAGCATTCTGTCTCTCCTTTTTTTTTTAAGACCTCCTCTCTATTCTTTTCGTCCCTCTTCCATGTCGCGTGCTGCCGCGCCGACGCCGATCGTGTTTCGCTCCTCAATCCCCCCCTTCTTTTCCCCCTTTTCTTTTCTCTCTCGATTTGAAGCTTTGTGACTGCTCGACAACGCTCGGTCGTCGGGGCCCTCTCCCTCGAATGGATTGAGGAGAAGATAGAGCGTGAGACGCGGCGATCTCTATCTCTTCTCCCTCCTTCGGGAATGCCCTTTTCTTCTCCCTCTCCGGCGCCGAATTCGCAGAGAAGAGAAGATCGAAAAATCTCGACGCCCATTACGTCTCCCCCTTTCCCCTTTTTTTTTTTTCTTCTCCTCTGTCGTTCAGTGCTTGCTAAGTTTAGAGAAGGGACGCGACCACTCTGCGGGCTCCCTTCTTCTCTTTTTTTTTTTGATAGACTGAGTCGGCGCGCGGCGGGGATAGAATGAATGAGAAGGGAAGAGACACACACTTATTGTTCCTTTCCTCCTTTTTTCTCCTCGATAACCTGTCTTTTTCCCCACTTCCGCAGCTGCGCGAGGAAATAGGAATCGCCGAGATCTTCCCCCTCTTTCTATGAGAGACATTTTTTCTTTCTTCTTTTTTCCGGCGTGGCGTGCGCTGGCCAGGTGACAAAGCGGTCTTCAGGGCGGAGAGGGGCTTAACCCCTTTTTTTCTTTCTTCCTCCGCGGCTTTTCGCTCTCTGGCGCGATTATAGGAGAGGACTGGGTGTTCGATCTTCCCCTCCCCCCTTTTCCTATGTTTTTTTTTCTTTCCTATCCATCATCCATTCAAAGAAGGAAATATTGTTAGGGTAGTAGGAACTCTCGCCTTCCATCCTCCCCTTCCCTTTCTTTTTTTTTTTACAAGACCTTTTTCCGCGGGCGATGGAGAGACGGAAGGGTAGGAGTCGCTGGAGATTCCCCCCTTCCCTCTTTTTTTTTTTATCCCTCTTCCCCCCTTTTCGTTGAATCCCGAAATAAAGGAGCGCGCGTTCAAGACTCTCTTTTTTTTTTTTTTGGTCGCTGGGTCCCTCTTTTTTTCCCCCTTTTTCTTTTTTTTTCCCCCTTTTTCATCTTTCTGCCTCCCCCCACCCGTGAAGGCAGCCGGAAATCCTCGAGAAGTTTATTCGAATACGCCGAGCAGGCGATCAGGTGACAAGGTGCTCTTTTTTCCTTTCCTCCTTTTTTTAGGCTTTCCTTGTCATCGAGCTCGTCTGCGAAGTAGACAGATGAGAAAGGGTGGAGTTCCGCCGAATCCCTTTTTTTTTTCCCCGCAATGGCCTCTTTTATTTTTCTTTCGCCTTTGCAGCGATCATATGGAGAGAACGAGAATGACGAGAAGAAGGGCCCCGCGGCCTTGAATTCTTTCTCTTCTCGGCCTACTCTTCGTCACGCTGCGCCAGTGACAAATTGAAGAAGCGGAGAGGAAAGATAAAGATCGCATTCATCTGCTCTCTTTCTCTTTTTCTGTAAACTTTCCTTCCCTTCCCTCCTTTTTATTCGCAGGACGTATACTTTCTTCAGAAACGTGGCCGAGGCATTCCCCTCTTCCCCTTTTTTGGACCCCCCCCCCTCTCTTTTCGGTGGTAGAGATGAGGGGAGAGAGGGTGGGAAAGAGAACCGAATGTTGTTCCCCCCCTTCCCCCCCCCCCCCCCCTTTGAAAAGTTTTTCCTTCGGGCATGCTCAGGGAGGGTTTGAGAAAAGATATTAGGATAGTGATAAGACGCTGCCTAGCAGACCTTTCTCCCCCCCCCCTTTTTCGTAAGTCTCTTCTTTTTCCCCCCCCCTTCCATGGGTAAGCACCTTTTCTCTGAAGATAAGGTGTTGAAGGAATGAGAGTAGGATGGGCATTTTCCGATCTCCCATCTCCTCTTTTTCCCCTCCCTCCCCTCCTTCCCCCCTTCCCCCGTCGACGGAGGAGATATAGGAAAGTGGTCAGTAGCGTCTCTTTACCTAGGAGGAAGAGCGCCACCATGGAGGTTATAGAAGAGGATAGGAATTGTGACTTCCGGGGCTAATCTCACTTCTCCCCCTTTTCCTAGGCACTCGATAAACGGAGCGCGACTTTCTGGAACTTTTTTTCCCTTTTTTTCATTTTTTTCCCCCTAACGGATTTTTTCTACCCCTTCCTTGGCGGGAGAGGGACGAGTTTGAGCGAGAGCATGTAAAGGGGGACTGGGCGTCAATCCATGGTGTACGATTCCTTTTTTTCCGGAAGTAGACAATTGATCTCGCGCTCTCCTTTTTCCGGCCCGGTGTTGGAGACGGAATAGTACAGCGAGACCTATGTCGCCTTTTTTTCCCTCTTTTTCTTCGGGCTTCTTTTTTTTTCCGCGCACATCGGTATGGAGATAAGAAAGGAGAAGAGGCGCTCAACCCTTCCCCTCCCTCCTTCCTCTGATTCTCGCGATGAAGCGTTAGTAACCGGGTCGCACATTGGGTCTTCTTTTTTTGGGGGTCGTTGCAGGAATGTAGCGAGTTAGACGGACTCTGTCTGCGTGTCCTTTTTTCCCAGTTCTTTCTCTTTTCCTTCTCCTGGGTAGACAGCCACTACATCGGATCGAAAGACGCCTTCTTCCGTTTCGCCCCCCCTCTCCTTTTCCCCCAGCCCCTGCAGGCTGGGCGAGTGAATTGAGGGAGGCCTGTCTTCCTCTCTTTTCTTTTCTCTTATCTGGACTCTTTTCATAATGCAATAGAAGAATAAATAGAGGTAAAATATAGAGAAGTTGACCGGGTTCCTATCTTTTCCCCTGTGTCCTCCTGTTTCCGCTGCACAAGAGGTCCAGTCTCCCCTTTCGCATTTCGGGGGAGAAGAAGAGAGAGGAGAATGACCCTCCCCCCCCCCCTTTGTCTTTCGATGGAGGAATGAGAGACTCGCGCGTCGTTTTTTTTTTTCCACTTTTCGACGCCGAAGCAAACGGGCTCGCTTTTTTCTTTTTTTCTCTCCTCTTCTTCCTCTACGGGGATTAAAAGGTTCTCCCCCCCCCATGACTTTCTTCCCCCTAGGGTAGGAGGAGAGGCCTTCTTTCCCCCTTCCTCTCGATCCTTTCCTTTCCAGCGCCCTAGAGATAGAAGCGGCCTCCCTCCTTCCCCTTTCCTTTCATTTTTTCTTCTCGGTCTGAGCTTGGAATTGAGAAATCGGTCGTGTAGCGAACCTGCCTGAAGGTCGTTCCCCCCTTTTCCCCTTTCCACAAGGCTTTTTTTTTCCTTTCCCCTTCCGCTGTGGCCGGGGATGCCCGACGAAAGGAAGAAGGCGAACGACGACAGGCCGCAACTGCCCCCCTCCTCCCTTTTTTCTTTGGTACCCCTTTTTTTTTTTTCCCCGGTGACGAACAGCGGCATAAGCGCGCTTCCCTCCCACGCCCCCTTTCCTGTAGAGGGTGAGAGAAGAGGAAAATGGAGATATAAAAGACCGATTTGATCCCCCCTCCCCAGAGACCTCCCCTACTTCTCCATAGGTAGGAGAGGAAGATGAACTCCCCCTTCTTCCTCTCTTCCCTAGGAGCTCGATATCACTTTCCCCCCTTCTCTTTTTCATATCTTTCTTCCTTTCCCCCAACTCTTCCATTCGGAAAGTGACGATGGTGATCCTGAGGGCATTGGTCCAATCCGTATGGATTCATATTTCTCTCCCTTCCTCCCCTCCCCCTTCCGCCTTGGGTCGGGAGGAGAAAAGGAAGCAAGAGAAAATTAGCCTTCGCTCCGGCCCGGCACCCTTCTTTCCCCCCCTTCCTCTCTCTCCATTTTCCAAAGGCTTGCAGAGGAGGGGAGAAGAAGTGTTTTTTCCTTCTTCCCTTCCCCTGACAACTTCTCTGCACGAAGTACCACGCCATTTTTTTTCGCGACTGTGCTCACATTGTTCGGATGCCGCAGGCGATCCCCCTTTTTTTTTCTTTCTTTCCAAAATCTTTTCCCCCCCGTGCAATATTCAGAGAAGGTGCGGAACATGACTTATCCCTTTGTGATTTCCCCCTTCCTATACGTCCCGGGTAGAGAAGGGATCGGTACAAAAAATTCGCCATTCATCTCGATTCCCTCCCCTATTCCCTCCCATCTACGTGGCAGTATAGTAGTGAGGAACACCGGACTAGAAAGGGGAGGGACGGACTTTCCTTCGGGCGGTCGCTTCCGAATGTCCGCCCTACTGTGGACACCCTCTTCCCCCCCCCCCCTTTTCCTCCCCCCCTGGAACTGCCCTTATTCCGCTAAGGCAAACAGAACGAACTTTGGAACCCTCCCTTCCCTTTTCTTTTTCCTGAAGAACTTTTCTCTTCATCCATCTCCCCATGTGAGGGTACAACAGCCCATAGAACCGGCGCTGCAGGATGATGAGATAGGGATTCTCGAGCCTGCTCCGCCTCTTTTCCTTTTCCTCTGGATTTTCCTTCCCCGCGCAAGGAATTGCAAGGCCGCGGTTCCCTTCTTCCCTTTATAAGTTTTCTCCTCCCTTCCCCCCCCTCCCACCGTCCGATCGGCGAGAACGAAAGGGGAAATGGAGGAGATTGTGGGGCCGTGGCTTCGGGCCGTACCCCCCCTTCTTTCTTTTTTCTACGAGATCCCCCCTTCTCCCTCCCATCCTCAGACCCCTCATCGGCAGAGCGCGCGCAAAGATTTTAAACGATAGAAGGAGAGGCGTAGTAGAAGAAATTAGAGAGGATTTTCCGTCCTCCTTCACCTTTTTTTTCTTTTTTTTTTTTCCCCCCCCCCTCGTTGGAAGTACGCTTTCTTTTTTTTTTTTTTTCCCTCGCGCCGCTGTATTCGGGGATTAAAGAAAAAGGTTGCGGACAACAAGGAGAGCGACCTAGGAGTTCCGGATTCCCCTCTCCCTTTCCCTTTCTTTTTTTCTTTTTCTCTCCATCAGCTTTTTCCCTTTCCCCCTCCCTCTTGCTGCTCCCGCGGTCGTTAAGGAAAAGAGAGATAGAGAAGGGGGAGTAATGGAAGAGCTGAGTTCGACCCGAACCCCTTCCTCTTTTTTCTTTTCTTCCTTGAGAGATCTTTTCTCTTTTTCCGTTCAAACGGATTAGGGAGTGATGAGTGGCGATCGAAAAAACAGGAATACGCCGATGTATCTCTCCCTTTCTTTTTCTCCCTTCTTCGCGAATTTCCTTTCCCCTACCGCGGTGGAAAGGAAAGAGCAAAAAAAAGGCCGAGCCCCATCATGCATCCCCTTCCTCCTTCTCCCGCCTTTTTCGCGGGAAATGATACTAGGAGTGCCGTCTTTTCCTTCGGTTCCCCTCAACTTCGCGCCGCATAGAGGAGAACAAAGAGCGTCATCCAGGTCACCCTTCTTTCTTTTTCTCTTCGGGCCTCCTTTTCCTTCCTATCAATGCGCCAGCGAATAGGGAAGTGAGGGTTGTCGCGGCCCTGCTCCCCTCCCCTTTTTTTTTCTTTTCTGGAAAGCCCTTCCCCCCTTTCGAGTTGTAGCCGTATGGAGTAGAGATTGTAGATAGGAGCGGCCTTTTTTTCCCCCCCTCTTCCGGTCTCCTTTCTCTCTAACAGAAATGAAGGAAGAAGGACACCAGGAACGAGGCTCCCCTTCTCCCCCCTGATTCTCCCCCGGTCTAGTGATGCAGAGAAGACTGGTTCCTTTTAGCACCCCCCCCCCCCCCTTTTTTTGATTTAGAGTTAGATTTGCAGATTTGGATGATGATAGAACACTCCCCCCCCCCCCCAGCGGGCAAAGCACGCTACATGGATTCTTCCCTCCTCTTCCTTTTCTTTTGAGCCCTTCGTGGCCGTTGGGCCGCGGCGGCATGCTGTTCGAAGGCCCTCTTTTCATCTTTTTCCGCCGCGCAGATCGACAATCTAGACTCCCCCCCTTTCTCCTTTCCCCCCCCTGACCACCTTTTTCCCTTTCCTTTCCGGCCTTGATAAGTTCCGAGAAGTCCCGACACCCCCCTCTTTTTTCCTCCCTTTTTTTCCTATATTATCGGCGAGCGGGCGGGGATAGACCTGCATGAGACGTCAGCGTGACTCCCCCTTTTTCTGCTCTCGGTGTTAGAAGAGATAGGCGAGAAGTTTGCGGGGTCCCTTCCCTTTTGATTTCTTCCTTTTCCTTCTACCGAGGATCAGGCCGCGCAGCAGATGATGGAGGTATCGACTGAAGAACAATGATGCATGATGGCTCGTCTTTTTTTTCTTTTTTTTCTTTTTTCTTCCTTGGGATTTTTCTTTCCCCCCCGGTCGAAGCGGAGGAGGTAGAACGATATCTGGCTTCCTTTTTTCTCATGGTCTCCCCCTTTCCGGTTTTGCCGCTGGATAAACAGAGCATGGTAGGAAGCGGCCTTGTGTCTCTTTCCTCCCTTCCCTGTAATTATTGGTTTTTTTCCCCTTTCATTGAAGCCACCCGGCGATATTTAGAGAGGGGAAGGAAAAGACAGAGTTCGCGCAATATTGCCCTTCTTTTCTTCTTTTTTCTTGGCTGTTTTTTTTTTTCCCCATGATTTCACGGCGAGGGAATAAGGGGAATAAGAGGGGATCTCTCCTTTCCTTCCCCCTTTGTAGTTCCTCCTACATCGCGAGATTTCAAGAAGGTAGATGGGGAGAAGTTTCGTCGTAACTCTGTCCCCTCTTTTTCCTCCTCTTTCTCGGGTCTTTTTTTTTTTCCCCCCTCTCAGTTCTTCGACTACGCCGCGAAGGAGATGATAGGTGAAAAGGAGGGCGCTCAGCTCTGCCTCTGCCGTTTCTGTTTTTTCTTTTTCCCCTTCGGATCCCCCCTTTTTCCCCTCCGAGAAGTCTGCAGCAGGAGAATGACTCTGTAGTTAAGGAAGAAGAAAAGGCCCCCCCTTTCCTTCTCCCCCTTCTTCCTCGCATTTCGTCGCATGTGAAAGGAAGAATAAATATGGCTGCGGCACGAGTCCTTTTCTTCCTTTTTCTTCCCTCTTCCTTGTTCTCCTCCTCCCGGAAATCCGATGAGGTAAAGCTGAGAAATGAAGTGCCGCCGCTTCTTTTTCCCCTTCTTTCCTCTGCAAGCCTCCTTTTCTTTTGGATTATATAGGACAGGAAGAAGAGCGGTGATCATCCAGTACTCTATTATTTTTCTCCTTTTTCATCTCCTGTGAACATCTTTCTCCCCTTTTCATACGGCGTCGATGGTAGAACGCGATGCTGGCTCTTTTTTCCCTATTCCCTCCCCCCCTTCCTGGAACCGTGCGCAGTAAGAAGAGTAGAACGGCTACAGGGAGTTTTCTTCCGTGTTCTTTCGATTTCCTCCCCCTATCCCGGTACGACCCGGGAGTATAGATCGTAGATGCAGAAGAGATACCGTTCATGTGTTCCTGCCCCTCCCCTTCTCCTTCCCTTCCTCGTCGGCCCTTTTTTCTCCCTCTCCTGCGGCGTCCGAACAGGTGTGAGCAACAGTCGCTATCGCCACGTCTTCTTCTTTTCTTCCCTTTGGTCAATGCGTTTTTTTTCCTTTTCCCCTTCCCTTCCGCCCTCTCTCCGATCATGGAGTTATAGCGAAAGGATAGCAATTGTGACGGTTACGGGAGCTAATCCTACTTTCCTTCCTTTTCCTCGTCTCCCTCTTCATTATTGGAATTCTAGTGCGAAATATGCATAACGGACGGATTGGACCAATGCCTCAGTATCCCCGTTCTTTTCCCCCCCTGTCCTCCGCTCCGGGAATGGAGCAAGAAATGACGATGATAGGAGGTCTACCTTGATCTTCGCTCTTTCTTCTCTCTGGTGGATTTTTTCCTCTTTGTTCCGCTCTACTATGGGAAGGAGAGAATTTAGCCAATGCGAGGAGGAGCTGCGTCCGCCCTCTGCCCCCCCCCTTTTTTTTTTTCTTTTTCCTCGGAGTTTTCCTTTTTCTTTTTTTCTGGTGTTCGTCACCGGGTCGCACATGGAGTCGGGACCAAGGGAGGAAACTACGATGGTGGCGGCGTGTTTTTTCTTTTTTTTTTTTTTTCCTCTCGGCGGGCTTTTTTTCTTCTATTCCTTGGGCGAGGAAGCAGAATGGTTCGGAAGCCACTACATCTGGATCTGCCCTCCCCTCCCCTTTTTCTTTCCCTCTTCCTTTTCCCCTTTTCTTTCTTTCCTTTCTCGGGAGGCCGTTCTGCGATCTTCGATGAGCTGGGCGAGGAGATGCAGATCTTAAGGAAGAAGGAATCGACGTGCCTACCTCGCTTCCTCTCTTCTCCCCTTTTTTCCTTCGAGAAGGAGCTTCTTCCCTCCTCGGCTGCCATGAGGAAAAGAGAGCGAAGTGGGATTAGGAGTCTACGCGCATTCGGGTTGGCTCCCCTCCCCCCCCTCTTCTTTTTTCCTCCTAGATCTTCTTTTTTCCCTTTCTTTCCCGCGCCTCGCGCGGAGGAGAAAAGAATTCGCTCCCCTTTCTCCCTTCTTTGCACTTTTTTTTTCTTTTTTTCCCCCTCCGACTTGATCCCCGCCTGCTCGAGAAAAGGTACCTGATCGATATGGAAAACTAGATTTAGGCGGCTCTTTTTTCCTCCTTTTTCAAACCCCTACTTTTCCCCCCTCCTCCACTCGCCCAGCGGCCGCGAAGAGGGTAGGAGAGTGTGGCTTTTTCCCCCCTTTTAGTTCTCTTTCTTTTTAGTGGCTTTCGAACAGGCGGCTTAATGAAAGGATAGAAATCAAAGTCACTTTTCTTTTCCCTCCTCCCCCCCCTATCTTTTTCTTTTCTACAGGACGGCCACGACAAAAAGAACGAAAAATAGCTAGTTGACGCCCTTCGTTACCTACCCCTCCTCTTCCCCCGGTGAAGACCTTCCCCCCCCTCTTCCTTTCCCGGAAGGGTAATGAGATGGGTTGAGTCGCTCCCCTTTCTTTAAGCGAGTGTCTTCTTTTCTCTCTTCTCCCCTTCTCCATAGTGGTCGCGCGGACGATGCGCGCCCCAACCCGTGTTTCCCCCTCCCTCCTCTTTTCCCCCTCGAGCGAGATCAAGGTCGACCCCCTTCCCGTCCTGTTTTACCCTTCCCCTTATGCGCGGCAGGCAAAAGAGTCACAATATCCGGACCCGTCCTCTTTCTCCCCCTCCCCCTTCGGGATCCCCCTCTAATTAACGTAATTGAAGAAAGGAGAGACGCTCCCTCTTCATACTCTCCAGGGTCTCCCTTTCTCAATTAGATTAGATAAGGAAAGGAAAAAGGAAGAATATGCGCTCTCCACCTTCCCTCCGGGATTTCTTTCTTTCCTCCTGAATGACCCACGGTAAGAGATAGAAGAAGAAGAGTGGCGATTAGCGACTGTGCTCACATTGTTCCCTTCTTCGCGATTCTCTTCGGAAAATAGCCCCGCCGACGCGAACTTTCCCCTCCTTCGCGTAAGGTGCGGACCAGGACGGTATTCGCGGCGGGCATCGAAGAGCGAGACGCACGGGTCGTCAGCGGGATCGTCCCCTCCATCCTCCTCGATCCCGAGCAGAATTATGTTGCGCAAAAACACGCCTGCAGCCGTTTTTTCTCCCTTCTTCTTTTCGGGTTGGCGAGGCAAAACACCATAGGAGAGGGAGAGGTCCCCCCCCCTCGAAACCTTTACTAAGAGAAGAAGGAGTGCCGCTACCCCCCCCCCTCCCCCCCCCCTCACGGAATTTGGAAAAGACCGCAATCTTTGTTTTTTTTTTCCCCCACTATAGAAGTAAGGGATGATAAGAATGTGTGTGCATCGTCGGTCCGTTCCTCTCCCCCTCCTTTTTTCGGGAACCCTTCCCCCCTGCGCCTGCAGATGATGAGATCGGGGGATAGAGCCGTCCTCTTTCCCTTTTTTTGGAACAGCGTCCTTGGATAGGCATTGAGTAAGAGGAAGGAAAAGCGAAAGAAAATTCAAGGCCGCTTTTTTTCCTTTCTCT
>Ga0179591_1256466_pt1 | contig 9999 bp, 12 predicted proteins | sample CZOMad2_1_08_16f_FD_182891 | JGI IMG/M metagenome (GOLD analysis project Ga0179591, IMG submission 182891) | Vadose zone soil fungal communities from Angelo Coast Range Reserve, California, USA - CZOMad2_1_08_16fungal (PacBio error correction) | ecosystem: Environmental > Terrestrial > Soil >... | reverse complement strand
CATTTTCCCCCAACCCATGTTTCACTTTTTTCCCTTTCTGCCTCCTTCTTAGTTGTCCCATGCCCCTCTGTTTAGTACGTGATTAGTACTTCAGTTCCCTTTCCCGCCTAGATTTTCCCTTTGTGTGTCATGGTCCCTTCGGGTAAATTTTGAGTTGTTCCTTTTTCCACGTCTTGACCTCTCCCTCTTTTTATTTTCCCCAAGTGTTTGTATGCACTCGACGTGAAAATTTTCGTTTCGCGTTTTTTCTGAGTGTCTTCTCTGTGCGACTATTTGCCTCGATATAGCTATCTTATTATTATTTTTCTAATTCCATCCCTCTCTCTTCTCTAGACTCTATCGATCTATTTTTTAAATCAGGCCAGCTCCCCCCCTCCCCCGGAGGACCATTCGCACGTCTCTGAATTTCCGGGTCCCATTTCAACCCTTTATCCCTCTATATCACCCAATCTAGAAACACTAAATGGTAAGCGTCCTTTCCCCCTTTTTTTTCCCCCCCTCCCCCTCCCTCCTCCACCCCCCCAAATTTTTTTTCTTTTTTGACCTCAGACCCTATCTTTCCAATTGGCAACCGTTCTTGCCAGGACCCCAACGTCTTGTCAGACTTAATTATGCTTTAACCCCGATCTTCTGTCATCCCATCGGGCTAACCTCGCGCATTTCGTTTTCCTTTCTCCTCCCCAACTTCTGTTCCATCCCCCTCCTCGATGAACAAACTTCCCCGTAGCACCACCCTCCTAACCATGTGCCAAAACCCTTCCACCGACCAAACGCTGCCTTTTCTTTTTTGTGTCCTTTTACGGCTTTTGATATCGAAGCCCCTTCTCCCTGAACAGACAACCAGACCCCTCTCAATCCAAACCAGACCAGAACAAACAAAAGTTTAGTCATCGTGGCTTGACTGGCTCGTTTCTCCTACAAGTACCAACGGCCGAACACTCCCCAGCACCTTTTTCACTCCCAGTACGTTGCCATATTCTCCTATTGCCCCAGTCCCTTCCCCACTTCGACCTTTCCCCCCCCTTCTCTTATACTTGGTTTTCCCCCCTCGGGTCCTTTTCTGTTGAATTATGGTTGAAAGATCTTCACTCGATTGCTGCCCCCGGAAAGTCCAACACCTTCACACAACGGCTTTTTTTGCCTTTACTATGTGGCCCCTTTTCCCAGTCTTTCCCCTTTTTTCGCTCCGTAATCTCTTTCTTCTTTCTATTCCTTTCTTTTCTTTTCTTTTCTTTCTTTTTTCCTTTTCCCTTTTCCTTTTTCTTTCTTTCTTTTTTTCTTCTTTCTTTTTCCTTTCCCTTTCTTTTTTTTTTCCCTTTTTTCAATTTTTTGGTTGATTATTGAGGCTTTTTCCTTACGGGAGACATCTCTCTCTCCCCCTTTTTGTTTTTTAGTCGATTGATTCTCTCTCCCTCTTTTCACTAACTAAACAAATCAAAACCTGTTCCTCCCCCCGCCCAACATGGTAATTATTCCAGTAAGGTCGGAAAGCCACTCCAGAAACTACCCTCCCCCCCCCAGAAAACTGCCCTGCCCCTCCAAGTCCAGAAACCCCAGCCCCAGACCCCTAATGGAAAATAATCCCAAGACCGACCTCAATGTACCGCCTCTTTAACCTTCTGCCCCCCCTGAACAAGACTTTGCCCACAACGTACCACTACCTTCCCTTTTATGTTCGGTTTTTTCCTCTGTTCACGTTCAAAGCAGTTTCCCCCGCACTGACTCGGTTCCCTCTGGCGACCCGAATAAATTAACGAGAGAGCTTTGTTTTCTTCCTTTTCTGCTTCTTCAATGATCTCCTCTTTCCCTGTCGCATGGAGTCATGTAGCTTGTCTATGATTTTTCTCTTTTTAAGTGTTTAAACTAGGCTAGTCATGCGCTTTTCCCTCCCCTTGTTTTTCCTTTTTTTTGGCTTTTCTCGTTTTGGCGTGGATGGTTCTTTCTTTTTTTTTTCGTCTTTTTTCCCCTCTCCCAAAAATAAGCATTAATAAGCCCTTCTTTTCTTTCTTATTCCTTGGTTTCATGATTTGTTTTCCTTAGGGGTTCTTACGGTTTTTGTTTTTCTTTGACACGTAGGTTGCTTCTCGATTTGGTCACCCTTCCACCCCTCTGTTTTCATTGCAACACGGGGTTTTCCTATCTCTTTGATTTCTTGCCAAAAAATTTGGAAGTCACTTTGCGCTGCCCCTTTTGCCCGTTTTTATTAATTCCCCCTTCCTATATTGGTCGTTATTCTTCGCGTTTTTACCCTTCTTCACCGTGTACAAGTCCCTCCCTTGATTTTGATTACTGAGTATGATATCCTTGGGAACTCCAATTATGGCGCGGAGCAGTGTACTTCCCTCTCTTTGGTGTTAATTTCCGTTGTCTTCCTTTCCTGGCTTCCACCCATACTGCGATAGATCTCTCTCTATTCTTTCTCTATCAGCTTATAGGGCCCTGATAGATACGATTTCTGATTCTTTCCAGTAGCCCCTCCCCACTCGCCAGATGTAACCCACCCTCCCCAAAACTTTTTCCATTCCGAGGTTGCCCTTTCCCCACTGTGTTCCATCCCCGCCATGTGCAGTGACCCAAACCGGAAAAATCAAACCTACCTCAAAGTCCCCAAACTTTTCCCCCCCCCAGTTTCCAATCTCCGGCCTCGGTTCAGTTACTTACTACTCATACAGCAAAACGTCCTCTCTGGTTTTTCACTAGCCACCTCCTTTCTTCCTTCCTTGTCTTTTACCTGATGAATTGCCTTGTCTAAGTTGTTTCTGCCCTTAGTACATTAGATCCATCAAACCCCCTTTTTTTTCATTCATTTTTTTTTCCATCTTTCTCGTCCCGGTTTGATTTAATTACGATGAACCTCCATGAAAAATACACTAGCTTGACTCCGCTTTGGTTCCAAGTAAGGGTATCCTTTCAATTTTTGTTTCCGTTTATGCCCTCCGTTGTGTTTCGCGCGTTAAGAATTTCTTCAAGCCCCATTCCCCCTTCCCCTGTGAATCCGTCTTTCCTTATTTTCCACGTTTTCCTTGGGAGGGCGTTGCATCGTCCCCACTGTTACGATGGCAGGGCCCTCCTTGAAGTTACTGTCCCCTTTTTTTCTGGGCTCTCAATATCCCTCAAAACGGTCATTTCCCCCCACAACCCTTGTCCCCCATTTTTTGTTTTCCCCCCGGCCATTGTATCTATGTTTTCGTTGACCATGCTAGTTTTTTCCTTTAGTATAGTATAGCCCTGTCCCCGCTCTTCTTATCTTTTACCCCCTTTGGTTTTTGCCCTTACCGGCGAAATCCCAATTTTTGCTTTTTGAATCGCTTTTTTGTTCAATTCTTTGCAACTTTGATTTTTCCCCTTCCAACTTTTTTTCCTTCCCCCTTCCGAAATGGTCCGTTTCGCTTTTGCAAGAGGGGTAGAATTTCTCGTTTTGCTCCACGATTCCTCTTCCGAAGATCACTCGATCTCGATATCCTCTCTATTCTCTATTATCTCTCATATCTAAATCTCCTTCATCATCAAGTATTGTCCCCCTGCTTGAAGGAAGAGCCACACGACAACCACCCCCTGGACAATAGGCGCTCAAACAATTGTTCCCAATGCACTTTCACCCCCCCACGAGTCCCTCCCTTTCAAGTGAGGACCCGGTTTACCACCCCCTCACCTCCCCACCCCCAAAAACCCCCAGCTGTATTCGTGGTGTGTAAATAAAACAAGCACCTCCCTTTCCCGAAACGCTTTTTTTTTCCATCCGCTTAAATGGTAAGATACCCCCCCTTTTTCTTCTAGGACCTATATAACCCCGTTTCCGTCTTGGACCTGTGTGACCCTTCTTTCGCCCACGTTAATATTTGTTGCGGGCGCCAACCTCTTGAGCCTCAAAGACGTTCGATTGACCACAAATTTTTCGTTGCCCCCCCTACTTCTTCTGGCAACCTACCATAAGACCTGAATTCTTATTTTTCGTCCTTTCGTGATGGGATTGATTTTGCCCCCCGACCCTACAAACATCAAGAAACACCCTCAACCCCCTCTGCACCCAGAACCGCCAAACCCCAATTTACTAGCCTCCTGAGCATGTCCAAAACCTTTTGGTACAATTTGAACACACCTAGTGCCCCTTTCCTTAAACTCAATGAATAATCCATGACGGCCTTTCTCCCCTAGCTTCTGCAACATCTAAAATTTCGCCTCAAACACCTTACTCCTCGTATTTTTCTCCGGGCCCTCCCTCTTAAGCGGAGTGTCATCCTGAACCTTCTTTTTTCAAGATTAGTTACCTTACGCCCAGGTCATTTCCAAATGAACCCTTTTTAACCACTCCCCATTCTTTTCCTGGATTTTTCCCTTTGAACGTTTGTGCTTTCAGCTTTTCTAGTGAGTGTGAGGTGTTTATTTTCCTTGGTTTTTTCTGTCTTTTCTTCTTAGTTGAGGGATGTTTCTCTGGTTTTGCGTTCATGCTTATCCTATCATACTTTTTCCTTTTGGGTGCGGTTTTCAGTCCGGTGTGATTTTTATTGGGAGTTACCGTGGTCGCCGATCTCGCGATATGTGCAGACCTTGGTTTTTCTGGTGCTGATCTTCCTCATCGTTCCCCTCGCCAATCCTTCCCATAAGAAACCATTTCCACTTAATTAAAGTTCCCCCTCCTGAAAAGACCGGACCCCATGCCAGAGACAGCCTCCTCCAGCAAGTAAACAAATTCAAGGTAAACGTGCCCCTTCAGACGAACCAGAGCCAAATCACCAGAAAGGAGCACCCTCCCTTCCACTCCCCCACCGCACGCCAATGACACAGACCTTCCCACAGTGTTCATGAAACCAGTAATAGCCTGAAAAGACTCGTTAATCAAAGAGCGTTTCACAATTTCAAACTACTGTGTTCATGCCACCACTACCCCCTGCCCATGGACCAGAAAAGAATGCGAAGTATCCAACTCCAAGGAAGCCCCGGCATAAGATAGTCTCAAAGCTAACCAATTCTTGAACAGTTACATAAGACTAAAACATCAAAAAGACACGAGACAGGCAAGACACCGCAAGCATAATCCAATAACAGAACTAAGAGAAACAGACCACCTGCACAATTCACCTTGTAAGTCAGAAACACACCTCTGACCCTCAACTTCCTCCCGTTCAACAATCCCGATTTCAAAACTGGCCCAAAGACGTTAACTCTACTCCCCTCAGAAGAATCCCTCGACACGAAATCCATTCCCGAAAAGGGAAAGCCTCCGAAAGAAAGACCTCTGGACCTAGCAAAGAAGCGTTCCCCTTTTCCTGGTGCCGCCCCTCTCTCTTTCCAATGTTGCCACATACTCCAAGTTTTAGTATTTTCCAGTGTCCTTTTCCTTCGTAATCTTTCAAAAACAGCATCCTTCCCCCTCACGACATCGTTCTCCTTGACCATTTCCGAGTCCGCAAATGTCCGAGATTTGTTTTAGTCTTTCATTTGGCTGATTTGTTATAATGAACTCTTTTTTCCCTATGGTCTCCGCCCGGGTCATGTCCATTCCCTTGGATGCGTTTTCCGCTTGTCTTCCATGAGTTCCATGGTCGTGAATTTTGTTTACACTTTCTGACTCCTGCACTGAATTTTCTTTTCTGTTGGATTTTCTGGGGTGTGTGTGGCTTTAGGTTGATTTCGTTTGTCTTTTTTAACAATCCCCACCCCCACTTCTGCCTGTTCCCAACCTTGTTTCTTCCATTCTTTATTCTTTTACTGTGTTTTCCTTCATTTCTCTTTTTCTGTTCTTCCTTCTTTGACTATCACGTATGTTTCTTGCTCGATTTTTTGGCGCAGAACCTTTTCCCAGCGCTTCCCCCCCCTTTTGAAGATCAATTCCCATCTGGTCTGGCCTTCTTTTGGATTTGAGCCACCCTTCACTCTTTGTTTCTTGTTTTTGAACCGTTTCTTCTTCCGATTTCTTTTCACATGCAATATGGGGGTTTTTTTTTTTGTTTCTCGGATTTTGTGAGTTTGTGAACCACTTCTCCTGCCAAGGGAGTTTCCCTGTTTCCCTCTTTCGTGTCTCGTCATGTTTTCCCTCCTTTTTCTCGACGCTGTCCTGGGGAGTCCCCGAGATTTTTTCTTACTTTTTTTTGCCTCTTTCTTCCCCCCGCAGGTTTTTCCCAAACTCCGACTCTCTCGACTCTTCATCCCCATCTAGATAGATTAGTATGATGTAGATAGCTCTCATCTCTAGTAGAATGAGTAGCTTCGCCCCTCTCCTACCCTCCTAGTTAATCACCCCAATTCCTAGGTGCCTTTCCCCACTTTTCATTTTTTTTTACAACACTCGAATCAACGGTGTCACACCCCCTCTTCTCCACCCAACCCTTGTCCCTTCCCAAACATTTATAGGCAAAAATCCGAACTAGTTCCCCTCTATACTAACTCAGTCCCCCCAAACCTCCGATAGATGGATCTTCCTTTACCACCCACAACCTACTTCTTTCAATCCAAGAATACCCCATTTTTTCCCTGTTTTAACCTTATTTATTTCCCCTCGTAATTCTCTCCCTATAAACCCCCCTTTTAGTCCGATTTTTTTAATCTCGGCCTCTTTACCAGTATGCTAAAATCCCGTGATTAACTCTACTAGAATACTCAAATCACGATTACCCTCTACTGCCAGTTCTCTGTTTGATAATGTGACTCTTGCCCTCAATTTATCTTTCCTTTATATTTTTCCTCAACGTTGTTGTTGTTTTTTTCGTTGAGATCTCCCGATTTCAATACATCTCCACTACACCCCCCCTTTTCAGTCTTTCATCTTTTGTTTTACCTTTCGTAAATTCTAGTTATATTGTTTTCTCCGACTTCTTACACCTTTCTACCGATGACTTACCATCCTTCGAACCCTTTTTTCCTCCCAGATGTTCACTAACCCTAAAGGTACCCCATTTCATGGGTTCACCCCTCTGCACTGCATTCCCCTAGTTGGCGAGTTGCCCCATGCTAGTGTGGTTTCTTCCCTCTCTTCTCAGTAGCTTACCTCTTCTCTATTTTCCCTTTGTGTAACTTTTTGCTTTCCTGTGTGTCCTATTTTTCACTTCTCCCTCTTCGCGTTTTTCGAAAAAGTCGTTTAAATTTTACTGGCTTTGCCGTCTGCAAGCGTTGGGACGTTTAACGCGTCCCCGATTTCCGCTCTCCTTAAGTAGGAGAGCGATCTCTCGCTCCTCTTTATATCTAATTCTATGTCTAATCGCCTTCTATCACTTCTTTAAAAAAACCTCGGCCAAGAGACAAGTACCACCCCCCCTTACCCCCTAAACCCCGCCCTCTCCCCTGCTCTTCTTTCCCCATCGCTGACCCACTAGGGTGATCCCCCATTCACCCTTTCCCTGCTCCAGCTTCCACATCCCCTGCAGGAGTGACTCCCTTGTTTTTCACAACCGTTCAGCCCCAAAGCCATTCACACCCCCCCCCGGAGTATCTTCTCTCTGCGTCAAAAGGTACCTCAGTCGACAGGAAAACTTGAAAGCCCCCCCAAAGAGTAAGAGGTAAACAATTTTTTACACTCAACCTCTATTCCTTCCCAAAGTTCGGACATTTGTCTTCTTTGCAATTGAAGTTGTTCATGTGCGTCCACCTCTGTCTCATCAACATTTCACCCCGATTAACCCCCCCCCCCCGGCCCCTTAAGCCCCCCACAAACAAGACACCCCCTAATGTCCCCCCAACACCGTACCCCCCACAGCCATAGTATTTATGCTTTTCTATTGTGTTGTACCGCCCATTCCCCATCCCCCATCACCTCCAGGTTTTTGTTGACCCTCCCCGCATCCCTTCCCCCCCACTCCCCCAGCCCCCAATCAATATCTTCAAATACGCGATTTTTTTAAGTTCAACAATAGGAAATCCATTTCTGTCCCCAGCGAAACCCTCCCCCCCATAATTGGTTTCCCTAGGTGGATTTCACCTGATCTGAATCGTCCCGCTGCCTACCACTGTCCAAAAACAACCTTATAATCGTTTCCTGTTTCTTCTCTGTGGGAGTTTCGCTTCAGTTGCGGTTCCTGACGGTATTATTTACTCGTCTTGCCAGTCTTTTTGACCCTCTACCGTACCAGGAAAAAGACGTAGGGTTCCGGTTTGTTCCTCTGTGTTTCACCCCTTGGCACGTCCTTGGAAGTTAAATCTTCATTTCTTTCTTTCTTATTTTCCTTCTTTTTGTGATTGGATTTTGTTTTCTTTCTGTCTTTTCTTTTATGTCTTCTTCTTTCTTTTCTTTCGTTTTTTAGTTGGAAGATTTGAAGGTCTTATTCAATGTTGGGTTGTTTGTAAGTCAGTTTTTTCTTGTAGGTTTTTCGAGGTCCCCTGAGAATAGATCTTCCCCCCTCAGTTTTTTTGTTGCTCGAGTCTTCTCTTCTTCCGCCCATCCTAAAAACTTCTGCCTTCCACACGCCCACACAAACATTTTTTTTTCGCGAACTTTCCAAGACGCATCCCTTCCCTCCCAGAAAGACGAAGACCAAGCAAGAAAAGAAAGAACCGGAAACTCCCTCCAAAAAAGTTCTGTGCACCCCTCCAGAACGCCCAAGAAGACCTCCCAACCCAGAACAAAGTCCCTCAAGACAATAGTTTTAAAACTATTACTTTGCCAAGGTTGCCCCCTTCAGCCCAGTACAACCCCTTCGATTTAGGATTAGTTCTTTTTTTCTCTTTCCCCTTCTTTTTTCCTAGTCATAATAGCGTTTCCCACATCATTTCCCTACAACCTTCTTTTCTTCTGAACTGCAACAGTCGTTTATCAGATATTTTTTTTTTTCGGCTCAGTTTGGAGTGACGGTTGGATATATCATATTGAGAACGCCAGGTCCCCTTAGTGCCACACTTTCTTTTTCCCCTTTACTGTTTACTTTATATTTCTTACCCCCAAACCGCGTATCATGTCTCTTCCATTATTTTATATGTTGGTAATTTATCGTTTCTCGGTGTTGTTCTTCTCTTCTTTTTGTCGTGTCTTTTGTGTGTAGTCACAAAAGACAGCGACGCGACATCTTTAGTTTACTCTTTTTTTCTTTTGTCCCTGACTTTCTTCTTCTTTTTTCTTTCGTTGGCCGTATGTTTCTTCCTCTTAGTTGGGCGGCCGCCTTAACCCCAGCGCTTCAAGTTGCGGTTTTCTTTGTCTTACTCCCCGCCTAGTTCGCTCTCTCGTGGCTTTCTTTTTCAGTACCCTGGTTCTCTTATCTTTTTCTTGCACGTTGTTATACGCTCCTTTCAAAACCAGGAAATCTCCTTTTTTTGTTTTGTTTTCTTCTTCTTTTCCTTTTTGCAACTTAGTACTCCTTTTACCATGAGTACAGAAGGTAGGGACTGTGTGTGACATTTTTACCCTTATGTTTTTATCGACGCGAAGGGAGATATTATCTTAATTTTTCACTTTTTATATTTTCCATCCGTTGTTCATATCAAATTTGCCATAGTAGAGAATCAGGACTTAGAGTTCAGTAGAAAGCTAGCAGACTGAGATAGATCTGATGGATAGAATATTATATCGATTCTATGGTACTTTCGGCTCCTCTATTCCTCCGTTTAGTTTTCTCCTCAACGTCACGCCCCCACCTCCATTTTTTCCAATTTCCCCCCCTAGGTGAATCCCATTGGTGAAGGTTCACACCGACCCCATGGCCCCTCCCGTGACCCAACCTGCTGTCCCACCCTCACCCCCGGAACGTTACCCCAAATTTTACACCCCCACTTTACAAATCTAAGGAATAGTACGCTAATTCCCTCCCCTAACTAACCTGCCTCAGGGTCAGTCGCACCCCCCTCTACCACTGTTCCCTTTTTGGACTCCTGGTACTGAGGGTCTCCGTTTTTCTTTCAAACTCGTAATTAGCCAACAACCCCCTTTTTCGCCTCATGTAATTTTCCTTTTTCTTTTCGTCACAAGTTTCCGCTTTCCCTTTCCTCTTGCTTACGATGAAAACCCAGAGTGGAAATACGCTTCCAATACGATGACACCAAATTTTTTTTGTTACTAAGGAAATTTGATTTTCCCCG
>Ga0179591_1215283_pt1 | contig 9999 bp, 13 predicted proteins | sample CZOMad2_1_08_16f_FD_182891 | JGI IMG/M metagenome (GOLD analysis project Ga0179591, IMG submission 182891) | Vadose zone soil fungal communities from Angelo Coast Range Reserve, California, USA - CZOMad2_1_08_16fungal (PacBio error correction) | ecosystem: Environmental > Terrestrial > Soil >... | reverse complement strand
CTTCTATGGGGAGCCTGATAGCTCAAGGGGTACGCCTTCCTTGGCCCCGACGTCCAATGGGGTCCGGTCGGTCAAACTGTCTTTCCCTTCCCAGCAAGGGGCGACGAAGAATCAGAGACCGGAAAAAAAAGGATTGACGTTATTAAGTAAGCAACACACCAGAAAGTTGGGAGTTTATGAGTCGAACGTGTCTTCTCATTTTAAAGTCGTGTGTCCCCTTTTACGCTCCGCCTCGTAATTTTTTCCTCTCAGAGCTGCACACCACTCGTCCAATCCCGTCCCCTCCTGAAGCAATATGAACTCTTCTCCCTTCTGCCGAAGTGCAGTTCTCCAGTCGGTTGCTTCCCTTTCTCTCTCTACTGCCAGTCCCATATCTCATTTCCCTTCTATGTCCTCTTTAAATTAGTGATTTGAAACACCCCCCATCCTACCCTTACCCCAACTCACCCCCCCCATTAGTGGCCAGGTCCTTAGTCCTTTTTCTTTTTTCATTCATGGAACCCTCCAGGTCCCCCCACGACTCCGATCACGAGTGGGATCTCTTTCTTTGTTTTTACACCTAGTAAGAAAGACGCCATCCTTTTTTCATCCTCCCCCTTTTTCGCTCTCTGAACCACCACCGACCTTTGGTTTCAAGTCCAACACCACACACACTCCCCCCACCGCTTCATTTCCTCCTGCTATGGAGTCTGTCACGGCCTACAATGACTTCATGTCCACCGGATATCTTTACGGATTAGTAACTTCCCTCCACACGACCATGGATTTGCACTAATCGTAATTCTACTCTGCCCGCTTCAAACCATTTACGACCCTTTTTTCCTGTCCCCCAATCGCTCGGCTTTTTTTCCTGCTTTATTGGGGGCGCGTGCACCTGATCGTTTGTTATGTTTTCTGACCCCCTTTTTTCACTTTCAACCTCCCCTAGACCCACCCTCCCGCTCCCGGATCCAACTTCAGTATGACTGTAATGCTCCCCTTCTCACCACCATTAGCCCCCCTCTCCCTCCTTTGCCCTTTCTGCCCCCTTCCCTAACTTCATACGCGCCCCCCCCGTTTCCCTACTCTGTCCCCTCTCATGTGCTTGTCCCACAGGTAGGCCCCGCCTTCTGGCCATTCGTCCGGTTTTTATAAGCGGCGATTGACATTGAGTCTGTTTTTCCTTTCATTTTCTTGCCCCCCCTTCTCCCAGCTGCTGCTGCTATTTTAGTTTTCAGTTGAGTTTTACTTTCTGTTGCTCCTCCTCCCTCTCCCTTCCCCCCCTCGTTGTGTTAGAGAGCCTGTTTCAGAATGGAGTCTCTCTATAGGGAATACCGCAGAACTGTACGCTGTCTTTTCTCCTCCTCTCGGGTTGACCCTCCCTTGACCTCTCGTTTGATCAGGTGGTCATATCCGGATTCTCTTGTTAACCAAGTCTCCACAGTCCTTCCCCCCATTCCAGTCCTTATCTGGCACATAACTTTGACACTTTTGATGAGACCGTGGAGGTATACATCTGCCCGCCGACTCCCCCCTTTTTTAGTTAAGTCACGTAGGCTGAAACTTTTGCACTGTATTCCCCACATAACTTTCTCCACTAGCCATCGGACAGTATTACATACTAGTGTTAGACCTCATTTCTTTTCGGCCTCATCTTTTCCTGAAGGACTTCCAGTTTCATCCTATGTGAACGCGTCACTTTCTAAATTTTCTTTCACACAGAACGGTTGTTCTACAGTCCCCCCCCATCATCCTCCTTTGTCCGAAATGATACCTTGACTCTTTCCCTCGGTAGATTATACAATCATTCGTCTGCTCCAATGATCTTCATCGAGGTCGGTTCCTGTCTCCCTTCAATTCTCCCCATGGTTCTACCTTTTCTAGCCTTCTTTCTTTCGACTGACTTACCTATCTCCGATCTAGAGCGACTGTTGGTTCACCCACTCCAGATCCCCTTCCGGGACTGGCCTCCATTGTGATAGTTCGTTGCTGGTGGGCAACGACGATGTAATTGGATTTGTCGCGTCAATAATTAGCTTCGTGTCACTTGTTTCCACGTTTCCCCCCTTCTTTTACCCCCCTCTCTACCATCACTATCCCCATCCTTCTTTCCTCTTATCTCACAAGCTCGCCCTGACTCTCGTCAAGGAGTATTTTGCCCTCCTTGACTTCCCCCCCTTCCTCCCCCCACCAAACAAAGCTATTTTATGCGGTTCTCTATTGAGTATAGATCCTCCTAAGTCTGTACCCCTTTCCCCTCTCTGCTAAGTCCTGAACTTTGACTTTTCAAACAGCTTTATTTTTCCGATTGGCAGTTGCCCTTTTGAATTTGTTATACTCCTTCGGTACTATTGTTCGGACAAAGGGTGGCTTTTTCCTCCACTAAGTGCCGATAATACCTCTGTCTTCGCCCTGTCTTCCTTTGTGTAACTTCCCCTTCACTGCTTGAATTGACTCCCCCCAGGTCCTGCCTGCCCCTCGCGCAGTGTCCTCTCCTAGATCACCCTAATGAGAACGATGGTCCCCTCCGTCTTCATTACTCTTTCTTTCCCTTAAAAGCAAAACTTTACAAGCCCCTCAGAGTCTGTTTAATCCTTCAAACTAGTGTGTAGTTGTTTTGACCTACAAGACAGTACAGAGGGGTCAGGTTTTTCCCGTCCCAGTTGTCCTCCCCTCCTCAGTCTGAGTACAGCCTTCGGTCCGACCCAAAGAATTCCCCCTGTGTTTTTTCCCCTTCCCTCCCTCCCTTCGTCAGCTAGCATGAAATTCCTTTCTTCACAGCCCCCCTAAGTCATGGATCTCCACCCGTCCAAGGCCCTCCTGAAGTTGCCCTTACTTCGCGCGTCCCTCCCTGTAGGGACCCACATTTCTACTCACCTATTCACAACAGCTGTCCATCTCCCCGGAGCCGTTCTTTTTTCCCCTGAACAACTTTTCCACAGGACATCTCCACCCCCCCGCCCGACTCCCCTTTTTCTACCTTCCGTCTTGGATTTCTTCCTACAAGCTCTCTTATGTGAACTTCTTTTCCCCGCATATCCTTAAGCTCTAGTAGTCCAAGTTTCTGTGTCCCCCTGCTTCTTTTCTTTCTATTCTGGGTGTATGACTCCCTACAGGAGCCACCCCCTTCCCGACGCAAAGAACGCGTAGATTACCGTTTTGCTGACCCCGTTTCTCTTTTCCCCTGTCAAGCATCCCTCTTTTTGCCGATACCATCTCCTCAAGGTGCCATGCTATATCCGGCTTGTGTTTGGGGATAATCTTTTTCCCCTTTCTTTTGTAACATCGTGCCCGTCCTTTGAGACGGTATTCTAAGCCTCTTTCCCCTCCTCCCTTTTCTGTCGCCGGCACTTCCATTTCCATTCCGGCCCTCCCTTTCAAGTGTCAGCTCGTACCTTTTGCGCTACGCTGAACGCCCGTACTCCCTGATAAGCCCCTACTCCCCCTCCAGCTCCGAGTCTTTTCACCGTTTTCTACCTCACATCTCTTGCTCCCCTCCTTTCCTCTCCCTTTTTCTAAAGAAGAGCGTTTTCCCCCTTTCGTTTCCTTCCCTTTCCTATTTTTCCGACCCTTGAATGACGCCAGTTTGTTTTTTTTGCCCCTCCCCCCTTCCCCAGGTTTTTTTCCCTTCCCACCCCTTCGTCTAACGCCCTACCCCGAATCCTTCCCTTCACTCTTCGTCCCACGCCTCCCTTTTTGCTCTTCCCATACTTTCTTCAGCCCCTAAACCCCGGGCCCATTATCTTGTAGCCATCGCGGCGCTGTACCCCCTGTTTTTCAACGTCCAACTCTCCATTGGCCTTTTTTTTCATTCTCTCCTCCCGCTCTATCAGTGATTCGGCAGGAGGCCCCTCTGCCCATTGGCCCCTTTGCCAAACGCCTCTTTTTCATTACTTTCCATTTTTACCTGTCATCCCGACGTTGCCTTGATTTTTTTTTCCACGCCTCCCCCCCCCCTCCCCCCTCCCTCCCTCCCCGGCATTTCTTGTACGCATTGTGTCTCACGGACATTTCCTTTCCCTTGTTTTCCCATTCTCTTTGTCCTTCCTCGAGCTTTTTTGCCCCCTCCTATTCCATTCACAAGTTTTTCTTATTATACCAGCCTACTTCCACTTTTCTCATGAAGTCTTGGAGTCACAGAACTCAACTTTTACGCTTTCCCCGAATTCTCCTGACACTACTCTGATATAGGTCGTCTTTTGCTAGTTTTGTTTTTCCTAGTTTTCCGTTTTCTTCACTCTCCCTTCTCTTCTGCTTTTTGCCTATAGACAACCCCTCCTGACCACAGACTTCGTTTCTCCATTTCTGTCCCCCCCCTCAGTACATTGCCCACGCTTTCCCTTAACCCTCCTTTGACTCCGTCCCTAGCCCCCTCCCCCCGTATAGAACCCTTTGGATGAGGCAACCTCAAACGTCCCTCTAGTTTTCTTTTGCACACCTTTCCGCTTCCCCATGTCCTTCTTCCTTCTTGATGTTGAGCCCCTCCCCTCCCTCTCATTTACTGCAGTTCCACTTTCCTGGTTTTTTTCCTGGTCTCTCTTTTTTTCCCTTCCTCTTCTTCCTTGTCCATTCCACATCGCTCATTTTATTTCTACTATGGTATTCCCCTCCCCCCCCCCTTCCAAATACCCCTAGTCTTTTTACCCCAGTTGTTTTACCCCCTTGTCAACTATCACACACCCCCCTTCTTATGACCCGCACTTTTTCTGTCCTTAACCTTCCCAGCATTATCAGGTAAAGTGCCGTACGGCGAGTCTTCTCACCTCCCCCAGCCTGCTGTTTTACCGTACCGATTAAGGCGTCTTTATTTTTTTTTCTCCTGATGACATATCGTCCTCCACTCTCACGTCCCGCTCTGGAGACCTTCTCTTTGAGCACAATCAAGCTTAAAGGGCTCCCTTCCATTCTTGATGCCCCTCTTTCGCTCTCCCCCTCTATATTTTCTACTACTCCGGTGTTGTGCTTTGATATATCTTCCCTCGATTCTCATGTCGGTTAAATTTTTCCCCTGTTTTTTCTAAATCTTTCTTCTGGGCCTCGCTTGTCGCCCTATCTAATCTTTTGCAGTGCGCTGCCTCCTTCGGGCACAAGAAAGCGCAACGGATTAATTAGCCCCCATCTCTGTTCTGCTAAGACTTGCCTTTTCCCGGAACTGTCAGCTGCATGCTGTGTACCCCCTTCCTTTCGTTCTTCTTTTTGTGTTTCCTGTTATGGCTCATAACTAACAGGATTTTCTTCCTTATCACCTTAAGGGGTCAGTTCCTCAGCATCCGACTTTATCGCCCCCTCTTTCAGTTTTCGGCCAGTTCCATGCTTGGACTGCGTGGCCTCGCTTCACAGTTTCCCACTTTGGTAAACCACGATCTCCACGAGTCAGTATACGTACGGCCCCCCCGTTGTCTATCTTTAGCTTGTTTATGGTTTCCAAGAGAACCTGTGGGTAATCCGACCCAGCGTTTGCCGGCATTTCTCTTACCCCCCTCTGGTTGCTCTTATTTTTTTATGCGTTAAACTTTAGCTGCAGTTCGTTGCTTTCTTATTTTACCCCGTCCCGTGTGCTTTTTATGGGTCTTTCTTTATCCAGATCCTCCTTTTCCCAAATGTGGCCTCCCCGGCCTATGGCCACTCCCTACGTCCTGGACTTCTAGTCCCCCCTTTTTCGGGCTTCTTCCTATTTCTCCTGTTTTTGTCCTTTTGTTTCTTCTTTCCGGCTGTGGAAGATGCATGACTTCTTTGAATAGTCCTGTTCCCCTTCCTTTTGAACCTGATGACAAAGACTAAGAGCACCCCCGGTCAAGTCAAGACTTTTCTTAGTGTGAAGTTGGCATTTCCGCTCTTTTCACATTCCTCCTTGCCCTTTAAGAAGAGTTCCGTTTAGTCCTTGCACACGTCTCTCCTCCCCGTTTTCCTCTTGCCCTTTTTTTTTCCCCCCTTTTCCCGCCTGCCCATCCCGTCACGTTGCTGCATCCCACCTTAGCCCTGTTGCCTCCTCACGTATCCGTTTGTATGCCCCCGTACCTCTTTTTGGTCTTCTCCATTTCTTCTAGTTCTTCCAACGATAACTCCACTTCTTTAAAATCCGCATATACTCTAGTCAACATTCGCCGGTCTTGTTTTCCACCCCTACTCGAGGCACCTTTTGGTGGCACTGCAAAGCTTCGTCCGACGGACATCCTCTTACGTGCTCGGATGGTCGTTTCTCCGCCTCTCCCCAGAATCTATCCATCATTCATTCCTTTCCATTTTCATGCTCTTTCTATCCAACGTCTTGTTTATGAAGGAAGTCCTAGTCTCTCCTCAGCCCCTCTGCCGTCTCTGATCAGTGTGTAGATTCTTTTTTTTCCCCCCTGAATTGCTTCCCCGGGTCCGTTGTGCTCGCTTCTAATTTATTTATCAACACCCGTGTTCCTCGAGTGGCAAGAAACTGACATTTACATCCGGGTCCCCTTCGAGTTCACAATTCTTCAGGAGAATTGGCCGTCAGCACGTTACCCTGATGTTTGACCTGCCCACCTTCCGATTTCAAGTTCGCCACCAATAAAGTTTGGAGGGCTTAAGTCGCGTTTCTCTTTTCCTCCTTTTGATGGCGCAGATGGATAGTTATAGACATGTCAAGAAGGAGACCCGACAACAGCTCTACTTCTCCCGCGTTTTTCTTTTTTTCGTCCCCCTCCCTGATGAATGGCCCCCTTTTCTCTTCCCCCCCATTTACCTACGATTATACGAACAACATGGACAATGCCTACCCCCCCATTAATGACTTTTAGTGCCTTTCTTTTACGCCCCCCGGTTCATTATGCTTTTTGCGTCTCTTACTTTTACACCCTTCATTCGTTCCATGCTGACTTCTTGCGGTGTTCTCTTCGGGATGGTACCCATCCCAGCGACAACATCTTTTCCCCATGACCTACGCTCGACCCCCCCCTTCATGGTATCCCTTCCGTGCCTTTCTGATTTTACTTCAACAAGGGCACTGATACTTTCCCCGAGTTTTTCTCCTTCCCTCATGGTCCCTCCCGAACCTAGCAATATCTCGTGCAATTCCTCTTACTGCCAAAAGAAAAGCGACCCGCCCTTCTGTGCATAAGTTTGGTCTTACCTTGTTTGGAGTTCAAGGTGACAGCCCCTTTCCTACGAAGAAAAGCCCAGCTGGCACATAGAGGAAGCCCTGCCGTCGCCTTTTTCTTTCTTCCATGACTCCAAACATGACGAGCCCCTCTTTCCCCGTCAGGAAAAGTCCCGGTAGGGGGTGTTGGGGTTGGGGGGCCCCTTTCCCTCTTGAGCTATGTCCCCCAATCGGCGATGTGCCCTCTTTCTGCTATCAGGTCATTGGTAAACCTACCTTCTTATTTTGAGTTAGGAATTAATATCTATATTTTATTATCCTGTTTTTATTCGCTCAGGCAAGGAAATAACTATCGAGCCTTTATTTTGCCCTCCCTTCCCCGAGAGACGAAGTCTTCCACTACCGCTTTTGAACACCTTTCTTTCCCTTCCCATCAGGAGTCCTCACTCTTTGCCAATGTCACCTCTTTTCTGGCTTCCAGTACTGTGAGACCCCGTTCTCATCTTCCTTGTTGTTACCCGCACCCACTTGCCCGCGCAGGCTCCCTCTCCACGACTAGGCCCCTCTTTTCAGCTTCCATATAGGTGCATGCGTTGTTGCCGGTCTTCGGACGCCGCTCATCCCATGCTTTTTTTCCCCCTTTTCAGACCATGTAACCTAGCATTTTTGAAGTCTTTCCTTCCAGAACAGTACGCCGTGCCTCTCGCCCCTTTTGTGAGGGTAGTTAAAGCTTTTTCTCAGTCTAGGATCTCTGAGGTACCGGCTTTATGTTGTCCTTTCTTGCTTTCTCCCCTACCACAGAGAACGTATATAAGTCTCCTGCGTGGACACCTTTCCCACCCCCTCATTAAGGACGGCTGGGACACCGTGAACTTTTTTTGTGTGCTCGATTCTTTAATGGATACTCTAATTGGAGATGTTATGATGGACCCCCCCTTCCCTCGACCCCGTCGTCATGTATCAGCGGAACGCCCCCAAGCCCCTCCATGCCTTCACCCTCCTTCCGTATTCTGTCTTTTCCCTTTTGTCTGATCCCGCCGTGTTTTGACTGACGACGCCCCTCTTCCCCCTGCACGGAGCATGTTCGTCTACTTTCTGTCCATTCGTATCAGCACGTCTCACCCATCCTTTCCTCACTCCACGAAAGTCAAGCCCTCACAACGGTTTCTCTTGTCTACCCACGACGACCGAGTGAAAGCGGTGTCCATTTTCATCTGAATTCTGCGTCAACAAGGCGTCCGGAAAGCATTTGACCGACGGCCCTTTCCCTGGAGTCTTGGCACCATCGTCGGTCCATGGTATGTCCATTGAGCCTCTGCAGTCCCAGAGTGTCATCCCACTGCCCTCTACCTAACCCTGCTCCGACGTCTACTCGATGGTGTGCTCCTCATTCTTTGCTGCCTTTTCAACCTTTTCGTTTTCCTCCCTTAGTGTGGAAAACCGGGACTTCCTTGCTTTAGTTCATGCTTCTTTTGTCCTCTTTTTCTCTGTTCCTAGCCTACCAAGGCAGTGATATCTTTTTCGACCAGCTTCGCTGACCAAGCGACTTATAGGTCCTTCTTCCCCTTTTTTACGTTTTGTCATAGTGGTAACCTCCAAGTCTCATTTGATTAGAGTCTCCCCCCTTCTTTTCCCGTTTCAGCTTCGTGCCCTACTCTGCGTTCTATTGGACCGCATGTTATTGTCCTTCGTTCTTCTATCCGGTCCCCTTCCCGTTTAATGTATACATTCAAACTTCACGTCTTTCTTGCGACATGTGTTCTCCTACCCCCTGTGACCTACGACGGCCCCGCGTTCTTGAAGGCCTTGCACACCACTTCCACATGATGACCGCCCAACTTTTTTTCCCTTTTATCTTTGTCTCTTCCTCACTGCTCCATTATCTCAACCCCTTGCTGTCTTTACATCTCTCAAAGTTTATCCTTTGTCTTCTTTTTCCCTTCTTGTCGCTCGTATGAGGTGGAATTCGTAGGTGCCCACGCCGCCTGTAATTTAGTCGATTTCCCTCTGGCCCCCTTCTTTATCCGTTTGTTCTCCGTCCTACTGACAGCTTTTCACCCCGCAATCTAGTCGTTACCCCTTCTAGTCACCTTTTCGGCGCTGCTTCTTACACCTCTCCCCGCGCCCACGGCTATCACACTGGTTACATTGGACGGAGGAGGCCCTTTCCGCTCCTTGTCTCTGTGTTCCCCCCCCCGATTGTGTTTTTCCCCTTTTTGTATTTCCTGTCTTTTTCTCCTTTTTCACTCACTAACCCCCTACCCGTACCCCCCCGTGTCGTTCCACGTCAGGCCTTGCATACCACTGGGGTGCGATCGTTCCCCACGTAGACGTTCACAGGTTAATACGGCGTCTTTTTCTTCTTTCCTTTTTCACCCCTGTTTGGCCCTGCTTACTAAGCTCCAAACGCGGTGATGCATTTTTCCCCCCTGGCTCCCCCTCATGCGTCGCCTCCCCCCTCCCTTCTTCGTACCATCTTTTAACTTTATTTCCGTTTTCTTTTGGCCCCTAACGAGCTTTCCGCCCACGGCAGCATTTGGGACCGCCACTTCGATTCTGCCCCCGCCTCGTACAGCTGACCAGGCACTTGGCAGCTCTTCTCCCTCCGCAGGTGATAATAGAGTTTGATTTGGACCTTTCAACCATGTAACGGTTACCCCCTGTAGTCCAAGACAATCTTCTCGAGTCCCCGGAACTTCCCCCCAAAACCTCGATCCCCTCCCCCCTTAATTGTCCTTTTACTCCTTTATATGTCAGTTCCTTTACAGGAACTGATTCCTGCCGAGTTATCTTCCCCCCCCTCCGATGTGTACGTAAGGCCTCCGGAGCCGTTATGTGTGCGCACACTAATCGCCTCTCACGCTCCCCTTCTTAGATTCTTTCCCTTAGTTTAGCCATCAAGAGGCAATGGCGACAACACCTTTTCGTACTTACAATAGCATTTTCTCCTCGCG
>Ga0179591_1136432_pt1 | contig 9999 bp, 12 predicted proteins | sample CZOMad2_1_08_16f_FD_182891 | JGI IMG/M metagenome (GOLD analysis project Ga0179591, IMG submission 182891) | Vadose zone soil fungal communities from Angelo Coast Range Reserve, California, USA - CZOMad2_1_08_16fungal (PacBio error correction) | ecosystem: Environmental > Terrestrial > Soil >... | reverse complement strand
GTTTACTTCTTCTGAAACCAGGTAGTCTTTTTTTTCACCTCCTTATGGCCCAAAGTTCTTCCTTTTTTCCCCCCTTACTTTTCAGAGTTTTTCTGATATTGGTCTTTTCATTCAGTTCACTCCTCGCAGAGCCTCCTTCGCTCCCCTTTTTTTTTTTCTCTTGTAGAGAACAGTCTTTTTCCCTATTATCCCCTCTTTGCCTCCCCTTTCTTTCTCCGCTTGACTCCTTGGTTCTATAACTCCCTGCCCGTTTCGTTCCTCGAAGGAGTGGTTTTCCCCCTATTGCGACGACATTTCTCTCTTAGATTCCGACCAAGTTTTTCACCTCCCCTCTTGTACCCTCACGACTGCTCTCGCATTCCCGCAAAGTCCCTTTTTTTTCCCTCCCTTCCTTTCGCCACGTTAACGGCCCTGTTTCGAGTCGAACTAGTCCCGATTTCCTTTTTCTTTTTTGTCCGTGCACCCGCGCGAAATATCTTCTTTAAAGTGAGTATGCATATATGCGCTTTCCGCGGCATTCCCAGCAACCTTCTTAGTTTCTCCTTCCAGGCACCTTCACGGATGCCCCCCCTTCTTCCCTGAACCAAAGAGACTAAAGCTATTTATGGTTCCCTGATTCCCTTCCTGCCCCTTCTCCTACTTGCAGCCGTCGTCCCCTTATGAAAGCAAGCCCCTTTTCACCCTCCGTTTTCTTTTCTAGGAGGAGTGCAGAAAGCAGGCCTCAGAGGACGATATCCCTCTTCGACCCCGGTTCCCGTTTATCCAAAGCCATTGATTTTTTCTCGGCTGGACCTTAGTTGACAGAGTCGAATTCATAATATCCCCTTCCTTTCGGCGTACTCCCTCCCGATGAACTCTCTCAACCGCCCATGCCAGCAGCACAGATTTTCTTCCTCTTTTTGCGTCTTTACTTCGGATCTCTCCCTCTTGCTTCCCTGCCTTAGTTTGCACCTTTCTCTCTCCCCGAATTATCATCAATGTGACTCTTGACGACTCACTCCAAGCCAGAGGATCACGGAGCCTGCCTCTTTTTCTCTCTTCCAAAGATGTACGTTTTTGCTTTGTCTTCCCCCTCCTCTGTCACTTTCTCCCTCCCTTTCTATTGTGACTCCCTTGGGAGATGTTATCCGGCTTGTATAGAAGCTATTTCCCGGCTTGGACAGCGTTTAAGCAGGTCGATTCCTGTTCTTGCTTTATTGCTTTCTTTTCTCAGAAGATATCAAAAAGGGCCGGTGTTTCTTTTCATTCTCCTCTCTTCCACACCCGTTGGCCCCTTTTCGCCCCATCCTTGGGGTTTCCTGGGACTCCCCCATTCTCTTTGTGACCGAATCTTTTCCGTCCCAGTCCTCCCTTATTGACCTTTACCTTGGTCTTTGTCCCTTTGACAGTCCCCTCTTCTCCCCCGGGCGCCGGGGAAAAGTCGGAAATTTCCTCTGCATGAGCCTCTCTTTATCGTTCGCTCTTCTCCCCTCAGCCCTGCGATTTGACTCAGCTTTCCTCCGTTTTCGGTCGACTCAGTATTTTTCTTTCGTCGTTGCATTGGTCCCGGCATCTTAAACCCCTCCTTCTTTCCGCCTCTTTAGTCACCCCCCCCACCACCCCCTTTCCCAGGCGTAGCGCCTTTCTAACGGAGTTGCCGACCTCATCATATTCTGAAGATTTATTTTAAAACACGTTCTCCACCTCAGGAGTAACTGTCTTTTTTTTTTTGTTTCAAGGGTTTTTTTTCCTCTTTTCTGTGGTCCCTCCCTCTCTGGATCCGTTCTTCTCAGTCGGAATTACCGAAAGGTTCCGCCGCGTCCTTTGTATCGTTCAAGATATATTCACGGTTTTTCCCCGGTCTACTCCCCTTGACAGATGTCTGGGATAAGACCCCCTTTTCCCTGTCAATTAGCGTTATCCTAGATAGTTTGTTTTTCGAATATTTTTTTCGACTTCGCTCTTCTTCTCTGTTCACCCGTATTTAAAAGGTCCTCTCTTCCAACATTCCACTCCCATTCTAGAGGTCCCTTTGCTTTTTCCCCCTCGATTTGGCCTCCCCCATAGCCCCTCTCCTCCATTTCTTCCGGTGTCTTCGGACGGTCTCCTTTTTTTTCGGGAGGGTTGTTTTACTCCCCTCTCGCTCCCAGCAATTTCCATTTCCGCTTGATATATGTAGAGGATCTTCGGGAAAGTCAGACCAGACAGCGGTCTCTTAGTGGGTTCCAGCATATTGCCACACCACCTCTCTCTTTTCACCCCTCTGCCTTTTCATTCATGACCTCCCTTCTACCGTCACTTATCTTCCCTGGCGAACGACTGCTCCTTCCCAATTGACTTCTCCCATTCTGCCTCTTTTCCGGCATGATTTACGGCACTCTTCCTGCCTCTTTTTTAGAGCGAGTTTGACCCCCTGTCTTCTACTTCTCAATAATACCCCTTTGTTGTTGAGATATTTATTCTTCTGCATTTGTTGGAGCACCCAGCCTAATCGCATTCTCTACCCCCCGATTCCCCTTGAGTCATTCAGGAACCTCTTTACCAGAACCCATTTGCGAACATTAGTTTTATATTCCCTGAGTTCTCCCCGTGATCCCTGACTTCTTTTTTATTTTCCTTTTCACGCATTGCCGAGAAGTCCTGCCATGCGTTTCCCTCCCCCTGATCCTGGTGTAACTCTTGCTGAAAGTCCCTCCTTACCCCTTTTCCCTTCTTCGTAGGCATGTCCCTTCTTAAAGCCTTCTTTTTCCCCTTCCATCATATTCTAGAGGATGTTCTGTTCTTTAAGAGCTCGATATTCGACGTTTTCTCCCTTCCGTCTTTTCGAACCTCTTCAAGCCCGACACTTTCTCCCGTCGTTCGTTATGGGCTAGGTCATCTCGATCGATTTCTTCCTTTGTTCGACCCCCCTTGAACTGTCCTCTCCGAGAACGTCTCCTTCATAGATGCTCCCTTTGACCTTTGTCAAATAGCGACTGCCCCCCTACCCCCTGGTCTTCCTCCCCACCTTCCGAAAAACTCTTCTCCTAAACCCTTCCTTCTTTTGGTCGCTAGGAGGACCAATGGAACATCTTCCCTTTATTCCCCCTTCCCTGTGAAGAAGTGGTATGGACATCGCCAACCCTTCCCTCTTTACCTCCCCATCTTGATGGAATGGTTTCAGATCCTCCCCCAATTAATAGACCTACTCTTCACTGCCGACCTCCCTCCCCTTTCTAGACAAAATACGTGTAAAATCTGGTAAAATTTTCTCCTTGTTTCCAGCTGGTTGTTTTGTTTTCCCCTGGACTTCAGCACCAACCCCCACCCCCCCCCCCCCCCCCACTCTTTTGAGAACCGCCTTTTCCCTATTCCTCGACCTTTTCAGATTTTGTGTCGGTTCCTCCCCTTCTTCTGGAGGACTCATGTTTTACAGATGCCTGCAACCTTTCCCCTTCTGACAACTCCCACAACGTATTTTCTTCCCCCCCTTTTTTATTTTCTCCCTCTTCCCAATTGGGTTTTCCCCCCTTTTTTTTTTTTTGTGTTTCATCGTAGATCAGTTCGCCCTTGAACTAACCATTACGAGCGTCTGATCGGCCTTCTAAGGATGGACTCCTTTCACGGTCTTCTCGTGTATTCTTTTTTTCCATGGTTACACACCGGCAGCCCCCTTTCTTTCTTATCTCTTTATTGTTTTTCCTCCCTTCCGAGTACCTATCTTTTAGTGGAAGCGACCCCCTACTCCGGATTTCCTTCTTCCCTCTCTTGTTCTTCCGCTGGCGGCATTTTTTTCCCACCAGCGGGTGATGAGATCGATTTCAACGCGCATATAACCGATCCCGGCCTCTCCTTCTTGAACTCCTTCCAACTGCGGCCCTCCCCTCCTTATCTGCAGAGAACCCTATAAGTCTTCCCCTTTTTTTTCTTTTCTTCCGACCAATTCCAAAATTAATTACCCCCTTCCCCCCCTCTCGTTGAGGACTTATGATAGGAGTTGTACAGCTCTATCTACCTCGTACAAACTCCTTTCCGTCGTTTGCTTTTTCTCATGCTCCCTCTATGCCCCCCCCACAAGATCTCTCTCGTCTCTCCTTTCTCCTGACGCACCTTTCTCTAGACCTCCGGGCGAGTTCCTGTTTTCTCTCTTGTACTTCTCTCTATGTAGAGCTTGCTTTTCTTCGTATTCCTAGCAGCTTGGCCGACGACGGGACAAGTGTGCCGCCCCGACCTGCACTGCTCTTTCTACCTGTCCTCCCCCGCTGCTTTCTCTCTGACTCTCTTTCTCTGTCTTTTGGTCCGTTAATTAGCTTTGCTGCACTCCAACGCTGTTTTCCTCTCCCCCTCTGGTCAGTCTGTTGAGCTCCCCCTTTCCTTCTTTTTTGACGCTATCGGATGCGGTCACAGACCTCTTTTATTAGTTGTTTTATACTTTCTTCTTAGTATCTTTTTCTTTCCTGCCAGCTCCTTTAGGTGAGGAAGTAAGAAGGCTTTTTTCTCATTCGAAAATTTTGCGTTTCGATCTTTCCCCTCTTCTGGGGTTCCTTGACCCCAAGTCCCCCCCCCCTCTCCGCTTTCTAGTTTTTTGGAGATATCCCCTCTTTTCTCCGTAATGAAGCCGCCACATTTTTTCTTTCTCTGTCGCTTCTTTGTACCCGGGCGTCTTTCTTCCCAAACGTGGTCCGTCCTCTTCCTCTGATGTTTTCGACTATCTGGTAGCAGACTCCCTTCCCCCCTCGACCTCCAAATTTTATGCGGTTGCTCCCCTTTTTTCCAAACTTCTTTCCTCAACCTGACCTCCCCTTCTTGACTCGATTCGTTTTCCCTCTCAACCTATCTCTTGGCGTCTGCTGAGAAGAAGGGCACTTCCTTCCCCCTTTCCTAATCGATGAGATCCTGGTATTACTTTCCCGCGGTGGAAACTTTCGCGGTCGGACTTTCCTTTTTCCCATTTACTTCCCCTCATTTATGTAGTTACTATTTTTTTTGTCTATGTGATTTACGTTCTTTATTTCAAAAAACAACCCACTTAGAGTGCCGTCTCTCAGAACTGTCCTTCCCCCCCCCGGTCCCTTTTTACTTGACAGTTTTTTCCCTCATTCTCTTTTTGTCCTTTTTTTTGGCCCTTTTTACTTCTCGACAGCTCTACTTCTCTCGTGTGTTTAGGTTCGCCCTCCCCCCCCCCTTTTCATCTACGACTTTCCCCTCTAAAGTCCTTAGTTGAGGGCTTCCTAGTTTTCATCATGGCCCTCCCAGTTCACAGTTTCCCTGTACAGCGATTAGCTTTCCTGCTTTTATTAAAAGATTTTCGATGTCCTTTTCTTCTGACTTCCCAACCTACCTTTGTTAACCATTTACAGAGGAAATCCCCCTTTTCGTCCCTCCCCCGTACCAGCCGCTTTTCCCCCGAAAAGAAGGTTCTCCTTCCCTACTTCAGTCCGAAAGTAGTATTTCTCCTCTCTCACTAGGGGATTCGTTTCTGGTTGGTTAAGTTTTGCCCCCCCCCCCCTTCCGCTCGGATTCCTCTTCCAACTTTATCATTTTCTCCGGTGTCTTCCTTCATTAGGCCCTCAACCTTCCCTAGGTTTTCACCCACGAACTCTGTCTGAAATCATTCTGACCCCCCCTCACCCCCACGCTCCAGCTTTATCTGGAAAGTCATCCCAGATTTCCTCCCCCCCTTCCTCGGTCCAGTGGTTTTTCTTCCCTCTTTTAAAGTCTTCCACCTCAAAGTTATCGTTTTGTCCCCCTCCCCTTTTTGCTTCTTCCCCCGGTGGTCCCTCCGAAGGAACTCGCGTTACCCCTCGATAAGTCCCTCCCCCCCGTCTTCAACGAATCAAGTCTTACATTCTCCCATTTTTTTCTTCTTATTGGATTATCTTGCCTCTTTTTTGTTCCTCTCGGTTTTTTTCTCTCAGAAGATCTTCCCCTCTCGCCTATGAAAAGTCGTGATAAAGACCCATGACTCCCTCCTCGTGTTTTTTAATACGGGGTCTCATCTTTATGTTCTTCGAGATATTTTTTCTCTTTCCTCTTTCGGGCGTTCAAACTTCCAGCATAAAGTACTTAAACTCCTTGATCGACTTTACTTTTTCCCTCATCGTTACGTCCCCCTCCTCCTTTCCCTTCTTGATCAGGAGAAGGAAGACTTCGAACCGGCTTTCCTTTTTGGAACTGGTAGTTCCCTCTCTTCCTTCCCTTTCGATTGGAAGCCCATTTTGCTTCCCTTGTCGATTCGTCCCCATTTTTCTTTTCCTTTGAACTCGGTGGTAAGTTTTTTTTCTTCCTGGAAGCTTTGAGAGGACTTTTTCCTACTCCCCCTCTCCCACAAAATTTTTTTTAATGTTTTAATGAATGCAAGCTTTACACTCGGACCTTCTCTAACCCCGTTCTGCCTTACTGGCTTTTCCTCTTGACCCTACCCTTTCTTTGTAACGGCCCTCTCTGCCCACCCCGACAATAGTTCAATCTTTTTTTTCCCCTTCTTTTTGTTCCATTTGACAAAGCGCTCCCTCTTGTAACTAGGTAGAAGTTTTGGACCCTCCTTCCCAACTAGAGCCTCCCGCTTAAGTCTTTTCCTCTTATGTTCTCCTTTAGCATCCCCTCTCCTTCCGTCCTCGAGATGAAGTCTTGGGTTCTTCTTTCATTTCTCTCTTTTCCTGGTGGAAGTAATAGTACCTTCCCGTTTCTTCAGCCTTTTTTCCGGCCAAGCCCCCCACCCAAAGTGCGGTTCCCCCTGGGCGCTTTCTTTCCCTGATGACGAATCCCAGCACATTCTTCCTTTTTGAACAAGGCTTTACAAATCCAGATTCCACTTTAAAAGCTGTTGGAATTTTCCTTTTCTTTTACGGACTTTGTCAGTTACCGGGCGTTTCCTCGACTCTTAGTTTCTTTTCCAGGACTCCCCCCTCCCCAGTTTTTTTTGATTTTTATCTCCTTTTTTAGACCTTTAAATTCTTGCTTTCTTTTTCCCTTCTTCCGATAAGCGATTTGAAATATTTAGCTCCCCTCTTCTCTTCCCCTCCACCCCAGTGCTAGAGAGTGTCTCTACTAGGTTATCCTCCCCTTCTTTCTTTTTGCTCCGATTTTCACACCTGTAAAAGGAGCCCAGAGATCCTCTTACCTCTTTTCTCAGTATAGTGTTTGATCAAACGATTTATCCCTTTTTTTCTGATCAATAGCCCCTTGACTCTCCTTTTCTTCAGGTGTTGTGAACCGGTCCTCGGCCTTGGATTCCTCTTACTACCTCTACTTGCCCCCTGCCCCTCGCACAATAATTCGCAGATTCCCCTCCTCTTTCGTTCCCATCGACAGGAGTTAGAGGTAAACTGAATAAGCCCCCCATTTTTTTTTGGCTTCTTTCCTCATAGGTCCCCCCCCTTCGCTTGTGTACCCCCTGGAATTTTGGCAATGTCTTGCAACTGGAGAAGTCCGCTTCCCTTCTAACGCTAAACTATATTATCGCTTTCCCCCTTCCATTGGTCCCCCTGTCGGACCCCCTGGTTTTTGTCTTCCCTTTCAATAGAGCCGGAGCCTAATTGAGGATGTACTCTTTTGCCCACCTGCTGCGCTCACCAATAACTCCTCTCCCCCTCCTACCCCTTTTGAGAGAGATGATTTTTATTTTTTGGTTCAGCAGGTTGTTCTCTCCTCCCTCCCCTTATTTTCCCCGGCCGCGGCTGCCCCTTCTTTTTTCTCCGGCAAAGAGTGACGACCCTGTTCCTCCACCTTCCACTTTTCCGCTCGATCCTTGCTGCCGTGATCCCCTCTTCATAGAAGTGAATTTCATGCCTAGAAGCCGTTCTTTTTTGTACCACTTTCTTTGTCCCCCTCTGTGACGGATTCCTTTTTTTAACCTTCCGATGGCGTGTCATGGTAAAGATAACGGAGTTTCTTTCCCCTTCCGACGGCTTTTCTTTTTCTCGGTTTCCTGTGAAGAGCTAGTCTGCTCTTACGTCAGGCCGATTATGAAACGTTAAAGCTCCACTTCCCCTAACTCCGGCTGATGTTATGGTTCCTTCATCTCTTCGGCGTGGTGGCACCCTGGAGTGACCCTCCTATCTAAATTCTTTACCTTCTTTAAATGTCGCTGGCGCGGTGGACAGCGTTTTCTCCCCTCTTCAACGACCCCTAGAATTTCGCCCGACCCTAGTAAGAACACCACTTTTTCCTCTTATTTCCTCGGGAAGCTCTAGTATTCATACCTCGGCCAGCTGATGCTCGCGTGTATGACCAAGTGCGCCGAGTCTTCAATCCTCCAGACTCCCCTCTCATCAATATCCCACTTTTCTTTTCCTTCCTTTTTTACTCCCCTCCCTGTCCCTTAGAACTCGATCCTCTCTTTCCCTCCCCCTCGTTGTGCGCATGACCCCTCTTTTTTCCATTATGTTTCCAGGAATCTGATGTGGAGAAGTCAATGCGGGTTGCCCTGCCCTCTTTCTCAATAAGCTCTCGTCCCCTCCTTTTTCCTCGCTGCCCCTTTCCCCTGTTTTGGGTTATCCGCCCGGGTCTGCTGCAGAGGTTACAGATGAATTCCCTTCCCCCTACGCCAAGCACATAATGAGAGATTTACCTCACTCTTCCATCCTTCTAGTAACCCTTTCCTCCTCTTTCTTCATCACTCCCCTCCCTCTTTCTTTTTGACCAATGCTTAGAGGATTTCCCTCTTCCTTCTGCGGGATTTGCGAGTCCTGTTTCCCTCCTGAGTAGAGTTCATCTGATATGCTTTTCCTTTCCTTAACGGTTCATTTTTTTTTGGCCTGCCCCCGCGGCACCTGGTATGTGCTTTTTTTTTTTTCCCCCCCTTTTGTCGACGCTGAGAATAGAGGTGTACCCCCCCCGGTTTGGTGATGAGTCGTCCCGTCCCCTCCCCCCTTATTTTAGAAAGTCCCAAGGACCTGAATTTCCCTCTTTCAACGGCCGTAAACAGGCTACTATCAGCCGCCTATTCAATCTTCCCCTCTTTTTCCCCCCCTCCCCCTTTCGAGTTACGATTTTCCTTCCTCGTTTTCCACACTCGAAATCGGTTAGATTTTTCCCTCTTCCTGGCTCCTGAGTCCGGGCTTTTTCTTCTGTCTCTACGCGAAAAGGGTATCTCCCTTTCCGTCTCTTGCTCCCAGCTCTCTCTTCCCTTGCTTCCGATATGAAGAAAGCCCTTCTGATAAGCAAGAGGTTCGTTCTTTCTCCTGGTGAATTGCTCGCCTTTTCCATAGTAGATTTTATTCCCTTCTCTTCCTCTTTCCAGTTGTCCCTTTCCTTGACAAGGACGCGAGACAGCTCCCTTTTTCTTACGCAGATTTTTCCTCCTAGTCTTGCGCCTTGACGATTTTTTCCGCTGCCCTTTACTCTCACTAGACTAAACTCAAACCGGGTTGGCCCCCTCTCCCCGTCTTGCGGGTAAGAAGGTTCGAGCCTCCCCTGCGGCCCTTCTTGGAAGCAGACTTGAGGCTTCAAGTTTTTTTCGCTTTTGTGAGGGTCAGAAGTGTTCTTTCGTTCCGTTTGTCCGTTGCGTTTTAATGAGTTTCTCACTTTGCTGCCGCTCAGACCTGCCGTCCCGCGCAGTGTCATTGCTACCCCTTTCTCTCCTGTTTCCCCATGAACGCACTCCTCGATGTGCGCGCTGGCTCTATCCGACCTTCTTGATTCGGGAATTGAAGTTCAGACCCCCAAGGCGGTTTTTCCATGACTTTACTCGTCAGTCGTTTCACCCTTGTACTCGTCTGTAACACAAACTTGGTTAGGATCTTCCATATGGCGTGCTGCATTTTCTGGTCTGCCTCTCTCTCTCGAACGGACAACTTCTTCGGTTTTATCAAATTATTCCTTTTTTTTTCCCAAGCCCTTTTTCTCTTTGATTTCTTCTGGGACATTTTTTTTCCCGCAGATACCCACCACCTCTTCTTCCCGTGAGCGACGCCTGAAATCAAAAGGACCAGTGTCCCCTGTTTTTTTACCCCTTCCCTTTCGATTTTGCGATCAGTTTCCTTCTACTCGTTTCCCCTTAGAGTCCGACCCCCTTTTACCTAACGACAGTCAATCCCT
>Ga0179591_1334820_pt1 | contig 10001 bp, 14 predicted proteins | sample CZOMad2_1_08_16f_FD_182891 | JGI IMG/M metagenome (GOLD analysis project Ga0179591, IMG submission 182891) | Vadose zone soil fungal communities from Angelo Coast Range Reserve, California, USA - CZOMad2_1_08_16fungal (PacBio error correction) | ecosystem: Environmental > Terrestrial > Soil >... | reverse complement strand
TTCAGCTTCTCACCTGACAATCCAGCCACTCATGCCTCCCTTCGTGAATCCCCGATTCAGCGTTTTTTCCCGACTATCATTTCCTCCTCTAGGTTGGCTTCTTAGGCGCGTAAAACCCATAAGCAGTTCCTATTGACGGTCCTGCAAATTCTTTCCCCTTTCCCGCGGGCTTTTTTCCTCCCCTACACCCCCTTTTTCTTTTTTTAATTTGAGGGAATAGGATCTTTTCCCCCCCTCTTCCTAAGGCATTAAGAAAGCCTGACGCAGTTTTTTCCTTGGTGGTTAATGTCTTGAATCCCCCTTATCTTAAGTATAGCAGTATTTTTTCCTCCGGTACGATTAAGTCCTTTCGTCGTTCTGACCGATCTCCTATCCTTCCGTCTTATCTTTTCTTCTTCAGGTCTCCTCTTTTCTGAGGTTAGGTCTCCCCCCCCTATCAACGCGGGTAGTAGATGAGCACTCTACCCCCTTCGTCAGGTCATCTCTTCTTTCATAGTTCTTACGCGCCCGAGTTTCGCTGTTTTTCCCCCCTCTCCCTTAGAGTGAAAGTGCAGATGTCCAGTCCCCTTTGTTTTCTCTATCCCCCTTTTAAGTTTACGAGCTCTCCCCCCTCGCGAGCCTCTTCCTTTTCACGTTTCTCGGTCTGCTCGCCCATCTTCTCTTTCTTCTATCTTTGAAAGAAACGACCGGAGTCAGTTTCTCCCCCCTTCAGCTTCCTGGTAGAAGTATGCAGCTTCTTCCTTTTTAATCATCCTTTGTTTTTGTTGATAGATTTTGCCCTCCGTAGACCCCTCCTTCTTCCCTCTATGTTTCCCTCTCTCTAATTAGGTTTTCACCACCCCTTCCAATGACGTTTCCTCTTTTACAGAGACTCACCCACTTCCTTTTTCCCTGAGATCGTGAGTGGGGCATTATCCTCCTTTGTACGGGGTAGCGCCCCCCCCCTTTTTTCACTAGGACCTTACCAGTCCTTTTTCTACTTACTTCTCCTATTGCAATCGTCCTCTCCTTCTTCCCTTACGATCTGCAGAAGGACTGGTTTTCGCTTTTTCCCTGTCGACTACAAAGATGGTTATTATTGTAACGAAATTCAGTTAACCGTCTTCCCCTTTCGTCACTGCGCCCCTTCTTTGTCTTTACTAACCGTTTCTTGCACCTAGTTTTTTTCCTTTTAGAGGCGTGTTCTCTCGGCTGGCCTGAATTCACCCCCCTTCCCCTTCCTTGACGCCCGACTTTCTTGGATTTTGGATTTTATAAGCCGATTCCTTCCCCAACGTTTACTTCTTTAGCCCCTAGATTGCGTGGACTATCAGATCTGTTTTTTTTTTTCAGAAGTCCTCCAAAGCCAACAACTGATGTTTTTGACTGCCGCGCCCTTCCCCCTGTGATCTTTTTCCTCTCCCGAGGAGTTCCTTTCCTTTTTGGGCTTTTTTCTGCACTCAGGAGACGACCTCCTCCTAGTCACGGCGGTTGTTGTAGCGATCTCGTAGTGGTAAATTTAGTGTTCTCTTCTTTTTTTCCGGATCGTTTTCTCCCCCCTGTCTCTCGGTCTTCTTTTTTCTCTGCAAAGAGGTTAACCCCCGTGAGCCTATGCTGTTTGCCGCTCTCCCTTTGATGAGACGCTTCTCTTAGTTCTTCCCCTCGTGGTTTTGTGTACCGTCTGCCCTTTTTTTTTCCCCCTCTTTAGTTGAGTCTGAGAGACGTGCTTCTTTTCCTCCTTTTCTTTCAAATGTGTTCCCTCGGAGGCAAAACTTTAGACACTTCTTTTTTTCCCTAGTTTCCTTTTCTTACCTCTCAGGACAGTGTTTGAATCTTCCTTTCAAAGACCCACCACCAAGAGAGGAACCTGTCTCTTTTTTTTTCCTCTGACCCTGGCCCCCACAACCCCCTAGGTCTCTCTCCGTCCAATTCTTCTCTCCCCCTTTTTGAGTCGGGGCTGCTAGTTCTCTTCGGAAGTTTTTTTTTTTCTTTTCGACGCGATTTCATTTCACTGATTCCCAACAAGCAGAGCCTTTCTTGGTACCCGATCACTCCTTTCCAGTTCCCGTGCCCCCTAGTCGCGAGTTTCACAATTTTCCCTTCCTCGAGAACGCTACCCCCTCCCTTTTCCCCAACTCATCTTGTTCTTACTTTTTTTTTCTTTTTTTGCCGTCCGGGTCTGATTTTTTTCTAACTAGACTTGTTAATTCGACCTCCCCCAGCGTGAAATCCCGAGACTTCCCCCCTTCATCTCGCTGTCGCCTCTCCTTCTTTTCCCTTTCATACGTCTTCATCTTTTTTTCCTTCCCAAACAACTGCGACAACCTTTTGTTTAAGCACTTATCGTTCGAAACCACTTCCTCCTCGGTGATATCTTCCTGTTGCCTCTTAGGCTTTACTTTTGTTCCGTGTGGTTCCCCTCCTTTCTCTTTGTCTTCTGGTCGGGCCAGCCTTCCCTCGCGGTAATTTTTTCTTTCACGCTGATGATCCCCGACCCAGTCTCTTCTTTCTTACTCTTGATCGTGATTTCTTCATATATACGCTGTAGGTGATCCATTTTTTTCCTATCCTGATTATTCCTTAGCGTCCCTGGAGCGTTACAAAAATCCCCTTCCGAGCTCGACTTTCGTTTACCTAGTGCACCCCTCTTTGGGTTATGGACTTTTTTTTCCCTGTATTTTACGGCCCACGGTGTTCTACGCCGCTTTTCTTCCCAAGTGATGGACCCCCTTGCCCTGAACGACCCTTGTTTTCCCCCCAAGGATCGTAGGTGGACACGTTTTCCTTCGATAGAGTTCTGGGCTCCTTTCAAGAAGGTATTTTGTGCGCTCTTCTTCTCAAGCGTTGCCTTTTTTTTTCCCCTCCTCTCCCCCAGGCGCCTCTGAACCACCCAACTTTTCCTCCTTCATCCCTCCTCTGGTTGTGTTTGATCTTTTCCGGTTTTAATCTAACTGCCGTTTCTAAGACGATCCCATGGTCAGGTCATTCTCAGTAGCCACGTTCTTCCCCCTGAACCTCAACTTTATTTTTCTTTCTACCAGGATGCCACTTTTCCCTAAGATAAGTGAACCCCCCAAGAGTCCCCTTAGTTTCCAGTAACTTAGAGTCTGCTCCTGCTGTACCCCTCTTCCTGAACTCTACCCATAAAGGTAATTCCCCCTTCCCCCCCCCGGAACCGAGACGGTGTTATCTTTAACCTTCCTCTAGAGAGTGATGGTGGAAAGTCTCCATCCCTTCAGTCCTCTCCGTCCCTCTTCCCTCTATATTACGTCCTTCTTTCCCCCGAACTGTCTCGATGACACCAACCCCCCCTTCTCCCGAGTCTCTATCAGAATGATCTGGTTTGTTTCTGGGTTCCTCCCTAGCCTATTTCCCTCCATACACGACCTTTGCCCTCTTCTAGGTGTAGACCTTACCCTTTTTCGCTTTGGGTCGTCGTTACCCACCACACTTTTTTACTTTGACATACAACGCCCCCCCCCTCAGGACTGCGCCGATCACCCCATTCCGTTTGGCGTCTCTTTCGACTTTTTCTTCAGCCACGGTGCTACTTTGACCCTGCCAGAAGCTTTGCCTCTGTCTCCCCGGTGAACATCTTCTTGCGCCCTAATCCCCCTTCTCTTCCTGTCCTTTATTTAACTCCGTTCTTTCCCGCTGCTAAAATGGCGAAGGCACCTCCCCTCCCCAGCACCTGCTAAGTACCAAAACCCGTTGGTTTCAAAGACCCATCTTCTGTGGCCCTGAGTCATTGGTTTCCGGTTCCCCTCCCACTTTTTTTTTTTTTTTTTCCTTTTTTCCCAAAGGCGCGGCGAAGATGGAATTCGGATCTCTCTCCCTTCTTCTGACCCCCCAGAAGCAGAATGTCCTTATTGATTCCTATAGGATACCTGCATGCTTCCCTCCCCCTTTTTTCCGACCAGACACGTTCATCAGTGCCACTACTAACAGTCAGGCCGTTTCTAAGGAAAGGTGCCATTTCTCTACGTAGAATTTCTTAGTTGCTGGGTTTCCCTCTTCTAAACCGTGCCGCCCCCTTAGTCTTTCCTAGCTTGGTTTGGTGCTGGTCGTTCGTCTCTCTCTTTCCGGCATGCTACCTGATGGCACGACCTAAGGTGTGCCCCGCGAAACCCACCTCACACTCCTTTCTTAATATCTCTTCTCATCCCTTCTTTTTTTTTTAGGCGTGCAGCATATTTGGTAGAGGTCCCCCCCCTGTGACTTCCTAGACTTTACTTTCCCACCCTAGTACGATCGCTCCCCCCCCACTTTTTTTCTTGCAAAACTCTTTTTCTAGGAGCCGTTGTGAATCGGGTTTTTCTTTCTCCCCTGTCTGAAATCGAGATAGAACAAAAGATCTTTTCCTCTCCCCCCGTCACGACCCCCCCCCAAAGAGACCCCCCCTTGCCGTCTACTCGGCTCAAACGTGCATGCAGCTTCTTTTTAATCATCCGCTATAGAAATCCAAGCCCAAGAATTGGACTCCTTTGAGCTGTGTGACCCTACTCGAGCCCTCTCTTCCTCTTCTAGATTCTTGTTGGACTTTTTCTTGATTTTTCCTAACAACATCAAAGACCAGTCCCTCTTCTGATAGAACGAAATTAGTATGCGTGACAGCCCTACCGTGTCATCCTTTTTGGAAAGCTCCGAGGTCCCCAGTAGAAGTCTCTTCCTCACTCCTTTTGCTTTCTATCCTTTTTTTCCCCCTGTCGTTGGGAATGACCGTGGTCCCCTTCTCTATTCCTTAGCGGGTGTCCTTTTTTCCCCTTTTGTAGAGGGCCGAAACTTCGTCTTCCCCCCCTGCCTCCGTACTTACGTTTCAGGCTTCCCAGTTCATCTACTCCTCCTACGGGTCGTTGAGGGTTTTTCTTCAGCCATCCTCCTTTTCTTGTCTCTTGGGAATCACTCGTACCTTTTCTTTCTCCCTTTTCTTCCCTAGTCGGCCTTTCCGGGCAGCGATTGCCTTTTAAGAAGAAGTAGATTTAGAGTCCCCTTCCTCTTTCCTTCCCCCCAACGATTTGTTTTCCCTTCGCCTCTTTTGGTCCTCTCTTTCCCAATACGCTCGCTTCTTTCCCCCCAATGGGGATCGTCTGATTTCTTCCCTGCTTTTTCCTCCCTTTTTCAGACCTTATCTCTTTTTTTTTGTTTTGAAAGTCCCTTCGCGATCGTGTTCCCTCCCTTGAAATTTTCCCCTCTCCCGTGATGTCCTTGTTCCACGTTCTTTTTCTCCCTTCCTCCCTCCGTTTTCTCGTTGATTTCTTCTTTTATCCCGAAGTCCCAGGACTGTGGAAGCTTCCTGGCTGCCAAGATACCCGTGGGGCCACCCTCTCCTGGCCTCCCCCACTTGATCTCGGGTTGACCTCTCTCCTAACTTTCTCGATTACCTCGCTTCTTAGGGGGAAGTCTTTTCGGGGACGACGAGGCCAAACCTGTGTTTTTTCCAAAATCGGCTTCATCTCGATTCTCTTGATTTCTGCTCTTCCCCCTCGCGGCCCCCCGCGAAGGCCGACTCGTCGACCTGGCCTCCCTTCGTTGTCGTCTTGCTCACTGTCCCCTTTGTTAGGCGGCGGAACGAACATTAGCTTCCTCTCCAATTTTGGGCAATTCTGCCCCCGTTCAGGATATGCGCTTTTCTTTCCCCTCCTTTTTAACAGTTGGCCCTCTTTCCTGTCAAACTGCTTCCTCCTCTGCTCGGATTTTTTTCTGAGAAAAACGCCGAACTTCTTCCTCCCTTCCCCCGGATGGGACTTTTTCTTTTTCCCAGCTTGGATGACCTTTATCGACGAGTGTCCACTCGTCCCCCTTTTGATCCTCCATTTCACTGGCCGTCCTCTCCGATTAGTCGGGCTTTGCTGGTTTTTCGACCCTCCTCCCCCAACCCTAAAAAAAAGAACCTCTCCCAGCGATTAAGTCGCCTGATTCCCCTCTTTCATCGGAGGCTTTTTTTTATTCAGACTCTTTTTTTCTCTACTTCGTCGAACCTCTTCCTTCTCTAGTTCGTTTCGAATGTATCCGACTCTTTTTCTTTATATGTCTGGTAGGTGTTCCATTTAGAGAATCATCTCGGTGTCTTTTTTTTCCTTTCAACGGACTTTGCTGTCTTGTCGTTTTCCCAAACGGCGACGCCCTCTTATCCGTTTCCTTGTTCTCTCCTTTTCTCCTTAATTCGTAGAAATCCCGTAACTCTGGCCTTACGTCTTTCTCTGCAGAGACGGCCGAGGTCGGTTCATTCGAGAACTTTGTTCTCTTCTTTTGTAACCTTTTTTTGTGCTGGGTCGGCCCGTTTCCACTCTTTTTTTCCTTTACGTCCTTCCCAGATTATTTGACGATTTTCTTACCATCAACCAACAACCACGCGGCCACCTTCGTGACATGGTCGTTTTTACTAATCTTGCCAAAATCACGGCTCCCTCCTTTCCCCCCCTTGTCTTCACCGTGAATGACCTTTTTGAATGATTTATCCGTGTCTCGAAGTTATGTTCCTTCTTCCAGTGTTTTGGCAGACTATTTCCCCCCCCTCTCCCCAGACTCTAGTCTTTCACTATCAGAGATGTCCTATCTTTACGGACATCGCTCGCGGTCGCCCTTTTCCCTGGCCTCTCAAGCGACAAAAATGACCTCACGTCTACATAATGGCGTCGTTTCACACCGCGACCGGGTGGGGACTGTCTCCCTTTTTTTTTTTTGCTTCCTCGCCCTGTCTTACTCCCCCCCCCCCACAGAGTGAAAATCACTCGAAGTCTCTACGTTTCTCTTCTCTCTTCTCATACCTGCGTTTTATTTTTTACTACGTAGTCACTTATTCCTCCCCGTCCCCCCCCCCCCAAAGCGACAAAGTTTCTGATTCCCTCTTTTTGGGACAACCTTTCACTCCTCCTTTTCTGCATCGCTTTTTTCCGGTTGCGATTTTGGTGACAAACTCGCTTCTTTTTCATGGGCTCCACCTTTTTTCTATTTTAGGATCGTCGGATGCTGGCGTTCTCGCTTTCTTCCCCCCAGAACTGCTTCTTTTATGATATTTCCTGAGGATTTCGTCCTATCTCCTCAGTCGGTCCTCTCCTTGATGGCGACTTCCTTTTCTCCCATTCGCTTCTTCACTGGCTCTGCCGCCCCCTCACTTTCGAGCTAGCAAGTGATCAAAGTATCTTCCTTTCCTTGTTTTATCCATTTGAAGGTTTTTATTGAGGTCGTGCCTCCCCCCTTTCTCCGCCGCGTTCTATCTAAACCCTTCTTTTCACGTCCGAAAGCTTTTTTTTTCCTTTTTAAACTTCCTGTTCGTTCCTGAACTCTCTGGGTCGGGCGGCCATGCATTTTTGATTTTTAAACGCTTGCTCGTAGCTACCGTGTGACTGCCTACCCCACAAGAGCAGACAATATCTCTCAATCCCGTTTCCTTGTTGTTTTGAGAGACCTCTTTTCTCGCGTTTTTCCCATCCCCTTGCGGTTTCTCCCCCTCCCAGCCTAGAAAGAGTTGATCCTCCAATCCACCTTTATTGGCCTCTCTTCTAGGACGGACCCTCTCCCCCTTAAAGACCAAACCTATTAGGATGGCCCTTTCACCTGTTTTAGGAGGACCTCTTCTTATCCTGGACAGCTTTCCCTTCCAAGTAAACGCGACTTCTTCCGGCGAATACCTCACCAACCCTTTTTTTTGTTCTAGTCCACCATCTGGCGGATTCTCTTCTTTTGTTGGTCCCTTCCCGTAAGACGCGCCTTCCCCCACCTTCTACCGAAAAAGGGATTTCTTTCCCAGAAGCTTACCCAGCACCCCCTTCCAGCCGAATTACAGCCTCCTTATACTTTATGTTTATTTCATCGAGATGCCCCAGCCCTTTTTGTGCCTCTCTATCCAGGTTCTTCCCTTCAAATCTGACTTTGTTGGAGGTTTCCCCCCCCCTTAAGAAGAACTCAGCCCCCATTCGGCAGCACCTCCCCTCTCCCCCTAGGACGCTTTTCTCCCCACTAGTCCTTTGTGGAAGCCCTTTTAGGCCTTGACCCGTAACTTCCCCCTACCTCTTATTCGTCTTATGCGACAACCCTGCATTTCCTTTCCCCAGAACCTCGACAGACAGTCTTTCCACCTCCCCCTTGAGTAAAGCTCTGTTTTTAGGGTCAACATTTTTTTCTTGAGGCAGGATAACACCAACCCGACTCCTTTCCTTCTCCCCCAAAGATGTACGTGTGACATCCTCTTCATTTGTGATGCCTTGAGTCATGTGACTCTTTTCCTCCTTTATTTAAGTATGAAAAGGCGTCCCCCTCTCCTCCTTGACTCCCGGAGAAATCCTAGCTCTTTGAGACCAATTGACTTGCTTATTTTCTCTCTAGACCTCGTAGGTCCGCCCACGTCTTGCCTTTCTCCAGTCTCCCTATAAACATCAGGCCCATCTTCAAGAAGTAGGAAGACACATTTTCTGTTCCTTTCTTTATGGTGGAAGACTTCTAAGGCGCCACTGTGTCTTGCTTCCCTCGATTTGTTGTTTGGTCTTTTTCTGGAACTCGTAAGAATTCAGCTGTTCCCTTTCGACGCTTAACACAAGTCGCTCCCCCCTTTTTCCTTCCCCCAGCGACACACACCAGTTTCGACCCCACTTAGAGAATTCCTTATACAGATTCCGAAATCCCCTTTTTCCCCTGAATAGGAGGTCTCCTCTTTTCAGTGTACACAAACTTCATCTGTTCGACGCTTCCCCCCTCTGCCAGTTCTCCTAAATGGCTGGTTCGGAAACCCCTAGGAATCTGACCGATTTTGACTACCATAGACAAGAACCTCCCTTCCCTTGATGAGAGACCCCCAGATTTTCCTCTCCCTCCCCGAACCCCCCCTCCCCCTCTTCTACTCAGAGCTCGGTCTCCCCCTCTTAGCAACTCGAATGCTCCTTTTTTCTTCTTTTTGTACTCGAGCTTAACGTCTCTATCCCTCACCTGCCCGACTGTTCCCCTCCCCCCGTTCTTTTTCCCCATCCCCTCTCATCGCCTGAAGCGCTCCCCCTTTCCCCCCCCCTCTTTCGGTTTTTTCTTTGTAGTGATTTTTTTCCAACGACAGCTTTCCGATGCGCCACGGTACTTCTATTGTGCAGACCCGTAATCATTTGAGTTTTTTTCCTCCCATAAAGAGGTCTCCCTTGAAAGTCAGCGCGGCTGATTCCTTTTCCTTTTTTCCCAGGCGTGGTTGACTTTTTTCCTTTCCAAAGCTTATCCTCTCAATTCGTTCGTAGTCTGGGGTTATCCTTAACACGGTCCTCCCCGTTCTCAGAGAACCAGATAGACGCTTGGATTTAAGCAGGGGGACCGACTCTAATTTTTCATCTCTCTAGTTTCTTAGTGACTATCTCCTCCCCCACTCTTTTATGCGCCCCTCTAAACCCAGTCTTTCCCCTTCTTCCCCCTTTTCCTCGGAAAGAGAGCTACCTTCCCTAATGTTGGAGTTATCTTTTCTCTGTAAGGCCACTTTTTTGGTCCAGAGCTCCCCCCTCAGGCAGTGACCCCTTTTTTTTTCGCGTTCCGCGACGATTTTTTCCTTTTTGCTCACCCTCTAGCCCTAATTGGTTCTTTCAGATCTCGTGTTGAAAGCATTTCCTGGCTTTGATAGTTTTTCCCTGTACCAGGCATCGCTTTCCTAAGGTCTTGATTTGAATTCCTTCTCATCTTTATATTTCTAATCTCTTTTTTTTTTTGGAGAGTCTCTGTTCCTTTCCCTTCGCTGGCAGAGGTAATGGCAGGGCCCTGCAAAAGTCCTTTTTTTTTAAACACTCTCTTTTTCTCCCAAATGTACGGTGCGTAGGTTCTCTTTCCGAGACCTCGAGAGCTCTTCCCTTTTTTTCTTTGATTTGTATATACGTAAAGTACTTTCGCCGTTCCCCCCCCTAGGTGTATGAAAATACCCTTAACGCCTTCGTATTCCCTTAGTCGCGCTGCCCTCTTGAAGACTGATTCTCCTTCCTTTCGAAGCTCCTTTTAAGTTCGTGTTTCTTTGATCCAAGTAGCTTCCCCCCCCGATTTCAGTCGTTGCTCACTGAAAATAC
>Ga0179591_1324548_pt1 | contig 10001 bp, 9 predicted proteins | sample CZOMad2_1_08_16f_FD_182891 | JGI IMG/M metagenome (GOLD analysis project Ga0179591, IMG submission 182891) | Vadose zone soil fungal communities from Angelo Coast Range Reserve, California, USA - CZOMad2_1_08_16fungal (PacBio error correction) | ecosystem: Environmental > Terrestrial > Soil >... | reverse complement strand
TTCCCTACGACTCGCCTTCCTTTTCTCTTCTTTTCCATCGCGCGGGGGTCCCTCTCTACACCTTTTGCGCGCACGTCCTTGCTCCACTTTTTCTTCAGTTTTGGCCCCGGCCCTTCCTCAGATCCCCCCCCACACTTCTCCCCTTCATTTTTCTTCTTGTGTTTTTGGCTACACTGCCTGCCAGGCTTAACGACCCTCCACCTTTTCTCATATTTCGCTCTCCTTCTTAATTAGTCTTCACATCGGCACTCGTCCCGCCCTTCCCCATGAAAGGACGGTCTTCACGCCAGAGTTCCCTCTATTTTTCCTCCCCCTTCCCCCTTCACCAACTTCTCCCCCCTCAAATGTAACCGCTTTCGAGGTTTTTCCCTGCCATTTCGCCCACGCCTTACTTCACGGTACTCCCCCCGAAAGTCTCTCCAGAGTACCCCTTCCTTCCCGCGTCTATGAATTTCCTTCTGCCCGGATCCTCGTCGATGTGTTTCAGTCCTCTTTTACATCGGATCTGCTAGGGACACATCACTTATACCGGAGGAGCCCCTCTTTCATAAGCTCAGGGCCTTGAACAGCTTTCGCCCTTCTGGAAATTTTCTTCTGATACGTCTTGCCCCCCCACTTCAAGTTGAGTGTTTTTTTTATAATGTCGCCTTTCCTCTTCTTCCACTCTTTTTCATTCCCTGAAGGAGAATGTTTTCCGATTTTTCCCGGATGAAGGCCCACAAATTTTAAGTTTCTTTGTCTTCTTTCTTCTCACCTTCCCTACCTTTCCACCCCCCATACAGGGATGGATCTCAAGTTCCCCCTTTCGATATGCCACGTGGCGTAACCTCTTGAAAAGATACTTGCGTAAGTTATTAGACCACGAGACACGCCTTTCCCGACATCGCCCCCCTCATAGTTACTTTTTTACACCGTCTTTACCGCGGGTGATTCACGTTCCCTCCTTGTCCCCACCAGCCACCGAACCGCCTTTAATATGGGTGAGGCCATGTTTTTTAGATACCAATTCTCTCCTCCCTTTTTTCCTAGCCCCTTGCAATAGTACACGGGATGGGACACTCTGTTTCTTACCTCGATCAAGCTGTTTGGACCGTCTGAAACTTTCATGTCGACAGTCGTTCCCGCTTGGGGTTACTTCCCCCTGATCGTTTTTTCCTTTGGGCTCCCCCGTTCCGGAGCCTGCTTTGTTCTCCCCTTTATGATGAGACTCTTCCCTCCCCCTCGCTGTGTCAGTTTCCCTACCCAAATAAAGGCACATCCGCCCCCCATGCTTTCGGTTTTTCCCTTCGGGGAACGTCCGAGATCGCCCGGGCTGACTAGATACCTACTTGACTTTTACGCGCGTTCTTTCTTCCGCTTACCCTCCCCTGCGAGTTCCCGGAAGCGTCAGAGTTTCTCATCCCATTGGGGATTGCGCTAAGACACCGGTACCTCGTTCTTAGTCTCCACGTTTTTCTTGACCTCCTCATAATCTATCGCCCTACCGAAAGCCTTGTCCCCCGGCCGGTTGTTTTTTCCCCAGCTCAGATGACCTTTCTCATTCCCGCGGACCTTTTGGTCCCCGCCTCCCATTCCCCCTCTTTGCTCAAGATTCCCGGATCTCAAACGTTCCAACGGGCGACGAGTGAATCAGATGTTGCGCTGATGGATCTTGATCACTATCGGCGACCATTTTTGAAATAACCATTCCTTTTTCTCCCTCTCCCTTGCCCGATCCGGCCTCTGAACCTGCTCCCTGAAATCGAACTCTCCTTCCCTCTTTCCTCTCACAAGGCCCACCAGCTGAGGAAGTGATGGGGCCATCTCGATCTTCCCCCGACACGAAACACCACGGGCGTCCTTTTACCGGCACAGCTGTCGGTTTTTCCTTTTTGCCGCCCCGGATAAATTTCTTAGAGATCTTTTCCTGATTTTTGATGGTGAGGCCCGCGACTACCGGCAAGAATGTCGCGGTCTGCTGATGTCCCATGATCTTACTCCGTTGTTTTTTCTAGGAGATCATTCTCAGCTCGATAGAGTTCTTTCGACCTGCTATTATGGATTTCTGGAATCCCCTCATCTCGTTCAGTTCCTCTGCCTTTACACCCCCGTAAGGTACTTCCCAGATTCCCCGATAGATTCGGTGCCCCCCGGTGGGTTTGTCTTCGAGTACCGTATTTGTTGCGGTGTCGATAGACTCCTCGCTCAATGATTTTTTTTGGTGGGTCCAAAAGTTTCACGTAGATTTTCTCTTGGTTCTTTAGCTTGGCGCCATTTCTTCCCGTACCTGCTCGCGAGTTTCTGGCTCCCCCCAGGTTAACTGACCCTTCTCTTTGTCCTGACCGGCAATTGTGCTTTACGATGATCGTGCCACGCCCCTTTCTTTCCTCTCTGCGACGCATTTATTCACGCGCGAATTTTTCCCGTGTTTTTCCTCGGTCCTCTTTGCGCATCCTTTCTTGAGCCTCGGGACCCTGATGAGTCGTTTACAGTTCTTTCTTTCATCCCGAGCTGTGAGGTAATGTCCTCCAAAACAAAAGGCATTTTGCGCGGAGACCTCTTCCTTTCGTGCTTTTGTTAGCTTCGTGGCTATATCCCTAGGTTCCAGTGTCTTTTTGGCGCCCCCACGTTAGAACCCTCACGATCCGCTTCACCTGGACGCGTCTGCCCCTTTTTCCCGCATCACTCAGACCTAAGCTACACAAGAAAGCCTCCCACCTCTTTTAAGTGAGGATCAGAAGAAGTTTGATCCCCTCCGCGTTAAGGCCAAAAGACTTAGAACCTCATTTTTTAAATTTTTTTCTTCCTGGTTTTTGTGCGGTACAAGGAATGTCTCCCCCTAGGTCTTGATTGACTTAATCTGGTCGAAACCGCAAGGACGGAGCCCCCTCGTTTCCCAAGCTCCCTCTCTATCATTTTTTGCCCTCGACCCCCAAAGAGCCAAAAAAGCTCCTCCCGATCGTTTCGGGTATCCGAACAGAGTGCTCCTTTTTGCCGCTTTCCCCCGGGCGCTGGCCTTTGTCCTCTCACAATTTTTTGCAGTGAGTCTCCGAAAAAACACTGAAACCAACTTGCCGGTTCGAGGGAGGGACGATTTCTGTTCACCTAGGGGTAAAGGGCCCCACAGATATGCTTCCCACGGCCGGTAAATCCTTCAACGAGTATTATCTGTTCAAGTATTTTTCGCGTTTTTAAGACTTACGCCAGTCTTTCAGCGTGTCTCCTTTGGCAGTCGCCTGATTTGCATTTTACTCAGATTTACCCCACCTTTCTTTTTTCAATGTTTTCTCCCCCCAACACGTTTTTTTTTTGGACGACGCTCCTTTCCCCACCCCGGTTCCCGGCCCGGTCCAAAGCCGCGTCTCACAACTTTTTCAAGTCGCGGTCCCCTGCCCCCCATTTTTGGAATTCCTTTTCCGATTTTTTACAGAGAAGTTCGACCCCATCCTTTCTCTTGTGGGCAAAGACTAGAGATCCGCTCTTATTTTTCCCCCTGTCGAGTTACGCCTCTCTTCCGTTCCTGAGATGCTCTCGCGATTTAATGCTCTCAACCCGACGCAACTGAGGAGGTAAAAGTATGAGTCATCAAGTTTTTTCTAGACGGATAATGACTTTTCCTATTCGGAAACCCTTTCTATAAGAGCCCTTTTTATGGCTCTCCCAGGGGGGTCGATGGATTTCGTCGTGTCGGGCTTGAAAAGCAGAACCTACTATTTTTTATTTTTGATACGATCGAGGACTGACTACTTTATATTGCGTGGTGTTCAAGGGTGATTAGGTTCCCCTGCTTTCGATGTCCCAGTTTTTGTAACAAGCATGGCGGGTTCCACTCCCTTTCCCTTTTTGATTTGCTGATCCGGCAAGGACTCCTTTTTACGCGAATCTCAGGAACTCGGCGTATATAGCATTTTATCCCTTATTTCCCGTGCGGCACTCCTTGTTCGGCCACAATCACGAAAGGAAGCCCAAAGCATGCTTCTTCGCCCCTTATTTTCCTTTCCCGTCCGAGGTGTTTGTGAACTAATCCCAACGTGTTTGAGCAAGAGATTTGTCGAAATTGGATACGAAACTTTTGGTTAACGGACTCTCTTGATTGTCAGAGGTTCGATCCCCACGTGATCGTCGCTTCTAAGCTCTATCTTTCATACTACCCAGGTTTTTTCTTTTGATCTTTTCCCCTCCGCGCTTCCCTCCCCCTTGTGTTTCCTTTTTCTCATCTTGGCCACAATCGTTCTTCGCGTTTCCACGGGCCCTGGGCGCGCACGATACGGTCGGAATCTCCTAACACAACCACCCTCGGTTCTGGTACCTCCTTTCATCCCACCATCATTTTTTTCTTTCTGCTGCGCCTCGTTGCTTCTGTCACGAAATTGCGCAAGGATTTCTCAGTTCATACAGGTTGCAGAATCTCCGTTTTTTTCTTTTAATTCTTAGTCACCTTCGGGCCTTTCTTTGAGGCGTCCCAGCCTAACTGATGAAGTTACTTTTTCCCGAACTGGGTTAATTCCTCAGTCGCCCTTTTAATCCCTACTTATATCACCCTTGATTCAATACCCCCTGTACGCTTGAAGTCCGCCGCTCTCCGAGAAAAATATAGATTTCCGTTTTCTCCCCCCTCCAGGCCCCCCACATCTCTCCAATCATCCCCTCGGGAGAGGATCCATCAGCCCCTGCGCCTTTCTTCAGGCGATGCTTTGTGACGTACTAGTTCCTTTGTCAATAGGGTGATCTTTTACTCTACTCCTTTCCTTTCGAGCGGATCTTTTTAATACCTCGTCTCTGCCATGGAAGCGCGTCAGTTCCATTTGAAGGTCTGATAAAGGTTCCGGGGCCCACCACTCTTCATTTTTTTTCGGTTGCGAGTTCGTAGCCGGCTTGCAAGCACCGAGTGGCCCCCGACTTTGCGGTCTTTTTCTTTGGTTTTTTTTTTTTGGGTGTTTTTTTGGGGTTTTTTTTGTTGGTTTTTTTGGTTGTGGGTTTTTTTGGGGGGTTTGGGTGTCTTTCTCTGATGATTCCCGGCCCCCCCCTCAGTTTGCAGTTTTGAGGCGACTACTGGACTCTAACTTTCGCCTACCAGTTCCCTCCAGGATTGGAGATTTCACGCTCTATTTTCTCCCTCCAACAGTGGATTTCCGGGGAAAGTACTTTTGCCCTCTCTCCTCCGCATTTCACTTGACTCTCCCCCATTTCTTACGTCCCCCCCTTATTTGGTACTCGGTGCTTCAGGTCCCTTCCTAGACAAATCAGCGCCACTGCCGTGTTTTTTCTGTTTTTTCTTTTTTTTTTTTATCCATGCTAGACAGGGGGTCTATCATGACCAAGGGACGCGGCCAATTTTCAGTGAAACTTGGCCTCCTCTCGTCTCTTTTCAGGACGTTGAAACTGCGCCACGGCGCTGGTTGGGGTTCCTTGTACAGTGAGGCTTGATTGGCTCCTTTCCTCTCTTCCTTTTTTTTGGGGCCGTTCTCGGGATTGCGACCCCCTTCTCAGGTTTCGTCCTTTTTTCGCTTACATGCAGTTTGAACTCAACACTCCCTTCGCCCCCCCTCCTTCTTCCTTCTTGCCACCTCGACGGGCCTTCCGGCTGTAGTTGTTCACGCTGTGGTTTTTTGGCTCGGCTGGTTCCCTGCGGTCTTCTGCGGCCGAGCCCTCGTCATGCCGTGCGTGGGTTCGCCAGACACTGGGGGATTTTCCCCGCCTTTCTCACGCTCTTGTGGACCAAATTTTGCAATGAGAAGAAAAGAAGGCTTACATCTCCCTTTTTTTTAACATCCTTTTTTCCTACGACCTCTCGCCTTTTGCACGGCCTTCCATCTCGCCCTGGGGGGAAACTGTTTCTTTTCCTTATCTTTTAATCGTTTTCAGCGGGTACCCTCTTGAGAAAGACCCCCCTCTGCTTGCTATACCAACTCAACACGTGCGCGCGTGAACCTGAGTAGAGTACCTGCCCATGTTTTTCTTGTCTTCTTTCTCCTTTCCCAGGGACCCCCACGGAAACCGCGCGCTTACAAGAATCCGGACCTTGTCAACTTCCTCGACCCCCTTTCAGCATTTTATCACCGTTGCAGATTCGCTTTGACGACCACTCGACATCCTTCATCTCCACTGTTTACTTTCCCGACTTTCCGCTTTATCCTGATAGACACACTCAAAGCCGTGACCACAGAAAATCGAGAGAGGGTCGTCTTTTCTTGTCACTGATTATTTGAGAGATTTCGTCTTTTTTTACGCTCTGGATGGGTGAGGAATCCCCGGCCTCCTTCGTCCGAGAAGCAGCCCGAGATGATCTCATCTCTCCCCCTAACTCTGTTGAGAGAGCTTTCACCAGCCCGCTAGTTCGCCCGATTCCGGCCGTAGTAGAGGTCCTCACCCCCGAGCTTCCCTTCCGTATATTTTTTCCGTCTTATAAAAACCCCCTTTTTCCCCCAAAGCCGACCGCTCATCCTCAGGTGGGTTTTTTTCCCTGATGAGTGGTTTTGCCGGAGATTTTCCCGATAGAGACTCGGGCCCCAAAAAGACCCGTTCTGGTGGGCTTTTTCTCGGTGGTTCACCCTGAATTGCGGTTCTCCCCCCTTTCATATCGATTTTTTTTGACCTTTCACTGATCTTTCATAGACAAGGTCTCTCCCTCTTCGCATTTTCTTCCCTGGCGGCAGTGATTCCTCCTGCATAATGCGGGCTAGAAGCGTCACATCTGATTCACGCCGCTTGTTGACCTTTCAGAATCCCAGGGGAATCTTTTCTCACCGCGGATTTCTTGATCCCCTCGTGGCCCCTGCTGTACGCGAGGAGTTTCGAGCACAAGTTACCTCACGTCCTTGCACCCCGGCCCTTGCGGCGCCTTTATGGCGGCATAGTCGATTTCGTATGTCGCCTATTTTTTTCTCAATAGCGTTCGTCCCTTGTCTTACACTCCCCCCCTTTGTGAGCCCCCATAAAGATGATTACTTTGATTCGGCCGCTCAGAAGAAACGCGACCTCCCTTCAAATTCTTATATCTCAAAGAAGAAAGCTGCGATACAGCCTCCACGTCCTTTGTCGTATTCCCTTTGCCTAAGATACGCCTGACCCTCTTGGTCAAGTTTTTTGGTGTGGCTGGAGTTTTTCGTTTCCGATGGTAACGGGACCCAAGTCTTGCCCTCGGACCCTCGAATATCAGATTCCCATAGCAAGGACAAGGTTTTTGGCTCTCCCCAAGCCGAATAACTATTTTTTTCCATCGTCCCAAACCCCCTCGCAAAGCTCCTTTCCTCAATGAGAAGTTGCGAGTATTCCGTCCCTTTGCCCTTTTTCCCCCCCCTAGTGTCCCCGAGCACGTGGAGCCGGTGCCCGTACTGCTATCGCCCTGTTTTTTTTTTCCGAAAAACAGGCCCCCTTCTGTGGCGAGGTTCTGTCCCGATGGGACAGTCAATCCTTGCATTTTTTGGTCACCCGGCGGCGGCCGGTAGTGTTTGACTAATTTAGCGGCTGGATTCCCGAAGAACCGCCAGTATCTTTCCAATCGTTGTACACCCTGCTTCTACTTCACTCGCTTGAACATCTCCTCTGGGGCCTTTTTGAGCACCACGTGTTTCCCGACGTTCAACTTCTGAAGCGCCCAACGCCCCGGTTCCGTCTGCAAAGCCCGGACACTCGCCTCAACCCCCACTTCCGGCAGCATCCGCAAACAAGTCTCAGCGGTGTTTGCTTCCCCAGAACTGCAGTTCAACCAGAAAAATTTTCCTTCGGTAGGCAAAGCATGATATCTTAAATTCCCTTCAATCGGAGAGCTATCTTCTGCAGTTCGCGGTCCACGCAGACACCCGCGCACCCCATTCACCAACCACCCCCCCCCCCCCCCCCCCCCCCACCCCCCCCCCCCACACCCTCGCCCGGGCCCCCCCCCTGCAGTCACCCCCACCACCTCACTCTTCCCCGACTACTAGTACCCTCCCCTACGAGATCCTCGAGCAGACAGTCCTTACCGACCGTAGGAGGATGGAGTGACCCCTTTTTGGTTTCATTATTCTGTCGGGTCTGGGCGCCCTTTTCAGTCCAGACTCGGTTTTATCCGAGTAGCTCCCCAAGGCTCCCGCTTTACGAGACCATTCCGGTTCTCTGAGCAAGGAATTTCTCGTTTTCCGTACCGTTGAGAACTACGGAGCTTCCGTTAAGACTGGAGTTAAGACCGTCCACTTTTCATGACGTTCCCATTTTCCTTTTCCACGGCACTGCCCGCGGTGGACGACGAATTCCGTCCCGGAGGACTATTGAACTTCGTTAGTGAAGCTTGAGAAATTTTTCTGCCCCCTTCCTAAACCCGAGTCTAGCCAATTGCAATTCTACTCACTTTGGGTTTTTCTGAATCTTGATCTTCCGCTCCTTGTGGGTTGGAGTTCCCCGTTGTTTCATAGTTGCCCATCACACATATTTTTTCTTTCACTACCCCCCCCCCCACCTCCGTCCCCCCCCCTCCAGCGCACGCCCGCCACCGTCCTCCCCGCCGCCCTCCTCTCCGCATTTTTCCTGACTCCGTCTCTACTTGATTAGCGAGGTGTCCCTCTCCTCTGTTCATCCCTCCTGTTTGTGTCCCACTCTTTCTCGCTTACTTTCCCCCTCGTCACTTTCTTCGGCCGATTTTCAAAGCCTTTAGCTACAATGGCGCGCCGTTTATCAACACGGGTCGAATCTTTTTTCCCCCCACATCTTTGAATTAGTCACCCCCCCCCCCCACCCCCCCACCCCCACACCCTACCACACACGCCCCCGGTTCATGTTCTCCCCTTGGCTGGCGTTGGTCCCTTTTGACTTGCGCTGCTTCACGCCTTCCTCCCGGTTATCCGCTGAGTGCGAATCTCCCATATGGCCCGTTCCTTGCGGCGTCTCGACGTCAGCACTTTTTTTGCCCGTTCTTCACTTTCCAGAGCTAGGTCTCGGGTACGTTCCTCTCAAATTCTCCAATCAACCTTTCTCCCTTTAACAAAAAAAAGGATTCGCATTTCAGTCTCGATCTCCTTCGGTTTTTCACCTCGCCCTCAGAGACCTGCTCTTCCTTCCCCACGCATTACTTTCTTATCGTATGACGTAGGCGCGCTCTGCTAGCGGATAGTCCGCCTAGCCTTTCGTTTGATCTGTTCTCTTTATCTTTTACCTCTGATCTTCTCAGATCAATCGTTTTTCCCTCACTGACTGGCCTTGAAGCGCTATAGAAGTTTTTTTTCCGATGCCCGTGCCCCAACCTCACTTCAGTGTTTCTGATTATGGTTCCCTCCCCCCTTCTAACGACCCAAGACTTGTTGAGGTCCATTGGGCGAATACATTTCTCAAACTGGGGCTTTGACCCTGGGAGACGCGAGTCTTTGAGAGTCCCCCGCAAAGACGTGTGGTTAGCACTCTGAAATCAGGGATCACTTCTTGACCACCTTACGAATATGCCCAATTGGAACAGCTTTTTCGTATATTCGGTCTCCCCCGCGCCCAATTTCCCCAACACTTTAGGCCTTCCTTTTACCCCGATTGTCTTTTTTTTACTTCCTTCCGACATCGACAGAACGACGTTAATCTTTGGTTTTCTGGTTTTCGGATAATCCCTTAGTTTCCATTTTTAAGCCGGACACCCATTGCCCTTTCCCGTTTCACTTTCTCATGCCGTCCAATCCGTGCTACCCTCTTTCATGACTATGTTAATTTCGCACAGTGAGGTTGTTGAGTGGTTTTTCAATGGGACCCTCTTGGGAGCGAGTCCTGGCGCCCTCTTATGTTTCCAATCTATTAGTCTAAGTTGCAGGAATTTTCCTATGCTCCCTTTGAAAGCCCCCGAAATTAAAATAGCTCTCACTGATTCTCGTTTGCAGTATCGTCCTCCCGTCGATTCTCTTTTTTTTTATTCTCCTCTCTTTTTTTTTTTCCCTTTTTCCTTTTTTTTTTTTTTTTTAACTCGATTAATTCCTTTTTCTTTTCTTTCCCTTCCCGAAGAGCGCAGTCGCGGATAGTGAGTTTCGACCCCTTTTGATTGCACCGAAGATTCTCCGTATTTTCTCTTC
>Ga0179591_1312317_pt1 | contig 10001 bp, 18 predicted proteins | sample CZOMad2_1_08_16f_FD_182891 | JGI IMG/M metagenome (GOLD analysis project Ga0179591, IMG submission 182891) | Vadose zone soil fungal communities from Angelo Coast Range Reserve, California, USA - CZOMad2_1_08_16fungal (PacBio error correction) | ecosystem: Environmental > Terrestrial > Soil >... | reverse complement strand
TTTTCTACCCCTCCCTTCCCTGAAACCCTTCCCAATGGGTCGCCGCCCTAAGACATTCCTTCCTTAATTAAAATCTCGTGTCCTTTTTTTTTTTTTTTCTCCGTTCTCCCCTTTCACCGAGACTTTCTTCATTAGCCCCCTTTTCTGGCACCCTTCCCTGGGCTTCCTCCCCCCTCGCAATCTCCCCGTCTAATTCATTATTGCCGGTCGGATACGATACCGCTCCCAGTGACGCCTTACCTTTTGGAATCACTTCCCCGCCGAATTCCAATGCACCCCTCCCAGCGTATCGCGGTGGTTTATGAGATACTTGTCTCTCTTTCTCCCCTACCTATTTTTCCGGGTTTCCCCTGGGGTGGAGTGTCGAGTTCTTATGATTTCCGGTATTTTTAACAGGTTGGTTAACCGGTATAGTCCCGTTTTTCTCCGGATTTTCTCCCCCCCTCCGGTATGAAGCTCCTTCAAAGATCTCTCGTTACTGACGACTTCCTCTCCTGTCGATTCCCCCTTCAAATTCAAACTCGCTTTTTTTCCCCCTTATGCGATTTTCCAATCCCCTTCCCGTTCATCCATTGCCCGAGCCCTTCACCGATGCTTATCGCCCGTGACCTCCCTCTTCTCCACTCTTTTCCCTTCCACGTGGTGCCTGCTTTCCCCGTATGCGATCCCCTCGATCCTCGGAACTGGCCAGCCTCGCCGGATAGCCGGCGAGTCTGTTCCAGCTTGCACCAAAATTTTCTGACCATGCCCCCCCCCTTTCTTCCCCGACATCTCGGGAAGCTCGTCCTTTTAGCACCCCACCAATCGCTAAGCAGCCGGCACCCGAAATCCGCTTTCCCTTTTTTCCCTGCAGCCGGATTTGTTCTTTCTTGTGGACCTTTCCCCTTTGCGTTTCCTCATCTACAGCGCCCCCCCAACGGACGGGCAGATCCCCCCCCTCACGGTCAGGGTCTCTCCCCACTTTGAAGAACCCTTCCATTTTTTATTCTTTGCTTTCTTTCCTTTTTTTGGTCTCTCTGTCCTTGCATGGCCTCCCCCTAACTTTGAGACACTTAGCAAGACCTTTAAAGTTCTTAGTTGCTCCAGATTTTTTCTTGCGACTTTCCCACCACGCGATTCCCCCCAAAGTCCATTATTTTGAATTTCTCTTTTGACCGCCCAATTATTTTCCCTCCTTTTGGCGTCTCTTCTGACTCCATCTTCTTTACTTTGCCCCCCTCGGCCTGCCCCCCCGCCCAGATTTTTATTTCACACCCTTCCTCTTTCCTTGAGCTCTCCGATGCCGTTTTTTTTTTAATCCATCAGATTCCCCCTCTCCCCTATAAAATGCTGTTCCCACCAAAGCCGTTTCTTCTCCGAGGCTCCTTACCTTTTGTGCGTACGCCTTGCTAGGTCTTAGGTCCGTGGAGGTGCGTTCTCTTTTTTCTGGAAAGCGCCCCCTTCCGCGCTATTTCTTTTCCCTTAATGCGCTTTTTTTCTTTTCGCCCTAGCTTTTCTACCGGAGATCTTCCCTCTGCAGGAAAGATTGCCTCCCCTTCCAGCTTCCTCCTTCGCATCCCCTCAGGTTAGTCGGGTTTTCTCCTCTACTTTTTGCTTCCCTAAATTGCCTCCTCCCAGAGCCCTGGTCCTCAAGTTTTCTCCTACGGACTTCTCGCGCTTCGGGACTTGCGGATTTTGACATCTCGTTTTATCTTTTTTGTTTTAGTCCCCTCTCTTAACCTGCCAGCCCCCCCGCGACGGGCTCCCTCTTTGGGAGTCAGTTTTTAGAGGATTCTTTTCCCCCTACTTCCCTCGCCCTGTTCAATGAAGGCCCTTTTTCTATTAACTTCCTCCTTTTCCTATGGAGATTCTTTCTTTCTACTGAAACGTCCTGTAATCCCCTTCTTCTGTTCCCTTCTCCCGGCTGTCTCAATACCTTTCCCCTTTCCGTCTGCAAACCCAGTTCTGGTTCTTTCCATGCGTGATGCCTTCTTTCCCTTATTCGCCCTTGATGCGGGCTCACATGGCCCCTTTTACCTGGGACTGAGTTCTCCTCTTATGGGTTTCCCTGTGGTAGGATCCTCAAGAGAGCATCACCCCTTTTTCGAGGAAGCTTTTCCCCCTGCCACGAGCCTGCACCCCCGGGACCGTTTGTTCCCTTTCCATGCTCGTCTGTTTGATAACTTTTTTTCCCACCCATCTTTTCCCCTGTCCCAGAACCATCGAGTGCCTCCTTATTTCCCCTGCTTTCCCGCACTGATTTAGCATTCTTTTCGCGTTTTCTTGAACCCTCGAACATTGCTCCCCCACGGAAGAGACGGATCTCACGTGCGCCCCCTTCCTTCTTGCTATTACCTATGGTTCTTTCTAACCCTCCCCTTTTTTTCCATTCAGACGTTTATTTTTTTCACGCTAATTTTGCGCGCTGAAAAAGAAGCCGCGTCTCCTTTGGTTTTTGAAAAAATCCTTGCATTAGATCGACTTTTTGCAAACTGGCCTCCCTTCCCTGCGGCACGGTCCCCTTCCGCCCCGCGATATCGGGTCCCTATTCTCTTTTCCTTTGAGAGTTTCCGGACTCTTTCTTTTTTTTTCTTTCTGAAAGCCGTATCCTTTTAATTTGAAAAGTTTTCCCCTTAGCCATTCGTCTGGCCGCATGTCCCTTTTCCCCCCCCCAGTTAGGGTTTTTTTTCAGAGCTTTCCCTTCTGAACCTTTTTTTCCAATCTGAAGGCTTTTCGAAAGGGACTTTGACAACCCTTTCCTCGCCATGCATAACTCCGGATCATTTCCTCTCCCTTCCGAGGTTTTCTTCTTTCCCTCTTTTTTTAACAGGATCCCTTCTTCTGCAACCCCTATTTGCTTGATACGTCCTCCAACCACTTTCAAATAAACGCTCTTGTCCACTCGTTCTTTGGTTATGGCTTGAAAGTCTTTCCTTCAGCTTCTGTCCCATGATTCCATCCCGGACTCTTTTTCAGGATCTTGGACTTTTGCCTGTTATTCTCCCTTCGAGATTCTACCCTCTTTTTTCTCTCTACAATAGTTCTCCCCCTTCGAGTCGCCTCCCCCAATTCCGTTCCCGCTATAGACTCCCTATAACGGCTCCCTCTCATGGCGTCACCTTTTTCACGGTCCTCCCCCGGTTCCCTGCCTTCGTGAAGGTTTTTCCTCCTTCACCATTTCTCTCCCCATCAGTCCGGACCCTTTTCCCTTCTGCCTGAGAGACTCGCAATCGTCGGCGATTAAGTTAATCGCCCATCCTCCCTTCCTTTTCCATCTTCTCTTCGCTTTCCCTTTTTCGGGTCGCCACCCTTCACGACGCCGACTCCCAGGCCATGGCCCCTTTCGGCGATTGGCTGTGGAACGGAATCCAAGAAGACCTCCTAGACTCCATGCACTCTTCCCTCCGTACTAGCGATTGAAGTAGGACTGCTCCCTGCTGTTCCTTCTTTTGGTTTTTCCTTCCTTGATCCCCATTCCCCCCCCCAGAGATGAGAAAACAGCCGTCCCGTTCTCTAGCCTCAGTTCTGGCCCTTTTTCCTATGTCGTTCCAACCCATAGAGTCCTTTTTCGGCTCCCTGTCGCAAGATTTGCCTCGGCCTGGCTCCTCTGAGTCCTTCCCTTAATCGTCAGAGCATCTGCCCCTTCCCATCAAAGCCAAGTTCCTTTCCTCGCGTAGCTAAGCTCACAGCAACATTTCTCGCTTGCAACACCTCTGCCCCCCTTTTCCCCCGCTACGTTTTTTCTTTCTTTAGATTCTTCCCTGGACTTTCTCCCCAGTCTCGCTGCCTCTGCTCCCAAAGGTCTCTTCCGGTTTTCCTCTTTCCCCCTCTTTTGCAGGATCTTCCTTTTTTGTTCCAACTTCCCCCAGAGGCTGCTCCTTCCTTTGAGAGCTTTTCTTCTTTCACATCCCTCCTGAGTGAGCAGGAAAGTGAGGATAATGGTATGTCTGTCAAAGCGCTTTTGGCATTTTTCCCCCTGATAATTTTTTCTACCCTCCCTTCAGACGTTACAGCTTCTTCTGTCTAACTTTTTTTGAGCGGCCATGCACTTACGACCAAGTCTCTTCCACATCAAGCGCTCTCCCCTTTTGTTGGCAGTTTTTCTTTTTTCTTCCCCTCTCTCCCGACAAGGCGTACTTCTCCCCCCTCTTTTTTTTGCGTCTTTTTTTTTTCTTGAGAGAAATGCCTCTCTCTTCCCCTTTTGTCCAACAATCAGTCGGTATGCCGTCTTAGCATTCAGAGGATTTCGCGTGTTCTCTTTTTTCCTCTCTTGATGAGAAAGGCTTAGCCTGTATCGGGTATTCCTTTTGTGCATGGTCCGCCTTCTTTGTTTTGCGGTTCGGACCCAGAAATCCGGCCGTAGACGTTGGAGCTGGCCCGATTCTTTTTTTATCGACGATCTCCCGTTTCTCCAATATTGTTTCTTTTCTGTAAGATATTCTACGCAGATTCTGGCGATCCAGAGTTTTACACATTGTATCGGCGATGCCCCCCTTCCTCTCGTGTCATGGTGCCCCCTTCCTGTGCCCCCCCCCTTCCCTCGAGTTTTCTTTTACGGTAAGGTCATCTTCTTCTCGACTCTTTCCCTTTAGGACGATGGCAGAGTTGTAGTGCCTCTTCCCTTTTTTGCCCGTTTAGCATCAAGTGGTTTCCTTCTCCCCCTCCCAGATCCCCCGAAAGTTCCTTTCAATTGCACCCTCCAATACTTCTCCACGTACTCAGAACCCGCCCGCTGCCCCTCACCCCTATGGTAACCCCGACAGTCCAAAACTGCCTTTCCGGGTTCCTTTACTAGACCTATAGACGCCAGATTTCATAACCAAGTGGATCTCATCTTGATGATCTTATTTAACCCCTGCAGACGCTTTCACACCTTTCTAGCAGGTTCTCTTTAGGTTGGATCTTAGAATTTGGCCCCTTTTCCTGATGATTAGACTTTCTCATTGTCTTGCTTTTCCGAGTAATTTTGCGGCCCCAGAGGGCTGACGACTTCTTCCCCTCTCGTGTTTCTCTCTTTTTTTATCGTTGAATTTTCTCTGTCCTTGTTTTTCCTCCCCTGACAATTTTTCCATGGCGTTTTTTTTCGGAACTGCGTAGCCAAGCTCATCGTTCTTTCCCCCCTCCGGTGTTGTTTTTTCTTCTTTTTGGTTCCCTCCCCCCCTTTCTAGAAACCCCAGTCCATTTTTTTGCTTCACAATTCCTGCGTAATTCTTCTCTTCGTCATGCAAACGCGATAGCCTCAGTTTTTGAGCTTTCGGAAGGACTCCATGCTTTTTAGTCTGCACCGGCTCAAGGATCAGGTCTTTTTCATAATTCCTTGCATCGGCTCCGACCCCCGATCCCAGGGCTTCTTACCTGGAAGTCCGTCTCCCCTCAACCCCTCAGAGTATAGGCTTTTTTTTTGATTCCCCCTTGCTTCGTCCTGCACATTCCCCATCAGTTTTTTTTTCCAAGGTTTTGGCAAATTTCTTTTCCTGGGCGTTTTTCCTTCTATTGACGTGGATTTCTTTTTGGGTCTGTATCTCCCCCTTCTTCTTGTTCTGACTTTTCGCCTTTTTTTCCCCCGTCGATATGCTTCCCTTCAAACGATAGCATCTCTGGTCCGGATTTTCCCGAGAAGGCAGTGTCCACCTTACCCTGCCACTAAACTTTAGGTCCAAGTTTTGAGTTTCCCCCCCCCACGTCCCGTCATCCATGAGACCTCACCCCCCAATTTTCAACCGACGCTTCTCGCCAGATGACTCGAGTATTAACCTCCCTGGACAAGATTCCCCTTCCGATGAGTTCCTCTCTACTACCAGAGGCAATTTGGGGACCCACCTCTTTTCCTGTTCCAGAAGCCCCCCCCCCAAGACCCGACCCCTGCACCCCCCCCTTTGACTTCCTCCCCATCTAGGAAAGTTCCCTTTTCCCTTGTCCCCAAGCGCTTCCCTCCGTTCATGCGCCTCCCCTACTTCTACTTCGTCTTCAGCCTTCCCCTCTGATGTGGACCCCTTTCCCTCGCGAGAATTGCGATCACCCTACAGCGCGGCTCAAACGATTCCCTATGCTTTTTCACCCCGGTTATTCTATCACCCCCCCCCTGCCACCCCCCTTTTCCCTGTGCGGTTCTTTGGCGAGCCGTGTTTTCTCATGTCAGCTCCCCCCTTAGGAAATGCCATTCTTTAAAAGTTTCTCGGTGGGTTGCTAGTTCCTTTTCCCCCCCAAAACCTTCTTTGCAAAACAGCACCCCTCTTTTCCCTCCTGTGACTGTCTTCTCTTCACGCACACTGGGGTTCATTCCCGTATCTCAATTGTCGCGCCTCTTTTCCTGGACCCTTTGACCACCTCCCCTGCATGAAGCTCCCCCTCTGTGTTTGTTGTACCCCGCGACGCTCTTCTCAGCGATGCCTTTTTTCCTCACAGCTTTTTCCCCTCTAAGAAGTTCTCCCCCCTGAGTGCGTTTCTTTTTTTCTCCTGAGGGCGGTTGAAGTTTACGCGTTTCAAATGTGCGTGGTTGCCTTTTGCTTTTGTTCCTGCAGGCTCTTTTCCCCTTTGTGGTTTTTTTTTGAACTTTTTCTCTTTGAAATCTCCTTATATTCCCCCCGCTAATGCGCGGGTATGTTCCACGATTATGGTCCGATGATTTATTGAAGTTACGCTTAAGAACGTGCTCGAAGAATTTCAGAATTGTCTAGTTTTCTCCTCTAGTTTTTTCCCCTGGTCCCCCTTTTCCCTTTCGTAATACACTCCGCCAGTTCCTCAATGTACCGTCCGACTTTTAATTCATCCTCCTCAGTCGGCATCTTCTGGTATTCGGTTTGGGTATTCTTCCGCAGTGCCAGGACATACCCCTCAGACGTTTTCCATTCCTTGCGTCGTTTTTGAAGTGGCTCTCCTCCCTCCGGTCCTTGCATGATACTCTATTCCCCCTTGCCATGGCTGGTCTCCTTTGATCGAGATTGCCCTAGGTTCGACGGTTCTCCTCATGTATTGACCTTCTCCCCTTCTAAGGCTCTCCTCCCATACCTTTTCCCCTTCAAGTGCCCTTTTTTTTCACGTGATCACCTTTTTTCTTTTAGACATGATCTCTTCCCGCCTTGATGCTGTCCCAATCTATAGCGGCACCCCTTGCTCGTTTCATGTTTTTTTTCTTTTTTCGACGCTCCCCCCTCGAGGTCCATTTTATGGAGCAACCCCTCTTTTGTTTCGAGGATTTCCCCAAGGTCCACGAAGCTCCTCCCCTGACGTCAGGTTTCAAAAATCATGCTCGTCGGGTTCCCTCCAGACGGTTCCCCCGGTCCTCCCCCCCACATAGAGTGCTCCACAATCTCGGGCCCTTCCCTTGTTGTATCCCGATCAGCATTTTTCCGTGTCAGTTTGAAGCAGTCCTTTCGAACTTTTTCCCCCCAGTAGCCCCTCCAGCTGAAGCTGTATCCACGTGCGCCCTTGGTTGCTCCTCTTTTTCATACGTTCTCAAATCTTTCGCTTTTATTCGTCTTTTTTCCATTTGGAGTTTTTTTTGAACCGACTAGCCCCTTTTGCCCCCCTCAAATTCAATAAGCATCGATCGACGAAGTTTCCTCTGTTTGCCTTTTTTAAAATTCCGGCAAGTCCTCCCCTAGATCATTTTTTCTCATCTATCTTTTTCCTACGTTGTTGGTGTGAGACCCCATCCGGAACACTAGCGGGGGCTGAGACCGTATCCCCTTCCGCATTTTCCCATCTTTCTCTCCGAGTCGCCTCTCCTCCTGCCTTTTTTTCGAACCCGGTTTTTTTCTTTTCAGAGCGCACCCCCCTTCGCTAAAGAATCCCTTTCCAGGCCTTGCTTTTTATTGCTGACCCCCAACCCATCCTTTTAATCCATGTCTCCCCTATTTAGCAACCTCTTCCCCTCCTTTTCCTCAATTTTTTCCCTTTTTTGCAATTGCGAACCTGCTGCTGCCTCCCCCGCAGTGTTCCCCCCCGGCATAACAACTTTCAATAAAGATATTTTCTTGCCCTCCTGTCTTTTCGACCCGTATTTCGCGTTTTTCCATCGAAGAGCCTTTCTTTAACCTCGGAAGGTATTTGAAGGCTCGTGGAATTCCGTTTTTCTTCCACATCCTTTTCTTTCTGGTTTCATACTAAGGTCCCCCTTTCTATCAATACCCTATTTTTCCCTCTATCGATGTGAGCAAGCCCCTTGCTCAAGTCCTTTCCCCTCACGAATTCACGGTCAGTTGCAGCTTTTTACCCGTTTTCCCGCCTTCGCTTATGCAGGAAACCCCCTCATCAGATCCGTGAACAATCGTTTCCCCAGACCTTAGCCCTTCGGGATGTCCTCCCCTTCCCACCTGCCTTCCCTCGGTCCCCCCCTGAATGGCTTTTTCTGACACAAAGACGCCCCCGCATGGCGTATCGGCGATTTCTGGCCTGGCACCCTCCTTGGAACAGCATCCTCCCTCAAGGACCTCTTTCACCTTCATCTTTTCCATGCCGACCCCTCATCAGACGATTACTGTTCTTACATGCGACTTGCTACCTGGAGGTTTAGAATAACTGATTTACCCCTTATTCAAAAGGCCCCTCTCTCCCCCCCCCTGCGATTTTCCGGTTCCAGGAGACCCTTTTCTTTTCTGGACAAGGATCATGGTCCTTCAATAGTCTAATCGCTCTAAGTTTCATCTTTCCCTTCTTTTCAGCAATACTCCTTAGTCCCCGCTTCATTCTATATGTTTTTCCCATCCGCCCCCCTGGCAATAAGCGCAGTCGCAGCGAAGCAAAACCACAGTGCGGCCCCCCAACACTCAATAGCCCTTTTTCCTGCCTTGAGGATTCCTTTCGATTTTTTCCATATGATTACTGATACGGATCCTTTCTCTCAAAAAGAAATGATTTCGATTTATCACCCTTTTCTTTCTTAAGGCGGCGTTTTTCCCACAGCCCCTTGAGCGACTGAGAGCCCCTCAGAGTTTTTTTCCCACTACACCCTTTCCGGGAAGAGATTCCCTACCCAGGATCCGGTCTGTTTGTCCCCTTCCTTCCCCCCGTTGTACCCTTCCAATTAAGTTGCCCTTTTAACAGTGTAGTCGGATGTCTCACCAGTGCCAGGAGAGGAATCCCTCTCGCACCACGGTTAGGACTTCCATCCCTTGATAAGCCCCATTTGTTGCCCTCCCCCCTTTAATAGCCTTCACGTGCGTAATCTCGACCTTCCCCTTCTTCCTCCCGTCGCATGTATTTTTCGGAGCTCCCATTACGGACGTTTCCCCAAAATAAGCTCTGACGGACTAGGTATGAAGGCTCAGTAGACTTGAGGTCAGAGTTTTCCTGCTCTCGGCTGTGTCCCCCATCTTAAAGAGACGGGGTTTTATGCAAGTGGTTTTTTTTTGGTACGAAAAGGTGATGTATTTGGTCGGATGCTTTCCAAAGACTGCCTTTCTATCGGAGCCCCTTTTTACTTAGTCTGAAGATCTCCACGCAGGGTCTCCCCTTTATTTCCCTCCCCAGTGTTAAATCAATAGGCGTCTCGTCCTTCTCCGCGTCATAGTTCCTGGGGATCCCAGGGACTTTTTTTTTAACAACTTTCATACTGTTCCCAGAGCGTCACGTTTTGTATTGCTTTTCCCTTCCTTTCGGGCCGTTAGGCGATGGTCCCTTCTCGTTGTAGTCAGCTCTATTCCTTTTTTAATCCGGAGCTCGCAAACGAGTTCCCCCGCAGGCGACCGTTACAGCCAGACTTCCCCTTTAGATCCCTGCTCCGCAATCCTCTCCCATCATTCCCTGCTAAGAGGGGATCCCTTGCGCCGCTCGTCCTTATCATTTAATCAACCTTTTTCCGTTGAGAAGATTCGCGTCCTAGCCCTGTTTAAGGTTCTGCCCGGTCAATCTCTTTTGGATGATCGGTGTTCCCATTAGTGCCTGCTGATACTTGGCGCCGAGATGCTTCCTCCTTAAGTAGGACGGGGAAGGTCTGCTGAGAGGATCTTGGTGTTTTAGCTCCTTTTTAGCGTTTGAACCTTTCCTTTTGTCCCGACCTTTGAGTAACTGACTCCCCGCTC
>Ga0179591_1257647_pt1 | contig 10001 bp, 6 predicted proteins | sample CZOMad2_1_08_16f_FD_182891 | JGI IMG/M metagenome (GOLD analysis project Ga0179591, IMG submission 182891) | Vadose zone soil fungal communities from Angelo Coast Range Reserve, California, USA - CZOMad2_1_08_16fungal (PacBio error correction) | ecosystem: Environmental > Terrestrial > Soil >... | reverse complement strand
TCAAGTCTAAAAGGGTAAAAGGTGTCACAAGGTATAAGATTTGACTTAAGATGGTTGTTGCTCGATCACATTTGGAGTTCTGGGTCTCTGGCCCCGATCCTTTACACGCTCTGAGCGCCTCGAACTGCCCTCGGATCCTTTCCTTTCTCTGATGCGATTCTTTTTCTTGAAGAGCGATTCCCGGGCTCCCGGAGTTTGATCCTTTTCGCCAGAGTCCCCCCCCACCCCCCCCACCCCACCCCCCCCGGAGCATTCAGCCTTTTGACCTAGCGCATGGCACAACCTTCCCCCTCCGGTTTGATGAAGGTTACTTTTTCTCATGATACTCAGACCATTGACTCTCTTCCTCTACATTGATCGACGTGCCTTCGGGTGTTCACTCCCTGACTCCCCCTTTCGAGCAGAGCGGTAGGATTCCTTTTCCTAGTCGAAGACCTCTTTAGAGCCCTTTCGACGGCCCTTTTTGTTAGATTCAAGACTCCTTTTTTTTCCAGGCGTCAGGTACTTCAGTGTTTTGAGGGCCGCACGCTCTTTTCGACTGGTGCGGATGAGAAAAGAGTTAAGCAAATATTCCCCCCTGCTCAGGGTGAAAACCCCCAGTTTTTTGCTCTCCCCGAACCCCAGTCTCTACGGAAGATTTTCGTCCTAAACCTCGAGTGATTTCGCTACCGATCCCCTCCCGGAAGAGCCAACGAAGAGATTCTTCTTGGTTTTTTTCGTCTTCTATGAAGACGCGGAGCCCGTTACCTTTTCCTGAGCAAATGTGTGAACGAGTTGTGATGGGGTTTGTAATCCAAGGAGAACAACCGTAGTCCGTGGAGCCCAGCCTGAACAGAGTACGCTAGAGCGTGCTTCTAACTCTTCCTTCTACTGGTTTCTTTCCATCCCCCCTCTCGAGGTTTTCAAGTATGTGCAGCACTCTCATCTACGACTAACCCGATACGCCGACCTTCCCTTTCTTTGAGGTGAGTAACAGTTTCCTGCTTAAAATTAATCAAATAGCTTTTTTTTTTTAGTTTGAAAGGGTCTGGCAAGCTGAAATGCCGAGTGATTCGGATCGGCTAGAGCTTCCGAGGCGTTGTTTTTACGTTCTCGTCCTAAAGCCTGACTTTACCATAGTTGCCTCCCGGAGTATAGTGTCTTAGAAGAGCTCCGTAGAGTTTCCCCCCTAACCTCCTTAGTTTCCTTCGTTCCCCTCCTAGGAGGTCCCTTTCTCGTAGTCTCCCGCCCCTTTCAGTAGCCCAGTTAACTCGCCTTCCCGCTGGTCATACTCCCTCTCTTATATTCCTACGGTCATATGTTTACTTAAGGGAGATCTGCAAGTTTGCGCCGGCCAGAGGATCTTTTCAATTTTTTCCATTCCCAGGGAGATCTTCCCCCCCTTAAGATCTCCCTACTCCCGATAGAACTTTTCGCCGTGCCACTTTCGAGGCTCCTTCATTAAGTAAGGAACGCGACTTTTGCTTCCGGTATCTTCCTTTCCCTAATTAAGTGCCCTTTCCCTATCCCCCTGACCCTTGCAACTTTTTTATGACATTTGGGGGATTTTAGTGAGCTCCCACCTGTACTCCGGGTAGAGCCCCGACGGCTGCCGTCCTCCAGATCCTTGCGAAGTCCTCTCGTTCCTACTCTTAACTTTGTGAAGCCCCCCCGATGCTTTACTCCCTGTGCTGGTTGGGCACCTAGGTCCAGTTCGCGCTATCGACGTGTTGGCACTCCCCCCTCCCTCCTCTTTCCCAGCCTAGCGACCCTCTCTTCCTTCCTAAGGGTTCTATACACCTGCTCGGGTACTACCGGGATTTTGACCCCGCGTACACGTCTCTTTCGAAGCTCGGCGGCCGTTCGATACTCGCCGACAGGTTGTCTTTCTTTTTTCCCTTCTAATGTTGAGTGTGTTCCTCTCCCCTGTAAGACGTCTGCATGATCTCCTTCTTGAAGAGTATTTCAGGTACGATCGATTCTGTGTTCTTACCCGATCCCGAGGACAGCGTGAAAGAATCGGCAATTCCCTTTCTCTAGTAGTTTCCCTCTTAGTCCCCCCCCCAAGAGTGATATGGAATCCACTTTTGTTTCGTACGCCGTAGAGAAGACGTGCAGCCAGCCTCGGCGCAAGGTTTCCTCTGTGCCTCTGAGATTCATCCGCGATTGTTCCGCCACGTGACTCTTTTCGCAATCGTTCTCTTTTTTTCTCCTTTTTTTTTCTGAGATGAAGGACGGCGGTCCCGTCTTTTTTGCTGCCGTCCTGGCCCTGACAGATTCCGGCTCGACGATGACTTTTGCTCGAGATTTTGTGAAATGCCTCGTTGTGTTTTTTGCAGCATTTTCTTTTCAGAGATGATTTTTCCTTAGTGTTCTTTCTCATTTATGATCTTCAGCGACCTACAGCCAGAGGTTTAGGCTCCTAAGGCCCCTGATACTCCGGGCCGGGATATGAGTTCGTAAGCTTTCTTCTCTTAGGGACCGGTTTCTTTTTTTTAATGAATGCCTAGGTCCCTCGAGATTTGAATCTCCATAGTACCCGTGACTTGACGTCCTGCCAAGCCGTGATCGGGTATGGGAGGTTTCTCCCTCACTTAAGATCTCTCCTTTCCTATTTCCTCTCAAAGAAGTAAGCATGTGGCCAGCTGAGTATTCTTTAGGGTTACATCGCGGTTTTGCTCTCGGCGTTCGCCTGATTTTTTGAACTTGCCCCTTTTGTTAAGGACCCACCCCCCTTCTTTGAGTAACTCTCCTTTCCCGAGAGGAGAGTACGAGTGCTTCAGCTCGTTTTCGATCCGGCTACGATCTTTCTGTTGCCGGAGAAAGTACAGCTTTTTATTCAGAAAGATCTTCCCTTTAGTTGCGTTGGAAAGGTCGTACCCCCGGATGCGACGAGCACAGAATTTTTCTATCGAAGGGTTGAAGTTCGCAAACCTTTCCCGTGGTTTTCTGAACCCCTTCCCCTCCCTATAAAAACGGTTTTCCCTTCAAGAGAACTTTGTGAGATTTCGGTCGCCCTGAGTTATTTAAACTTACCCACGTTTCCCTACAGCCCAGCTCCCTTAGAGAGCCATCCCTTTTTACACAGCTCGGAGTCCTTTTGGGCGGTGTTTTGACGATTTTGCGAGCCGGTGTCTCCCCTTTCTGGAAACTATGTTTTCCATTTGGTTTTAAGAGTTGCAAAAGTGTCTTTCAGGCTGGTCCTGTTCTGTGTCCACTTGGTCGAGTTGTACCCCCCTCCATTTTTGCTCGTCCCAAATGATTTAAGGTCTGTAGCCTACCTACGTTACGACCAGCTATCCAGAGCTCTTATTTGCCCTCGCCTTTACCTCTCATCCTATGGATCTTTCCGCCTCAGTTTTTCCCCCCGATAGTCCGATCTCTATGTCATACATCCGTTGGTTGGTGTTAGATGCATTATCGCGGACGTGAGTCGTCTCCGGTTTCAGCTCTCAGAAGTTACCTCTCCAAGGATCCACTGCCCTCTTTTCTTATGAGCGGTGTCCCTCGGGAAGTTCTCAATCCCCTGCCCCTGCAGTCTCCTTCTTTTTATAGTAATCTTGCGGACCAATGTTCCCTTGCCGCCATTTTTTTTTCCCCCGGTGGTCCCTGCAGACCCCCTTTCCAATCCCTTAACCCCCAAAGAAATAGGATAAATTGATTTTTGTCCAGGGCCCATCACCCAACGCTAGAAGATATCGCCCCCCCACAGAAGAATTTTAGTAACCCTCCTTAGACGGTTCGTCCTTTGATAGAGAAACTTCACAGGATTTTCTCGCGGCGACGGCCCGTTCCCCCTCCTAATCCGCCTACAGATTCCAAGTCTAGGTGACAGGTTGAGGCTTTTTATCTCTGTTTCTCTTAGAGTTTTAGATCATGAACAGGAACGGGCGTCCCTGTGGCGCTTTACCCCCGACTGACTGAGAGGTCGTTCTCCTTAGACTGCCGACTTTGCCAGTCCGCACGAAACCTGAGAGGATCGTTTCTAGCTCAACACGCTTGTCGTACATTCTTTCCCCCTCTGTACGGAAATATAGTCTCCAGTAGACCCTACGTAGGACTCTCAGGAGCTTACGTGAATGTTTTCCTTTCGATGATAAACGTATAGTTGACTCCCCCTCGGAAGGTTGACGCACAAGATTTTTTTTCTCCCGTGTCTCTTCTCTCCATCAGGCGCTTTTCCCCATAGATAAGCATAGTAGACTTTTCCTGATGATGGGAGATAGCCAATCCCCTTCCTTTCGATATATAGTAGTCTGCCTCCTAGAAGTAGTACGCCTCCCTCAAACTGAGTCACCGTTTGGTCCAAGGATTAATTGCCTATTTTGAGTCGAGCTAGCTCACGAGACTGCAGAGTGACCTTTCATTCCTAGACCCAGGACTTTACAACCTGTCTTTTTTTCGTGGACTTCTTTTCCCTCTTTCCTCCTCCAAGTAGTCTTAGTCGGTTGAATTTTTTCACAGAGGCCATCAGAGTTTTTTGGACCTCCGCAACTGCGAAGTTTACTCCTACACATGAGGCCTTACCACGGTGCGATCCCCCTTCTCTTCTATCTGAATATTCTATCCGGAGAAAGATTTCTTCCCTTGATGTCTTGTCTAGTCCACGGTCAGTCTCGAATGACCCAGCATGAAGGCGGACCTTGATTCACTTCCCAGTGGAGGCCCCTCAGAGGGATACCCTCTCCCCTTCCCTCGACTAAGTCGTCATGTTGATCGCCGAGGATTGAAGCTGCTTCGGCCTGAAGCGCGCGTTATTACCGAGCTCGTTTCTGAGATCTCCTTCGAATATCGTTTCTCACTTCTTCCATGCTCTTGAGCTTTTCTTTTTTGAACTTTTCGTTTCCTCGTTACCCTTTTTGACCTAGCTTCGAAGTATGCCTAAGCTTTCTTTTTTCCGATCTTAAGCGTAGTTCTTTTCCCAATTTCCCCGTTAGGATGATCAGAATCCTTCGTTGACATTTTCGAGGATTTCGATCAGTAGCTATCTACGACGCCTTTCTATTTAGACTTTCGCCTCAGCCGAGTTTTTATTTGAAGCGATTCGTGGTCTAGAAGAAAGGAGTTCCTCTTCTTTTCGGCAGCTAGGGCTGCCAACCTCGGAAATCGTCCTTTAATTTTGCGTTTTAGTCCCATCCCTTTCTCCTGGTGACCCCAACCCTCCCATAAGATTATGGAACTCCCTCTAATTCGAAAATAGTACGTCTGTTATTCAGTCCCCGCGAGAAGACAAGGCATCTTTATTTAGATTCTTTTTTTTTTAGAATAACGGTTCCTTTCTCCGATCCCCTATTCCCCCTGGGAGTTTGAGGCGTTACCAGTGTTTCTGGCATAACTTCGACCTTTTTTAGCTCAATAGAAAGTTTTTCAGATGTACTTCGTTTGTATGCCTTTTCCCCCGGTTCCGTCCTCTCGGTTCTGATCTGAGAGTAGAGCTTCGGTTCTTAAGTCCCTTTGCTGCCTGGATTGAAGAATACCTCTATACAGGTCCCTATTCTCCTTAGTCTAAGTAGCCTTTGATAGCCTCGCTATAAAGGGCAGGTTTCCCTGGAACTAGTCTTTCCTTCGAATCTTAAGCCGATCTCCGTTCCCCTAGGCGGGCCAACCAATTCAGCAGCGGTCGGAGCCTCGAGCCCCCCGAGTATGCTTCCCGGAGACTCTAAGACCGGTGCTTATTCTTTTTGATTGCAATGACCTTTGACAAAACTTTTCCTTTCCTTTTTCTTCGAAGAGACGCCCTCAACTCCAGTATTCCGATTCCCACTCCCCCGGTCAACTTCCTCCCCTATATGCTGGTAAGGTTCGCCGTTAAGAGAAGAAGAAGGTAGTTTGCGCGTATCGTGGTCCAGGTCGCTCTTCTTCCCCCTTCGGGTACGGCCCCCCCCTCAGCGCCAACTAGATGGTTCGCCTCCGAAACCGTCATCCGTGGCCTGGTCTCTTTTCTCGAGCGTCCTCCTTTTAGAAGAAAGTCGCTCCCTGGTATCCGGTCTGACGCGACAGCCTCTTTAACCATTTTTCCAAGAGTTTTACCCTTCTCCCCTCATCTGAAGCTCTCCCATCACCCCAAGACCCCTCAATTCCTTCTCCGTGCTCTTTCCCCCTCCCCCGAGGTTAGAGCTCTTCCCCCTCTGCTCCCGATTTTCGCTTGAATACACACCTTCTTGTGTCACCCACCTTTGGTGAAGTGCATTGGAGCCCTGCTTTCCTCCACCAACCCCCTCTCCATTGGTTTTTTTTTTTTTCTAGTGACTCAACCCAGGCATACCGGACGCTTCGGCCCGCGGCCGTCGCGACCGAGCTCCGAAGTAGTGTCATTCTCGGAGGTCATCCGCCCCTCGGACTATACCTTTTCCTTCTGATTATCTGACCGCAATGCCGCGGCAGTCCTCTTTCTTTTTGAGCAGCTCTACTTCCATGAAGACCCTTCCTTTTCTTGCTCTGTTGGAATTAGGATCATTCTAGCTGACTCTTTCCGAGGACAGGAGCGACCGTTTTTTTTTTGAGCCTCGCTCTTCCTCCTATCGCAATAGATACGTTTCCTATCATTCAGGCCATAAGAGTCGAATACGCGGCGTGGATTTTTTCCCCCTTCACTGCGATACCTCTCCACCGGGATCTGCCAGTCCAATAATAGCCCAGCTTAGTAGCTCCCACTTGACCATTGTTCTTCCCTTAATATATATTGAATCCCTCCTTAACTTCTTTTGTTTTGCTGAGAGCTTGGTCCTCACCTTGGTCCCAGTCATGGCCCCATGTCTCTTGTAGAGTTTTCGAAGCCCGTTGGTTGTGATTTTATTTGAAGGCTCGATCGTCCAGGCCGGATCGAAATAATTAAGCGTGATCCCTCTCCCTCGATAGTCTTAGATCTTTGCTGGAAGAAGCGTCGGAACGAGTTTTTTTGCCTAAGGTCCCGCCCTGGTAATTGAGCTTCCTCAGATAGATCGAGACTTCGCAAAATCGCCATCCCCTTACGTTGATGAAGGGAAGTGAGCTTGATAGACTCCTCCCCGCGAGGGTACACCGCATGACCCCCCCTGCATGGGCGTGTCGGACCTGACTTCTTTTATTTTCTTCTTAATTTCTTCTCATACTATCGAAAGTTTCCGACTTCGTTTCGATCTACGGTCGCTAGAACCGATGTCATCCTTCCCCTTTCAGGTACTGCTTGTTTTTGATTCTACCTCTCCCTTGAGCTGTGATGTAGTCTCCCAGCGGTTCTTACGCCATTACATCAGGGTCCCCGATTTGGATTTCATATGACGTACACTCGTCCTAGCTCCAGAGGCTCCCACCTTCATGCGCTTCAAGATTTTCCCTCTTTCCTCATACCTCTCCGCTGCATTCCTCGTATCTGGTGGTGAGTTTGATCTTCTAAGTGTTTCATACCTATGATCATGTGTGAACGTCGGCTGATTCCTTGATCTACAATGAAAATTCTACCAAGAGTAACTATTTCGTACTCCCCAAGAGCTCGTTTCGCGGTTTTATATCCAATCGACTTCTGAAGTTTTTAGTAATAAGCTCAGGTCGACGCTTGTGACACGCTTATTACCTATAGTTCAATACCACTCTCCGTCCGACATGAGTCTTCTCTTCCATTTACCTCACCCATTTATCCACATCTGTTTCTTTTGCTTCCTGGTCCACTTTCTATCCATGGGTCTCTTGAAGTCGTGATTTGTGTCAGTGATCGAGTGAGTAATCGGGGAGTAGTTTACTCCTGAGATTGAATAGTCTACCCTTTAGTATTGGGATCGAATTCTTCAACCGTAGAGTTTTGAATCCTTTTAGGGAGGTGACCCGCATATTTTTTTTTAGATCGTCGACCCTCAAGCCCGTCATCGAATTCCTGGAACGCGGTTCTTCCCCCTGAGTTTTCCTTGCGGTAGAGTGGTTTCGAGTTCTTCCTCGCTGTGAGCGCCACTTGCTCCGTCTCTCAAGGTTTCTATGGAAGACCCATTCCCGTGCGCCCATACCAACGGGCGAGCTTCCCTCAATTATAGCGTCTGACTCGCCGGTTTCTTCGAGGAACAGCGTCCTCCCAGAAGTTGACACGCCTCCTGGGAGGACTTGACGATCCGGGTCCTAATTGTCTTCCTACTACTTGGAACTACTAGACCAATACACTTTGAACTTTCTTTCGGAATACTCGGATATCTGCACCAGTCCGCTTTGTTTAGAGGAAATCGGTGCGGGCATTTATTAGCTTCCCTTTCTCCCCTCCCTCCTCTTATCCTCTTCTGGGAGAGCAAGTTTATGTTTTTCAATAGAGGTTTGGATGTTTCCACATCTTTACCCGGATCTCCTATCTCCGTCAGTTGTGCTTTTTTACCTTCTTTTTTCTTTTAGAGTGCAGCCGGTCGACTCTGGTCAAGTTATCCTTTTTTTTTTTTCCCCCCAACCTATCCTAGTACCCCGGTGATTCACGTCCCGGATTTTCGGTTTTGCCGATCGCGGCGCCTCTCTACTTCAGCTATCTAAATTCGTTCTTGTTCCGGAGGAAACAATCCGTTGATTTTTTTTTCGATTCAGACGTGATCATCTCCCCCCCCCGCTGTTCGAATGCAAGGACGTCTATTAGATCGGTCCCCCCTTTCAATGAGGTCCTCCGTCATGCACATCTCAGCCCCCCTCGAGGTCCTCTCTCGCTTTCTTCCCCTTTCTCATCTCCCTTTGAGTGCTCGTGAATCCGGCCTTCGCGCCGTCGCGTGGAAGCCTCTACAGTCACTTTCTTCCTTGATACCCCCAGGCCGCGTTTTCTCGCATTCGGCTTACCAGTGTTAGAAAAGTATGAACCTGACCCAAGCCCAGTTTTTTTTTTGGGCCCGCTCAGCTTGGATGGTCGGCGCGCCTCCATGGCCGACCCTCTGGAGACGGCTATCCTAGGCAGCTGAAGGAGGTTCCCGGTGTTCACCTGAGGAGATTTTTTGGTGGTCGCACATTTTGCTGCACTTTCCTAGGTTTCTGTGAGGGTTCTCCTAGGAGATCGTGCCCACCCCCTTCCCCCGGCTCTCTAATGGAGTTTCTACTTTAAAGTCTCTGAGCCGGCATGTGTGTTTCCTTCCGCTAGGTAGATGTCCTTTAACCTTTCTACTCTGCCTGCTTTGGGAGAGAGCTCCCCCCCTATCTCCTAGATAAAGGACCGTGCCTTTGGTCCTGTCTTTCCTTTCCCGGGGCCTATACTTGCGATGGATTCGTGCCGGCTCAGCTGTCAAATACGTAATAATAGCTTCCTCTGGCGTTTGGCCTCTAAACTCCAGACCCTCAGTGCTTTTGTTTCTTGAGCTAGAGTACTACATCGCGGGTTAATCTCACGTTCTTTCTTTTTTTCTGAAAAGGGCCCCACTCGGTGGGGCCCCCACCTCATAGTTTATTGCCTCAAGATAAGCTACATCGCTTCTTCTCCCCCCCTTTCACTTTTTTCGCCGCTCGGGCTCTTTCGAGCCTCGGACGATCCTGTCACGTGAGTCATGAATTCCGCTTCACGTCGTAGTTGTTGTTTCTCCTCTACTCTCTTAGGGATTCGTCTCTTTCGTCGTGTTCGCCACGCCGGCTCATGTCGTAAGGGTTCGAGAAAAGGTTCCGCGGCCTTCCGGTTTATTCCTTCAAATTCAGAACTACCTCCAACCTCCCCCCCCGGTGTCCCCCCGTACGTTGATGAGCTTTTGGTTCGGAGGTGCACTTCGGAGTTTTCGCGGATCAACCGCCTTATTCGCGAGAACTGTCGGAAACGCGAAGGTTTCCGCCCTTAGGAGTGGTTTCCTGAGAGCGCGAGCCGTTTGAGGCCTGGCCATCTGTTCTCCTCGTTCTGGTTGACGAGGTGAAAAGTGGAGGAACTGATGGACGTCCCTTCACCCCTTTTCCTGTCGCATCGAGCTATCAACACACGGGAGCTTCCAATGATTGACCTTTCTTCCTTTGACTTCGGAATCCCCCGCTCCGCCGAGTTTCTTTTTTAATTTTTTCTACCTTTCTCTTCTTCCTGTTCTCTCCCTCTTATATCCCGATAACCGTTGCTTTGT
>Ga0179591_1350008_pt1 | contig 10002 bp, 12 predicted proteins | sample CZOMad2_1_08_16f_FD_182891 | JGI IMG/M metagenome (GOLD analysis project Ga0179591, IMG submission 182891) | Vadose zone soil fungal communities from Angelo Coast Range Reserve, California, USA - CZOMad2_1_08_16fungal (PacBio error correction) | ecosystem: Environmental > Terrestrial > Soil >... | reverse complement strand
GTTTTCGGTGCACATTTTCCTGGTGACCTTTGTGACTCTCCCCTGCACGCCAAGGTTCCTTCTTCACCTTCGTGGACTTTTTCAGTGCTTTTCGGACCTCCCCATACGCCGTCGTTTGTTGCAGATTTCTTCGCGGGGATCGAGACGGCCGAAGGCCGAAGAGCCTTTACAACAGGTGGGTCCTGAGTCCCCTTTCAGTGATCCTATCCTAGGTTCGCTCCCTCTCCCTTCTTTTCTTTCTGAGCAATAGACTGTTCTCCTAGGCCGTCCGCAAGCTTTTCTCTCTCGCCCCGAATTAGAGATTTCCCCGGCGCACATCTCAGGGCTCTTATTGAGAGGCTGACCCCTCCCGCTTTTTCCCCAACTCGTGTGCGAGTGTTGTCCTCCCCCCATGTGGTCGCTCTTTCTCTTTTTTGGATCATCATCACAGCTGCAAGTTCGTGGCTCCTCCCTGATGCATTTTGCGAAACATCGTTCATGCGCAGCTGCAGGACATGTTAGAGATCTCCCACCTGCAGGTGCATGGATCCCCCACGGTTGCCGTGTCGTCACTTGTTTTTTCTTCTTTTTCTTAATGAAGGTTGAGCGACCCTAACTGATTCTGACAGGGGTTCCCACCAATGAGCACTTAAGGGTCGAGTCTGTCCCCCCTTCACTCTCCTTTCTCATGATTTGCACAACTGCCGGTGTCAGTTCTTTATAAAGCACAACTCCAGGGAGGTCTCTTGCGCACTTTCCTGAGAGTTTTTGCTCCCCCCCCCGCAGATGCAGTGCGCTTCATCCCTCTGACCCTCTCACTGAAGGTGAGTTTTTTTATCTTTTAGTCCTGGATAGAAACCCCTTCCCCCTAAAGTGAATTTGGCTCGCTTCCACGTCAGTTAACCCGAACGCGTTCAAAAATAAGATTGCTCGCTACGAATGTTTTAGGATTCCGCCCCGCCCCCCTCACAATCGGTCAATGAGCCCTTTTCAAACTCAGATATTTTGCAGAGGTGAAACAATTTCTCAGCCCCAGGCGTCATGAGGTCTTTTTTTTTTTGTGTGACTTACGCCCGGCCTAATGGACCATACGACACCGGATCGCTGCTTGGAACCCGTTATTTGTACTATCCAGCGAATCTCTTGATCGTTTCGTTTTCTTTCCCAGGCTTGGTGCGACCTGCGCACCCTCGCTGGGGACATCAGACTTATCTCGCCGCATGCATAAAAGACTCAGGCTCCCCCCATCTTTCTCGGAGTTCGAGGCACCAACCTCCATCATCCTTTTGAATAGTTTTTGATCCTCAGGTTGAGGTCGCTTTTCCTTGAGCCCCTTTTGTTTGCGTCAGGCTCAGAAGAGGTCAGACCCTCCTGCAAGAACTTTCCGCTCCCCCCCCACACCTAGCACCCCGTTTCGCCCCTACCCCTCCCACCAATTTCCCCCTTACTTCTTAATGCGCCTGGCGTTCAACCCTACTTGACGAAGTATTCTTTGGATGAGTTTCTGTCGCCACTCGCAACTCACCCTTTTTGTCGAATGCGGCAACGACGGTTCCACGTCCAATTTAAGTTTCCGTTTTTTGTTCATCGCCCCCTTACCACTTGAACTCCCTTTCTTCCTTTCGTGCTCCCCCCCCATTTTTTCCCAAGCAACCAAGTGTTTAGGCGTGACCCTTTTGGCCACATTTTTGGCCCCCTTTTTCCATTTGCACAGGACCGCCCCTTACAGTCCATTATTTGTCACTCTATTTCTCTCCTTCCTTTGTTTTTCTCGAGATTCCCATACCGTGCTTTAATGTTCTTCCTGTTCACCTTTGTTGCCCAACTGGGGCGCAAAGGCTTCTTTTCTGCCACGTGTTACTCTGACCACTCCGAAATCTCGCTTAGGGCTCCATCAGTGGTTTCCCCCTCTGAGACGAACCTTTCCGAAATTGCTGGTTGCACTCTTTTTGTTTCGCGCAAGCGGCCGTTCTTTGAGGTCTTGGCTGACAATACCCCTCTGGCCCCCCCCAAGACTCTTAGTTAAAGTCTTTTTGTTGTAACGTCCCGCATTATCCGGTAAGTCAGTTTTTTTTTGGCGCGGGCGCTCATTGTTCGTTCTTAGAGAGGCTTTTTTTTTTTATTTTTATTCATCTTCTTTTTCTTTCCATTCTGACAAGCTATCGGGGCCACTGGGGCTCGTTGAAGGCGTGTTAGATAAATTTTTACCTCTTTATGATGCACGATGAAAACTGCATTGAGGTTGGTGTTCCCCTGACAGGTCACATATGGCGAAGATGATTCGGCCTGAGTAGAGAGCCAACTTCTCTGCCTCCCCGAGGGCCTGCCCGGTCCTCAACCAAGCCTGTTAACTTCCTTAGCTCCAGCGGCTTCGCTGGCGTTAGGGTCGCGATACCCGGTTTCCCCACAAGCCCGAATAGGTCGTATGTGTTCTCCCTTCTCTTATTAGGTTGACGCCTCAGGCCCAATCCCCCCGCGATTAGAGTTTTAAACAGGCCAAAAGAGCCGGGCCCAAGTAGAAGGGTCACCCTTTGTTCTTGTGGCGGACTCCTCCCCTTTTCGTGGAGTATCCCCCCTGTATTTTGGCCGGTTTCGGGTCTTGTCAAGACAGAGATGCGCACTTCCCCTTCAACTTTTAGGCCGTTTATAGTCAAAGACTACAACCCCCCTTCGGAAACCCCCCCCCTCGTCCCCTGTAGTTTTTCCCGTTCCTATCGTCCGCGACCCTGCGCGTTGTTGACGAAGCGCCCGCGCCTGCTGCTCAGTAGAGACGTCATCTAGGTATCAATCCATGCGCCTGCCATTTTTCCCAATTCCGCCCCATTTCGGCAGCTGTGCCTTGTCCCCCCTGCCTCTTCCCCCTATACTTTTTGCATTTGACGAGTCTTCTCTTCCTATGAGCTAAGTCCGTTTTCTCCTTCAGGTGAGCTCCATAAAATTTGCTCATGTCACTGCCTCCCCCCCAGGGCATGCGCATTTCCGTTTTGGGCCTCCTTTCACATTGTCCCCTGCGCTGCGCATTCGTCCGGTTTTCACCCTTTCAGCTGGAATTTTGAGGTAAGCTCCTTGCAGCTGTGCGGTCGAAAGCGCACCTCGAAGATCTGACAACCTGTTTTTTTCCGGACCGCCCCCCGCCGAAGTTGCCCCTCGGATTTCTCCTCTCTTCCCTACGACTCTATGTGCGCCGTTTCTTGCCTTTCCTCTCGGCGGAGAGTTTTCGAAGTCCTGCGAGCTGACGGCCTCGTTCCCCCTTTCGGTCAGTCGCGCCCTTTTTCGTATCGTTCTCCTGAACTCATCAGAGTCCCGCCCTGTGCAGCCAACGCCGGTTGGACAAGGCCTTCGGCCTTTAGGAAGTCCAGTCACCCTGCTTTCAGTTTTTTGCAGGTTCCTGCACGAGACATGGAGTTCTCTACGTCACCACCTAATTCCGCTACTAACTTGCGCGTCGCGGCACTTGCTCAATCATTCCAATTACTCGTACCTTAAACCCCTCTCCTCGCCTCGCCGCCATCGACCTTGAATCGTCATAACACTTGGCTGTGCAAAACTACCGGGTCTCTACTCCCTTCCTCTCTCCTCCCGGCAGCTTCGCCTCATTCCTGCCCTCTCCGGATCCCCAACGGTCTGTGGAGTCCTCGTATCTTTCCTCTTGTCGGCACGGGATAGCTGGTGGTCGTTAGACGGCATATAACGAATCCCTACACATACTACTACTCTCCTCCCCTACGTGCGACACACCTATCTCCTTTTTCTCACGTGACGCCCCACTTATTCCAATTAGTCAGAAGAACCCTGCAAACACCTATTCAATAAATCTAAGACCTCCTACGAACGTACGCAAAAAGCGAGGGATGACCCGCGGAGTTGGGCCTGCTCGCCCCCCCCCTCTTACGAGTAGCGTGGTCGGCGGCGTAGACCCTGTCCCGGTTAATTTTTTGATGCGCCCTGCCCCATCTAGCCTCGCCGCTAAGACACACGCGCTTTTCCCCACCTTTTTCCTTCTCCAACGCGCCTGACCCCCCAACCCCAACCACCGCTTGGACTCTCCCCTCCCCCCACTCCCCTCCCCCCCCCTCCTTACCCTTGTCGGTAGCACCAGGCCTCCCCTTCCCCTCCTCCCCTGCGTGTCACATGGCAAGCAAGACACTACATGAAGTACTAACGTGCACTCGCATACCCCTTGCTTTCGAGGCTCCAGCAGCCCGCTAGCATCGCGCGCCCAGGAAAGGTTACCTCGGCAGGGGAGGTCCGAGCAGACATCCCGGAGGTCTCCCCATCCGACACCACGATATTTACTCCTTCACAACCCTGTCAGACACCCTCTCCCCCCCCATGAATCTTTTCGGGACCACCCCTTCTTGAAACCACTCCACCTCCCCACATGTGCTGGGGTACGGCCTGGCCTGACACTCCACCTGCTACAATCACGGCTGTTCCGCGAGCGGCTTCTTACACTCCCAATCCTCCGACGTTAACAGGAACTGATTCTCACCCCATCCTTTTTTCCACCCCTTCCCTTCATGGGCCGAACCGCGCAACCACCACCCCCCGTCACCCTACATATTCTTCCGAACACAAGCCGATTCACGCTATTGGCCTTAGATATTGAAGTGCGAAGAAAGTCGACCTTCCGTACTCTCACCCAGACTAACAACCTTCATGCCCATACGTCCAAGGACCCCTCCTCACTTTCCCCTCTATCAACCTAGTGATTAGATGCCCGCGCACGCGCAAATCCACCGCCCGGTTTCTCAGCCCCCCCCCCACCCTCGCTCTTTCTAAGCAAATTCTCCTCGCTGGTTAAGGGGCACCCTACTACAGTGACTCTGGGCACACATCAACCAGTCGCCCCACGCCACCCTGAAACACGAACGGCCATTCCTCGGTGGCCATGACTTTTCCCGCATCTCATTATCGACCATACACCCCTACCGCCCCCAGCGACCCCCCATACTCCATCCCCCCGCGACAGTCCCCCGCCCCTTCATCCCCATCTTCCCCTTACCGACCCACCCCCCACCTCCTACCCCCCCCACCCTCTCCCCTCCTCCCCCCCCCTTCCCTTCCCCCCGCCACTCCCTTATTACCCCCCCTGCGCTCATCAACCCATTAACGCCACCGGTGTGCCCGGAGGGCGTCCCTTCGACACGGTTCGCTCTCTCCTGGGGCCCTCAAAACATCCAAGCCCCTTCCGGGGGAGAGATTATAGTGTGCGAGTGCCTGCCTTTGGCACCCGCTTAAGGATCGTTGATCCTCCATGCCCAGCCTGCCATTTTGCGCCCCTCCCCAGGACGAATCGGCCGCTGCAGGGACAATGTTAGGAGCGCCCCACACCCTTTCGGCGAATGGATCCCGGTCCAGTGCCAGGGCGCAAGGTTGATTATAAACTGGCTTTTTTCTCCCCCTAAGGTAGCTACCTTCTGTTCGCAGCCCCTCGCCCTTAGATCGAGGAGCGCTCTGTCACACTGTCCCCAGCTTTCAGTCTGCATGTTTTTTTTTGAACCTGCAGGGGCGCAGGGATTGATCACTCACCCCAAGGGAGCGCTTTACTTTTGGCGGCCCTTTGCAGTTCGCCTCTCTTCTTTCCACTTAAGCTGCGGGCGCGTGAGACAGTTCCTCCAGGTCGAGGGTTATGTTTTCGTATGGAGTCTGACAATAATTCAGGGGGAGGACTCTCCTTCCTTCGCCCCCCTCCCCCTCCCTTGAAAAACTTCCTCCAGGGCGCCTTTTTTTTTTCCGCCCCCACAAGCACAAGCGCGTCCCCCCCTTTTGGACAGCCGGCTTTGAAGATTGACCCCCCCCCACATCTAAGCCCCGCTTTTCCTCGGTTCATATGACTCCTGCCCGTCATCGATCCACCCCCCATACGCACCACGGAGCTAGGATTGCCCACGGAGACCCTCTAATCCCCCTAGCCTCATCTGGAGGAGCGAGGTGCGTTCCAAGGCTTGGCGTGACCCCTTCTACCATCGCCCTCTGGAAATCTATCTTTTCCTTTTTCTCCCCAGGCCTATGTCCATGCGGCCTTGCTCCTCGGCGGGGGCGTTCGGCAACAACTCATCCGCTTTGAATCGGGTCTCATCAGCTCGTTGGGTTCCGCCGCCCCTTTTTCTGCTTTACCTTCCGGTCGCTTGCTGGCAGACGGGTCAAGATCCCGTTGCAAGACATCGATAACACCTAAATCCCACCGTGAGCCCTGCCACACCTTCACCTTCACGGAAAGCGCTGGAAGTTTCAAACCAATTGCAACGGATAGGCCCCGAGGCTTGTCGCCCTCGCAAGACACTCTTCTGCTCCTGAGAACCGCTTCTTTTTTCAAACCGACAAGTTCGGGAAGGTCGTCGGCTCTTTGAAAAGCCAACCTTTCGCCCTAAAGCCCCTTTTCGTCGTTTTTTTCAAGATACCACCCTTGTCAGCCGAGGCCGGATTCACCTTTTTTGGCACTTTTGCACGGACAGCCCAGTCCGAACGTTCTTTTTGTGAATCTTCTCTCTTCTCCGCCTGGGTTGTGTTTTATCTCTATTCCCAGACGTGCTGTTCGGTTCGGTGCCAATTTGAGGCACCCCCTGTTGGTTCAACCCGTTCATCGTCTTACCGTGTATCGGAAAACGACTCCACTGCCTTCCCATTTTTCTGGGGATTCGAGGATTTCGCCGACCCCCCTTCAAATCTTTTCTTTTGCCTTCGTTTCCGGCCTTCGCCGAAGGTTCTTTGAGGTGAGAAATACCCCTCGGTTCCCCTCATTTTTTCAAGTCTGTTTTAAAGTCAATGCTCATTATTTCCCCTTTCCGTCCTTGTGTCGGCTTTTCCCGGTGCGTGATCTCTTTGTATCTTATTCTTCAGCTGTTCTGACCTTTCGACAAGTTCCGAGGAGACCAGGGTCCATGGGGCTCGTCGCTCTTGCGGTTTGATCGCTCCCACTCAAGAGTTCACTGACCGATTGACACCCCTCTTCTATTTGAGGTTGCCTCTCCAAAAAACTCCTCCACTGTCGCCCCGATCATGAAGGCGGCGAGAAAATTATTCAGATTTCCCCCTAGAGCTGTTTTCCTCAAGTGACGCCCCCCCGACCCTTTTCAATAACCTCTCTCGATCCAGCGTTTCTCGGGGGGTCGCGATCCGTGACCAGGCGCTCGTTTCGCTTTAGGGTGATACCTTCAAGGAAGTGCGTTCAGAAGAACCCTCAGGAACTCGCGCTCCTTTTCCTTAGATTTTCCACGCTGTCCCCACAGAGCAGGCTGTAATTTCTGGGTCCCGCTTGTTCTGGCTTGTCTGTACGGAAAGCCGAACTTCCTCCCGTGCGTTAGACAAGTATTTTGGCCCGTTTTAGGTGCTAGGACTCGTCTCGCCTTCACTTCAACTTTAGGGCTTTCCCTTATCCAGTCACGTAAAAACATCAGGAACCACGCTCACTGAAGTTGTAAGGTTTTTGCGACGGCCAGCACGGCGTATGTTTTGCCGTATCTCCTCCGCAATGCCAACTGCGCTTTCCTTTTTTCCTATCTGTGTTGTTTCTTTTACAGCCCTTCGCTGCAGTGCACCCTCCAAGACCATTCTTCCGATGTCATTTTTCCCTCAAGCGCTACCTCTCTTCGCATTGACTCGTCGCCCTGCAGATGAGAGTAAGTGTCGCTCCTTCCCGGTGCGAAGAATCAACCTGCGTCCACTGCGCCCCACTTGAGCCCGCCATTGAGTTGGGCTTTCTAACCTTGTTCCCTTGCAGTGGCATTCGGCCGAGGTTCTCCCTTGCTTTGCTTTGGCTTGGATAGCTGCAGCTGTTCTCAGGTAGAGTCAGTTCACCTTGAAGATCGACACCCCCTTTGTTCGACCCCCCCCGACATAAACGCCCCCCCCGAATTCTTTCACTCGAGGAGGTCTGCATCCGCTCCATAGCGCCTGTTTTCCGATGTGCTGTGGTGCAAAGTGCCTTCCTTACGGAGAGAAGCACGGCCCATTCGAGCTGGGCTCCGGGAGACAGTTCCGTCCTCTCCTACTCCTCTAGCTTCTTATCGAACTCGCATGATCGATCCCTTAATTCCCCTCCCCCCTGCCGCGGTTGACAAAGCCTTCGCCCTTCGGAAACGTTCTCCACATCCCTTGACCTTAGTTCATCCGAGACCCATGGAGTATGGTTTTTCCCTTTTCCCTCCCCCCAATTTCGCCTTAAGGGGCCATTTGGCGGGATGAACCTGTCTTGAAGGCTCATTCACCACCTTTCCCCGTTGAAAAGCGTTGACGCCCCCGAAACAGTGCTCTCTTTAAGTATCATAAGTTGTTGTTGTTGAGGTTCAGGTTTTTTTCGGCAACTTTTCCGGTTGATTGGTGTGATCCTCGCAGGGTTCATTCCCGGCCCAATTTTTGAAGCGCTTGTGCGGAAGCCAAGATACGCCGGAGGTCTCGTTGCAGGAAAACTGCTTGTCTTGCCTTTTCTGTCGATTACGTCTCTTTTTCCCAGGCCGAATAGAATTGGTCCACTGGCTGGTTTTCCCCCTCCAATTTGACGTGACTCTTTTTTGCGAGGTCTGCTCCGAATTCTCGATGCGGCTCTTCTACTGCTCCCTACTGCCGTTTACAGGTTTTTTTTTTTTTTTTTTTGGAAGGGGAAGTTTGCTTCCCTGCACTCTCCGTACGCAACACCTTTCATCTTCAGGGCGATATCTTTTTCTCGATGTGCCTCCGTATTCCCCCAAATTTGGCTGTGACCGAACCACCTTTTTTTTACGATATTAGAGGTGCGCGGTTCTCGACCGAGCACATCTCCAAGACGCTCCTCCCATTGCCCCCCCTCTTCCCCCTGTGGGCCTCCGCACTCCCTCTTCCTGGGAACCTTTCGCGAGCGCAATGCAAGGCTCATTGCTCCCCTGTCTCCAGTTAGTTTTGACAGGTGATGCTTATCCCCCTTCCTTAGAGAACATTCATGTATTTCTTCCTCTTCATTGCTCCGGAATTCTCAATTCGCCCCCCCCCCCTTAGGGAGTCTTCAGCCCCCCACGGAAGGGAGCATTGCTTGCGTGAACAAATTGGTCATTGCTTGCACCTCCAAAGAAGTCTCGTCTCCTTGGCCGGGTTCAGGTCAGGGCGTCTGCTATATTTCCCACCCCCTTGGAAGGGCTTTCTTATCGACAGAGACGAAGGAGCGTGGGTTCATCTGTTTAGTCTGTTCCCCGAGCCCCCCGGATCTTTTTGACTTTTCTGCTCTTTCCTTCGTCAACCCGAACGACGGCCCCACCCGATTGTAGTCCGGGCGCGTTTGCTTCCCAGACAAGACAAGCGTCCCTGCGGTACTTACCTTTCTTTTTTCATGCGTGACCCATTAACGTAGGCGCCTAGTTTCCTGAGGTCGTCTGACTACGCCACGTCTGAATGGCTCCCCCCCACTACCCGGAGCTCCCCGTTTCTTTGAACCGGATCCCCTCGCTCCCATCCAGCAGGGCTATGTATTCTTTTCTGGAATTCTGGGTCGGAGCAACCATGGTCCCTTCGTGTGGAACTCCTATCGACTGGTATAGCCGCATTACCAGAAGGGCAATCGTCGCCCACTTGATCGGTCTTTGTGTTTTTTTTCGCTGCCAAAACCGCCCGCTTTGCCTTTGTCCTGTTATTGATTGTGCCGCTACCGCCTGTTCTCGCCGCTTGTGTCGCCGCTTTAAGAAGAGGTCAGATACGCTGCAAGACATCATCACCACTCTACTCCCGCACCTTCGCCCCCTCCGCCACCCCACCACCCATGCATTCCCGGATCATGCGCTGGCTCCCCCCCCCCCCACATTACTTTTCCTGAATTATCGCCCGCGGGTCTTGGCACAACGAGAAAATTTCACGCCGTCTGTTTTTTTTATGTAGGACCAAGACCAGCCCCAGCAAATTTCGTCCGGGTATCATCCGCCCCTCCCACTGCGCAAAATTGAGATACAGTTTGAGGTTTTCCAGATAACCTTTTTGCGTTTGCTATTCCCCTGTTTTCGCCCCCCTTTTTGGCACTCCCCTTTGGCACCTGACCGCCCGTACAGCCCCTTTTCTGGA
>Ga0179591_1263803_pt1 | contig 10002 bp, 10 predicted proteins | sample CZOMad2_1_08_16f_FD_182891 | JGI IMG/M metagenome (GOLD analysis project Ga0179591, IMG submission 182891) | Vadose zone soil fungal communities from Angelo Coast Range Reserve, California, USA - CZOMad2_1_08_16fungal (PacBio error correction) | ecosystem: Environmental > Terrestrial > Soil >... | reverse complement strand
TCCTTTCACGTCTCTATCTTGTCTTTCTTGTCCTAACGCGCGATGATTGCGCTGCCTCCTTAGACGGACAACTCCCTCCCTGCTTGCAGGCATGGACGGTTGCTCGCCAAAGAAGCTAAGTGTGTTAGAGCGACAACCCCTGTTTTCCGGTTTGACGTCAACACATCATCCGGACTTTCCTTTACTCCCCCCTCCGTGCATGCCCTTCAAAGGGCACCGGCAGAGCCAACTCCCTAGAGGACCCCTGACCCGAACGCCCGCACCGACTTCCCCAGTTTTCTGCTCCCCCCCCTTCTTTACTTACTAGTTTTCGAGGGCCGACGTTGATCTTTTTTTCCCTCAGTAAATCTCAGTCTCCCCTCCTCCCCTTCCATAAGAATGCTGACCGCTTTCAGAACTTTTTGAGATTTACTCATTTTTTTCTTCATCGCCGTTTTTTCCCCCAATTCGGCCCTCTGCGTTTCCCGCTGCCTCTTCTTCTGCCCCACTTTATAGCCTTAAGTTTGTGAATTGATGTTAGTTCCTTTCTTCTTTGAGTCCACACGGTTTCCTTCTTCGTCGTGCGTTTGTTGCCTCCACTGGGCCCGATTTCCCTTTTTTCAACTCCAATCACAAACCGCTTATCCAAGCTGGCCTGCCAGAAAAATCCATTCCTTCCTTTCCGATGTCCCCAGTTTCCACCTCATTTCGATATTTCCCTTTTCCCCGTACTTCAAATGACGACAATGAGTCACTCTTCGGATGACACCCCCCCACCCCCCCCCCCCCCCACCCCCCCACACATGGTTTGAGGAGTTTCCTTTTAGTCGTGTTTTTTCGTTCTGCCCAGGAAGAGTCAGTTTTCTTCTCTTATACGCTCTGATCCCCCCCTTCGCAAATCTGGATTTGTGCGCTGATCACCTTGCTTGGAGCGAGCGCGGCGCTGTCTTCTGGCCGGAGCATTTGGAGTGTTCGGCGGAATTTGTTTTTCCCCCCCTGCTCATGCCCGTTCGAGAGGACTTAGAACCCTTCAAATATGCCCCTGAATGGGCACTGTGGTCCTTCTTCTCTTGATGGCAGGCCCGAGCCCCTTTCATTAAAAGAGGACCTCGCGTTTTCTTTTCCTTTAAACCCAAGACCGATCTTAATACCAGACCCCCCGATCTCTGAATAGTTTCGTCTCCCTTCACTTTCCTTTTTCAAACTGAAAGTTTGGCACTCTTATCGGGCCAATTACCTTTAACCTTCGAGAACGGATTCTGCTCTCCCTTCGTCTTTCTTTCCATTTTCAAAAGGGCCTGGGATCTGTCATACCCTGCGGTTCTGCAGCATTTCTTGCTGGCTTTCTCTTAGTTTATTCTTATCCTTCTTGGTATTACTATGTGGGCTTTCTGCTGCCTGAAAATGCACCTTTTCCCTGTGCACGCTTTTTTTTTGTCGCTTCTTAGTGGAAGGCTCGCCTACTTATATCTTCGAAGGATCCGCGTTTTTTTCTACTATTTGGTTGATCCCTATTCCGACTTTAGTGGAAGAGGTCTCCCCTTTGTAATTTTTTATCGGCCGTTATGTACTTCCCCTCCCCTGACACAATACACTCCCCATTTCCGTCTCCTTCTGTTGACCGACTTCCTTCCCCTCTTCGGAGCTGCTTAGAGAAGACGCCCCCCGATATGTCGACATTTGCTCTGCTCCGTTGAGGCACAAGAACGAGAGTACTTGTCTCGTCGGAATTAAGGTCCTGTATTGTGTATCTTTTTGGTAGTCCCGATGGGAAGCCTTTTTGGTTTTCGTCTCGATTCGTGCACAGGTTGGTGTCTACGTCCTTTTAGATCATAGTTCCCGCTCAGCATTTGGTACCCCCTACACATAGAGGAGCTTGCCCATAGAATTGTCCATATTTCACTCCCCTAGAAAGAGATCCCCCGGTTTCCCCGTACGTTGTGGTTGATGGTGAAGCGCCTGCCGACTTTCCAATATCTGAACTTTGTACTGAGTGAAAGGATAGAACGAGTATCGCCTTTTCTTCTCCGAGACAAGTTCTTTTAATTCTACGAGAGTTCAAGTCACTCATGAAGAGATGAAGGGCGTCCGCTTTTGCCAACCCTTCCTTTTCAAAGATTATAGTAGAGTCTTTCTTTCTCGGTAAGCCTTCTGATTATTTAGGCTTTTTCTCCGAGTCAGTACGTTGGCTCCCCGACGCTTTCTTTCTTTTAAACCATACAGGGACTCGAGCGGAGCCTCCTGTTTAGTGGTGGCCCAGAATGCCTCCGCCCCTTCCTTTCCTTTTGTGGAGATCCAGGAACACCCCGACTCAATCCATGGTTTTTTCTTCGATGAAGAGAATGGAACCAACCCATAGAATTTTTTTCCTTCTTAAAGCTGATTGACGCAACCAAGCACGCGGTTTGATGTTTTTTTGGTTTAGTTCTTGAGCCCAATATTCTGTCTCCGAATGCCTGCTCCAAAGGCTATCCCCCCAACTCGTTTATGGAGCCTCTGGCCCAAATCGTTTCTTTTTTACTGTGGAGAGAGACGCGATCCGCCTGACGTCGAATGAAGCGGTTCTTTTTTGGTATAGGCTAATGTTTCCTTCTATATTCTTTAATATAATAAGTTTTTTTTAGAGAATCACTGAGACCACCCCGAACTACCTCTCGGTCCCCTTCTTGCTTCTTAGCCTCTAGCGATCACAAGCATGATCTGCCGCTTTTTTTTCCTCCACGTGAATCGGGGATTAGGCAGGTAGCTTGATGTCCTACGACTCATAACTTTTCCGGAGGCTGAGATAGTCTCGACGATCTTTTTCCGGAGTTCAAGTCCAGTTCTTCACTCCAATAATCTGCTTGGTATTTGTTTTTCCGCTTCCCCCAACCAAACCTTCGGACGACCCCTCCTGGACCCTACTGTTCTATTCCCGGCCTCATCCACAGTCCCCTCCTTCCCCTTGTCCTCTTTATTTCTAAACAAAGCCATACTAAACGATGTTCAGACTGATCAGGCCGTGTCCCCTAACCTTAGATTTGGCGATTTCAATTCTTCCTGAATACTAGCGATGGTACGCCTTGCGTTCTGGGAGGTGTTTCACTCCTCGCCTCCCCCTCCTCGCACGAGCACCGGCTGGATCTGTTTTTCGGTCTCGCAACCTTTAGCCTTTTCTCATTCTCGAACTTAAGGTGCTAGCTCCCCTTCTATGGGCGAGTTTTCTTTACTCCAAACGTAACTTGTGATGAGGTCCAACTTCCGGTACTTATTCCCGGCAGCCCCCCCCCCGCGATGTCCATTATGTTCTTGGCTTTCCTTTCAACCCGCACCTGGTACAGGTAAATTCCGACTTCCCGCCGCTTGCGCTTGAGGTTTCTAAGTGCCCCAGTGACGAATAGATAACTCTTCTGTTTGTGCATCTCCCCCCTGAGGGCCCTCTCGACAACTGATGCTATGATCGTAAAATCTACCCCCACCCTTCCCCTCCCCTCGATTCTCACGCCACCCCCCCCAAATCCCAGGCTATCCTATCCGCCCCCCCCCTTTCCTAAATCCCTGTCAGATCGGAAGGTCCCACCGTCCATAGGCGTTCCGAGGGCGAAAGCTAAAAGCTGGCACGAATATCTGTAGATCCGGTCCCCCCGGGCTGACGGCTCCCTCTTGACAGATCAAGGGCTTTGAATCATTTGACAATTCTAGGAAATAAACAGGACTGGAGAGTCTTCCCTTTTCAAGACCGCCTGATTTGCCAGTTTCCCCCGAGTATACTTTATAATCTACCTTCTTTTATCAATTCTTTCTTTTAAAACCCGACTCACCCGATTGGAAGGAATCCGTTGGCCTTTCTATCACTCCCACCTTGAGTCTCAACCTGCAAAGAGAATAACATTTGCTTATACCAAACTATGTGGCATTTCAAACCCCTGTTCAGGAACTACTTCCACCCTTCCCCCCCCCCTCACATTTAAAATCCACCCCCTGCCTCAGCCCAGGAGAGACGAACCAAAGAGAGGCATTCCCCTTTTCATTCCACCCCTTTAGCCCCGTTTGAATGACACCCTTGTTGCCGTCGGTTGAAAACCCCTATTTCCGTTTACTCCCGCGATGGTGTTTTCCCCTCAGAAAGATAGGTCTTTCACCGTGCCGGTTTGTTCCCAACTCCCTTTCTTGGCAAGAACTTGCCTTTCATTTCTCGGCCAGCGGTTTATGCGATGGTTGACGGTTCGACAATTGGGCCGATTCCTTTGAGGGTCCTTTTTATGTCCGCTGGCACTTACGTCTTTTTCTTCGGACTAGTTTATTATCGGATGGCCTCCTTACTTGACAAGGCAGTTCGCCCTCTTCTGACGGACTTTTCCCTTCTGCCCACCTCCTACCCGAAAGGCGAGTGCCTAACCTGTTGCCTCCTGTCGAGGCTCGCGAGCCCAGCTCCCCCCTGTGAGCTTTTCCACAAGGGCCCCCTCCCCTTTCTTCTCTAAGGCATAAGTGAATGCCCACATAACTCCCCCCGTCCGCCCTACTTTCCTTCGGACAAGGCCAAGAGCCTCCCACCTGTTCCCCCGCAAACTTTTCCCTTTGTTCTTTCATTTCCGGAATATCATTTTAGAAGTGAGTTTCAGCGACTTTTCACATTTTTTCGCTCCCGCCCCAGAGTTTTTGACCTTTCTGTTTTGTTTTTTTAACCTCTTTTTTCCCTTTGTCGGGAAAAATGGGTTAGCCAATTTTCCCCGATGTTAAAGCTTCTTCGATGCTCGCGGACAAAATCTCTCCTTCCTCCCCTTCTTGTTTTGTTTTTCTGATTCTGAGTTTAAGAGAGCCGCAGTTTCCCCTCGTTTCATAGGCAGTTGTCCGCCAGGTCACATTACCAAATAAAACGGAAATTCAAACGCTGGCGTTTACCCCTAAAGCCTTTCCTGTTGGAAAAAGATATCGTAAAAGACGTAGACCCCCACTGACGTCCCTGAACACTATAATAAAAATTTTTCCTTGATGCCTGGGTTTCCCCTTCTTTTTACTTGCCGCTATTTTCTCTTGCGTTCGGTCGTCGAAGTCTTTTTTCATTTCAAACTTTGAGGTCTCGCGATCCGGTGACCCCGGCAGTGCTGGGGTTAGAGCTCCACTTCTTCCCCTTTTTTCCTCTAGCAAACTTCCTCCTTTTGGGCCGGAAAAGCTTGCTTTTTGAGGACTCGCGGCGCTTTAAGAGCCGTTCTGTCGCCGAACCGACCTCCCTCCTCTCCCCTGAAGGGATTCCTGGGGTGCATATCTAGGTGCGTCCCGGGTTTTCTTCCCTGGCCTGTCAAAATTTTCCCTAGGTCGGTCTGTGAACCAATTGTGCATCCCCTCGCTTCCGCGATCTTCACAGCCTATCGATCAGCCAGCACTTCCTTTCTTTCCTCACCCCTTCTTTCCCCGGCAAGGTGAGGTCGTTTTCAACTTGGCGTTCCAAAGCTCCCCTTGCCTTTTTCTGCCACGGCGGTGATCATTTTTTTTCTCACTTCGACATCGATCCATCTCCCCCCATGGAGAAGTCCGTCAGCGAGGTGAATTGCCTCTCTTTTTTCGGACGCTATATTGTTCTCGTCGATTATTGTTACGATTTTTTAGTGGCAACTGAGGCGCCCCCCCCACCCCCCAACCCCAACGCCCCACTTTTTCCCATAGCAGTTCTTTTCTACCTGCTTGGCCCCATTCTTCGTGTACGCGCCGATATTCTTGATATAGGGAGGCTATGACATCTTTTTTTTTGAGCCAGAGGCGCTCTCATTCTTAGGCGATTTTAGCCTTTTTTTCGCTCGCCGAATGTATTTCCATTCCTCCATCCTTTCGACTTCCTTTCTTTTCTTATTCCTCGCGCGAACGCTTCCAAGACGAGGCTTTCTTTTGAGTAGAGTTCCCCCCATCTTTTGCTGAGACATGTTGCGTTCTTCTCTTAGAAGGCAGACTCCCCTAAGTCTTGACACTTTCGTAATTTTTGTTTTCTGCTTTTCGGAGGGATTTAAGGACGGCTGGTGTTTCTTGCATCTAGCTTCTTGAGTGTAATTTTTTCGGGTTTTTTTTAGAAGTTCAGCCATCTGTTAGTACCCCGAGCTTTCATTGATTTGAGACTCCGCAAGTAGAGTCGCTCTCCCTTCTCTCGTTGACCTTCACCTCTTAACCAGATAAGCCTTTCCTGTCTTGTAGAATCCGTTCTTTTTTCTTCGAGACGGTCCTTAAGAGCTTGAGAACCCCTGTACGAAGATTCTTGGCGACCTTTTGACTTTCCGCTATATCCCCCGGAGTTTTTTTCTCGAACATGGATTTTTCTTCACACTCGAACCTTCTTCCGAGAACTAGAAGTTTATTTCTCTCGTCTAAATGAGGGAGATCCCGGAACACGAGTTCACAGTTATCTGTGAAGGTGCACCATTTATAGGGGTGGGCAGTTCCTTTGTTTGCCCTCCGCCAAGTTCCAACCTCCATCTGGCTTAGTCTCCCGAGCCTCGATGCCAATCATCGACGATGACGTATTCCCGATTTTCCTTTTCTTAGGGGATTTTTTCTCATTTTTCTTACGCTAGAACTCCTTCCAGCCTTATCGGGCTTACGGCAATTCTACCTCCTTTTTTTCCTTCTTTGTTTAGTCCTGCGTTTTTAATACGATGGAAGTCGCTCAAAACCCCTCCTTCTGACGAAATTTGAGAAGCAGGCAACATCCTGACTCTTTTTGGCGTCGAGCGCATCCGCCACTTCTCCGTTGTCCGCGATACGCCGCGCCATTGCCGTCCCGCTTGCCCGAGTCCGTTCTGCGGTGCCAGGGAAAATGTCTGATTGCCGAGCCTACGCCGACAAGGTCGCTTTCGTTGGTGTCTCGTGTATTTGAATGATTTAAAAGTGGGGTGTTGTCTCTCGAGTGCTAACTAGCCCCCATCACCGCGAGGGAAATGCGATCTTTTTTTTTTTTATAGCATAGATATATGTCAGCGCTATGTTTTTTTTTTTTTTTTTTTTTATGTCCGACTGGCGCCCTCAAGAAAGGAAATATGGCTTCTGGTACGCATTCAGCTGCTTTTTTCCCCCCTCTCAGCCCCCCCTTTTCTTGCCGCCGCCCTCCCCAAGCTTCTGAGGACCGGCGTCCCCTATTTTACGGGCATGTCATAAAAGGGATTTTGTTTGTTTAGCTATTCCTTTGCATCGAGATGAAACCGCAGGGGACGACACCATTGTTCTTCCCGATGCCGGACTCGCAAGGACATCTATCCGTGATCTTTAACCCTTCCCCCTAGACTTCACGAGGTCGCGTCCGGCCCTTTCTTATCAACTGATTGCGTGGCATCTGCGATTTCCGGAGGCCACGCCGAGACCCTTTTTTTAGATTTTATTTTGACAAGCCGTCTGGCATGCCGAGCACCATGTATACGAGCATTGAGACGCCCCTGCCCTCTGGTGCGTTTTTCTCACCCGCATCTCGGGCGGCATCCGATCTGACGGCTGTTATCCATATGGGGCCCTCTTCCTGCAAAATCGCCGTTTCTCTGGAGGAAGGTCCCCGATCTAGGTTGAGCCTTTCCCCCTTAAAGCCGATCGGCACATTCTTGTTAGGAAAGATAGTGCTTCTTCTACCCCTCCCCAAGCAACGGACCGCTCCCCGGGCTCCTCTGCGTGGAGGATGCTGTCTTGAAGATCTGCCGAACTGATACTAGAATGGATTCGGTCTGCGCCCCCCCTCCCCCCCTCTTGCGTGCCCGGATACTTCCCTCCGCCCCACCTTTATGCTGCACCACTCTTCCCACCCCCACCGGCGGCTCCCATATTCAGAGAACACACCGCAGATCAATTTCTTCCATTTACGTCGCCAGCTCCCATTTCTGCGGCAAGGATCCCCCCCTCACTAATATTAGAATATCCCTCTTTCTTGACTCTGCTCTCCTCTCTCTAGATTTAAGAATGCTTCCGCGACTTCCCACTACTAGACGGCATCTCTTTTTCTTGATTTCCGGTAACTGCCTCTCTTGTTCGCCGCGCTCCGTCGTCCTGCTACGGCATCTCCGCCCCTCTCACCATGGCTCCCCCCGAGGCTCCCGTTGCTATATCATCAAAACCTTCTCTCCTTTTTATCCCCCCGAGAATAAATTGTTTAGACCAACAAAGCTTTTCTGAACAGAACCTGACCGGTTTCACGATGCGACTTCCCCCCATAAAACGACAGTCGTTTTTCCCTCCAATGCATCGAGCCCAGCGCTTAACTGCGACCCCTAAGCCTCACGCGGCCTTGCAAGGCCCCGCGGATGAACCCCGCGGTGAGAATGCTTTGGCGCTTTGCGTCCGAGTACCCGTCTTGCGCTGGCAGGTCAGTACTCTTGCTTTTCCCTAATTCCCTTTAGTGACTTCGCCAGTAAACCTCTCTTTTACATGTTATGGAGCAACCTCTTCCGGCGCTCGTATCGGTGCCTTCTCCGGTCGCGCAGCGGGCGGGCGGATTTTACTCCGTCCTTGGGTTCCCTCTTTGTCCTGGGCATTTCGTCCGGATTACCAGACTGCCCCAGTCTGCCCGTCGTGCTGAGCGTAGGGTACTTAGATTCCCATCACGGCTGCTCCTTCTCGCCCCTTCCGCCTACACCCCGTGCTCGGCCGAAGGCCTTAGTGAGCGCTCAAGCGATTATTTCCGGCACCTTAAGTATTTTTGACTTAAGGCATATTCGAGGATAATCCAAGACGTTTGTACTTCCCCAGGCCTTGGCCAGCCTACCGCCGCCGATGCTCTCCGGAGGCCAGAAGCCCCCGCCCGGACCCTGCCCGTTTTCCCTTTCCCCTTGCTTCCTTCCTCTTTCTTTCCGTTATAACTGAGAAGCTCGAGATGTCTCCTTTCGGAATTTTCCGAAGAGTTTTTTATTTCCGTTTCTTTGTTTTTCACATTTTTCATCCTTTTTTGTGAAAACCTTTTCGGCCCTATCTTATGTTCGACTTTTTTGGCCGTCTGCAAACCTCCTCTCTTTTACTCCTGGTTGTTGTAGTCTCTTTTTCTCCTATCATGCGCCATCCACCCATGTTGGCAGAAAAGTTTCAAACCTTGCCCGGCGATGACAAATATCAACCCTCACCGGAAATCTCAACGATCGGAGAAAAAAGTCTTCGTGTTTCCTTTTCCGTCCCCGACCCCCCTTCCCCACCTTGAACTTCTCCACTGAGCCTTCCCATTCGGTCCTTTGTTTCTTCCTCCGCGATGGAGTAGCTTCTTCTGATCACCAGTCCGCCGTTTGCGGCATCCGGAGTCTTATTCAGTCGCTCTTCCAATCCCACCGGTAAGAATGGATGTTTTTTCTCTCGAGAATTGTTTTTTTCCCAGTCCCCCCGAGGTTGAACTAAGCCCCCTGGAGTGGTAGTATACCTAATGAGTTTCTGCTCAGCCTCCTTGTTCTCTCTAAGCGCCTCCCCCCCCAAGACAAGACTGCACAGATGGGGTACTTGTATTTCTTTTCAGGGTTAGCAGGCGTCCATGGAATAACTCTTGCCCAATTGTCGTTTTCTCCCGACAGAGAGATTCCAACGTTAGATTAGAGATTTTTTTTTTGGACTCACCTTCGACCCCCATTTGCGGGCGAACTTTTAGGCAATTCACCCCCCAGATATTAGCTAAATTCAGCAGCCTTTTGATCCCCTATACCTTAACAGCGTTTACCATGGCAAATCGTCTCTTCGGATGAGGCTCAGGTGTTATTGCAGTCTAGTTGATGGCTTCCGTTGCTTCTCCTGCTAGATTAATGTCGTTGACGTTGTCGTAGTGGCACTTGCTGAAGACGGTTGCCATTTTTCCCAGATTTGTCTTTTTCCCTGTGTAGCGGTCATGTCCTGTTCCCTGCCTTTCCCAGCCTTTATGACTTTTCTCTTTGTTTTCGGGTGAGCTTTTTTTCTCTGGGTCGAGCACCGAGTCCCTGTTCCTTGCTCTAGTTGTCTTCCGGCTCGCGCGGTCGACCTCGGAAATGTTCCCCCAACCACTACGGTACAGAAACCTCCCCCCTGAACATTTCTTTTATTTCCCTCGTTATCGAAAGCTCTTAGCCCCGA
>Ga0179591_1489515_pt1 | contig 10003 bp, 9 predicted proteins | sample CZOMad2_1_08_16f_FD_182891 | JGI IMG/M metagenome (GOLD analysis project Ga0179591, IMG submission 182891) | Vadose zone soil fungal communities from Angelo Coast Range Reserve, California, USA - CZOMad2_1_08_16fungal (PacBio error correction) | ecosystem: Environmental > Terrestrial > Soil >... | reverse complement strand
GCTCGCGATGCCCCGCGCGGCTCGGGAAGCTCTACGACCTGGCGCGCATGAGGAAGTTCGCTCCAGCCCAACCCGCCCGCGCCCCGCCGTGATCTTAGCTGGGCCTGGGCCTGGGCCCAGATGGCGAGGCCTGGGACAAGGTACTGGCGGCGGACGCGGAAATGCGCAAGGCCTCGACGACCTCAAGCCCGCAGGATCGCGCAAGGCCAAGGCCGCCGGCGCCCGCGTCAAATGCGTCAGATCGCCGCGGCCATCGGCTATGCGCGGATGATGCAGCAGGGGGGCAAGGCGGAGGAAGTCGACCGAGCCCTGACGCTCCTGGCCGAGGATGGTCAACGAGCGCGTCCACCACGGCGGGCGGATCGAAACTTCATCCGGGGAAGTAGCGGGGCGCATTCGGCTAGATCCCGCGCGGGGGTATACACGACCTCGCCCCGAGATGGCCGCGATGCTCCGGGAGTTCGAGCCCCGGGCGCTGGGAGCGACAACGTCCGGCCGGACGCCAGATCCGCTTGTACCAGGCCTCCCCTTACGCGGAGAGCATGGGCGGGCGGCGAGAACTACACGCCACGCCGTGGATCGCGAGGGCATTGTGTACGCGCGCGGCGGCACAGGGCCGGGCGCCCTCCGGAACTGCGGCAAAAACTCGATCAGCCTGGTGCCGGGCCGACTATACTTCAAGAGAAGCTGAACGCGCGATGCAGCGCGCCGACGGCGCAGGACGCTGAGGTCGGAGCCCTTCAGAACAGTCCTTGAGGGGCGCCGGAGTGCTGAGTCCGCCAGCGAGACGTCACTTGTTCTTCAGCCCCTCGTTCATACTTATTGTTGGAGTGACGCCGCAGGCTTAGGAGGGTCCGAGAAAACATTGCTGAGCGGACATGGGGGACGCGCTCAGGCCGTCCGCCACGGTATCCCCAAACAGCGCGCCGCGGCAGGATCCCGCCGGCCATCACGACGCTGAAGGCCTTCGACTCACCATGGGCTGCCTCCTTCCCCGGCGTACGGCCGCTTCCGGAAGCGCAGAAGACGACGCGTCTCCTTCAGGAGGTTCCTTTTAGGAGAGGTCCACGGAACAGTGTCGAAAGCCTGCGTCCAGCTTCCGCGCAGACGGCGGAGAATATCCGTCCTTCACACGCCGGAGGGCGACTCTACGACAGCCGGCCGGCTGCACGAGCCGCCGCGCGACGAGGCGCAATCGGACGAAGCATGGGACATTACGCTTGAACCCGATCGGAGGGGTCCGCGTGAGATCCATGGCGTCAGCGTCGAGAGTTCAGCCATGCATCGCTGACGCGCCGCATGTCCGCGGGGCCTGGACCGTCTTCTGCCGTACGCTCTGCGCCCCAGGCTGGTCCTGCGCCGCCGAGCAGAGCCCAGCGGTACAGACTCACGAGAGGCGACGGAATTCCGGGCCGGCACCTTCAGGTCACAAGGGATGAGGGATGCCCCATCGTGGAAGCTTCGGGGATGGCGGGAGATCAACACGATGAAGGCGGAACTCCCGCGTCAGCCGAAAGAGCTCGTCGGACAGATCGATCTAGGGGCACGTCGACATCCCAGCAGCTCGGTCTCAGCCCGCAGGCATCAGGTATCCGGACTCCTACGGATTGGCGCCGTCGTGCCAGCCGGAAGCGGATCAGGACCCAAGGGAAGATCTGCTTCGCGCAGGGGCAGCCGCTCGGAGAGCCGGATCCCGTCGACGGCGGTCGGGATGTCCCTTCGCGGACCCAGGACCGGGCTTTCGGATCCAGGTCTCGAACGAGCTGGGCGCGCGTCCTCAGAGCCAGACCACGGATTTCACCTTCCGGGGCGCTAGCGTCCTGCGCGAAGGAGGACGAAGCAGGAGTCCTGCGCCCAACGTCATCAGGAAGTGCGCGATCATTGTTCAGTGTCTCGTCAGAAAAATCGGCGGAATTGAGCAGCGTCCAGTAGGCTTCTTCGAGGCCCGTCCGGCCCGTGGGCGGAGAGAACGCCTCGTAGCGTTTCGTTTCTCCGCGTCGGGCTCCGGAGCAGCGCCGCGAGAAACATTCGCCGGGACAGGGTTGTCCCCGTCTTCCGGATACCGGTGCAGGACGCGATTCGGATCAAGGGGTCAAGACCGGTCGCTGTTCCCCATCAAGAGGAGCGCGGCGCGTCGATCGGCGCCTCCTACTGCAGCCTGGCACCTTCCGGGATCAGATAGTTCCGCCCAGCGCAGGCGCCCACGCGAGGTCGAAGGTCGGCCGGCCCGCGTCGCCGTTCAGCGAATGAGGATCTGTGCTCCGCGAGAGCGGCCGGAGAATCCACGGTAGAGAACGCTTTTGAACTTCGCCGGGACCCTGCAGCGGCGATGGTAGCGCCTCCGGGTGGCGACAAACCCCGGATAAGTGCTTTGAATGAGTAGCGGTTCGACTTGAACTCGTTGCCAGCAGCGTGAGGAGTTTCGTCGAGCGTGGCTGGTTCGCAGAATTGATCCCTCGACGAGATTCACCAGGCCCCGGCCAGAGCCACCGGACCCGGGTGACGGCGGCCTTCCGGAACTGCTCGTTTGGATCCGTCATGATCCGCGCGACGGCCTTTCGCGAGGACTCCCCTGGCGGGGATTTCTCCGTTCAAAAAGGCGGGGCTGACGAACACCTTTTTCACAGCATGCGATCCCGGGGATCTCAACCGCCGCTCCGATCTCCGGTCCTTCTCGACCTCCAGCCCGCGGTAGCAGGTTCGCAAGAGTCCGGCCGTTGGAGAAGGCCGATCATCGAGTAAACGTCCCGACCCTCCACTTGTGAAGGATGGTCGTGGCAAACGGTGAAGGAAGGTCGAGCCCCAGAGGGCATCGAAGCCCGGTTTCGAAATAGGGCCGACGCGGCCAGCCTATCGTGGCCAGCTTGTAGCCAGCGGGGGAACCTCCGACGCCTTCCCTTGCGCCTCCAGGAGGTCCTGGACGATATCGCCCAGGAACAGTCGTGCTTCAGGGCTGTCGAATCCACGCCGGAAGGCGGCCATGATCCGATCGGCATACCGCTAATCGCCTAGACGTAAGCGACCAGCTCGCATCACCGATGCGTTCCTGCTCTGCTCGGCGTCGAAAACGACCGCAAGGTCAGGTCCATCGTGGACAGATGAGCTGCGGATGCGCCAGGCGGCGCGAGGCCTGTGCGCCGCGAGGGCGCAACGCGAGGGACAGCGGGGCGGGGGGCTTTAGGGGGGGGGGGATGGGTGTCTCCTCGACTACCTCGAAGTGGTGATTCAGTCCAGAACTCGAGGAGCGCACGTAATACGCGCTCGAGCGGATCACGGAAGGACTGCCCGCAGCTCCAGCTCCCCACTCCCCTTCTCCCCTCTATTCTCCCTGAATTGTCGGTGAATTGGGAGGAAGCCATGAAGAGACCCGGTACGGCTGTGCTGTGCGGCACGACAACGGGGTCTGGAAAACGCCGAGCGCCTTTTACCGGGCAGAGTGACATTCCGATCAACGAGACGGCAGGCGAAGGCCGAGCGGGCGCCCGGCTGATCGCCGCGCTGCGGCCCGAAGCTGATACGTCTCCTCGACCTGATGCGCGGGCCGGCAACCGCCGACGCGCTGGCCCGGCTGGAGGGCTCGAGGTGACGTGGACAAGGACCTGCGGGAAACGGCACGGCGGAGTGCTGGGAAGGCTGAACGCCGCGAAGATCAGGCCGCTACCAGGCGCGCACGCGAGGGGAGCCGACGGACGGGAGCCGTCCGCGGTGGTCGCCCGACCGGGTGGCGGGCGCCCTGCAGCGCTATAGCGGGACAGCATCGCAGGAAGATGACAGCGACGAGAGCCAGAAGGCCGCGGTGGTAGCCAGCCACGGCGCCGCGCTGCGGCGGGCATGTCCCGGTTACTCGGATGCCGGGGAATGTCGGCGTGCTCGGCCCGTGTCCAACTGCTCTGTCGGTGCTCGGCCAGCGGCGCGGGCATGGACGGCCTGATGAGCCAAACGCGGCACATGCCCGAGCGGTTGTCGTCCTCAGCGGACGAACGATGAAAGACCTTTTACCGAACGGGGTAGACGTCCCGTCTCGGTCACCTGTTCGCAGGAGGGGTTCCGCTGGCGGGGGGAGAGCGGGTCCTGATCGACCCGTTCCTGACCGACGCCACCGACCACCGCTACAGCAACCGGCCACCGCGCCGATTTTCGGCCGACGTCACGTGGTGCTCTGAACTCACGACACGTGGATCCGGACTGCCGTACTGCGTTCAGAGTTGAGCGGTAAACACGGCCGCCCGGAAATCATGTGCCCTCCCGGTCATCGAGATCGGGCCGTCGCCGGCGGGTCGAACCGGGCCCCGGCTGAACGGCCGCGGTGCCGGAGAGGAACTGCACGACCGCGGAAGTGACGTGCACCGGTGCGGCCAGGCACGGATCGGCGGCGACGAGCCCGTGGTGATACGAGTTCTCCAACGGCGCATCCTCCCATGGTGACGGGGGCCCGGTCAGGTTCCTAGGCTAGTATGGGAAATCGGCGGGCGCTTCTCACTCCGGAGACTGACATGGTCATCCCGAAGCTGCCCGCCCCCCTCCGCCGCGCTCGCCCCGACGTGTGATGATCCCCCTCAACGCCGGGACCACATGCGGAATCCCGACGGCATCGTCGGAACATGAACGAGACCGAGGCCGCCTGGCTCTGCGCCGAGGTCAACCCCGCCTAGTCATCCCACATGAATACGAGTGATCGCCGGCAACACCGGAACCGGGTCATTTCCCCAGGCTGGTCCGTCGAGTTCGCAGACCCGGCCAACCGCTCCTGGTCCGGCCCGAGCCACTCCCTTTACGCTGGAGCTCTTAGCCGCCGCCCCCGCCCGCTGTACAGTGCGGCGGCGTTGCTGCCAACACGGCCGAGTACGAGACTGGGGAGTGTTCAACTGCCCCTGCTCGTAGCCGCCAGATTTCACGCGATGACCTGGCCTGCCCGGTCGACGGGTCGACCCGGTGAGGAAACGGCCCGCCGCTGTCGTCGTGTACCCGCGCAGTGGACTGCGGCGGAGTACACCGCGGGACACCAGCGGCGGGCCGTTCCTCAGCCGGGTCGACCCGTCACCGGGCAGGGCAAGCGTCATCGGCGTGATCGGCGGGCTTACGAAGCAGGCGGGGAACACGCCCAGGTCTCGTACTCGGCCGTGTTCGGACAGCAACGCCGCCGCAATGTACGAGGGGGCGGTGGGGGCGGCTAAGAGCGCCAGCGTAAAGGGAGTGGCGCGGGCCGGGCCAGGACGGTGGCGGGGGCGGCGGACTCGAGGACAGCCTGTTGGTGAATGACGAACCCGGGTTGCGGTGGTGCGGGCGATTAACTCGTAGTGCATGGGGATGACTTACGTAGGCGGGGTTGACCTCGGCGCAGAGCCAGGCGGCCTCGGTCTGTTCATGTTGCCCGGACATTGCCGCGGGATGTCGCGCATGTGGCCGGCCGTTGAGGGGGATCTCAGGCAAGTAGGGGGCAGAGCGAGGCAGGGGGAGGGCAGATCGGGATGGATAGACCAGGCAGTCAGACTGGAGTTGGAGCCGCGGGACACCGCCGATGTCAGTACGTAGCCGAGGACCTGACGGCCCCGTCACCGATGAGGAGGCGCCGGTGGAGAACTCGTATTAACACACGGGCTCGTCGGCCGCCGATCCCGTGCATGCGGACCCGGGTGCCGGTAACGTCGCGGTCGCAGTCCTCTCCGCACAGAGCGGTCAGCCGGCCCGCTGATCCAGCCGGCGACGGGCGATTCCGATGACCGGAGGGGCACGATGATCAGGCGGACCGGGTTGACCGCGCAGACTCGCGCACAGGAACGGAAGGTCCAGGTGATCCACGTGCTCTGAGTGCAGAGCCACCGCGTGACGTCGGCGAAACGAAATCGGCGGCGGGGCGCCGGGGGCTGGTAGCGGTGGTCGGGGGGTCGGTAAGGAGGGTCGATCAGGACCCGGCTCTCCCCCGCGGCCAGCGGACCCGCCTTGGCTACCAGGGCCGCGAAGGGACGCTACCCGTTTCGGGAAAAAGGTCTTCACGGTAGTCACTGAGGACGACCGGCTCGGGGCAGCGTGCAGGCGTTTGTGTCGAGAGCGCCAGTGCCCGCGCCGCTGGCCGAGCACGACCCGGAGCAGTGGGGACAGCGGGCCGAGCAGCCGAACAGTCATCGGCATGCCGAGGAACCGGGAAATGCCCAGCCGCAGCGCGGAGCCGTGGCTGGACTACCACCGCGACCTGATGGCTCGTCGAGGTAATATTCCGCGAGGCGGGTCGCGATGGCTGCAGGGCGCCCGCCACCCGGTCGGCGACACCGCGGGACGCCAGCCGGCCGGCGGGCTCAGCTCGCTGTGCTCGGACGGGTTAGCGGGCCTTATATCGGGTCGTTTCAGCCCTTCCCCCCCCCAGCCGCCGCCGTGCCGTTTCCCGCAGGTTCTTGTCCAGGTCACCTCGAGCACGTCAGCCGGGCCAGCGCGGCGGAGGTTTGCGGCCCGCGCGGATCAGGTCGGAGGAGACGATCAGTAGGGCCCGCAGCGCGGCGAGCAGCCGGGGCGGCCCGCTCGGGGCCTGCGCCTGCCCGTTCGTTGAGCGGGATGTCACTTGACCTGGAAACTGGCGCTCGGCGTTCCAGACAGTCTGGCCGTGCCGCCACCAGCACAGCCGTCGGGCGCTCAGGCTCCTCCCGGGATTCACGACAATTCAGGGAGAGCTGGATTCTGCGGGCAGTCCTTACCAGATCGCTCGAGCGCGTTAGTAAGGCGCTACTCGGAGTTCGGACGTGCAGCACCACGTCGAGGTGTCGAGGAGCACCCAGCGGCACTCGCGCTAAGCCCTCGCGGCGCACAGGCTCGCGCCCGCCTGGCGATCCGCAGCTCTATCTCGTCCACGATGACCCTGACCTTGCCGGTGTTCGACGCGAGCAGAAGCAGGAACGAAGTCGGTGATGGCGAGTGGTCGCTTTTTACGTCATAGGGGAGATGCGGGGCCGATCGGAGTCCGGCCGCTTCCGGCGTGGATGCGACAGCACCTGAAGAAAACGACGGTTTCCTGGAGCGATATCGTCCAGGGACTCTGGAGGGCAAGGGAGGAGTCGGAGGGTCCCCCGGCTGGCCTACGAGCTGGGGGCACGATAGGCTGGGCAGCGTCGGCCTATTCGAGAACCGGGTGCGATGCATCTGGGATCGAATCTTTATGCCACCGGTCTGCAAAGACCATGCTTCGACAAGTGGAGGGGCGAGGAGGTTACTCGATGAGTCCTTTCCAACGGCCGGACGCTGCGACCGGGCGCCCGCGGGCTGGAGGTCGAGGAAGGGAAGGACCGAGATCGCGGAGCGGCGGATTCGAGATCCCCGGGATCGGCATGCTGTGGAACAGGATTTCGTCACCCGCCTTTTTGAACGAGAATAGAAGGAAAAGCCCGCCAGGGGAGATTCTCGCGACGGCCTTCGCCGCGGATCATGACGGATTCCGAACAAGAGCAGTCGGAAGGCCCCGTCACAGGGTCCTGGGTGGCTCCTGGGCCGGGGCCTGGTTGAATCTCGTCGGGATTCAATCTGCAGAACAAGCCAATATCGACGAAATCCTCGACGCTGCTGGCGAACCCGAGTTCAAGTCGAACCGCACTCATTCAAAGCACTTATACGGGGGGTTTGCGCCACCGAGGGCCTACCAGCGCCCCGCTGCGAGGGGGTCCGCGGAAGTTCAGAAAAGCGCTGTGCTCGCGGGGGATTATCCGCGCCTCTCACGCGGAGCAGATCCTCATCGCTGGAGACCGCGCAGACGGGGCGGCCGGCCGACTTCGACCTCGCGGCGGGGGGCTAAGGCGTGGCGGAATTTGATTCCGCGGAGATTGGCCAGGCTTGCCGCGGGCAGGAGGCGGCCGATTCGACAGCGCCGCGCTCCTCTGGATGGGGAACCGCGACCGGGTCTGGACCGATCCGGGAATCGGTCGTCATTGCCGGGATCCGGAAACGGGGGACAACCTGTCGGGCGATGTTTTCTCGCGCAGCTGTCCGGGAGCACGACGAGGAGGAGGGGGAAACGAAACGCTACGAGGCGTTTTCTTCTCGCCCACGGGGAGGGCCTCAAGAAGCCTATGACGCCTGCCAATTCGCCGACGTTCTGACGAGACATGAACATGGATCGACGAGACTTCCTATGACGTTGGGCGCGACTCCTGCTTGCGTCCCTCCTTCGCGCAGGACCGAAGGCTCCCCGGAAGGGTGACAAAAAAAAAAAAATTCCCGTGATGGATCTGGATTGACGGCGCGCCCAGCTCGTTCGAAGAACTGGGATCGCAGCCGGGCCTGGGGTCAGCGAGGGCCCACCCGACGCCGTCGAGTGTCGGATCTCCGAGCGGCTGCCCCCGCGCGAAAGAGATTGGCCTTGTTGTCCCTGACAGCTCCGTATGGCACGACGGCGCAAATCCGGAGGAGCGGACTACCTGATGCACTGCGGACTGAGACCGAGGCTGGGATGTAGGACGTGCCCCTAGGATCGATCCTGCCTCCGAGCTCTGGCGGCGGGACGCGGGCGTTCCGGCCCGCATAGTGTGATTGCTACGCCATACCCGAAAGCTCCACGATGGGCTCCTTCATCCCTTGTACCTGAAGGGGCCGGCCCCGGAATTACCGTCGCCGCTCGGGAGCGGACCCGGGGATCTGCTCGCGGCGCAGGACCAGGCTGGGGCGCAGAGCGAGGCAGCAGAAGACGGTCCAGGTCCACCGAGGACATGCGGGCGTCAGCGATGAGGATGAACCCGACGCTGGACGCAATGGATCTCACGCGGGAACCATCGATCTGGGTCAGCGATGGCCCCTGTTCGGCGGAATGCCTAGTCGCGCGGCGGCTGGGCAGGGCCGGCAAGGACGCGTCGAGGTGCGCCATACGGAGGTGGGAAGGCCGAGATTCGCCGGCACTCTGCGCGGAGCTGGACGCAGGGCGTCGACCTGTGCCGTGACCTCGCCCGAAAAGACCTCCGGAAGGAGACCGTCGTCTTCTGCGCTCCGGAAGCGGCCGGGACGCCGGGGGAAGGAGGCGCAGACCCTGGAACGAAGGGCGCTTCAAGAGTCGTGATGCCGGGGGTAGGGAGCCTGGCCGGCGGCCGCGCTGTTGGGAGACCGGGTGGAGGACCGGGCTGAGAGAGTCCCCCCAAGTCCCGCTCAGCAATGTGTTCTCGACCTACTGAACGACTGCGGCGTCGACTCCAACAAGAAAGTATGAGACGATGGGAGGAAGAACAAGTTACGCTCGCTGGCCGGAGCCTCAGCCCGTCCGGATTGCCCTCAAGTAGGCTGTTCTGAGGGACTCCGCCTCAGGTACTGCAGCCGGCGGCGCGCTGCATCGCGGTTCTCAGCTTTCTCGATGCGAGAGGTCGGCGGACACAGGGCTGAGTCGAGTTTCCGCCAGTTCGCGGAGGCGCCGGGACGCCGTCCGCCAGCGCGCGTACTGCCCATCGCGATCAGCGGCGTGTGTGATGTAGTGCTCGCCAGCCCGCCATGCGCTACGCGCAGGCCTGGTACCCGAGGGGGGATCTGCGGGCGTCGGGCCGTGACGTGCGCTCCAGCTCCCGGTCGCGAACTCCGGAGCATCGCGGCCAGATCGGGGCAGCGGTCGTTTTTGGTAGCCGGGGATCCGAGCCCGATGCGGCCACGCCGAACTTCCCGGATGAAGTTCGAATCCGCCCGCTCGTGGTGGCCGCGCTCGGTGACCATCTCGGACATGAGAGTCAAGGGCTCGGTCGACTTACTCGCCTTGCCCCCCTTTTTCTGCATATCCGCGCATAGCGATGGCCGCGGCGATCTGCGGCATTGGACGCGGGCGCAGGGGCGTCCTGGCCTTGCGTCGATCTGGCGGGCTTGAGGTCGTCGAAGGCTTGCGCAGTTCCGCGTCGCGCGCCAGGACCTTTGTCCAGGCCTCGCCATACTGGGCCCAGGCCCAGCCGCATAGAGATCGACGCGGGGGCGGGCGGTTGGGCTGGGAGGGCGAAATTCCTCATGCCGGGGCCCAGGTCGTAGAGCTCGAGCGCGGCGGGGGCACGGAGGGCAAGCA
>Ga0179591_1346981_pt1 | contig 10003 bp, 10 predicted proteins | sample CZOMad2_1_08_16f_FD_182891 | JGI IMG/M metagenome (GOLD analysis project Ga0179591, IMG submission 182891) | Vadose zone soil fungal communities from Angelo Coast Range Reserve, California, USA - CZOMad2_1_08_16fungal (PacBio error correction) | ecosystem: Environmental > Terrestrial > Soil >... | reverse complement strand
TTTCTCTTCCGTCACGAATTATTGTACACGTTCAGTTTTAACACTTGCGTACCAGATACCAATTTTTCCCTCTTCGTTAACTTAGTTCTGACATAAAAGTGTTTGTCGATGCCATAGTCTATCTTCGTGCGGAGGCTCCTCCCGAATCACCAGCTTTGCAGGAAGCGAGTTTAACTTTTTCCCCCCGTTCTTATGATTTCTGAGCCTTTCGACGGACTATCATCGCTTATTCTGGATCCCAATGACATGGTCTGCGGGAATTTTGGTAAAGTCTTCACATGGGGCCCTCTCCCTCATTGATGGGCACGATTTTGACGCGCGTAATGAGACCTTTCCCTCCCCAGTATCAGGGACTCTTTATGGCCCCGCGCTTCTGAGAGGTTCCCCCCTCTAACAGCGTTTGCCGATAACTCTTTTCTGCTCCTCCCCCTTCTGTATATAACCACTTTCCCTCCATCTTTCCTTCGTCATCCCATCTTTTCGCACTCTTGCGCGTGACTTGATGCCCCCCCCGGTTGCCCCGCAGCCCCGGCCCAATTGCACAGTTTTATTACTCAGCGGTCTCATGCAAACTTTACGTTCACACTTTCTCCAGAAACCTTTTTTCAACTGTTTTACCTGGCCTTCTAAGCACTTCTGATTTTCTTGTCGGTCTTCCGAATGTGGTATTCCCAATTTTTCCTTTTCCCCACACTTTCCTGTTTTCCTACGAGTGGTCGACACACCGCTTTGGAGATTTAGACATCAGGCTTTTTTTCGCTCAAATTTGATCCAAAACCTAAGTTCTTGAACGTTTTGCCCCCTTCCCCTCGTCTCCCTCTTGAATTCAATGTTCGTCCTCTCTTCCTCAAATCATTTCTCCCTTACAAATTCTTTTTTTCCAATTTACGTCCTTAGGGTTCATGTCATTTGAATCCTGGTATAACGAGACTTTTTTCTTTATCTGTTCGATAACACCCCCTTGACAGCATCTTTTTTTTGCCACGAAATGTCTTCTAAACTCGATTTTTGTGGACGAGATTGTCTCCACCCGAAGTGGTTCCCTGTCAACTTTCTGCGTTCCTTTGACTCTGAAGAAATTGACGGTTTTTTGTAGAGACAGGAGGCCTGCCTCCGAATTTAGTCTCATCTCTCCGTCTTTCGTCGTGCAGGTAGTATTTGCTTTCTTCCAGATCCTTTCCCCTCTTCCAGTTTCACATGCGCTTGACTGACTCTGACGGGACCCTGCCTGTCTTCCTTCAAGAGAGAGGGCTTCTGATGAGACGACCCCGATCTCTTCGTTTTTTGCCCCATTTGCTGTATCAGGCCTGGCTGCCTAGTACCTCTTATTTTTTTCTCCCTAACCTTCTTTATCTGTCGTTCCCTTTGAAGCTGAGTCGCACCTTGTTTCCTCGGTTTGAAAAGCTCAAGATTTTTCTTTCCTCGGATCTTTTCCTGCGATTCGACCCCTTATCCCTCTTTTTTTCTGTCTGTTTAGTCTCCTCTTCAATGAGTCGTGAGAATAACAAAAAAAATCTCTCTTATTTGGTTTCAGAGAGTCGTTAAGAGTTCCCTGGCCCTTTTGAGCTACTGCGAACGATAGCAGACAACCCTTGATCCCCCCCCTTGAAAGCATTACCAATACAATCCCCTTCCCTTCTTTGCCCAAAAGGGATTTTTTTTCCTTTCCTTCCCTAAGCTCTTTCCAGAATTGTTTTTGTAATGCCTCTCTCCTGTCCCCCCCTTAAAAGTCTACTTCCAAAGACTAAAGTGAGGAATTAGCCTCCCCCCCCCCAAGTAGCGGATTGCATACTTTTCCTGTTTTTGCATGGTCTTTCCTCCTACACTCCTTTAAATAAGATTTTTTTTTATGTTTCAGGGATTGGCTGGACTTTATGCCCCCCCCTTTCAAGATGACACCATTTCCTTCTAATTGGCCGGACCCCTTTTGAAAATCGCACGAGACCCACTCCTCCTGTTATTTTCCGCCCCCGCTCCTCGGGTTTTTCTTTTCTTCCCCAACCTCCCCACTCTTGCAGGAGGCTCCCGTACACCACTACCTTTCACAGATTTCCAACTGCGCCTTTTTTTTTTTTCTCTTTTACAAATCCCTGTGCCTGTCGGTGCCACGTTCCCTCAGGGTCTTAACACCATGTATGGCATTGAAAGCAGTTCTGTGCATCCCCCACTTTGAAGGACCCCCCCTTTCTCCCCCCCCAATGCCAACAGGGGAAACGTTTGCTTTTCGCTACTCTCTCCCGAGTTGCATTATGATTTTGCGCGTTATTTTGAATACCCCCTCCTTCCCCTTTAATCGCGTCCATGTGCTTTGCTTCAAATTACGAGACACTGGCTCGATGAGTCTACCCCCTAACTTTCTTCCCTTGTGCATTGGCATCGAGAGATCTTTTTCGTGCCGTGCCCATCTTTCACCCCCGGACAGTCTTCCTCTCGCCGTATGAATCAGGCTGCGCGTCTTTTTGAATCAATCCTCTCTGTTCATAATCACGTTTTCTTTTTGATCCTCTCATTCCTAGCTCCTGCCACCACCTGATTCTCATATCTTCTCCCTCCTACCGGAGGGCCCCTAAACCAGGGCAAATTCCCGGTCAACTCTATAAGGTTTCAAAGGGCCGCAAGGTCCAGAATCGGTCCTGCCGCTTCTTCCTCCCCCCCTGTCTCGACTTGTCAACGCCTGATCGACTATCGCTACCAGTCCTTTACAAAATTTACCTCTCCCTAAGCTCTGCCCCTCTGCCCCCTTCTCTTGCAACTAACGGGTAATTGCCTTTTCCTTTTTGTGACCTTTTTTCTTGCCGTACTCGTGTTGGTTTTTCGGAAATCAGTTGTATCCCGAAATCGATTGGAATAACTCCTTTCCGTTCACTAATGCAACACTAGGGCATGTCCCCCCCTGGCCTCTGGTCAGTGGTCCCAGTTCTTCCAATCGCTACGACCTCGTTTCTCCCCTTCATTCCTGAGTTTTCCTTTTTACACAACCTGCACCGGACTGGGGAGGCAAAAGGAATGAGAGGGACGTTACCTTTCTGCCTATTTTCAACTGGGTTCAGATCATTTTCCTTTTTTTACTGGTTTCCTCCCTATCGCCTCTTGCCAGTAACGTGAACCCCGCCGACCCCTTTCCTTACAGTATAGGGCAGCTCCCCAGTCCCACCCCCTCCCTTTCCCGCAATGAGTTTTGATTCAACCTCCTCTTTTTTTTTATGTAATCCATTCTTTTCCCTGGAAGACCTTTTTCAAATTCTATTCTTTAGATTTGCCTTTTAGCTACTCAGTACTTCATGCATAGCGTTGCTTTTCCGATTGCAATTTCCCCCCCCTTTTCCCGGCCTTCCAAACGTCTTTTTTATTTACGGCTTAGCATTTTTCTTGGACGTGTTCGCCCGCTCCTTCCCCCCCGCCATAGAATGATGTCCACTCCGCGCTTTAGCAGCATCGCGCGTTTGTTTTTTTTTTTATTGCTCCCCTCCCCCCTTGTTCAGGCAGCCTTCAAAAGACAGCCCCCTCAAGCTGGCTTTCCCCGTGTTCTGTAGAAAGATTAATCTCAGCCCCCATTCGTTAGTTCTCCTCGCGACCTCTTCCGACCTCTTCATCTCGAACAACGAGTTCTGGCTTTTCCCAGGGAATAGTCCTCACTAAAATTTTTTTCCGCTTTTCTCGTGTAGTCAAATTTCTTACTCCCCCTCTCGGATTTCTGCGACACGTTCCCGTCACTAACGTCGCTCTCTCTGTTTACCCTTCGTTAAGGTGGATCGATGAAAGGAGTTCCCCCCTCCCCCTTCCGACCCCCTGGAAGAGTGTAGAAATTTTCGCCTCGGGATCTTTTTTTTTTTTCCCAACCGGCAGGCTTTTCTTATACCCCCACAGTGCGAAATTTTTCCCAATCGGACCAATCTGCATTAGGGTTGGGCCAATAGAATCCCCCCCATACCCCCCTTCTTACACAGCATTGAGGCATTTTCTCTTCTTTCCTTTTTTTTCATCCCCCACCTCCCACATCCAGCTCTAGTTCGTTCGACCATGAAGAAGTGTATGAAAATGTGAAACTGAGAATGTTTATCTCCCCTTACATTTCAGTTTGGCGTTTCAATCATTACTCTGCCCTTTCCCCTAAATAGTACCATAAAACAACCTTTAAATTCCTCTTCCTAGTTTTTTCCCTTTGTCCCACCTCAGGGTTATTAACGTATTCTAACCTTTCCACTCCCCATCTCAAGAGGTGTAGCCCCTCTCTGAACCCCTTGGTCCAGGCAATCTTGGCCATACCCCATGATTATGAGAACCCTCCAATCGTGTTCAGGGACCGAGTCTCCTTCCCCCCTTCGATTCCCCTCATATAGGTTTCGTACAGTGGACTTTTTATAACGGTTATTGCTTCCTCTGTACTACAGAGTGCCGCCTTGCCGATCTCATTTTGTTTCAACGCACGTTTTAAAGATTTCCTTTTTCCCCTCCACCGATGTCGTGGGCGTTTTAACCACTGTTTGAGATGCCGGTTGTATCACCACCGACGGTTCTCCTGAGATTGGATCCAATGGATGAGTGATCGTTCACGCCCTTTTTTTCTCCTGCCTTGCTGCATACCACGTAGTAAGGAGGCTTCCCCTTGTTCCTTCCCAAGGCTTCGTCCCGCGCGTCTCCTATATTTTTCTGCCCTCATATGACGCGGATCGACGCCGTCCCGAGAAGAAGATGTTAGAAATAACTACGTTTTCCCCTTCCCCCCTTTCCGAACCTCTCTGGAAATTCCTCTTTTCCCCCGTAAACCTCGCAGTCGCCTTTCCCTGCCAAGCTTTTCCCTGTTTTTTTAGCGTTTTGAGAGCCTCGGACGCGTTGAAGATTTCCTCATTGCCCCCTCCTTCTGTTTTCAGCGACGGTTTTCGCAGTGTTCCCCGTGGGACCGCCAATTTTCGTTACTTTTTCACCTCAGTCCCTTTTCGTGACAGTACTCTCCTCCATCCTTTTTGTCTGTTGAGAGTTATTGTAATATTCCTTCCCTGAATGGTTCCATTCTGTCACGTCCTGGCTTTCTCTCCCTTCACAAGGATCGAAAATTCTGACCTTCAACATGTCTTTGTTCGACTTCTTTTCTTCCCTCTTCTTAGCCGACTAAACTGGACATGAATTTGTCGGAAGGGCGACCTCTTTTTTGGGTTTTTCCGCTACTTGAAAGGTTACACATGTGAGCTCCTTCCTGATGTTAAGCCGGAAGTCTTGCGATATTTCTGTGCTTCACCTTCATTTTTGGTAGTGGACGGTTTCTATCCGTTAATCATGGGTTTTCCCAGACTCTATTCTTGATTGTCCCCTTTGGAAGCGTGCCCCTTTTACCTGTCCCCACATTTTTTTCCTCCGGGTTCTTGAGTTACTCCCTCCTTCAGATCCCCCTTTCCTTTTACGATCCCTCGCCTTTTCATAAAGCTCATTTCATACCGCCGGTTTATAGTATAAAAGCGATTAACGAACTCCTCTTGGTAAAAGCTCCCAGAGACCCCTTTAGATAATTGCCGCGTGACCCTAAGCAGCTGAACTTCCTCTGTAATCCCGGCAGGCGCACGGTTTATTTCTTGCCTCCTTCCCCCAGATGCCCAAACTGTCTTCCACGTGATGTAAACCTCCCCGTGCCCCCTGTTACTTAAAACTGGCTGGACCCAGGCCCTTCCCTCGCTTTTGTCTCTCTTTCATAAACATTGGTATTGCTCCTAATTTTTACCCCCATTCCCACTTGCCTTGAGCTGCAGACCGCTGGTGTCGTGCGAGACACGGTCTTCTCTTTTTTCTGCCTACCTTCGGGCGTTCGACACAGACGTTATGAAAAAAGGTTGAAGTCAAGGCGGACCCTTTTCTTTTTTTCCGTTTTTCCTGTAAATTGTCTTCATATGGTAAGTAAAATCAGGGCTTTTTTCCTTCCCACTTGGATGGACCGGTTAAGTCGTATTATTTTGCATTCCCCTGGTTGAACTTCTAATCGACACTCTTCTTTTATTTTTTCCTGTTTTCCCCCAATTTATTCCATCCTCTATTTTTTAAGAATGCGGACCCCCAAAAAAAAAAATAGTGTTTTTTGGCCTCTTCTTCCACGAAGGCAGATGTATCTTTTCCACTTTTCTCTACTTCTTCTACTTCCCTCTCATAGGTTCCCCTGCAGCAGATCCCTTCCCGAGTGCTACCCCTTCCGCTTTCGAGTCGTGAAGGTTTTTTTTCTCTTTCCAATTCGACCTTCCTCTCTTTATTCCCTGCTCCCTTGAAGTTCAACTCTCTCTTACGAGGCTGTGAAAGGCTCCGCTTCTTTTTCCCTTTCATCTATCTGGTCACTCTCTCTTTCAGTCCCCCCACTGCGGAGCTTACTCGTCTTCCTCTTTCGCAGCCCCCAAGAAACATCCCGTATGTAGGTCTGAAAGAATACGAGTTCTTGATTTGGAGGGAGAAGCCCTACTTTTCTTTAGATTTTTCCTTTCTACTCCAAACGGATCCCTGTGCTTTTTTAGGATGACTGCCAATTTCCTTCTTTCAAGCCCCCACCCATCAGGCTCTGTCTACCTTGCCGGTTCATGCATTACATTGGAATTATGAAACCAAAAAAAAAATCAGCTTGAGAAGTTCGCCTCCTCTGATCTGCCGATTCCAATATCCCTCCATTTGACTACAAGCTTTTTTTCCCTTTAACGGAATCCTCGATCCATTTATGTATATGATTCAGCTTTTGCTGCCTTCCGAATAAAAGTAAGATCTTTCCCCCCCCCCCCTCCCCCTTTTTGCCATACTGATCCCCCTTGGGATTGCATATCTGCGGTTTTCCATCGTCATTTGAATTGGCTTATTTGAAGAATCCAATCAGTATATGTAGTGCGTGACTGCTTCCCGCTGAAGCTGTCCTCCCTCCGTCTCCCATTATATTTAATGGATGAAATAAGGAAAATGGTGTCGGTTCTTTCCCCCCCCTTTGATGAGAATGAGATCCCCTCTCCTTTTTTCCTTGTGTTTCGATCTTTTTTTTCTGTGAATCTCTTACACCCTTCCACCTCATGAAGGAGTCAAAAGAGTCAATTGGTTCCTTCCCATGGCACTCTATTTCTTCTGTGAGTTTAAAGACCCTTTTTTCAGTCTGGTTGAACTAGACGGTCTTCAATTATCCCCCCTTAAAGCTGTTTTCCTGACCACCCCTTTCTTTTCCTCATACTCCACAATGACCAACATTTTCCGACTTGGTGGACGCCGTTTGTGAGTCCCTGATAGAAGATTATCTCTTTTCTTTCAAGGTGCCCTTTATTGAATCCCACGCTTCACCCTTTCATCGAGTTCTTTCGATCCGTTTTTTTCTTCTCAGAGACCACTTTTCCGTTGTAGTTTCAGTAAAGTTAAAGTTTTTTCTTCCCTTGGGCAAAGGGCGAGACCTCTTTTCTTTCCTACCCCATGTGTTTCTTTTCCTCACCACCAGAAAGTGCTTCTCCTCTAACTCTTCTGAAATAGCCCCTTGCAGAGCTCTTTCATCCCTCCCTCCCCTCATCCGTTGTCTTTTTTTTTTTTTCGAGAGTCTTCTTCAGAACTTCCCCTTTCCTTATTTACTTGTTGCGGAGCCGAAGGCGGATCTTCCCCCTTGCCCCTGAAGCCCCTCCCCGATGAACCTGCGCAATGGTTCCTCACTTTTGATCGGTGACGACCCTCTGCTTGAAAACATTTTATCGTAATATGTCAGAAGCCTTGGATGCTCGATGAAACTTTCCGCGTTTTATCCCAAATTCGCACATCCTCCTTCCTCTCTGTCATGTTTCCCCCACCCTCCCAAACGTAACCCTTCCTTGGAATTGTTTCTCCTTTTCGTTCCCTGCTTGTTGTCTGCAGGTTACCTTCCGCTGAAAAGAAACCGCCTTTTTCTGAACTACCCTCCTGCGTCCTTCAAAGTCTGAAAACGACCTGCTGTTAGCCCTCCCTAGTTCGGTTTGTGTGTGCCTTAAAAGATTCCTTTCTTTACTCGTTCGCATAAGACAGAGTTTTTATTGGCCCATTCAAACCTCCAGTCGGGCGGCAAACTTTTACCCCATGGAGCTGTTCGGTATTAGTTCGAGAGGTCACTTTTTTTCAGTTGCAACCGTAGCTGTGTGAATCTTACTCTTTCCTGATCGCGCGTGAAGCGGTCCCAGCTTCAGCTTGAACCAGAGTCTTGAGTTACTAGTTTTCTTCCAGAAGACGGCAATACGGGCAACGAAAGACCCTCCCACCTATGTAGGTAAATCAGGGCCTCCTTTATGTCCCCTTTTTAAATCCTCGTACTTTAGTAAGATGAGGATAATCGTATTCAGATGCTATGAGTCTGACGATTCCCTCCTCTTCATCCCCCCCTCTCGGTTATGATCCTTTGAAAAGAACTTATTTCTTCCCCTCCGTTGCCTTTCATTAAATTACCCATTTTTTGTTCCCACCAACAGTGATGACACTGACCCTCCTCTCCCCTCCCCTTTCCGCGATGTGTGGTGGTATATTATAAATAAGACCATTGTACCTGATTACATCATAAAACAGATTAAAGAAGCTTGATCCTTTTCTCAGCGTTGCTAGTTTGCCCTCCTCACCAGAAACCTTCTTTCCCCTCTTTTTCTCACTCGCTCGATTATACTCTGCACCCCACTTCTTATGCCGATCCCCCCAAGAGAATATTCGAGCCGATAAGATGCCTAGTCTTACGTTCTTCCTTTGGTACTTTTGCGACCTCGTGTCGATCAACATTTTTTTCACTCCCCTCTCCCGTGAGCATATTTTTTTGACCTGGTCCTTTTCATCCTGCCCCGAAGCGATCTTCCATCCGTTCGGTTCATAGAGATTCCGTCCAGACTATCCGCCCGAAGATAGGATCTATAACTCGCCGAGTGCCTTTTCCCTCTGGACTGCGACCGTCCCTGTATTCTCTTCGGTAACACTTCGAGACCCTTTTTGCCCCTTCTTCCCACTTAATTCCCTTGGAAATAGCTCCCCCTCATCCCTCAAGTTTATCCAGATTTGAGAACAACTCTCTTCCTGTACCTTTTTTTGTTGGACTCTCCCTCCCCCCATTCTTTCGACATTTTCCAGAAGTCTCTGACAATGCATGGAGGAATAGGGAATTGCCACCCCCGACAGTTGCCCTTTCTCAAAGATGTTTGGAAACTTCCTAAGGCTCCCCCCTTGTAAATTAACATTACCTTTCCGGTTACAGTCCTTCAACTTACCCCAAATTTTTCTAACGTTATGAGAAACCTTTTTTCTTAGAGACACTCTAAAAGATGTGTTCTCTCACTCGTCTGGGTCAATTTCCCTTTTTTTGGCAACCTTAAAACACTTATTTTACCCACATTCTCCCATTACCTGAACATAGGTTTCCTTCCGGTTTCGCCTCCCTTCCTGCTACACTTTCTCTCCATATCGGTTTTCTACCACCTTTTTCTCACTGTTCTTGAATGCTTTAGCCATTCCTTCCCCATCTTTCCTCATTGACGGCTCAGTCTGTTCACGCGTTCTTTCAAGCGGATTCTGAGAACCGATTCTTTTTCTCTTTGCCCACAACTAGGTTCTTTTCGACCGTGTATACCCCACGGACTTTATCATCTTTCTTACCCATAGGAGATTTAGCCCTTCCCTTTTTAAGAGGCATGTAGAGATGACATCCCATCTCTTGATATATGGAAAGGTACCCATGCTCACTTTTTTTCATTCTTCAATGCATCAGAGTTCTGAACTTCCAATGATGCGCGTCGCAATCGTCCCTCCTCTGACTTTGTGTTTTTTTTTAGCAAAAATATACCCTCTTTTCTTTCCTTCTGACTTTCGAAGGCTTACCATCGAGTAAAGTCACCCTTCGCCCCCTCGCAGTAGACCTAGGCATGCTTCTCTTACCGTTTCCTTTTTTTTTTCTCCTATCCCTTTTCCACGAGAGCCTTTCCTCTCTCCAATTGTTTCTGTTCAGCTAAGGGACCCGACATTACTGTTCGTCCTCCCCTTTCGTCCCAGTGGGAAGAATACTTCTTGCATC
>Ga0179591_1278618_pt1 | contig 10003 bp, 10 predicted proteins | sample CZOMad2_1_08_16f_FD_182891 | JGI IMG/M metagenome (GOLD analysis project Ga0179591, IMG submission 182891) | Vadose zone soil fungal communities from Angelo Coast Range Reserve, California, USA - CZOMad2_1_08_16fungal (PacBio error correction) | ecosystem: Environmental > Terrestrial > Soil >... | reverse complement strand
CCTTCCCCCAGCATCGCGAGTCGCGTTGCTTTACTAACGGCTGATTCTCCCCTGCCTGAAGAGTAAACGGATACCCCCCTGGTCCCGGACTTCGACCGCCCGCATTAGGCTAACACGGCCTGCGAAAGAACAGATGCGGTTTTTTAGGTTTTTCTTGCCCACGCGGTTCCAATCTGACCCCTCTTTTTCATGGTCATGAATGGCCCACTGATTCCCAAGACGTTGGTTTCCCAGCGCGATCTTAACTTACTATCAGGAGGTTCCTTTATCCCCCCTCAGCGCCTCATGCATTTGATCGATCCGGTTTCCCCTGTAGTAAAGGAATGAATCTCCGTGACCCTACGCCCCGGCTTTTTTCGGCCCCAAACGGTTTTTGACAAGGCTCAGGTGAATGGAAAGTCCCTCACCGCTCTACCTACTAAAAGACCTTTCCCTTTTTCTGATGCCCCCGCAGGGCCTCTTCCTTCCGCGGAGCCTCCGGGGGTAAACTCAGGACGGATCGGCCGTGTCAGCTGTTCACTGCCCCATATCACAGGGGCCCACGACCGTGAGCCAGCCCCCCGTGTCTGTCAACTGTGAGGAGGAGTTTCTAACCACTCTCCTTGGTGTTCCCAAGTTCCCTTCGATTCCGTTTTAGGGCAAGCCCGGTACCTGATTTTCGAGGTGTTCGGGTAATCGTTTGGCGGATATTCAGGTACTCCCCCTTTGTACTGCCCATCTATTGAAGGACTTGGCCATCTGGTTTTTCGTGGTGTCTTCTTGGCGTCTATTCACGAGAATGCTCCTTGGTTTTTTTCTCGCTAAAAGGTAGTCTATGTGCCAGAAGAGATCCCCCCTCTCCCAGAAAGTTCACCACACAGCCGACTCTTAGTTAGCTGTTTTTAGGTGTATCATAACGTTTTTAGCCGTTTCAATGCCTGGCAGGCCGGTTCGTAATGTGTCAGCACAGTCCCCCTTTCCGCCATTTTTGCAGGTTAGAAAGGTTCTTCTCGTGCCTGGCTGGGGTGACCCAGTCAGTCCATTCCGCCGGGTGGTCACGTCGATGCTTACCCGGAAAACTTTCCTTTCCTTTTTTTCTTATTCTCGTTCTGAAGCCAGGGTAAGATGTCTTGGCGGGTCCTTTTGCCGGTTCCCTAAGATCCGCTCAGAGTTACCCCTTTCGCCCCCCTTTTGTCCGACGCATCATTTCTCCTGCTAAGAGTTTGCCCCCAGCGGTCTTACCGAAAGTAGGTAGCCAGTTTGATCTCGCGCCGGCGCGCCCTCTGGACTTTTCGACCCGTCCTGCTGCCCGTCCCTCTGGCCTTCAGGCTTTTTTGGTGGCGCCTACGGGCTTAAGTTCTTTCGGCGGCCTACTTCAGTAAGGGATAGGAGGCTTACCGGAAACCCCCCAAAGTGATTTTTTCCAATAGTTGCGACGTACTTCCCTGTCGGTCCTTTTTTTTTTTTTTTTTTGTTGTGGCCGCCTCAGTTCTGTTGCTGTCTTCTTTGGGTCTTTCCCGTTGCCCCTTGCCAGGATCACTTGAGGTGCTTCGGGTTTGTTGTTTTCGCACCGCATAAGGTTGGTTCCAGGGGTTCGGGCCGTTCTCTGAGAACCACGTTCCCTTTGAGGAAGTCAGCGTCCCGTGGCAAGGTGCCCTTCCGACAGTTCCTTTTCTCGGACTCCCCCGGATTCCCGTTGTCCTCTCAGGCGTCTGCAAGGCGCTGCTCCTGATCGGTCCCCAATCGCATTTTTCCCTCCCCGCAAAGGTGTTGCCAGCCGGGTCTTTTTCTTGCCCTTTTTCGGCCGCGACGGCTTCAGCCCTGCTTTTGAGGGGGACAGGTTGGACCCTGCTTTTCGTTTTGAAGAAACCATGACTTGTCCTTTTCCCCCACCAGCACCCTGCCGGGCGCGGCCGACAGCCGTGTCAGATAGCTTTTTTTTTCTTTGTCCTTTTTGGTGGAGTTTTAGACTCGTCTGTTTCCCTAACAAGACGGACAATCCTCTCTGCGTGTCCCCACCGTCCGCCCTGAGTTCCCCCCCACGGGATGCCGACGAAGGCTCGCGTTTCTTCGGAAGATAGAATCCGCGAGGGCGCAGGGATTGTGGCCGTTGGTCTCTAGGTTTTTTTCTTTTTTTCAATTTTGTCAGTCCGAAGTTAAAGCGCTGATCCTGAACTTCCTTCTTGTTATCACTCGTTCGTCCTTCATGGCTTGGATCGGCCTCCCTTGCCCTTCTGCTGCGACGTTATCTTTTCCCCAGGTGCCCATATGTCTCTTTAACTCCGCATGCCACTTGCCGAAAAGCTCTGGACCGTGTTGGCCCTGCAGTTGACCCCTTACAGTTTCTTCTTTTTTTTAACGAGGGTTTTTCGCCCCTGGTGTACGACCCGCCTCCCTGATGATTTGAGGAGTGGACTTTGTGCCTTTCGTTACTACTCTCTGTGCCAGATTTGATCGCCCTTAGGTCGTGACCGTTGCTTCCCCGTGAATTTCTTTGACCATTTCAAAGCTGTCCAGCTGCCTTTCCCAGAATAGATCCCTTTTCATCGGGCGCGGGCCACTTCCCATCGATTGAGATGTCCTTGGAGCAGTCCCATTTTCGTTTTCCAAGCCGCCTTTCTTAGTACCCTTCACAAGACTTTTCCACGTCCTGGAAGTTCCGCCGTAACCCAAGCTTCCCCCCAGTCTTAATAGACCGCCAACACGGCTAATCACCTTTCCCCATAATAGTCTGTCTCATTTTGCAATTGTCCTTAAAGTCCCTGCTCCCATGCCAATATATTCCCGAAGGGAGTGGGTCCAGTAACCCAGTAGGTGCCAATAGTAAGGGTCAGTGAGTTCGCTTCTCCGTACGTCACCGTGCTCGTCACCCCCGACCTCATCTAATCCACAATTTAAACTTCGATGAGTGATAGACGACATAACTGCCCGAGCTCCCCCTACTCCGTTTTTTTATGGTTCTTTTCGACACTTTTTGTGGTTTCTGGTGCTTTCCTTTGACGTCAGTTGACGGTGACTTTTTCGTCGCGGGGCTTTTTTTTTCATTCTTTCCCAAGTGGCGATCGGCGCTTCTTTTTCTTCACAGTTGGGTTCCTCCGACTTCCAGGCGGCGTCGTTCACTTTTTTCCCCCCTCACGTCACATTCAGGCCTCTTCTCCCCTAACGGTCTGTTTTGGGAGATCTTTTCGGTCGGTCAAGAGTGCTTTGAAATCTTAGCTTACCCCCGGATTTGTGTCCCCCACCCTGAGCTTTTTTTGACTCCGCGTTTAATTTGGCAATGTTTCAGAAAAAGCTGTTATGCCCCGTCAATTCCTTGTAATGTTAATAACTTCGGTTTTTCCATTGGCGTGATAAAAAGACACCCATTTACCCCTCTGAGGATGCTAATCCTTTTACTGTCGGGGACGGAGCCGTTCGGGGATTAGAGTGGAATTCTACGTGTGAAGCGCACGGCCTGGAGTCCCTACTTTTCAACGATTTTCCGTTGGCCGGCACGTTGGGTCGGATAAAAGAGAGCCCCTTCGCCTTCAAAATTTTTCTGGGAAGAGGCGGAATGGCAAGGTCCCGTCTCTACGATGAAAACCAAAAACACAACCCCCAATGGAGGTCTTTTCAACATTGAACCTTTTTCTTCTATGAGCATCGCCTTGGGAGGGTGAAAAGTCCCCCCTCCGGTGCGGAAACAGCCTTTGAAATACGTTTTTTTTAGTGCCCACGGCGTTGGGGAAGAGAAGAGCACTGTCCGCGTGATCAGGGAAAACGTTTTCCCCGCGCCCCTCGTTTCGTTGAGCGAGGCTTTTCCGATTTTCCTCTGGCTTTCAGCCTGCAGGAGTGTATCACCTATTTCGGGGGATGACCCACCTTTATTAGGGTACTATCCCGTCCCACGGCCACTCTACCCCCCCCCCTCCTGAGTCGTTTTTTTTTTTTTTTTCCCCTGCGAGTAGCAAGTGGCCGAGGTGCCGCTCCCTCGTTCTTGCCCTATTCTCTGTTACTTGGGCCGGAGGTCCCCAGTTCAATCTGTTAAGTTCTGGCCGGCGTCTTTTTTTCCGGTACAACCCCCCCGCGGAGGCCGGCGGGCTTTTTACCCAGCTCCGTCAGCTTTCTTTTCTTGTTTTCCAGGAAGATCTCCCTGTTTTGTCATGGGCCTTCGCCTGCTGACAACACTTGATATTCATTTTGAGTTGAGCGAATGTGCACGTCACTTCCGGGCCCTGAGCACCATTTGCAGCTTTCCCAAAGGCGGGTCAAAAGCGGTCTCTACACTGATATTTTGCCGTCCACCTGGGCCCTTTGCGCCGCAATACTCCTCATCCCAACTAGTTTAGTGTAGATGTCTTTTTCTAACGTTAGTTACTGTTTTTGGGTTTTGGTTTTTGATTATTCTTGTTGTTGTTGGGGGGGTCGTCGTTGCTGGTCGAGCCCAAGCGTCCACCGTCCCGGGCAATCCCAGCCCGGATGGGCCGTTTCTCCCCCCCCCGTTGGAATTTGGTGGGAGGTGGTGGATCCTAAACCTGAAGGTTATTTTTCTCCTCTTGTTCGCCTGATGTTTCCTCCTCCGGTGGATGAGGCTTCCCTGGAATCCGTCTGGCCCCTACCCAAACGGTGCCACTGAACCCTTTTCGTTTGTTCCCCCCAACCTTGCCCTATGGGCCTGGTTGCCAATGTATGTTTCGGTGTCCCCTTCAGACTTCATGGGCGTCTGCTCCTTCCTGTAGTCGATTCGACTTTTCCGGGACACATTGCCACGGGGGATTTCAATTCCTGCCCTGCCATTTCCCCAGCCCCCCTCTGTCCGTGGAAAGGGACGACCACCCGTGAACCCACATGATTTTTGTTGATAATCAGCAACCCCCCCTAAGATGACTACCGTGTTCCGCGTCACGCAGCCGGTCGGCCTGGTCCCTGGCCGCTCCTACGCGAGGAACTGATTCCCCTTCCCCTTCCTGAAAATTGAGTTTCGGCTCTTTCCGCATATGGCCCGAGATTGGTGGGGTCTCTGGTCCCGTCCTTTGTTACTGGCACTGGTGTCCGCGACGTCTTTCCCGCCGTTCGTTCCTGGGGTTTGGAACCTTCTTCTAGACGCCGAGCGATGCGTCTGCTCCCTTCATTTCTCTCCAACCCTACAACCCTATGGCCATGACCCCTTATGTGGAACCTGTTCGAATGGTTTGCGTTCTCCTCTAAGGGTCTGAGGTGAACCCCTATAGTCTTCCGCTTTTTCTGTCCCCCCCCTTTTAAAACGGTTTTTGCGCTTATTAAGGACACGTCAAGAAGAGTAATGGAATGGTCAATCCGCGGACGCATCTTGCAACCGGCGGGAGGGTCCCGCTCTTTTGTGCCCTCCCTCCATGACTTGTACATTGTTTTACCTTTCCCTGGGATGCGGGAGGTTGGTCCCCTTAGACGCGTAAGGAAATGGCTTGCATAGGCTCGCCGTTGCTGACTGCCCCACCCCAACTCCGCGGATGGTTGTTACATGTCCGTATTTCTTTGTCTGAGCTTCCTGGGACCCCCTACTTTTAGCTGAGACCCCGTTTCCACGCCTGGCCGTTAAGATCGAAGAAAAGCGACAGAAAAGCCTTTCCACTGCCTGCCGCGATCAAAGGTGGGGACTGTCTTGATAAGATCCCTCCGGGTGACCTTCCCCCAGCGGAGTCCAGTAGTATCTTAGGGGTTCATATGGTTTCCTTTTTTCAGGATTCCGAACCCCTTCCCCACAAGCTGTTACTCTTTTTTTTTTTTACGCCTCAGCCATGGTTTCGTTACGGTTTGCTGTGGCTTTTAAGCCGACCGCCGGGAGGTGGACGAATTCCCGTCCGTTGAGAATCTTTCCTCTAAAAGGGCTTATACCGGAATTTGGGATGAAGTCCGCGTCTGAGGATCTTCCCTTTGGACGCGGGATTCCCGTTGTGGTTTTTTTGCCTTCAAGTGTTTCCTGCGTTCCCCATTGATATGAGGCACAAGCTTTATGTCTGCTCCGGAAACGCACGTTTGAGATCCTTTTACCATTATACTTAGAAAACACGTAGTCGTTCTTTGTGTCCTTTCTGATAGCGCCCTCCTCCAAGCCCCGTCGTTTTGGTTTTCAGTACCCTTGGTTGATCCCGCGTATTGGCTGGCCCTTGGCCTGGAAGGATGCCTGGAACTCCGGGGGAGATGTTTTTCCCCTCGTTGGCCAGATTCCTCACGGCCCCCAGGTAACTGTTATGTTTTTTTTTTTTTTCATTTTGTTTAGAATGAGGGATCGGTTTATCTTTGGATTTTTTTGGTTCCCTAGTACGCGGCCTGGGGTTGTTAGTCAGTGCCCAACATTCTTTAAAGAGGCCGGCTAGATTTTTTGTCTTAATGATGGTCTTTTTTTCGTCCTCTTGAGTATTCCTGGTGGGACCCCGAAAGGCCAGGCGGCCGCGGGCTATAGCTCTTACTCTTTCTCGTGAATCATCGAAGAGGACTTGTTCCGTTCCTCTTTTTGGACAGCTGTTCTGTTAGCTTCCCTGATGTCGGTTGCGTTTCTGGGGCAGGGACTGGTCATGTGCCCCCGACCTCCCTTCAGGCCCCGTTCGGTCCAGTTTTTTTCTTCCATGTTGTGTTGAACTACGCGCAGTAGGTCTCTCTTTTTATAAGTTGTTGAGTCTCAGTGACAAGCCCTTGATAGTTTCCCCACCCCCACATTTTTACGGGTTTTTTTTCTTTTATAAGTCGAATTTAGACAGAAAGTCCCCTTCCCGACCCCGGCCAAGCCATTCCTTCCGAAAAAAGAAGAGGTCAGAACGGCCCCCTTCAAGTTCTTAGGCGCGAGATTCCCAGAATTTCTTCCCAAAGTTGCAATGGGAAACTGTACCGTACCAGAAGCATACTTCTGATGCGCCGAGCCTCGTGACAAGCCCCCAGCAGCTCCGCCGGCCGCGGTGCCTGTCTGTCTCTTTTCTGATCACCAAAGAAGGACGAGGGAACCAGTTCCAGCCCCTCTCCGACAGCCAAGGGCAAGAAGTTCTCCCCACGTTCTGATCCCAGGAACATGTGCTTGCGTTTCTTCTGCCCCCCCCCCAAAGGGGATGACTTGTAACTTCCCCCTAAACAGTTTTGGGAAACGGTGCAGTCTTTTTCCCCCCTTTTTAAACGCCTCTTTTTCTCATTCCTCTCTACCTTACCCCCGTGGACAATTATGACAAAGAGGTTGATCTCCTGAGATTTCTTGGCCCCGCAACTTTTTCCCTGACAGGACTCCCCCCCCCGTGTCGCAGCGTGGCTGAAATACGATTTTTCGCCCGAAAGCTGACGGTCTGTACTACAATCCCTGCGCCCCGTAGGCTCCTGGCAACACGCAGTCCCCTGAACTCATGCGCTTGACTGTCCGTCCTGCCTTCACCGAGTCAGCTTGCCCCGCGGCCCCCCCCGTAAACTCACCCCGTGTAGCCGGATGCGTATTCCCCACTAGCAAACGTTATGCAAACCTCGTCGGCGTAGACCCCCCAGCGTCCACTAGTTGCGGACTTTTTATTTTAAAGAGTAATATTGTGGGGCCCAGTGTCTTGACTGACCCCCCCCCTTCGGGGCCTATCCAAGCCCCTTTTACCTTTTCCTACTTGTGGTTTCTGGTACCCAGTGGCTACTATGCGGAGGACCTCACGTTTGACCCAGTGCCCCGGAACTTTCGGAAGTGAATGTTTTTTTCGGGTTTCGGTCTTGTCGGATATGCGAGGTAATTTTGCGTGTTTTTTCTCCCAAGAGAAATAGTCCAGCCCTCGCCCGGCCGAAACAGGGTTCCCACACAACGAGCGTTCTTGATTTGCTTAGACTCTTTAGATCAGGCCTGAAGGCAGAGGAACGTCTTTCCCATCCGGTGTCTGCCCCCACCAGTCGGTCAACGAAATGGACCCCAGGTAGATACCATGTCGTCGCGGTCCTTGGGAGTTTCCCAGCGCGGGACTCGCTTTTTTTAAAGTCTCGGCCCACCCTACTTTCGGACCTTTCCAGGAACGTTCGTCTAGGGCGTCCCCTTCCCCGGGCCGCTTTGGACGGGTGAGACCCGACTGTGCCCTTGGCCCCCCTCGTGAGCGGATCCGCTCGATTCAGGGAGCCTTCTTCACCCGCCGACCATTCGATTTCCACAGCGGTTCTTACCTCCTGTTCTTTGGGGATATAGAAGTCCTTTCTTTCGACCGAGGAGCAGGCTGGCATCGAGGAGCTCCCCCTTTCAATCCTGTGAATACGGTGATTTAGACGCCTTTCATTTCCTGGAGGCAAGAGAAAATACCACTGGGATAGTCCCTCGTCAGCTGAACACCAGGTTTCTGGGCCATTCTTATCTTAATACGATATCCATGTAATCCCTATGGTTGGAGATTCACTTACTGCCCGGTGAGTCTGGCCGGGACCGCCTGACTTTTCCCCTTCCCCTTATCATTAAATCCTTATTTTTGGTGGGGCGGATTCTGCCACGGCCCTTTTTTTTAAAGTTGGATTCCTGGCCCCCCCCCTGCAGGACTCTGGGACTTGGTAGGTGAGTTTTCCCCGAGTATGGGACTGCAGTCGCCTTCCGGGGGATTTTTTCACGCCAGCCCTTCCCCTTCAATCCTAGCTTTAAGCGTCGCACGTATTGCTCCTCCGGTTAGGAAAGGGCACGCCTCCCTCACATAGGCTTTTTGGCCCCCTCACCTGTTTGACCCCTCAGGGATTTTGACGTTGTACTTTCAGCACTTGAGGCAGCCGGTGAGGCCACTTCTCCACTCGGTCTTCATGGAGAAACGTGAGAGCTTTCTCCCCTCCCCAAGCCTTTGACCAAGTTCCCAAACTCCTTGACTTTCAGAAGCTTGAGTGCTGCACCTTAAGTTTTTTCAGCTCCGCGTCTTGGAGGATTCTCCCGCCACCCCCCAGATATGCAACCCTATTTGCTTTTTTCCCAGAGCAACACTTACGGATGAATACTTTCCCCCAGTCGGGTCAGTTTGAGGAGCTGAGCACTGTTCTTAGGTTCAGAGGGACTCCTTGGCGGGGTGAGGAGGTGTGTTTTTTATCCGAACGGCAGCCTCCTTTCCCGAGAGTCAGCCCTCCTTTTTTTCTTTGTTTCTTTCACTCCCGCTGGACGGCCGGTTCTTTGGTGCTTTGGCTTCCTGAACCCTCTGAATTCCCTCTCCCCTGCCTTGATCGTGTCCACCCTCCCTTAATGCAATCCCCGCTGGGCAGCATTGAAGCGGGCCCCGCCCCCCCCCGTGAAGCTGCGCTCTTTTTTCTCACCGTACTCTGTTATAGGCCCGCCAAGATATACATGTTCCTAAAGATTGTGAGCTTGCCCTCTTCCTGTGACTACCAACAACTTTTTATTGTCATTTTCAGCAGACTTATCCATATCATTGAAGATCCATCCAGCGCAGGCTCGGTGCCTCCCGTATTGACAGTGACTCCCTTTTATGGTAGACGCAGATGTACAATAGCAATCGACCTCAAGGTCTAGGTGGTACTTTTCCGCGAGCCGCTTCAGAGCTCTTTGCTTATCCCCGGCCTTTTGTTATCTGTTTTCGTCCTACCGACTGTTCCTCTTTCCCTGGGTTCAATCCCCAAGACGCTTCTTGAGCCCCACGGTCCGACTAAGGTTTTCTGGATTCCTGCCTCCCTTTTTCCCAGCGAGATGACTACATAGACGGCAAGGCCCGCCCCCTGCAGGAAATCTTCCCCTTATGCCGAATGTTTCTTTTGTTGTAGGCCCACTTTGCTTTGCACAGTCTCGCCTCCTTTGTGGAGGTTCCTTACTTTTTTTTTTTCTAGCACAAGGAACATTAGCGAGTCACACCGACTTCCCCATCGAGTTTTTTTTCTTTTCCAAGTCCGAGACGGGCAAGAGTTTGTTCTTTCTTGGGGTGGCCTTTGTTAGACATGTTCAGGTGGTCCCACTTCCAGTTACCCTTTATTGTACTGACACTTTGTTTAAAAGCTCCCCCCACGTGAGCTGACTTAAGTCGGCTGCAACAAGCCGTTGTGACTCCTTGAAGTTCTTTCTTTCAAGGAACCTTTTGTTCTAGGA
>Ga0179591_1320924_pt1 | contig 10004 bp, 15 predicted proteins | sample CZOMad2_1_08_16f_FD_182891 | JGI IMG/M metagenome (GOLD analysis project Ga0179591, IMG submission 182891) | Vadose zone soil fungal communities from Angelo Coast Range Reserve, California, USA - CZOMad2_1_08_16fungal (PacBio error correction) | ecosystem: Environmental > Terrestrial > Soil >... | reverse complement strand
TTTTTCAAAAACAAACCCCCCGACGATCATGTCTTAGGTCCGGATATGCCCTTTCTGCATGATTGTCGCAGTGCAGAGGCGGCACTGTGAACCTTCTAATGCGACTGGATAACAAATTTCTTAGAATCGTTTTTTCTCGCGATATCCCCGGGCCCCCCCACTGATAGCCCCCTTCTGCTTTACCGTTGGTGGTCTGCTCTCCCGCAAGTAGTTGCAGTTCATTCCTCTCAGTAGAGGACTCCCATGTCTTCCCTTCCTTGGTAGGTTTCGAGGTTTTTCCCCCCTCTTTCAAGTTAATGCACGAATTGCCTTGGGGAGATATGATGCGGACAATTTTCCCTTTTTTCCTCAGAAGCTTTGTTCGTCTCGACGAATGAAACCTTTCCCCTCCCCCCTTGACTGCCATTAGTACGGGAATCCCCAAGAGTTTTCCGCCCCTCTTTCTCCTGAAATATCGGCCACGCCCCCCCCTTTTTCCCCCGAGTTGCCCTTCCCTTCGTTTTGTTTGGCTTCATTGAAACATCAGAATGGAAGATACCCTCCTCGGAATTCAGGTGAGTAAATCATGACCTCCCCCCATTTGGGAGGACAATCGCAGCCGTTTCCTCTTTTCGGTTATCTTTCTTTCTTTTTTTCCCCGCCTCGATTTACGCAAAGGCAAGGCCCCTCCGAGGAACGAAGAGTATCTTTTCTTTTTCGAAGACTAAGCCCTTCCTTCCTCGCCTAAGCCAAAGGGGAGTTCCAGAAGGCTTTTCCCCAAGATCGACACTCCCCCTTATGGATGATGATCCGTTCTGCTACTCACGTAATAGCCTCCCTTCTCAAACGTACGGGCACTGGGCGCAAAAGATTAGCCTTTCCCCCCCTCGGTTTGAAAGCTGGAATTAGAATTTCCCTCACAGCTCTATAATTGGATTCTCGATTCCTCTTTCTTTCTACCGAATCCCCTCCCCTTGCGTCCCTTTTTTGTAATAGCCAAACGCAACAATCACAGGCTTTTTCCCCCCCCCTTTTTGCTGGAAGATACGAGGATGCTTACATATTTTCCTTGGGTCAGAGCTCTTTTGCGAGAGTTCTCCCCTTCCTTTCCTGAATGTCATGATGCTGGAACACACGATGAGCGCCTCTTTTTTTTTCTTCTTGATGAGGAAAATAAAGATTTCCCCCCTGAAGAGTTGTGATCTATCAACCCCTTTTCCTCATCCCCATAAGTTGTGTTTTTTCTCTCTTCTTCCTTTTTTCTCGGTCTTTAACCCGATTCTTTTTTTCGTTCAGCACCCAATCTTGATGGCGCCGCTTTTCTTTTCTCTGTCGAGCATTCGTGTGTTACAGAAACATCCCCCTTTTTCTCCCCGAGGTGTAAGCGAACTCTTCCCCTCCCTCCCCTTTCCCCGCGTTCTCCGCAGTCCCTTTTCCCTTCCAGCCCCGTCAAAGCTTTTCGTTTACAAGCTTGTACTCCCTCATAAGTAAGGATTGAGCAGCGCCCCCCCCCCTTCCCTTGATGCGGTTCGCGACTGCGCCCTCTGCCTCGAGAATCCCATCCTTTCTTTTCGATCCCCAGCGTGCAAACCGAGTGAGTTCATGTAATAGCTAAGCGTGTGCTCCCCTTTCCCTTTCACAACATTATAGGCCTTGCCGTTTTTGTTTCTTCCCGTATAGACTCTCCCCTTCCTCCCCTTTTTGAGTTTTAGATATTTGAAAAGTAAAGTACTTTTTTCATTAGTGCAAATCTCTTCTTCCCTCCTTCTTGATACGGTCTCTCCCTTCTTCCCGTCCTTTTAACGGAGTCATATAGAAGACGCCCCTGCGTAATAATAGAAGCGGCTTTCCCTCCCCAAACGGCGCCGCACGCTTTTGTGCCAGCCATCCTCTCCCCCCCCTTCACTAACGATATTTCCGCTCCTCCTTTCTTTCTTTTGCAAATGAGACAAACTCGCCCCTTCCCCTCCTCCGGCAAAATCGATTTCGCTTTTTCTCTTTTTTTCGGTTCCGGGGGAAACGCCCCTTTTCCCCCTTCCTCGCCGATCGCGGATAAAATCCGAAGGTTCTTCCCCTCCCAAAGATATCGGCGAAGTTTCTTCCCGTCTTAACGGTAACCCAACCTTTTTCCTTCGTCTCAGAAGAGGTTTTACCCTCTTTTTCCATTGATTCCGATTCTAGGAATGACTGAACTCAAGAGAAGACAACCCTTTTTCCCGATCGGCGCTCTTTTGCCTGGGCGGCGATATCTCTGCCCCTCTCCCCCTCTGTTATCATTGGTGAATCCAGTTGAAAAATTGCAGCTTCTTCTCCCCCCCTCCCTAAATCAATGCTCACTTCCTCGTTTTCCTATCCCGGCCGAATTTTTCCCTTTTTTCTGTTTTCCGAAATCTGGACTCGCACTTTCTATCTGGTTCATCATCCCCCCTTTCTCGAGCACTCCTGCTCCGGTCCTCCTCCCCCAAAAACCCCAACCTTTCATCATTCGGAGGATCGTCTTGTGTTTATTGAGCATTGATGTCTCCTCCCTAGCGGATTTTTTTCCTTTCTGAAAGCGCCTCTCCCAGGATGCCCAGGCGAAATCTTGCGAGATATCTCCTCCCCCAGATCGCGCTCTTTTAACTTTTTTTCTTTTCCGCCCATTTTTGCAGTCATTCCGATTCTCCCATGGTAGCCGCCTTTCCTTTTTTCCTTCGACTCTCTCGCTCATCCCCTCATTGTGTTCGTTTCCCTTTTCTTTAAGGTTGGTACGACCCCGTTCGAAGATAGCCTTTTTTTCCCCCTCAAGAACATTCGGATTTTACCGCTCCCCCCTCCCCGCCCTTAGTAAGGTTTCTCCCACTTTCCTATTCACATAAAGGATACCTGAATATCAGCCAGGGATAGAGCCGCTCCCTCCGGAAGATACCAACCCGCTCAAGTCTTCTTGAGGCTTCTTTTCCTTCCCCTTTCCCGTGAATGGTTTCCGCGCAGCAGGTGTTCCTCCTGATTATTTCGACCTTTCTCTCTCCTTCCCTTATACAACCTTTTGTTTCCGTCGCCGATATGAATAAAGAGGTCCTTTTCTGCATCGGGAAGGCAAGTATCTTCTTTTTTTCTCGATGACAACATCCCCCTCTTCCCCCCTCTTTTTCCAAAAGGGGCTCCCTTCTTCCTCGGGCCCCAAGCTCCGACCTAAAAGCCGCCCTTTTGATCCGAGTGCTCTATCGGATCCCTCCCTTTCTTCCCCCGCAACAGGCGAGAACTTTTTTCTTTCCTTTTCTCTTTGCCACAAGATTAGCTTTCCCTTATTTTCCTCCTTGCATCTTCGACGTGAACCGCCTTTTTTCTTGAATTAGAGCGCTTCCCTATGAATTGCGCGGCTCCCTCCTTTCTTTCTCAAACGGGTCCCCCCTCCTAATTTCCGCGCGGCGCCTCCGCGGATGATTACGATTTCCTTTGGGCGTCAGCGCTCTTTTCTCTTAACAACGTCGCACTCCCCGCCTCCTCTTTTCTGACCTTTCTGTTGATGGAACCCCCTTTTCCTCTCTGTGTTTTGCCATAAGATGTGCTGAAGAATTTTCCGAAGAGGGGATGACGATCAACAATTTCCTCCCCCCCCTCTACTCACGTTGTGGTTGTGATCGCTCTCTTCGGATTGTTTTCTTTTTGCATCCAACCTTCTTTTCCTATGGGCCTGCACCATCGAGGAGGAGGGTGGCGGTGCGATTAAACTCTTTTTTTTCCCCCCATGTCAGGTATGATTGGAGATTCGTGGATGTCCTTCTCCTCCTCAAAGCGATCGCGCTGACACGCTTTTCTTTCATCCCCGTTCCAAGAGTAAGCCTTTCTCTTCCCCCAATCTTATGTTTGCGTTTTGATGTAATTTGTGACAGATTTTCTTTCTCCTCTTTTCCGCGAAAATTCATATTGATGCGTCCCCTCTTTCTCCTTTTCCAAGAGACCGAGAATCCCCCCCTTCTCTTTCCTGTGCAGTTTGTGTATTGTCCTCTCTGTTTTTTTTTCTATTTTCAATTTCAGGTCTCGATAAAAGCGGTCGACCAGTCGTACATTGTGCCCCCCCCGGTGCGATGATGAGATGCGTGCCTTCCTCCCCCCCCTATAAAGAGTTTAGGCGTTACTTCCCTCTTTGACCCCTAACGTTTCGAGCGCAGTCGTGTAAACTCCCTCCCCCTTCTCGATTTTTTTCATGTGAGCGGTCGCGAAATCCCTGCGTCCGTTTCCCGGGGTCATATCCTCTCTTTTTTTTTTTCCAACGGTAGACGGCGATTCATATCACCCCCCCGATGCATAAAAAGGATGCTCCCCCCTTTTTTTTCTTGTCTGACACATTATGTATCACCTTTTTTTTTTTTTTTTTTCTTTTTCGTGTAGTGGTTAATGATTTGTCTTTCCCCCTTGATCTTTTTGTTATCCTGCGGCTGTTGCTAAATTGTGGTGTCGCCAAATCTCCCCCTTTATCCTCCGATCTGTGCGTATGCAGGTTAGCGTTGGTCCGGCGGACACCTTGCACCGGACTTGCCTCCCTTCCCTTTTCCTCCCGATATCGTTTTTGTTTGATTTATACACTCCCTTTTTTCCCCCCCCGTTCCTTAGTAATATCAACGTCCCCCCCTTTTTCCCCCTTCCAGAGCCTCCACGTTACCTCAAACCCCCTCTTTCGAAGGAAACCGCGAAACTTTCTTCTTTCTTAATAGACTTGTCTTGCCTTTTTCCCCGAAATGAGGCCCCTTCCTTTCCCCCAGACCCGATCGGCGATCTTGATCCTCGCGCAGGAATTGAGACACCTTGGTCGCCTTTTTTTCTTCCTCCTCCTTCGCATGAAGTCCACCAATTTCCTCCCCGACCTATGACTACAATACGCGAGTGTTCCCTTCTATCGGCTATGCGTTTTTTCAGACTCTTCGTCTTGAATCTTCTTCCTTTTTCCCTTGTGTTGTTTTTCTCTTTTTCCGATTTTGTTTACAAAACAGCAGAGACGATCTCCCAAGGATATGAAAACTCTTTTTCTCTATTGATTTTTTTTTTTTTTTTTTTTTTTTTTTTTTGTAGCAGGCTATGCATGACTCTTTCAGGAGAAAGAGACTTTTCTCCCACCAAGGACGCCTTCTAATTTCTTCCCATGCCGCTCCGATACCTCCTCCCTTTCGTACGTGTGGTGGTTCTGAGATTAATTGTCAATTCGTGCAGTCATTCCTTTCCATCACCATGGTCTCTCCTGGGGTGTTTTCGCCTTGTTCCTTCGACTCCTCTTTTCCTCTTCTTTTTTTTAACGTGTTGAGCTGGACGGCAAAGTTGTCGACCCTCTTCTCTTTGTTCGTTTTATATGACGACCCCTCCCCCTTCTCTTATTGTATTCCGCATATCTTCTTTCCCCTTCCTTCAAAAAAACAACACCTCCCCCCCCCCACTTACAAACAAATCTGCCAACTCTTTTTTCCCCCCCCCCGGCTAACGAATATCCTTCCCACTTCCCCCGTATATCCTCGAGGTTGGAGGATTTGCCCTTTCTAACAACAAGATCAAGGAGGAAGCGTCCCTCCTCCTGAATTGGGTGATCGAGGCTGGGCGGATCTTCCTCCTTCGCCTCCGTTTTATGCCTTCCTTCTTCCTTCCCTCTACGAACGTGCAAGGCGTACGTCTGCGATATGCTCTTCACGAGTAGCGCAAGACTCGGGAATTCCCTCGTCTTTTCTCCCTTCAAATCGATGAAATTCTCCTCTTCTTTTCCCTTGTATGTTCCCCGACGTTCTTTTTCCCCGTTTCTAAGTAACGCACGCAACTCTGGATGCGTGATCAGGTGTTTCTTTACGGAACGAATTCGCATTTTTCCCTCCCCCTTCCTGATTAAATGGTTTTCCTCCCCCGTGACTGTTCCCCCCCTTTTTCCATCACGACTCGTTGTCACTCTGGAATTCGAAGTGCCTTCCCTGAGGAGCTTGAATGGCGTTTTCCTTATTTCCTTTTTGAGCTCTCAATCTTACTTATTCTTTCCCCTCCACTCCCCTCCCGCTTGTAAACGAAACCACCCTCTTCCTTTACTATTGAGGCGGCGACGCGGGGTCACGCTTCTTTTCGGCATCACAGAAATATCCAACTTCCTTTTGTGCGGGAAAACACGATGAGCGACGATTTCTTCCCCCCCCCCTCCCGCCCTCGCTGTGCTGCGGCCCCTCCCCCTCTTTTTTTTTTCTTTTTTCTTTGGATGCTATTAACAATCCCGAAGATCAATCTATATCTTTTTTTGAGAGAGATTTGAATCTTCGGGATTCCTCCCCCCTCCCTCTTTCCCCCCTCAACCCCCCCCCCCCCCCCGGATAATAGTAAGCCCCCCCCTTCTTTCTCTCCCTTGCTTTCCCCAAAGCGTCGCGCATCGTGTGTTCCAGCACAGCTCTTTTTTTTCAGAAGTTTGGAAGCGGTCCCGCTCTCCCTTTTCCACCGCTTTTCGCCGTCCTTCCTTCCTAATCACTCGTCATCGTCAAAGCCTTTCCTCCTTCATGCCTATAAGTAAGATGAGCAGCGCAAATCGGTAGAGACTCCAGCACTTCTCCCCTTTATAGAGGGCGTGCACCTCCTCCCTCCCCCCCCTATTTAGTGACCCTTTCCCCCAGTGAATGATAATGTAAACCCTTCCTTTTTTCAGTATCCGATAGAGAACCGGACTTCGGCGGTTACGTCGATCTTTTTACTTTCGTCGCCAGATTTTTTTCCTTTCCAAAATTGAGATCGAGATTTTTTCATGATGAGAGTTTCCCTAAGGAGGAGATAAAGTAGTTTCCCTCTTTTTTTACGCTAAGCCTGCCCCCTTTTTCCCTTTGGTCGTATTAATAGAAGCGGTCCCCCCCCCCTATATTTTCGACCCAGATGCGATTGTCCGCAAAGCCCTTTCCCTCTGTAATGATGGATTCCCTTCCTCCCCCCTCCTTGATAGGGTTGGTATCGTTCCATGCTTCCTTCTTCCTCCCCCCCCCACTCTCGAGAGATCCTCCTTCTTTTTTCCTTTTCCGAATGCACCGGAGCTTAGGTTCCGGCGGAAACTCCGTAAGAAGGTAGTAGCGTACTCCCACTACGAAGGTTTCTTTCCCCATCCTTCCTTTCTCACGAACAACTATTTCGACGTTTTTTCACTTCGAGCGATCACACGGTAAAACTAACCCCTAAAGAGGAGTAGCCGTCCCCCTCCCCTTTCGGAGCTACTGGTTTTCCCTTCCTTCCTTTCGAATGACTGACAAGAACCTTTCCCCCTTTTTTTTACCCCCCCCCCAACGTACACGCTCGGTTTAAGTGGCAGGAGCTTCTTCTTTTGCCTTGATCCAAACGATTCGCCCTTTTCTTTCTTTCCCGTTGAGATTTCTCTTCTCTTCCATCTCCGGGCATGAGAACATAACCGCGAGTTTTCATATCCCTCCTGATCGGCTCTGCGTTTTTCCGTGAATTCGCAGGTTTCCCCTGTTTTGAGAGAATTCACTCCTGCGAAGTTTCAAAAAAAAACACCTTCTAAATTCATTCGGCCTGCCCCCCGCTCGTATTGAGCCCCTCTTTTCTCTTCGACTAGCATTTTGCATTTCAGGCTAATGCGAAAATGGCTCACCCTTCCCCTCATCGGTGGATCAATGGCTCCCCCCTTTTCCTGCCACTTCTAAAGTCCTCCCTCTTTGTGGTTGTTCTGCGCTTTCATGGCAGCCCTCGTCATTCACGAGGGAGACTTCTCTTCTCTCCGAGGGGTCTTTTTTTCTTTTTTCTCCCCTCCTCCTGCTTCGCTAAGAATGACCCCTCCTTTTTTTTTCCGATTCTGCTGCGGCAAAGTTGTCGCCCTTCTGCTTTGTTCGTAAGAGACTGAACTTCCTTCCTTCTCCGCGATATCGTCGCGGTCTCTTTTTCCCCAAAAAAATCTCCCTCCCTTTTTTTTTAACTTATACGGCACGCGAAAATTCGATTCCCCCGCGACGAGGTTGGCGGCACTTTTTCCCATGGACGATACCAACCCCTCTCTTTCTGCAGGCTTTGTATTATACGGTGAGGAATTCTTTTGTTTTTGTTGTGTATTTGTATTTTTTTTTTTTCATAGTTTTTTTTTTTTTTTTTTTTATACCCTTCATCGGTAGTCGCTCCCCCCCTTTTCTGTGTTTTTTGTGTGTTTTGTGACACGCTTCCTTTCCCCTTCCCCCTCCAGGCCGGTCGTACGTCTGCGATATGACCCTGCCTTCGGGAAGGCAAGTAGCTTTCTTCCTCTTTTACAAATCTCGTCTCTCTTTTTTCCCTTTTTCCCCCTTTTTTAGTTTCCCGGAAGGCGTTTTTCCTCCCGGTAACCCTAAATCTGGATGTTTTCGGTTTTCCCTTTTTTTTTTTCTTTCATTTCCTTCCTTCAGAGCTTATTTTTTTTTTTTTGTCTTTTATCCCTCCTTTTCTTCTCCATTGGTTTTGTGTTGGATTCCCCCTTTCTTCTCATCTATGAACGAGGTAATCACGCACTCGGTTGCCACCTCCCCCCGAAAAGAATCTAAATTTCTTTTCCTCTCCTATAGCGGACCGTGCATTCTTCATTTCTTCGTTTTAAATATTACTCTTTTCCTTTTTTTTTTTCCCCCCTCTTGACGAAATGTGAGAGGATGGGACGATAAGAGTGATGTCCTTTTTTTTTTCCCAGACGATGGGGTCAGCCTCCCTCTGTTCGATTAAAAAGTCTCCCCCCTCCTTCCCTCATGACATGCTGTGATGTCCCCCCTTTCTACCGCCAAAGCAGAATCAGATGTGATTGGCGGCCCCCTCTCTTTGGAAGAAACCAATTCTTTCACCCCGAGATTAACTTTTCTTTCTCTTTTCCCCTCCCCCTTCTTTGATGTTTTCGTCAACTCTTAGATTTCCCCTCGGATAAATTCGTCAGTCTTTCCTTAGGCGGAGGGTGGAGGTTGCCGATTTCCTTTTTCCCCCCCCCCAGCAATGTCAGTATGCTGACTTCCTTTTTTACTTCCCTTTCCACTGCTAGAAAAGAGATAGATTTCCCTTTCTATATCGCATCCGCGGAGTCCAGCCGATAAAAATCCTTTTTGCTCATGAAAGAAACGTAAGATTCTCCCCCCCCCCTTTTCCTTCTGCGTAGCTGCCTTCCCCCCCCCTCGAGACAATAAAATTATCTCTCTTTCTTTTTCCCTCCGAGTTTTTCACTCAAGGTACCGCTAAGCGTGTGTATTGGATAAAGACACCCCTTTTTCTTCGATGCGTGCCGTATACGATCTCGCCTCAGAGTTTGCGGGAGTTTATTTTTCTCCATTTTCCCAGTCTGGGTCTTTCTCGATCGAGATTTTCATAGATTGAGCTTTCCTTTTCCCGAGGATGTGTGTATACGCGTCCGTTTCCTCTTCCCTCTCCTTTCCTTTACTCCCCTTTGGTTGATGTTTTGTTTCGTCCTCCCCCCTTTCCTTTCCCCTGTTGTTTTTCAGCGGGAGTTATAGTTATTTTTTATCTTCTGTGTAGATACTTTTGCGATTGTCAGACCATCCCCCCCCCTTTTCACGTCTGTTCATGCTGGACTTCCCCCTTCCTTCTTACTCTTGATGGGTTGTTCTCCATGCTTCCAAACTCGCGCGCGATCACTCTCGAGTGGAAGATATGAAGGTAGCCTTCCCCACCCTCGTGAGATTTGTTTGTTATTTGCCCCCTTTCGTCCGCGACGATATAGCGGACCCCCCTTTTTTCTATAACCCTAAAGTATCGGAGAACGTTCGGGTCGACAACCCCGTTAAAATCAACCCCCCCCTTGTCATATGAGCGAAGCGGATTTCGACTCTCCCTCCCCATCGGCCGATACCCTTTCTTTCCCTTTCTCACTTATTGCGGACAATGACCTTCACTTAAACGCTCGGTTTTCTTCCCGTGGACGGAGATTTTTTCTCTCCCCGACTCCACACGATTCGCCTTTTTTTCTTTCATTCGCTCGCCTGAAATGCAAAATGCCGCTCTTTTCAATGACTCAATACGCTTCGTTGCAGAATGAATTGAAGTCTCTTCCTTTTTTCCTCCTCTGG
>Ga0179591_1220729_pt1 | contig 10004 bp, 12 predicted proteins | sample CZOMad2_1_08_16f_FD_182891 | JGI IMG/M metagenome (GOLD analysis project Ga0179591, IMG submission 182891) | Vadose zone soil fungal communities from Angelo Coast Range Reserve, California, USA - CZOMad2_1_08_16fungal (PacBio error correction) | ecosystem: Environmental > Terrestrial > Soil >... | reverse complement strand
CGTAAGCCGGCGACTTTGGTTGCTGGCTCCTCCACATACCACTCTTTCCATTTAGATCAACGCACCTTCTTTTTCTCCCGCCCTCCATTTGATAAAGGATGGAGATCCCCGACATCTCTCTTAAGAGTTTTTCTCTTGCCGCGAGAAATTGATACTTCCTTTTTGCTTTCTTTTTTGCATTTTGTGTCTGGCAGCGCCTTGCCTTGCTTTTTTCGAAGGCAGCGAGTTTCCTGCCTTCCGTTTTTCCTACACCTTGGTGACTGGTGCATCGAGGTTTTTCCCTTTTGCGTCGCTCACTTGCCAGCCTTCCGGCTGCGCGCCCGTTCTCCTTCTGCACCGTGACCGGTGAGTTTTTTGGCTCTTGCCTTCGTTGTATGACTCTCATTTCGACGTGATCTTTGCATCCGCCAAAGAGTTGACGTGACGATGGGACGACTTTCTTTTTCAATTGCGTCCTTGACTATCTGGGCGTCCTTGCGCCATTCCTATGCCGGTCCCATACTGGTTCCATGATATCCTCCTTCCCGTCCTTCTCTTCTTTTGGTTGCTGTTCTTTTGGATTGATGTTCTTTTTCTTCTTGTTCGAGATCGAGCATGAATAGATGAGCTTTTCTCCCCCTGCAGTTTCAACGAGAGCACCTGCAGAACTGATCGGAAGAAGCGACCTCCAGCAGCTATTACATTTGCGGCCGCGCCGGCCCCCCCACTGAGGATAGGTATATTCCGTCTGGTATACTCTGTCGCAGCGCCGGATGTCTTTCACCCCCCTGCCGCGTCGAGCGAGTAGGTGACGTCTCCGCCTTTCTTTTCCCTTCCGCTCTGGTGTTCGCCCTCCTGTCTTGAATGACTTTACTCCAGCGCTTCCACGACACTCCTTGCGCTTTCCCCTTGATAACTCGGCGCGTTGATTACTATGCGAGAGGAGCGTGGGCCCTTGGATTTAATTCAAGGCCGCTGCCCATTCTGAGAGGATAAAGATGTGTAGACTCTTAGAGGCAGTACTTCCGTTTTTAACCCTTTATCGCCAGGACGCCACTTTTGCGTCGTATTCTCCGGGAGTCAGGGCGAAGCCGTTCGCCCCAGCCCTCGTTGTTCTTTCCACGAAAGGAGGATAAGTCACCCTCCCCTAATGGCCGGTGCCCGTCCCCCCGACGTGTCTGCCAAGTTATGTGATGCCGGTCGTTCCCTTTTTTTAACGGAGGTCGCAGACATTACTCCCAGACTGTCCACTGTTTTGCCTATCCTCTTTTTGACTCGGTGAAGGTCCTGTACCCCTTGTTGAAGGCGAAATAGGTGGGATTTTTTCGTTTGATGACCATCCGATTAGTTGAGCGATTGTCCTTTTTAGGACCGGCCGACTCAGTCTTTGTTCGCTCGCGCTTAGCTTTTCAGCCACCTGTGTCCCCCGCCGGTCCCTGGAGCATTTCTGCCACACCAATCCCGGTGCGGTCCGTCCTAAGAAAGGAGGCCTGCCGCGACCCGTACCAGCGGCCGTCCTTTATTGCAAGTTCTTCCGGCGTTCTTCTCCTCCTTCTGCAGGCTGCGCTCCTCGATCAGATCTGAATTTTCCCCTAAGAGCGCTTGGTGTGGGTCAGCGTCCTTCGCAACAACCTGTCTTTCATCCCAGGTGGCACGCCGCTTAGGGATTGCGATCGGGCCCTCCGTTTTTTCATTTGAAGCTTTTGGATGAGGCGAGCGGTTAGAGGGTGCGGCCATTGATTTATCCCTTTCAGGACACTCCTTTTCGTTACCTTCGAACGAAATGTTCACGAAAGGCTTCTTCGTTGTAGCCCGTTTACACTGAAAGCACGCCAGTCTTAGAGCTTGCGATCGTGGTTTGCGATGACCCAGTCTTGTCTGATTCCCTCGCGGCACCACACCCGTGGTTTTTACCCCCAACCAAAATTTAGTCATCCTAACTACGCCTCATCCCCCCCCCTCCTCGAAAAGAGCCCCTCTGTTTTGCCTCAGAAGGAGCCTTGTACTTATTGCTTTGACCGTTTCCTCTTAGAACCTCCATGGAGTGAAATTGTCGCGCAGGAGACCCCGAGTGCTCTCCGCAGATGTTTCGTGGCTTTTTCCTTCCGCGAGGCGGCCTGCAAGAAATTCTTCACGAAACTCATGCTCCTCTTGCTTAAAGAATCTCTCCCCGCTCGGCGCTAACATGTTCCTGTTTTGCGTCTTACATTTCGCGGTGGTATTTCGTGGTGGTTACCCTAGATTTGGGCAGGCGATGACGAGGCCGGCCGATCTCTTATGCCGTGGGTGGTGCCGTGCGCTCTCGAATTTCTTCGCGCGTGACCTCCCGCTGTAGGCTCCGAAAGATAGTTTGTGGTTTCGTTTATCTCTCCTTACACTTTCACCTGACAGAGCCGGTTCACCTGCTTGTTTCCGATTGTTTAATACGTCTCTACCGTGTCCTCTGCAGTGGGGAGATTCAATTTCTCTCCCACGTCCCCGGACTTCCGTTGTCATGGCCCTTATAAGCCCGGGCTAATTGGGGTGCTTGCTTTTTTAGGAACCCTGTCGGGCTCCCTCAGCGCTCGATGTTCGTTCAGTGTTGTTCCTATCCGCCTTGCCCGCTCTGAGCCTCGGTGCCGAATTCTCTGATTTTTTTTTTTCCCTATCCGATGGTGTTTTCTGCCTCTTTTCGGTGTCCACTCTGTGTATATCTTGCGGTGTTGATACCCCTCGTAACGTCTGTTTTGGCCCGCACCAATTCTTTTGTTCTTGAGGCCTTCGATGTGGACATTCTCTCTAGTCGTCGTTTTCTGTCCCCCTTTTCCTGAGTTTGCACACCTGTAAGAAGAGTGAGCCCGCCTTCGATGGTCGAGCTGATCTTCTTTTTCTACTACGGGTTGTTGCTTCGAGACTCTACCCCCCCCTTGACCTGCGCGTGGCTTGACGACGTGGCGTCCCGTGGACAAGCGAAACCGCTTTAACATTTTCCCTGCGAGTCAGCGCTCCGGACCCGTCCTTTCCCCTATCAGGTTCAATGCTGAAGACCTTTCTTCTGCCCGGTCTCTCCCCATAGAACGAGAGACCTGCAGCTGCCACATGACCGCACTCCCCTAACCCCATCGTATCTTGTTTAGAAGAAAGAACCCTTCCTGGCCTTTTTTTAATTCTCCTCATGATAGCCAACATCCTGCTAGCGCCGAGAACATCGAAACCTCCTGGTTGTAGTACTTTCGCAATTTTCTGCCATTCCAAAGTTAGAGTTCCTTGAGAGCCCATGAAGCGCCCGTCCTACTGTCCGATCAGAATTTCAGCCTCCATCGGTTTAGTTACGTCCGGTCTCTGCGCGGGGCCTACCTGCCCGAAAAATTCCGCCAACCGGTCTCCCGGTCTTTCTGTTTGGGACGACCAACGATGTTTAGTTCAATCGTTCTGAGAGAGACCCGCTCCTGGCGAGACGCGCCTGGCAAGCCCCTCCCCCAGAACTCTGCCGGATTCCTCGGAGAGCCTTCCCCTCGTTCCCCAGGAGGAAGAAACGCTTGCCCCGCAGAAGGGACACCCTTCCCCCGCCAAACCTTTGGTACGCGCCTTCGTCTTCCTCTGAGTTTAGTTTTCATCTCTGCGGAGGTAGTGGAGTGTGACGCCACTTTTCTTCCCGACAATGACCCTCGATCTACCCCCCAGCGCCCAGAGAAAGAATTTTGACCCCGTTTGCTTCAAGCTATCCCCCGTTAAGCTTCCTCGTATCACGTCCTGTATTTTCTTTTTGTGTCTCGTTCACGATTTTTTCTTCGGCAAGCAAGGTTGTAGCTGTAAGAATTTTCCTCGTCACTCCCCCATTCTCCTATTTGATAGATGACTCTTCCGATTCGTTCGGATTTTCATTTGCTCTGTGTACAACTGGTGGGTGCCTGCGGTCCCTCCTATAAGCCAAGACGTATTCTGACCCCAGATCCCTTCCCTTTTGCTGCATGCGCTTCATTTTCTCGTTTCCTTGACCCCCTCATCGCAGCATGATCCCCATTTCTCAGGCGCACCTCTGTTAACGTCCAAATAGGTCTTCGAAGTGCCCCCCACCTTAACCAAGAAAAAATCCCCGAAAACGATCTCTCCGGTGCACCGCCCCCACTTTTGCTTACGACTCTTTGCCCGGTCCGATAGAAGCCCCTCCTTCCTTCTTCAACCCGGCGGCTAGAGTTGGCTCCCCTTCTGATCGGCCCCACCAAAGCCCCAGTGCGCCTGAGTTCGGCGATCCCGTCTACGCTCATGATTCCTCATAGCGCCGATATCGTCCCTCGCAGCCCCCCATGATTTTCGAGCAGCTGTCGCTTTCCCAACTTAGCAGGATTCCCCTCCCTTTGAGGACGCAGTCTCCCTCACTGATTTACTGTTTGCAGCATGGGCACATATTCCGTCCGGGTCCCCCCCCCAGGTGGGTCCAGTCTCCCGCAATTCCTCCCGCCGTGCTGACGTCGAGCCGAGGTACCATCGCTACCACCATCCTCGGTGCGTGTGCAGCCGCCCCACCCCCCCCCCCCCGTCATTGGATACTCGCATTTTTAAAGTTTTACATTGACGGCTCCTAGTCAGATCCCCTTCCCCGCATTGAACTGGTAATGAGCTCGGTCCCCCGGAAGTTCTTCTTAGACGCCCTCACCGTCCTAAATTAATCCTTCGAGGGTCGGAATACCGGTTCCTTGAGGGCGCGGTCGTGGTAGGAAAGTGGAGTCCCCCCCCCGTGATTCTTGTTCCGCGCCGAGGCGCCCCTTCCGACTCCCGAAGACTCATTGAAGCCGTGTTTGTCGTCTGGCGAGCTCGTCACGGCCGGCGGGCGCGATCGTTTATGTCCCTTGCTCGGTGGCGTTCCTGGCGTTTGTCCGTGCCGATTTCGTCCGTGTCCCCGGCTCCCGTATCATTGAGATCAAACGTTTCGATTTGCGCAATCGGGAACGGCGCGCCCGGCGGTGCTTTGACTCGCGGTATTCCAGGGACTTCCCTGCTACACTGACTCCCTCACTAGGAAGAGTTTTCTCGCCACCCCGATGTTGTCCTCTTTCTATATGAGAGACAGGACGAGCGTTGTTTTCCCTCCTTCCCGTAAGTAGACGGTCTACCAAGATAACGTTTTTTACTATTTGACTCAGCATGTCCCCATCTCCTCTTTAAGAGGATATGTTATTTAGTCCGATTCCCCTGCTTGAGCACCCTGGTTCATGAAGGGAGATAAGTGGCTCCTTGCATCTTGGTAACACTTGGCCTCTTCTTGAGAGAGAGACGCAGACAGACTTGGCCTTAATCCCAAGGAAGCCACCAATCATCGGTCTGAGAGTCTTGATTCTGTCACCAGCCAGTATCAATTGCCTCTCCTTTTCCCAGAAGAGGCAAAGCTTTCGTTCAGCCGAGCACCTTCCCCCCTCCCCCCTGTTCGCGCGCATCTTCGGTCCGCTTGCGGATCTAACCCGCTTCCTGTCTTTTCGAGTTTCTTTGTAGTCGACGGACCTAACAATCCCTCACTTTTTCCCTTTCCTGCAGAAGAATCCCGCTTTCTTCGCCCTCCTCGTCGGTTTCCATGGGGAGAGCCGCCTTTTTTAGGACCCAAATCTCAGTTTCCACAGACCCTTAGCCCTTTGTCGGTTATCCCCCTTCCGCCTCCTCCTCCACGGTCTCCTCCAAAGACCCAGGCGTTTTTCCTCTACCCGCATCAATCCTCTCATCAACGTACATAGGAGATCAAGTTTCCCGCTTCTTGCCCTTTTCGGAATATTCCAGAGCGTTTGAGTCCCCTCTCCCCTCCTCCTCTGGATTTTCATTCTTTCTCGTTCCGTTTGCGTACAGATGTCCCGGACCTGTTATTCGGTCGCCCAGGACACCCGAAGTATCCTTCTTGCCGCTCTATATTTTAATATCTTGTTTTGAGGAGATCCTGGCAAGCTTGGTAACTTTTTTTTCCTTGCGACTTATACCATTTCTCTTCCCAGTGCTTCCTCACGAAACCTTTTTCCCTCCTCTCCTTTCCAGATTAGAAGGCTGGGAGCGTGAGTTCATTTTTCGTCTTCTCCCTCTCGCTTAAGAAGCCCCCGTCACCTTATATCCTCGGGATGGAGAGCTTCGTTCCCCTCAGTCTGTTCCTTTCCCCTTTAGTCCCTGGAGGCTACGCCGCTTGCTGCTCCCCCCCCCTGATGCCGATTCACACCATTGGCAGAAGTCGGTGGCCCGTAGTTTTGTCTAGATCTTCGCGCTCCCTTTCAGCCCTTTTTTGGCGCGGACACCCCCCCCCCCCTTCTGCCTTCGGACGTCCAGGTAGTCTTTTCCCTCCTGACTTCCCTCTTCACGAAGGTATCTTATGTGAATACCCCTCGACCCGACGAGGACGGGACGCCGGGCTTGTTGCACCCAGAGGAAGGACGAGATTTGTATTTCCCTTTGCTTTACTCCTTCCTGGTGAACCATTGTTTCCATGATCTCCACTCTCCCTCCTCTTCGGGTTAAGTCTTCTCCGTGTGGACTTGTTTTCTTCTTGGATTGTCTACCGATATGGCGCACTGAAATGCTCACAGTTGTGAACCTAAGCTCCCCTCCTTTTCCAAATTCTGCCCATTGGCGCCGAGCCCAGAGCTGTAACCCAAGCATTCCCAAGCTTCTACTGAAGAGTTTGGTTCCTTCTGCACCCCTCGATGGAAGTTTTTAGATGCCGCTGTTTGGCGGGGGTTTGTGTTTAGTAGTGTTAGGATGTCTCAGAGCTCTCTCAACCCCCCGGTGACCGAAGAAACTCATACGTCCCTCTTAGGTGCTGCTCCCCCGGTCCGCGTAACGCTCTTTGGTTTTTGATATTCGTGTACCTTATCTGCATTCAGGAAAGCCTCCCTCTCCCCCGCCCCACAATCCTTCCCTTTTTGAAGCGCTTTCTAAGCTCCCGGTAGCGTTTTCCTTCCCTCTTATGCTGAGGATCCGTTTTCTGCAATTTTACGTCATTTATTTCAGATCCCTCACTGTCCAGTCTCGCGCATGATAAGTTCTCTCCCGATCTGACTCTCATCCGTCATCTTCGAAAAGTCCGCCCAGATCCCCCCAATCGCGTATTCGAGGTAGTCTTTCAATTGAGACCTATGCTTAGGTGAACCCCCAACAAGCCACCCTCTACGTTATTTCTTTCCCCCCTACAGTTATTTTGGGAAAACCCCTCCCCCCCTCCCCCCTCCCTCAGGAGTAGAAATCCCGACTTCAGGGCGGGAACGCTTTCTTGACGGAGGTCGATGTCTTCAAAGGTATTTTGCCGCGAACTTCCCCCCCCCTAGGTCAATTTATATTATCTCTCGGCTCCTTGGCTGCCTGTCCTTTGCCCAAGGAGTATAAACAACTGTTGTCGATTTGACTCAGAAACGCCACGCGGATTTTTGCGGATGTGACCTGTACCTATTCCTCTGAAGCATCCCGTTACGAGTCATTTGCCTTTAGTGGTGTTTAACGAACCATTTTTTCCCAAGGCAGCAAGATGGGCAATTCCACGTCTCCAAATCCCCCCCCCCTTCTGTTTTCTTCTGCTTCATCCATGCCTTTTGAAGACTGACAGTCACCTCTTCCCTCCATGACCCAAAGAGGAATCCATTTTGGAAGGTCTGCGATCTCATATCATATTCCCCTCCCCCGGGGCAATCCCATTTTTCTCCTCTCCTAGATCGGCTCGCTTTGGTGTTTTTCCGGCCTTGGACCCCCATCTATCCTAGGGTTGAACGCCGGCTCTCTTTCTTGCGAATACCGGTTCCGCCGGATGTATCCTGGCGTTCTTCTGGGCGAGCGGCGTCGTTTTGATGTAAATGTCTTTTTGGATCCCCGTCGCCTCTCCTTTTTCTTTAAAAGTTCTACGACCGGTTAGCCTCTGTGACCTGATGGTGGGATGACGACCTGGAACGCCGTATGCACTCTGAGTAGTCGCATGGCGAGCTTTGGGTGCCCCCCTAACGTCTTTCGCTTCTGCCGAGAGTGCCCCCACATTTGTTGTTCCACAAATTCTTTTCACTCCGACCTTGATCTCGATCGCTGATCTACAAGAGCTTGCGCATGCATCTCCGACGAAGTCGACTTGCATCCTCCCCCAATTTTGTCTTCAGAAACGATGGCATCCCTCTCGGTCCTAACTCTAACTCACCTTTGCCGTCGTCTCCGGGCTTATTCTCTAAGCGCTGCTTAGGATATGTTCACCCCTTTTCTCGAGGCTTCTACCTTCCCGACCCGTGCTGCAAACACTACCGCGCAGCCGAAAGCCTTCCGGGACACCTCTGGGCCGTCCGTTGCAGACGTTTCTGGTCTTACTTTTTCACTCCCTCTTTCTCGTCCCTTCATCTCTCGCGGTCCTTCGCTTCCGCGGCCGTATCGTTTCTTCTTTAATTTGGTGCTTGCAATGAGGACCGCGCCTCACCGGAGTCCACCGCGCTGATTGCTTCCGAACCTCTTCGAAGCTCGTTGTGAGTCTTCTACTCCCATCACTGGGTTGCCTTCTTCTTTGTTCGGGCTGTATTCTCCCTGGGAAGACACGTGACGAGCCGATGTTGGCTCCCATTCTTCTCCAGGCGGATTCTTTTCTTCTCACGCGGCTCTTGGCTGAGTGAGACAATACGGGCTTTCCCGCAGAGGGGATATTCTTCGACGACTCCCCTCGGGCACTGATGTCTCTCTCCGAGCCTGGTCCCTAAGCCACTTATCTGCTTTTGTACTGATACTCTGTTGGTCTCTGAGACTTTCTTTTGGCGAGTTTCGGATAGATCTCTTTTCTGCGTAGTCTGGAGTTCACAATTCTGCGCATTGGCCCCTTAATTCCCTGCTTGGCGGGTCGGTCTCTATTGGCATAGATCTTTTTTTTGTTCTTTTGCGTTGGCCAAGGACGCCCGTTCTCAACGTATCGATTTTTGAGATCATTCCTCCCCCCAGTTGTTGTTTTTTGATTTTTTTTGATCAATCGACCGCGCTCCCTCTCCCTCCGACTTTTCATTGGCCGGGAACCCCTGGAAACGCCAGCAACATACTCCCCCCAGGCCCGCGCGCCCAACTCAGACGCATGCTCGCTGACTCCAAGCCGCAGAATGTTTCTGACACTCCCGGAATTCACGCCGACTCTCGACCTGCGGCCACCCCCGGAACGAATCACCCCCCAAATAGGCTGAAGACTCTATCACTTTCAGGAAGGTCCAGACGGCTCGGATCCCCGCGATATCCCCCCCCTGAGAGCGGCCCCATCGATTCCTGACTGCCCCCCGATCCGTTTTTTTGCGACCTAGCCCCCCCTCCCGACCCCCCCCCAGGGTTCTCAACTGCTCTCCCACCTGGCCGACGACGCTTGCATGGTTCTCGATAAGACTTGACGCCCGCACGCGTTCACGGTTCCTCGCTAGGAAGGAAAAGCCCTACCCAGCCTCCTTCTGCTCGGTCTTGATCCTGTCCTTCGTAGACAAGACCAAAAACGAACGAGATCTTTACTTATCCTTCTGATCATCTTTCCTACCTGTTCGCTTAGTTATGCTCTGCAGTAGCTTGCAAGTCCCCGGCCTGAAGATGATCCTCCGCGTCGAGCCCGTTCGAGATCCCCCCCCAAAAAGAATCTAAGAAAATTCCTTCTGGTCCTCAACCCCCGGACAGAGCCCATTTTTTTGCCTTTCCCCCCCTCGGTGCATAGAGTTCTTTGTTTTCCGATCTGAGCTGAGTGGCTTTGAGAACGTCGGTCCTTCGAATTCAACTTTTTATACCACTGACCCGTCTAAAAGTCTACATGTTCTTTCTGAATCCAGACCCTGTGCTTCAGAGACAACTGCCCGAGGTCAAGGCCCCTTGTTCATGGCCGAGAATTGTAGACCCAGGGAGTGCCCCCCTGCACAAGTTTAGGGGTGATGACGAAAGTTATTGCGTCATGTCCTCCAATCTGGGATCGTCTCGGTCTTCTTCCGCTTTCGGTTCTTGTCTTCAGAGGTCCCAAGGTTTCTGCTCCCTTTCATACATGCCGCAAGCCTAGGAGTACCCCCCCCAACGTCTTCCTCAAGAGCGAAGCCTCCTGAGAG
>Ga0179591_1320494_pt1 | contig 10005 bp, 12 predicted proteins | sample CZOMad2_1_08_16f_FD_182891 | JGI IMG/M metagenome (GOLD analysis project Ga0179591, IMG submission 182891) | Vadose zone soil fungal communities from Angelo Coast Range Reserve, California, USA - CZOMad2_1_08_16fungal (PacBio error correction) | ecosystem: Environmental > Terrestrial > Soil >... | reverse complement strand
TTTTCTTTTTGTCTCTTCTTTTCCTCTGGTTTTTTTTCGCGCTGAGGTGAGTCATCGTCTTCGCTTCTCTCCTTTCCCCCCCTTCAGGAGGATTACACTTAACGGTTTCTTTTCTTTTCGGTACAATTTGACTGCTCGTTTCCTGCTGTTTTGGTGGCCTTCTGATTCTTTGTTTCTTTTCTCCCCTCGCTGAGATGACTCGGTCTGGCTTCTGCATCCTTTCTTTTTTTCCCAGCGAACGGCAAGATCGTCGTTTTCCTCTTCTCTGCAAGCCCAAATCGTCGATCTCTTCCTTCCTCCCTATCCACCCAGACCTCCCCTCCTCTCCCCGTGGTAGACTGGACCTCTTTCCCCGCGCCCGGCAAGCCTTCCCGGGATTCATACCTCTCCCATCTCCTCCCCCAGACTCCGACGTGTCTCCTTTTCGTAAGGACGAGACCTCTTGGAGGAAGGGCCTGTCCTTTTCCGTTTCCCCCTTCCGCCTCAGTAAGTGGTCGGGCTCGTTTTCTTCTGAGCCGTTACTCGAGACTCCTCCTCCTTTTCATGGATACGGAGTCAGGCGGTTCCCCCTCCCCTCCGCGTTCCGTTTCTTCTCTTTACAACTGGGAACAGTATTCTTCTCCTCCCTTTCCTTCCTGCGAAAAAGAATTCACCCTGCCCCCAGGCAAAAAAGGGCCAACCCCCCCTTTTCCTTTCCCCCGGAAGAAAGCCTCCCCGATGTCGAAGGAAGGATGGCTTCCGGTGCCTTCTGCGAAGCAGCGATCTTCTTCCCCCCTTTCACCAGGTGGTAAACCGCCTTCTTGGCGAAACTGCGACTTTTTTGCCCCCGGACAAGTCCCCCGACAGGTTCTCCCCCTCCCGGTCGTCCCCCAGACGCGTTCCACCAGGTCCCCTTCCCCTCCCCCAGATAAGTGAATGATTGGACCAACCTCCCTCTACCTGTCACTTTTTCCTTGGCATAGACTGTCCCCCCTTCCCGCAAGGTGGGACCCCCCTCCCGGAAAACGAACTTGACCTCCCCCTGGCGTTTCCGAGCGAACCCCTTCCAGACGACCAAGGCTCTTTCCCTCACCCCTCATAGGCGTACTCCCCCCTTTTTCTCTCAAGGAAAGGGATCCCCCTCCCCTTAGCCCTCCTCTCTTCTCCCCCCTGCCCCACAACCGACCCCCCTCCCTTTTCGACAGTCGGAATGGTCCCCCTTTCCCCCATAATTGCCCTCTTCAGCACCCTTTCCTACTTGGTGTCTCTGTCCGAGTACATCATTCCCTCCTTCCCCGAGTGGGAAGACTCCCCCCCTCTAGTATTAGGAGACTTTTCATCCCTTCCTGATCTTTTCTGACCCTCAAAGACGGCCAGTCTTTCTCCTAGTAACGTTCGGCGATTTTTCCCTGAACCAGGCGCCCATGTCGTTTCCGGCCATTGGGGCGCCCTTTTTTCGGAATCGCTTTTCCTCAGAAAGAACGATTTTGGCGTTCACGACCTTTACCAGCTCGAGTTTTCTCCTGAGGAGAAAGGTTCCCCCCCCCTTACTTTTTTTACCTTTTTCTCCTCCCTATGTTCCTCCCCCTTTAGATACGCTGTATTCTCCTCTAGCATCGTGCACGAAGTTCACCTTGCTCCTATCAAGTATAAATCTGTAGAGAGCCCCCTCCTCAATTCCCTCTCATGTCTTCATGAGGGGTCTCGAATGGTGAACCTTCCTTCCTCCCTGCCCCTGGGTGTTATTCGGATTCCCCCCTCAAAGCGTCTGTTTCGAAGTAAGGATGTCCCCACTTCCATGCTATAGTTCCTCTGCCAGGCATTCTCTTCCCCCTCTGGGTGGTAGCCCCTTTCTCTAATGGTGCCCGTCCCCCACGATGCAAGAAGGGCGCTCTCCTCTCAAAAAGCATCTCCCCAAGCGTACCTCTCCCCTCCGATCCCTCCCAGGAGATGGGCTCCCTTTGAGCAAGCGCTCCGGAAAAGATCCTATCACCAACCACAGACCCGAGCGCAGCGCCCCCCCTCTCGATGGGTAATCCTTTTTTTTTTGAGAGAGATTTCAGCATGTACCAAAGTAGATGGTTCTCGATAGGGATAAAGGATCTTCTCTAGGAGGCCAGCATCTCCTTTTGCTGCCTCCTTTCTGATAAAGGGTCAGGTACTCTCCCTTATGAGGGGGTGATCCCCCTGGTGAAGTCGCTCTGACTCCCCCCTACGACCTGGAGGACACCCCTCTTAGAAGGAAAGGCATCTTCCCTTATGCTGGAAGTGGGCTCATTTCTCGGCTCTTGACTACTTTGCCAGCAAAGTTTTTCCCCTCTTCGCAAAGAGGACATGTGGCTGGACCTTTTGCGGAAGGTAAAAAAGCGCTGCCCCCTTTTTTACTCGTCCCCCGGTAAGGCCGCCCCCTATGGAAGGAGCCTCCCGAGAATTGCTTCTGTCAACTCCTTTCGTCTTACCTTCTTTCGGGGAAAGTCGGGCATTCTTCCCCCTCCCTTAAAGAAGTATATAGCCTCCCTGCCCCCCCCCCCACCGGGGAGGATTTTCCCCCCCTTACGGACCTTATAGCAGACCCCGCTCTTTTCCCGCCGTCGTAGGACCCTCTCCTCTTCGAGCTCGTTGTTTTCGGCAGAAGTGCCTCCCCCTCCCTGTCCTTCCCCCGTCAGACGGTGGTCTTTCCGCGCCTGGCGTCCCGACACGAGCTTCCCTCCTCAGTTTTCTTCTTCGTGAGGGTCAGATACCATCCTCCTTGCTGCGGAGGCTTTTGTTTTCCTCCCCTTCGCGTGATAAGAAGTTATTCCTTACTCTTTAGTTCCGCTGGACGATTCCCCCTTTTTTGCCCATGGTGATTCCCCTTTCCCCCTCTTCCCCAATTAGGAGTCAACTGTGCTTTTCCTGTAGTTCTTGCTTTAACCATTCCGACTGTGCTTGATTCGACTCCCTTTTTCTTCTGTGGGGCGTTACGAATAGATTTGTTTTCGCAGAGGCGGGGGATCCCCGGTCCCTTTGTCCCAGTAGTCTCCTTTGAGGAAGCAGATTCGGGTTTTTTCTTCCTCTTCTTCGAGGAGGCTTCCCCCCGAGGAAAGCAAAGTGCTTTATTTTCCCTTCGTCATGGCTCTTTTTCTTTCACACGTTGCGGGCTCTCCTCTTACCGTAGAGGCCCCTTCCCTTTTTCGTGGCGGTCGAGTCTTCTTTCTCATTGATGTGTTTTTTCATCCCCACTAAGCGGCCCTGGGGACCCTCTTTCCTCCCTGCGGGTCGAGGGCCTTTCTCAAACCACTGTCGGTGTGGCCTTGGTTTTCCTTTCCACGTGTGTCTTTTCTTCGGCGTGATGGTGGAACCACTTTTCTTCCCCCTTGAGAGCGGATAGACTGGAAGAATAAGGAAACGTATTCTCCTCCTTGACTTCATCCCGTGCGGAAGGCTGCGCTCTTCCTTTGCCGGAAGGGGACCTCCCGTTTTCCTTGTTGAATCCCCTCTGAGCTTGGGAGACTCCTTTTTTACAGCTTAAAGAGACCTTCTTTCTTTTTAGTCTCCCTTCCCTTTCTCCCGAATGATCCTCCTCCATTTCCCCCCCATGAAAACACACGACTTTTTCCCTCGACACGGTCTCTCCCCTCCTGCTCCCCTGCTTCCGTGACATGACAACGGCCGATCCCCAAGTATCTGCACTCCCTGCCTTTCCCCTTCTCCCCGCAGTAAGAGTAATGACCCCGACCCCCCTTCTTCTTTTTGAAGTCGTAACTTGTCGTGTTCCAGGTTTGAGGTCAAGCGGCGGCCCCTTGAAGAGATCGGCCTTTGCTTGAAGGGCGAGCCCGTTCTTTTCCCCCCCCTCTTGGAATTTATTTCTTTTTTCGATCAGTTGCAGGAACTCCCCCTTTCTCCGGGAAGACCCTAGGGTGGGCGGGTCTTTCTCTCAGGTACCCGTCTCCCTTTTTCGTATGGGCGAGGCTTCTTTTTGGAGTTTATCCCTCCTCCCTTCTTTCGAAGAAGAATAAAAACATTCGCCTCTTTAGGCCACAGGAGGATGCGGCCAACCCTTCCTCTCCCATGGTAACGAGCCCTCTCCTAGATGAGTTAAAGGTGAAGCTGTAAAGCCTCTCCCCTCCCCCTTCTTAGCTGAGATCTCCCTTTCCCTCCTCGCACAGAACCACCCTTCCCGAAAAACCCGAAGCAAGAACCCCTCCCTTCTTTGACCACCGGGAAATAGCGGAGCTTCCTCCTCCTTCCTTTTTTGATTAAGGTTTTTTTTCTTCTTTGCCCGATGGGCGCCCGGGGGACGACGCTTCTTTTCCTGGGAATGATGTGAGAGATGAGGTGGCCGGGATGTAAAATATAAGGAGGCTTACATTTTATTCTCCCCCTATCAACCCCCCTTCTTGCGTTGGAAGGAATAAGACCTTCCCCTCTTTCGTGGGGGGAATGGATGTGGTGATGCTTCTCTCCTTAGGGATAAGAATAAAAGAGAACCATTCTCTCTTCGTCCCCTCCCCCAAGATGGCAATTTCCCTCCCTGCCAGATGACACGCCACCCCCTTCGGAAATGCGCTCCTCTCTCCAGAACAGGTCAAAGTCCTCCGTCTTAAGTTTTCAGGCCTAGCCGATCTCGGCACCCCTTCCCCGGATAATGATCGAGCATGTTCCCGAATTAAAAAGACCTCCCTCTTTTCTCCCCCCTCAGTGCATTGTCGGAAGGTGGGGTGAAGTTCCTTTCCGCTTTGACCACGCGTACGTGGTTTTCCTTCCCGTAGCGCGAAGTGGTCCTTCTCCTCGTTGGTTTTTTCTCTTTTTTTGCGGTCAATGGATAAGGATTTTCTTCCTCCGATGAGGCGCTAGACTCTTTCCTGCGTCTCCAGGTCGCTTTTTCGCCCTTCTCTTCCACCAGCTCGCCGTTCCTTGCGAACACGCCTTCCTTCCCCCCATTCCTTCCGCACAACGGGCCCCCCCTCCTACCCGGTTTTTTTGGCCTGCACCCCCCCCCTTCTAAGGATGGCCAGTTCCTTGTCGGCGGCCGACGCGCTCCTGTCCCTTTTCCCCCCCCCAGCACGCCGATTTTCGGGGAGAACTGCTCTCCCTAAAAAACGAAGTGGTTGACCTCCCTCCCCTCAAGAGAGTAGCTTCTCGTGGACCTCCCCCGTATGCTTGGGTGTTGTGATGTGTTTCTCTTTTTTTTTTTTTTCTCCTCTTACCATAGGCCCCCCTCCTGTGCGGGCCTCTCCCCCTTCCGGAGCCTTCCTCCGCACTCGAACATCCTTTCGCCCATCTTTCTCCGGCCGTGGCGGTCCCTCTATCCCCTGAAGAGAAGCCTTTTTTTCCGCAGAAACAAGACCTACCCCCCCCCATTTATGTCTTTCTTTCTCCAACGCGCTGCGTACGCCCCCGTCGTAACGCCCACAACGACCCCCCCCTCCCACAGTCGGAATGGTTTAACAAATTACTTGTTTTTTCTCCCTTTTCGGGTCCACCTTCTTTACCCTTGTCTGATCTGTCCGTGCTCCCCCCCTACAAGGTGACGATTTTCCCTCTCCCTTGGATCAAGATAGTCTTAGAGCTCTTCCTTCTCCTATTGTCTTCCCCACCGTTCGGCAAGGAAGACTGGACCCTTCTCGTCGAGCCCCCCTGAACCAGGCCTTAGGACTCCACAGTCTGCGGTGGGGTATCCCCCCTGGTGAAGTTCGCCTTCACCTGAACATCCTCTTTTGTTTTCAAGTCTTTTCCCAGTCGAGCGGGCCCCTGCCTTTCCCCTTTTTTTTTATGATACGTCCTCTCTCACGTAATAGGTGGTTTTTTCCTCCCCAGTTTATGAATACCGCGTCTGTTTACCCGAGTAAAAAGAAACACTCGGCTTTTATTGGCAAAAATAGAACTTTCGTCTCCTCTCTCCGATGGACGCTGTTCGGCAGTCCCCTCCCCCTTCCTTGGGGACACCTCCTGAAGACAGGTACAGCCCTTTATGTCCCCGGTGATGGGCCCTCTTCCCCTAAAGAAGCGCCGACAGATCACAGGCCCCCTCTTCCTCCTTCTCTCCAGTTCTTCCTCCATCGGGTGTCCGCCAAGGTTCTTTTCTTTTGGAGAACGTCAGCCTCCCTTGCGCGTCGAAGGATCCCTTCCCACTCTCCTTTCCCTGGATCAGACCGCGAGCCCGCCCTTAGATGGACTGTTTTGAAGCTTCCCCCTTCTTTCCTGCCCCTCTCTCAAAAAAATCTAATTGGATCTTCTATATCTCACTTTTCCTACTCTTTCCGCGAAGTCGAATTTTCTCCCCCCATATCTCGTGTTTATTATTCCTGATGTCGCGCTGTCCATCCTTCTCAGCCCCCCTCTGTATGTCCTGGTCAGGTAACGCCTTTTCCCCTGTGATAGTAGAGCGCCTTTTTGAAGTTCGACCCCTCTCCCTCTGGCTACCCCCTCCGTTCAGTAGAAGGCCCCCCCTTTTTCGAAAGGAATGCTTTCCCTCTTTCCCTGGGCAAGCCTTCCCTTTCTTCTGGATCCTTTTTCCCCGTGTGGAATCCTCGATCTTCTTTTTTCGTTCTTCCACCACTTCCGGAGGCTTCCTCCTCGCGATCAGAAATGCCCTTCCCCCCTCTCGCCCCCTCTCTACCTTCTACACAGCGATGGTTCTTTGTAGGCGAGAATACGCTTACCTCTTACTTTATTCTAAAATATGCCGCCCCCGTGAAGGTGAGCGGCCCCCTCCTATCAGAAAAGGTCGCCTCCCTTCCCTCTCTTCTAATTTCGTAGTGACCAGCTCCCCCCCCCTTATCCTTTGGATGTCAGGTTCTCCCTGGAAGCGATTAAACAGGTTGCCGCCCCTACGGTGGTTGCTGAATCCTCCCTCCTGATCTAGCACTCCTACGGAGACTCGACCCATTTCTTCCTTGTCCGTAGTTCTTTCCACCCCCCTTTTCGGAGCTTCTCTTCCCCCGGAAGACGAGCTTGATCCCCTTTCTCTTCTCCATTGTAGTTGGATCCCGACCACGTTGCCTTCCTCTTCTCTCCCTTTGTTCCTCCTTCTTTGATTGATTAGAGACAGTAAGTTCCTTTGAGTACTCTCTGGTTCTTCTCTCCTCGGCGGGGGATCCCTTTTTATTGGTAGTGGAGGACCGCTCCCTTCCCGTGGTAGGATGAGAGTTTTTTTAGAGGTTTCTCGACGCGTGTTCGCGTCTCCTTCTGGGTAACTGGTCTGTAACCACTTCTTTGTCCTCTTTCACGACAAACGGCCAGTGGTTCTCTTAGAGAAGACGGATCGACTCCTCAGTCACGGATCTGGTAGTGGGTCTCTTTCCGGTGTTCCACTGAGTTTTTTCTGGGGCGCCCCCTCGAGGGCATCGTGGTCTTCCGGGTGTGAACGGTCTGGTCGCTTCCCTCCTCCGGTTCGTTTCCCCCTCTCTGGCGTGATGGTGGACCACATGGTCTAGCAGGGATTAGCTCCCTTCTGTCCGGCACTCACCATTCTGGCCTTTTCCCGGTATAGCAGTTGGACCTGCCTTCAGGCGGTGCGCATTCTTTCTGTTCTTTTTCTGACGTCAATACTTGTTCCCCCCTTTTCTCTGGAAGATAACGGCGACCTTCCGATTCTCTCCCCTCCTCCTGCTCCGACAAAAAACTCTTCCCGTATAGAGGTAAGGGCCTACGCCCCTTTCGAACCACGTCTTCTTTGACACCGTACCCCCCCCGGAAGAGGGGCAAAGTATCTTCATAAACTTTCGAATTCAGAGTACGCCCCTCCCTTCTTTTGGGACTCCCTCTTGAGAAGTAGCCGGTCCCCGGAGGTTTTCCCTTTTTCTTTCTTGCAGGGAGAGCTTTCCTCTCCTGAGACGTACCAAGGGTCCTCTTATCCGTTGCCGGACGAACAGGCGCTTTTTAGGGTCTTTTCAATCGGCGGTAAGGGCGCGCATCTTCGTTTAGTCTGGGCGTGATCCCTGGGAGGCGTATCCTCAGGATGCCTTCTTTTTCGGCCCACATCTCTCACCGCGCAGGCGGAGCTCCCCCATGGTAACAACCGAAGGCATCCCCTTTTCCCTCTCCCAGCCTTATTTTCCCCTTGCGAGAGAGTCTGCCAGGAACACCCGCAGCAGACCCCTCTCTCCACCGGGCCATCGGGAGACGACTTCTTCTACCTCGTTTATTTCCCGGTGGGCGCAAGGGAGACGTACGCTCCCTTTTTGAGAGTGGTCATAGTCCTTTCTTTCTTCTGCTTACAGCTTCAACGGTGAACTCACTTTTCTTTTCTCTCTTTTTTCCTCTCTTCTCTCTTCGAGGTGCAATGGGTCCCTCTTCTTCCTTATGAGACCTAGAGGCGATGGAATCCTTTCCCAATGGAGCGGCTACGTCTCTCTCTCCTGCGCCTCTCCTCCGATGCAACGCCAAACCTTCTTGACCGGCGAAATGCGCCTCTCCCGAAAAGGGCCATTCTTCTTCTTTCCCCTCCTGTTTTTCCCCAAGCCATAGCCGAGCTTGGACAGACGCGGTACTCTTCCACGTACGAATTACCCCTTCGGTTTTTTTTCGGAATGCGGCCGCCGGTGGCAGGGCTCTGGCAGATACGTGGCCCCCCCCTTGGTAGGCTTTTTTTCGGCCGAGGAAACGGGTCGTCTCGAAGTGTGTGTTGTAAGGGTGTTTTCTTAGGCGGTGACGTGATCGATGCTTTCCCTCTACTTTTTCTCATTGTTCTTAGATGTCCAAATGCGACAGGATGTTTCGGCCACCCCGAGAGCGGCGCACCTTTCCGGCGGCCACAAAGGGACAACTCCCCCTTCCCTCTCAGCTGTCCGTGAGCAGCACGTACGGGCCGGCTTCTCTTGGAACCGGGCACCAGGTGGTCCCCTCCTTTTGACCCGGGGCGAACTCCCCTCTTCCCCCTGATCTCTCCTTCTACCGCAGGTCGTCGCCCCAGCCTTATACCCTCGACCCAGAGCGTGACTTCCCTCTTCCCCCTTCCCGCCAGCGACCTTCTTTTTTCTCACCCGTTTCCGCAACGTGGTGACCACGCCTCCTTTGACCAAGCGCGAACACGCGTATCTTCCTTTCCGCGTATTCCGCCACCGATCTCATCCTTCCTCCCATCCCTTGAGTCCTCAACGACCTTTTTCACCGGGACCGGGATCCCCCTTTCTTCCCGTCCGCCCCGAAGGTAGCCCCCCTCCCCCCCCCCTGTCCAACCCCTTGTTAACACATTACCGGGACCCCCCCTCCGCTCGTCATCGAAGAGGGTTCTCCCCGTGGTCGGATCTTGTCCCCCTTAACTTTCGGAAGAACTTTTTTTTCAGCAGAGTTTCCCCCCCTTCAGACTACGAAGCATTATTCCTGGCTCCCCCCACGGAAAGGGCCTTTTTTCAAGATACGAGAGAAGTTTTCTCTTGGTTTCTGTCGACATGCCCCATGCTCTTTTTAACTCCTGGCCCTGGTCCCCCTTTTTTTGTGCCGTTCTGGCACTCGCTGCCGCTTGCGTCCTTTCATAAACGTCGCCTCTCCTTTCTCTTCGTTTTGCGGACCAGCTCTTTTTTTGGCGGCGGCCGTTTCCTTTTCCGCTCAACGTACTCCGGTTGTTCTTTTTTCCTCTCGTAATTGACTATCCTACCGCGTGATGATCGCTTCCCCTACGTTCCAAGCCCCCCTTTGTGTAGACGAACTCCTGTTTTCACACATTGTGGTCAGAGTCTCCCTTTTTACCATGCATTCTGATGAGCGATTAATCTTCTCCTCTAGGGGGTCTGCTCCTTTGGTTGCTTTCCCTTCTAACAGGATCCCTTTTTTTCACCAGTTGCTGGCCAGCGTCGGGGCTCACCGACTTATTACTTCCTCTCCTCCACGTACAGCATGCCGTGCTCGCGCCCTCTTTGAATTCTACCCTTTGTGTCCGCCCAGGGAGTAATGCGTTCTTTTTTTTTTCCCCCTTCCCGGCACGCAGGGAGCGTCGAAGGCCCTCTTCTTTCTCCAAAAGAGTAACTGACCTGTTCTTTCAACCTTGTCTTCCCCTTCAAGTAGATGTCTTTTTCCCTTCCCCCCCCAAAGGGCGGGAGCCGC
>Ga0179591_1192250_pt1 | contig 10005 bp, 11 predicted proteins | sample CZOMad2_1_08_16f_FD_182891 | JGI IMG/M metagenome (GOLD analysis project Ga0179591, IMG submission 182891) | Vadose zone soil fungal communities from Angelo Coast Range Reserve, California, USA - CZOMad2_1_08_16fungal (PacBio error correction) | ecosystem: Environmental > Terrestrial > Soil >... | reverse complement strand
ATATCCGCTTTTGCCCCCTTTCCTACCCCTTCCTTTGGTCTGTCGGTTTTGACGGATTCAGAGCGTTCATGTCAGAGACTCCAGTGTCCCGTGACGGACCCCCCCTGGTAGATGTTTGTGATACAGTCAGCCCTGACCGGTCAGGTTTCTCTTCCCCGACGTCGCTTCTTCACGGCCAATCAACCACGGCAATCCTCTCTTTTCCCCTTTTCACGCGTGTGCCCTCTGCCCGTCTCCGCCCTTTTCCCAAAGGAATGACGCCCGTCTTCGGATCTAACAACTCCCTCCGTGCGCCAGGGATTGTAGTATGGTGTCTCTTCCTCAAATTTCTCTTTCCTCCCCCGCTGATAGATTCGTCCGGGACAGGTACTTTCCTGCCTTCTGTCTACTTCTCCAATCATTCCCCTTTTCTCCTACCCGAAGAAAGCAACTTGATTCCTTCCGGAGTTTAAAGGTTCATTCCCCACCCAAATGTCTGACGAGTTTTTTTCCTGCGCCCGTTCATTCATGTTTCCTCCCTGAGGGGGACCCCGAACAATTTGCACGGGTTTTCTTTCTGGTCTTTCTCTTGAAACGCCCCCGATGGCTATAGCCTTTTTTTTTTTGCCTCGCTTTTCCGTGTCTTCCCCCACCTCCACCCCAATTTGATGAAAAAAAAGTGGGCCTTCCCCCGGGGTGATTCCCCCCTTAACCTGCCCCCCCCCCCTCACATTTTGTTTTTCTTACGAGTTTTTGTTTGGCTTCTCAAGATTCCTGCCCTCCCTGTAACCAAGGCATTCCAATGATCCCCGGAGACCTCTTTCTCCCTTTGAATGATATAAGATCCCGCCCCCCCCTAATCCCCCTCTCCGACCTACAATCCGGGCTTCCAATCCAGCCCTCCCCCCATTTTCAGGTCATCCTCCTGACCACTCTTTCTTGGGAAAAGTTCTTTGAACCAGTCTTGGATCCACTGCCTTCTCCCGGCGGGAATCCTTTTTAACTTCCCCCCTTAGAGGTTTGAGTAGTCACCCCCCGAATCTCCCCCTACGACCCCCCCCAAAAGGTCGATACCTCCCCCCCCTTCTGCCCCCTTTCTACCTTGAGTTCTTTTCTCATTCACGAGTCAATTCGGTCAGCGTTGGCTCCTTATTTTCCATAAACTTGATACCGGCTAGCCCCAAACACCCGACTTCTATAACCCTCTTCAGCTTGAACCCCCCTTCCTCACTCCTCCCAGATGTGCTGACGAGTTTTTTCTTTTTCAAAGGTTCCTATTTGCACTCCACCTTCGTCAACCCCGATTTTCACCTTCCTGCGATTCAGGGTTTTTGTCACGGGGATTTTCTTTACCACCCCGCGGTGTCCACTCAACGGCTTACCGGCCTGTCCACTTTTTATCCTGAACTAGCCTTCCCTTTCTCCTCCACTGCAAAAAACCCCATCTCACCGCGTCCGCCCCCTAAAGAGTTCTATCTATCGGGCGTTTTTTTTTCCCTGCGCTCTACTAGTTGGCAAGGGATTTAATCACCTACACCGGCCATGCTATAACCCTTCCCCTCCCCTATAAACCCGGTTCTTTCCGGATTGACTTTTTGGATACCACTTCTGCCCGCTTTCTGTTCCGCATGCTTTTTCCTCCACCCCCGTTCAAGAATGCTTTTTTCTTTGTCTTTTGGGCAACCGAGAAAACCTGCCCTCCGGCGTCCTTTCCGAATCCACGGTACCCCCCCAAATATCTCTTCGGGACATCTCCACCTGCCTGTTTTCCCTTGTTGGTTTCGTGTTGCAACAAATAAAGCCTCGTTTTTGAAAAACCTTCTTCTTCAAAGTTGTACCGCTCTTTCCGTTATACCCCGTCCCCTACCGTTTCTTGCGAGGACTCACGGCCCTCCACGTACTTTTGAGCTTCGGAGCACCACCCCAAATTCCCCCCCTCTGGCGGATGAATACCGGCTGACTAACAGCGTGACTCTTCCGTTTTTCGGTGGCTGGGGTTGCCATCCCCCTTTTTTGTTCCCCCTGTCGAGCGACTTGACGTCTGTCGTTCATGAGTCGGGTCGTTTCCGTTGATAAGACCATTCATACGACAAGACATACTTGTCCTTTTGCCTCACCGGCTCGAGCCTCTTACCTGGGAAAACGACCCCCGAAAAAGGCATTTTGAGGATCAACAGTGGTTGATCTCGTTTTTAAGTCTCCTGTCTCTTGACAGTTTTCGGGTCGAGACAATAGTATATTTTTACCCCTCTCCCCCTCCTGAAAACCAGCCGGGAGTCACCCCCCTCTGTTGCTTTAAACTCTTCCCGCCCTTTTTTACCTGACTTCCCTTGAGCACTGTAACCTGAGAAATCGCGTCCTCTAACCCGAGTTGATACCCCCTTGTTCGACCTCCTTCTACCAAAGGTCTTTCACTTTTTTTTCACGTTTAGGAAGCGTATCTCTCATTCCCCGACCACACCCTCTGAGCTCCCCTACTTTCTGCTTTTTTAGTCTTGGAGTTCCACGGTTTACGCCTTCTGTGTTCGCTTTTTGCCGTGTTTGCGTCACTGCCGGGTTGAAAGGCCCCCTCTTTTGGCGTTGTACGTTAGGCACTTTGCACAATTCCCCCACAAGCGGCCCCCCGGTTTTCTTTGATACACCCAACCCATTCAGCCTTTCAGGGGGTTTGGAATTTTTTTCCCCCCCCCAGTTCTTTATGCGAATCTCTCTCGTCCTCCCTTTCCCTTTTTTGAGTTTTGGACGTTCAGAACCCTCTATGCGCTTTTCGCTACCTGTGGTGAGGGATCACCCTCTGAACAACGTTGTGTCTATTTTCTCCCGCTTTTCAGGTTTTCACAGTGCTACTGCACCCCCATCCCCTTTAGTTTTACCCCTGCGCCTTCCCCTCAACACGGACTAGCTACACCAACATCTTTCCCCTTTCTGGTTGCCCTCAAGGACGACGACACAACACTTGTTCAGCCTGCAGTTGCAGGATCCGTACATAGGTTCCCCCCGCTTCCTGATCTGATACCTCTTCGACCACGGTCGCCCTCTTTAACCTCCCTTGTCGAAGCGCGCTCCTTTTTTGTTGTGTTTTTCCTATTGACCTCTGATGCTATTGGTTTTCAGTTTGTTCTTGCTCAAGTCCGGGTTTTCCTTCTGAAACTCCTTTTTTTTTTTTTTCCTTCCGGCTGGTTTGCAGGGTGTTCCTTTTCACTTTATGCTCTCACTCCAAAGGTCCAATACTTTTTTTGACCCGCCTTACCACGGTTGCGAATATCCGAAGTCATCGTTTTTGTAGTTTCCTCCCGTTCGCAAATTGTGAAGATCGCGACTTTTTCTTTGTATTCTGTCGGGATGAATGGTTCTTCCCCCCAAACCCCGTGATTAAAGTTTCCTTAGGACGATGAACTTCCGATCTCCCGTTCCATCAGTTTTCACCACTCTCTCACCGTTTAACCGGCCTTTAGCCCGGTTTGTTAGTAACTTGCTGCTTCTCTCCCCCCCCTCCCCCCCCCCCCCCCCCCCCCCCCCCCCCCCCCCCCCCCCCCCCCCCCTCCCCCCCCCCCCACCCCCCCCCCCCCCCCCCCCCCCCCCCCCCCCCCCCCTGGATCGAAATTTTTGTTCCGATGCCACTATTTTTCACTGATTCCCTTTTTGCAAGACCGGGTCTTTTTTTTAGCCCTTTGATGAGTTGTTACCGAGTTTTTGATATTGTTTACCACGTTCTTGATTTGTCAAGATTTCTCTTTGCCCCCCCCTCTCGGTGGGATGTCCCCCTTTCTTTCGATATTTTTAGTTTTGTCTTCCCTTTGATTTCGTACAGTACGCAATTTGATGGTCTGTTCTTTGTTTAGGACTTCCCTCCGTGAATACGCCATTCCTTTTTGACTCTTCTTACCCCCTCTGGCGAACATAACTTTTCAGTATTTCCAAAGAATACGGCCCTCTTCCCGAACCCGGTGGGTTTGTTTTTGCGGTTCATGTATTTGTTTTATCTGCCTTTGTCTACCGTTCCTCATGGCCATCTTTCTCCCTTTAGTCTGCCCCGGAAATATCTCCATCCCCCCTTTCGTAGGGCGGCCGAGGATCCTTTGTTTGTTTGCTTTGTAGATGTTTTGAAGTGTAGGGTCCAGTGCAGAATCCTTGCATCTTTCTTGTGCTTTACCAGGGTAGCTTGGAACACAGCCTCCTCCTTTCCCCCCCCAAAGAACTTGCCTTTCCCTCTTGGTGGTGCAATCGGTGGTTCTTCTTTTTTTTGTCACTAGTCCCCCCTTGCCCTGCTGTTAGCACATCCTCGTTACCGAAAAATGTCCTTTTCTTAAATTTGTCCCCATCTTTCGAATGATGGTATATTCGTTTTTCTGGTGCTTCGTCCACCGTGGCTCTTATTTAGACGTGCTTCCCCCAGTTTCCACACTCATTACCCCCGCGTGAATGATCCCGTTTTTTCCGTCTTTTAGTTTGAACCTTTTAGGGCCTTTCTTTTTTTTGTTTTTCGATCGGTTGTTCCTCCCTCTTGCGGAGGTCTCTTTTTTGATTCCCGCTGTAGGTCATTCCATCCAAGAGGTCCACAACCCTAAAGGTGCCAACTTCTTCCCCATGTTTTTGGTGATTTTTCCCGGTAATTTATTTTTCTCCGCCCGGGCTTTTAGGATCGATTTTTTGTGTTTTTTCCCGGGTCCTCTAATTCTGCCCGGTTTGTTGCGCCGTGTTTCTTTGCTGGCCTTGCAGTGTTTCCTCCACCCTTTCCAGAAAAACCCCGAATGTTTTGTTGTTTTTTTTCCGTTGTATGTTGGGGAATCCACCAACCGTTTCGTTCGCCTCCCACTTGCCATTTTTCTCCGCTGTGGCAAAAAAACTGCGTTTTTTCCCTTTTCCGTTGCAAGAACCACCTTTCCCAAGCCACTCCTCTTGCAAATGTTCGTTCCGAATTCTTTGACATTTACTTGTTCGCTGTGCCCTTATCCAAAAGGCTTTCATTTTTGTCCCAGTCCTCCCCTTTCAATCTCCCTGAGTCAATGGAGGCTTTTCTTTATTGATACGCGTCAGTTTTTGCTTTCTCTTGAAACCATCAAACTAAGGCCTAGTCTTCGTTTTCCGGCCCTCCCGTTCATCTTCCATTCATCTTTCTCCTGTTGTCTTAACGCCTCCAGCTTTTTTTCTATTTTACTGTGTTGGGGGATACTGAGCCCCTTTTCGTCAGTAATTGAAGATGTTTCCTTTGTGAGGCCCCCTACTGGTCCCACGGTTTCTTACTTTTGTGTTTTTTAATTTCCGTAACTCTCCCTGTTTTCCCAAGTTTCCCACCCAGGACCTCTCTCGACTGTCTCCCCCGTCCTCCCCTGAGACACCCTTTTTTCTGCCCTTTCACTTCGCTTGAGTTCTTCATCCTCTTCTTCCTTTCCTGTAGCCCCTCCACTGTACAACTTTTTCGTTCGTGTGCAAGATCGTGACTCTTCCTCTCTTTTCCCTCCTCATTCCTTTTTTTTTTTTTTTCTTTTATCCTGGATTCTTTCCCACCCGTCGACCGTCTTTTTCTGTCGTTAGAGTTCCTTCATCGATAGACATCATTCTTTCCTTTCCCCTCAAGCGGGTCGATGTCGGCTGACGGCTTCCCCTTCCTTATCTTGTGCTCGTCCTTGTTTCTTCTTCTCCGGCAATCAACCCCCCCGGTCCCGCTTTCCAACGGGACCGATTGGCCCGCTGAACGCTCCTCCTTCCCCTCGATTCCAATTACTTTGCTTTCCCTTCAGTATCCAACACCTTCCCTCGCGCCTGCCAGGGAGGAGTTTTTTTTTTCCTGATTGCCGAAATACGCTGAATGTCTTCACCCTTTTCTTGTGGACTTCTCTCATCGTGATTGGATTGTTCGAATGCCCTCGTCCTTTGGGCTCCCCATAATACGCAATTTCCCGCCCCGTGGTAAATTCACAATGTTTTCCTCCTTTTGTGGATACGGATAGTCGCGCAGTCAGTGGTTGACTTCCCAGAGGGACGAAACCCCCCCCCTTGCCTTTTTGCTAGTTTTTATTCGCACGCTCTTATATCTCAGTTTTTCGCGTTTCCCAGTTGAAACGCCCCCAATTTGGATCTAAATTGGGAGCCCGGTGTTGATTCACCCCCCCATATACACGGACCCCCACCACCCCCCTCCTTCGGGGTTCTCCCCTCTTCCTCTGTTTTTCCCCTGTTTTTGCGAGGCCCTTTCCCTTCCGAAACGGTCCCCCCCTTCGGCCTGAGAAACTTCGACTTTTCAAATGCCCCGGACGATAGACGTTCTCCCACAGCCTCGATCTAAACACTGGGTTGTACCTTCCGCCCTATCCTTTCCCCCCTCCTCCTTCCCCCCCCCCAACCCCGTTTCAATCGATTGAAAAATTCTTTGGAAAATTATTGGATTACATGCCAGCACTCCTTTCTCACAGATTCCCTCCCCTCCGTCATGTGAACCGACTAGCAACAGCCGAACACACCCTCCCTCATCCTCCAATTCGTATTTCACGATACATCCTTTTTTGGGTCTTGGTTTTCTTATTCCTATCCTTGTAATCTGCCAGCTTTGTCCCTCCCAGTTTATCATATGGGCGACTCCCCCCTCACCCTCCTTCAAAATCATTAGTCACGCCCCACAATTTTCCCCAGACAGATTGCTTGAAGCTCTCTTTTTGTTCAGTTTTTTCCCAACTTCTCCCCTACATTCGCGTACCCCGCACATACCCCTTAATTCCAGGTATTTTGACAAGGGGATTTCTGATTTTATCAACGTCCCCCTTTTCTCCATCACCGGCTGACCCCTTCCTTGCAGCCTTTTTTCTGAACTCCAGTCTGCCCCCCCTTTTTAACTCACTGTTTTCACCCTACCCCCTTCTTCAGACGGGCCCTTAAGCCCTACTTTAAAGATGGTCTCCTCCTATCGTTTACTTATTTTTCTTAGTTTGCGTTCCGCCCGGCCCCTTCACTACCAAAGGCAAATATACACAACCCCTTCAGAAATATACAACGCGTTCGTCTTTCCCTTCTTGCCTTTTTCTAACGACCTTCGGCATCAGTTTCTTAAGCCATTTTTATCCCCCGATCAAGACGCCTGTCAGTATTTCAATGATGGACGGAAGGAACCCGAGAAACTCCCCTTTTTCGACGGTAGACCCCCATTCCCCCCACAGCCTCCGAGCCAACATCTCTTCGGACCTTTAAGTCCCACCGGGTTCTTAGGGTGTGCCTAGTGGCCCCCCCCCCCCCACTGTTCACACAGCAAGCTTTCTTTCTCGTCTCAGTTCCCCCCCTGTTTAGGTTTCCCGGACGTCCCTTTTCCTCAGTGAAAACTACTTTTTTCCCCTCGCTTAAACATTTCGCGAAAAGAGTTTGTTCTGCCCTTTCCCCTCCCGCACCGTGAGTGCTTTTTACTTTTCTTGGTTTGAACTTTTTTATTTGGAGCGCCATTTTAATTTTTTTCAGTTTTCCTGATCGGGAAGGGCTGTGTCCTGTGACACAATCCCTCCCCCTCCCATAACGATTCCTGTCATTTTCCCTGCTTTTCACTCCTTGACGGTGACAACGACCCCCAGGCCTTAGGGATTTTTGACGTGGCATTTCGCGGTTCCGCATCAGTTTTGACCGTTTTTTTTTTTTATGACAATCGGCCCTTCCTTCGTGACCCCGCCATGACAGCAGCTTTCCCCTCCCCTGGCACTTTTTGTTTTCCCTAGTTGCCATCCCGGATTCGGTTATCACTGGAACGAGTCAATTCCTCGTCTCTATACGCGCATACACATCCCCCCCCTTTCTCCTCTTCTACACTCAATCTTCTTTTTCCCCCGTCCCCCCTAGTTCTCTCCCTTACAGCTCCAAAAGAGGGATTAGTCTGATGTACAAACTTAGGTCCCGTTTTCTTCTTCTTTGATGTTCCTCTTTTCTCTTTTTGGTGTGTAGTGCTCACCTCTCTTTGTTTGTCCTTCATTTTTCTGGGAGTTTCCTTTAGGCATGTGACCACTTAGAAGCGGCTTCCTTACCCCTTTTTCCTCGTTCTTACACAGGTAGGGCCGCCCTTCTTTTCTTCTTCGTAATCCTCCTCTCCTTTTTGTTGTTTATTCTTTTCCCCTCCCCCCCGCCCCCAGTATGCGAGTTTCCCCCTTACCGTGTGGAGGACGCCTCCCATTGTGTATAAGGGAAGCGCTTTGTACTTTTCCTTCAACGTCCCCACCCGCCACGTAAGAGTCCCCCGTTCCTTGTCTTGACCCCTCCCAACTCACCACTTAGCTGCACCACGTGGTACCCTCCCAGGACGAGGGGACCCAATTTCCCCAGCCGGAAGTTTTACTGACTCCTTTCCGCGGTGTGGTAGCTGTCCTGCTTCCCCTCTCCCGAACACGGACGAAAGTTATTCCTTGTCCTGCCCTGCCTGGTTTCTAGTTTTTGCTCTTTATTTTTTTTTTCTGGATCTCTCGGATTGGACTCCCCGTTGTTGGAACCTCCAGAAGTCCGGGTATTTCTCTCCCCTTTTTGACTTACAGGTCGGGGAGGGTTTTTTTTCTCGGCTGGTTTGCAGGAGGTTACCTGTTCCACCCTGCGATTTTCCCGTTTCCAAAGTTTCCTCGCCTGCTTTTCCACTTCACAATTCCAGGTTATCCGCCTTGTTGGGTCTTTTTTTCCGCCCCGTTGCCCATGGCTTCCTCTCTGATTACTTGAGTACGGGATTCTGTGGTCGGGTCCTGCTTGTCGTTAAAAATACCCGATTTATTTTTTCCCCATCTAACTTAGCTCTAGGTTTCATCTTTTTCCCCAATAGCGACCTTTTTTCGATCTCCCCGTGCCCTTTTGTTCTGATTTATCCCCCCCAGTCCTTTGTGAGCCCTCAGGGTTGTATCCGACGCCGAAAATTATTTCCCTTATTTCATGTCCTCCAACAGTCTTTTTTTTTTTTTTTTCTAACTGATAATCTCTCCCTCTTAACGAGTGCTCTACGGTGGTTGTCACCCCGCTGCTTATTTGAACCACTATTCCTCCAGTCCTCCCAGCGGGGGACGGCCATTTCCCCAGAGGCTAATTTTCCTTTTTTCCCTTGATTCGACCCTTACTTTCAAGTTGATGTTTTCTTTCCTCGGTTTCCTTTCCATTGTTCAATAGCCATCATATTCTTTTGTAGTATCGGTCCCTTCAAGGATGGCCTCCTTCCCTTGTACCCCCTCTCCCCTTCTCCCCAGTCCCGAACGTTGTCTATTTAGTGAAGGATGTTAGTGACGTGGAGTAAAAGTTCGTTCCCACAATAGTAGCCCTATTCTTCTTTTCTCCTTTATCTCCCCCTTCCCTTTTTCTCCCTTTCCTTTTGTCCTTTTTTCTTTTTCCGGTTATGAGCACTTGTTCGACGGTAGTTCAGTTCTCCTTTTCTATTAAGGTTTTTTGAAGGGTTTTCTGTTCACGGGGCCCCCCATCAGCCCAAATCACCCCAATCCCTGATCCCGCTTTTGTGGTGAAATTCGTTTTTTTCTCCTGTTGTAGTGTCAACTCCTTTGACTGATCGTCTACACTATCGATTTACCACAAATCCCCCCTTGCTTAACCTTGTGTGGCCAGCTTGTCCTTTTCCTTATACGTAGCGGTTATTTTTTATCTTTTTACCTTTGATGTTAGAATTCTTCTTGCCCGCTCTCTTTCTGCCGAGTTGAATTGTCCTTCCTTTTTGCTGTGTTCTCCGTTCATACCGAAGGTTCCATAGACTTTTTTTTTTTCCAGATTGTTGTTGACCCTTCCCCTTGTCGGTGCTCCTTATTCCCCTCCTGTCGCGGCGTGTCCCCTGAAGGTCCACAACCCTGACCTTGCAATCGGATTGGACCCCGTTTTGCAGTTTCTTTTTTCCCGTTTTCCCAGGATGCTTGACGCCGTGGAGTGTTCTGATCGAGGCTTTTTGTTTTTTTAATCGTTTCTATTCCTGGGTGTTGGTCTCTTTCGTTTTAATAAGACGTGGTGGAATTGCGGCCGTCCCTTTGAATCCTTGGCCGCACGCAATCTTCCCCCTCTCCCCAAACAGAATGTCTTGTTTTC
>Ga0179591_1289574_pt1 | contig 10006 bp, 12 predicted proteins | sample CZOMad2_1_08_16f_FD_182891 | JGI IMG/M metagenome (GOLD analysis project Ga0179591, IMG submission 182891) | Vadose zone soil fungal communities from Angelo Coast Range Reserve, California, USA - CZOMad2_1_08_16fungal (PacBio error correction) | ecosystem: Environmental > Terrestrial > Soil >... | reverse complement strand
GGCTCGATTTCTTTCCACTAGAAAATCAATGTTCCCCCCCCCCCCGACGTCCCGTACGATCTTTAGAGGAAGGACGTTGAAAAATGGTCCCTTTTTTGGTCCAACACCCCATCTTGCTCCTTTTGAATCCTTAGCTCCTTCTCCTTTTCGTTCTAGCACCGATAGGTCTGTTAAAGGCGGGTCTCTTGAACCCACTACTTTTGTTCTGGTACTGACGCCGCCCCTTCGAGAATAGGGCTTCCTGCCACCTAGGAAAGAGCCCCCTACCCCTTGTTTTTTTGGGGGCCCCTTTTTTGCGTCTGTCGACCTACCAGGCTAGATTCTCGACCGGAAGTTTAGGATTTTTTTTAATCTCTAAGGAGTTGTCATGTTTCCCCATTAGTATAGACGAAACACCTGTGGCCCACCTTCCCCCTAGACTGACCCAAAGAGACCGGACCTTAATCTCCCTTTTCCACCTTATTTACCTCCCCCTTCTCACTTTTCGTCACTTTCTAGATTCTTCTCAGGATGTAAACCGTCGAATCGTTATATTAAACAGTGACCTCCTCTGAAGTCCAGTTCCTTTTCTTGCCTCCTCCTCCTTCGCTCCGATACGAGCACCTCCCTTTTCCCTCCTATCGACATTTCTCCTTCCCCCCCCCGAAGACTCCTCCCCTTGGAATTCCGGTTATAGCCGCACTCTGTCTGTGAAGACTCCCTTCCACCCGCCTCTTTCATTTAACGTCTGTTTTTGAGAGAGTCGGCACCAGCCAACCACCGTGCTTCCCCCTTTGCCGCCCCCTAACTGCTTTCTTTCACCTGAAGAACTCACGCGAGCCGGATCCCCTAATTGTGCGAAGCGCCTTCCGGTTGAGCCCGCAAGGATTATGTGATCCCGGTCTCCGAAGCGCTTACAGGTCTCCCTTCTCCCCTTCCTGGACGTCCCTCCAGTCAAGGCCCCCCTTGGCCTTCTCCTCATCCTGAACATATCCGCGCTACCTACGGCCCTTACCCATACGACGCTCGTACTCTTGATGCCGTATTCCGACTCTATTAGAGAGCCCCCCTAGAGAAATTCCTCAAAAGTGTTGCCTTCCTCACTCTTTCTACGACATCTCTTTGTAGCCGAGTCCCTCTTTTCTTACCTTCTAGCGCGAGTTCTGAGGAAGAACACGCTACCTCGGCTTCCTCCATCCCCCACACCGACTCCTTTTAGCCCTAGACTTTTTGCTCGCGAAGAGCGTTTCTTCATGAGCCTGCGAGTTCCTTACCCCTGCCCTCTTCATACTTTCTTAAGTAACGAACGAAGAGCTCTACCCGTTCCCCGAAGAGAGGCAGAGAGTTCTCAAGGCGGTCACCCACTTTCTTGGTCCCCTTCTACCCTTCTTTTCTTAGACTTCTGTCTCCCAATCCCCAAGGTGCTGCCACGCTCCACTCCTCTCCTCAATCTGAGGAACGATTCCCTCGCTTTGCCGCAGCTTCAGCCCTCCCTTTCAAAGATTTGCCCCCCCCCTTCTACCTCCGCTCGGGACGTTGTCTGATGGAATATCCCCCCCTTCCAAGTTGATCGTTTTGAGAATTCTCCCGAATGGAAAAGCAGATTCTTTCTCCGTTCACGATCCCTGAGGTAACCCCCACCCCTCTTTTTTCTCCCTCTCTTCGGTTTCCCTCTTGTAAGACCCCTCTTCCTTTCCAGCGAGCCTTCCCCCCTACGCAACCTGCTCCGTTTCCTGAGTCATGCCTGCGAGACGCGTCAGACGCCCAGAGAAGGCTCTCCCCTGCCGTCGCGTTTTCCTATCTTCGTGATTGCGCTCACATCCCCCCCTCCTTGTGTCCTGAAAAAAGTCTCCTTAGCATGCCCCTTCCTATCCATCAGTCCCCTCTACGTGTCTCAGGTCGCTTCCCTACCCTGCGAGTTTCGACCGATCATCGATTTTTCCCTTTTCTCGGTACGTTTCTCGCGATTTCCTCTCTTTCTTGTCGAGCACTATCATTCGGCTCCCGGAGAAGAGTTTTTACGTACCGGGCACGCCAGCGTTCCGGTAGTGCTCAATCAACTTTTCTTTTCTTTCATCGTATCGATTTTTTTTTTTCCCCCTATCGCGTCTTCTTTTTACCGTGTAAACATTTTGAAGCGATGACCGACTTACGCGAAATTGTCCCCCCCTCTAGTCCCGTCGCTCTGCCGCCCTGCCTCTGATATCGGTTAACTTGAAGCTCGCGGGTGTAGGCTTCCCCCTGATTCTTTCTTCTTGTCTGAGGCCGAAGAGCTTTCGGCGTCACTCTCCTCCCTCGCCTCACCCTTCATTCTGTGGAACGTTCTCTCTAACGAGGCGGTTTTGATCAAGTTCCCAGTCATGTCCCCGTCTTTGATCGATAGTAGCTTCTCGAGGGCTTCCCTTTCCGCATGTGATCGTCTCAATTTTCGCAACTCGCGTCGCGATTCTTTTTCATAATCCTCAGTTGTATTTTTAGAGCTCTTCTAAGAACGCTTTTCCCCGTGTACTTTATCCCCCTTTTTCCTTCCCCCTCCCCTCGCGATTTCCCTTCTACTCTAGAAGAGCGTTTCTTAATTGACTTTTTCCTCGTTCGGCAAACAAAGAACTTCTCGGGTCTTGCCCGCGTCCACCCCAACTTCCCTTTTACGCTTGATCTTTTACGCTCCCGGCGTCGTCGCTAGCTCCTACGACCGCATTCTTGCCTCCCCCTTTTTTGTTTCCTTTCACGCTGCCCCTTATCAGTTTTATGCGTAGAAGGGTTCTATGTTTTCGGTTAGTTACGCGTTTTCCTCTCCACTGTCCTGGAAAAGTCCCCCCTCGCTATGGTTACCCCTCCCCCCACACTTCTCGGGAAGTAAGGGCGAACGTCGATTTCTTTCTCTACAACTACCTTTAAGCGCTTGCTTGAAGGGAATTCCTCTGTCCCCTGTTCTCTTGATTCTTGTTTTCCCCCTTCTTTCGAACCTTTCTAGCAAAGTAGATCCGGACCGACTCGGATTATCAGCCCACTTTCCTCTTTCTCATTGGGTTCCTTAACCGAGTAATGCTCACCTTCCTGCCTGTTATTCTTTTTGCATGACTTCTTCTCCTTTTGTCTTAACAGTGCGGCGTTACTCGCCGGGATCACGCCTTCCAATAGAGTCGCTTGCTTTTCGCGGTCTAGCCGTCTCGTTGCCTTGATTCATTTTTATCTCTGCGCTGCAGTTCTCTCCCGTTCGCCTTTTCTATTAATTATTCCTTCTGAGCTGTAATCTCTCAATCTCCCCTCCTCCCCTCCCTATCTAGTAAAGCGATGGTGGTCCCCCTTTTTCGTAGAGTTCGTCGTCCAGTTCGGCTTTGATGATAGGAGTGAATCTCACCCTCCCCTATAAACACTGGCCCTTCTTTCTCCCCCGTCCTTCCTATCGGTCTTAGCCTTGGCATCCTCTCTTTTATGTTTACGGGCGCCCGTACTCGTCCTCGGTCCACTCATAGCCCCTAGAGGGCCCTCTTGTAGCATGTTCCCCCTCTTGATGTCCCGTCGTCTTCCCTCTCTTGTTCAAAGTGAACCATCACTTGTTCTCTGGTCTCCTCTCGGCGGAGAGGAGGGTCATTATCGATTTCCGTTGCGTTCCTGAAGCTAGTAACTTCTACTTTTATTCTCTGACGCTTTTTCTTCTGACTGCTCCCCGACGTTTTAGCCCCCCTTTCTCTGTAGCGAAAATATCGGGTGTCTGGGCGGAGCATTTTTTTCCCTCGTTTTTCTTCCGTTTCCTTCCTTGCAGAGTGGAATATTCATACCTCCGCGTCAGGTCGTTGTGCCTTTCCTTCCCCTTCCCCAACCGGTGATTTTTTCCCCATCGATCGCTCGGTTCTTCTCATCTTCTTTTCATGCTCTGACGGCATTAACTCTTCCGCTGTTCCTAGGTCTTCTTTTTCATGTGGTTCTTTTAGCGATATCTGTCCCCGGGAATATGCCTCCTTTCCTCCTGCATATGATCCTCCCTTTTCTCTCCGTTATCTCTTTTCACCTGTTCCTTTTGCTGCCGCGATGAAGTCCCTCCGGCCCGTCAACTTAGTCCTTCCGTTCTCTAGTGGAGGAGGTAACCCCCGTACCGGGCCTTGCATGACCTTTGACGCGTTTTCTTGCCGTAGAGTTTCCTCCTCTCGCAAAGCAACAGCCTGCTGCCTTCCGTCTCTTGTTTCCCTCTAGCGGCACTCACGTCCCGTATTATTCAAGGCAATGCAGATGTTGAGCGATATTTGTCATCAGCTCAGAGCGTTCCTTTCTTGCGTTCTCCTTTAGCCGCGACCCGGAGGTTTCTCACGCAACGCCGACCCTTGGAGGTCCCCGTAGTGTATTTCCTGATGTTTTTCCTTCCCCTCCCTACCTCCCTTTTTCTCCCGGTTTCTTCCTTTCCAGACGACTCGTGTAATGTGCGAAGCATTTTCCGGCGTTACCTGCTCTTTTGAAAATTCCTTACGATTCCCTCTAGTGGATCTCTTTTTGCTGGGTTTTTGCCTTCCCATCCGCATTTCACGAGAAAAAGACTGTCGAGCTTCACTATCTCAACCCTCCCCGTAGAAACCATCTCTCGTTGAGTTCGACTATCTCTTCCCCAGGTGTGAGGTTAGATCTCTCCAGCTTTTGATCCCCTTCGAAAGTCCGTTCAAGAAAGGGCTTCTGCGTCCATCCCTTCTGGCTCACTGCTTCCTCCTTGGACCCTCAATTATCTTGAGAGAAACAGCCCTCTCATTTTCGACAGGACAACCGGCCTCTACAAGGCAAAGGTCTTGTTTGCCCTGCTTTTGTTGACTGGTTTTTTGTCCTAACATAACGGATTTCTTAATCCCCTGCCTTTCTTTCTCCCCGTGGTGGTTACGCGCCCTCTTTGTTTTTGATCGCCGTCTCTCCATTCTCCTCTTTAATTTTTTTCCAACACCCCCCCCCCCCCACCAATACTAGTTTTTCTTGTTTCTGAGAGATTGCTAGACTTCCTATTCCCTTTTTGCAAATAATGGGCGGAAACCCCTCCTTTTCTGTCTGTAGTGAATTCCCACTTGGCCCCCCTTTTCTACCCCCGTCCGTCTTTCCCCCCCCCCCCGACTTGATCGTTTTTCCGACTCAGGGTCTGCTCCGCTTACGCGCGTTTCCCTCTCCAGAGAGGATGTTAAAGGAGAGTATTTGAACCACGTGAGTTAGGTACTCGAGCATTTCTCTTCCTCTTTAGTAATCTCCCCCTTTCTGTTCTCTCGCGACCTCCCCCCCCTTATGTTCGAGCTCTGTCTACCTCCCCAGATCAGTGTATGATACCGGTAATTTATTTCCTCTTCGAAGCTTCCTTCGGTGTTTGCTACCTTAGGATATGCCTGAACATTTCCCCCCCTCCAACCTGAGCTGCACTTCCCTCTTCCCTTAGGGCATTCCCTAACTGTTAAACCGTCGCTTAAGAAAGTTAATTCGCGTCCTGCTTTCTCCTTAGTAAAACTGATCCTTTTTCGTTTTCCTTCCCTCCGTGCTAACTCCCCTTACCCTCCTCGTGCGTTCTTTCTCCCTCACTGTAGTATAAGCTAACGCGCAGAACTTTTGTAAAGAGATAGACTCTGCAGACATCGCTGTCCTCATCCCTCTCCCGTCTTCATTCCGGTGATTCCCCCTCTTGCCGCCTCTTTCCCGCCGTCGGCGTCCCCTTTTTCCTTGCTTATTCTGCAAATCTTATCAATATTTTATCCCCCATTCCCTAGAACCTTTGGTTTGCCGACTCCCGACGCCTCAGCCCCGCTGACCATCGGTTCGACCGTCGCTAATTTGCTTCTTTCCCTCCCCTCTTCCCGATTTCCCGGCTCCTCCGGCCGATAAGTCTTTTCATAGCGGCAGGAGTCGACCCTTGAAATTCCCTTTTCCGGCGATCGCTCGAAAAGTAAGCCCTCCCCGCTCCTGGACTTTTGACATCCCCCCTATTCCGAGGCGCTTGATGCCCTTCTGACGCCTCCCCTCTTCTCTAGCCTATAGTCCCTCGCCTCCCCCCCCCCTTTTCCTTCTGGCCACTCTCGACCGACCTTCAAGCGGGCTGTTCCGTAGCACGATTGCATTCTATCTCTTCTCTGACTACACACTAGAACCCTCTCCGTTGCCCAGAACAAAAAGGTCCTATTTTCCTCCCCCCGAGTTTTTGCTCCCTTGGACTCGCGTTTGCGGATAGCCCCTTCTAGTGACTTTTCTATTGCTATCTTCAGTCCCGGTCAAGAATCGCCCAGAAGGTCAAATCATCTGATAGAGCGTTTCGCCCCCCCGATTTCATCCGTTCCCTTCCGTTCCCTCTTAGACTGGCTTGCCATCAATTCTGTGTGGCCATTTGACCCTGAGACGCGTCTCTAGCGTCCTCGTCCCCGAAGTTCCGTAACGGCAGTCCCGAATAAAAGCTGGGACAAAGGCGTCTCAGCTCTGTGCCGTTGTCCCGTTGCTGATTCCAGTTCCCGCATATTCGTTGCAGAAGTCCCCTCCGTACCCCTTCCCGCCTCTTCTTCCGCCCGACTGACTACGAAACTAAGCCGACTCCCAAAATATCCCTCTATAGTTTTTTTCGGTCCCCGAGTCTTTTTCCTCCTCCTGGGCCCTCTAGACTTCCGCATAAACCGAGCCTCCCCCCTAGTAAAGGACTTCCTCTAGCCTCGCTCAGTCATTTTTCCTTTGACTCCCTCCCGATCCAGCCCGAAGCGGCCTCGATCTTTTCCGACGTGATCCCCCCCCTTGCGCTTTGTCCCCTTCCTAGGTGAGTTTAAAAAGTCTGACGATCTTTACGTCCGAATAAGGAACCCTACTAAGGGGAGCCCTGTTCCTCAGCACGACCCCCATGCTTCCCCTCCGACTCCGTACGTCAACTCTTCCCGTTCCTTCTAGAAATTGAGAGGGGCTCAGTGACGGATCCTTTTTTTCGTTTCCTCTCCCTGTATCCTAAGGCAAGTCGAGAGGATTCCATTTCACACTCCTTGTCCTGTCGTGCCACCTTCATCCGCTTCGTCTCCTTTTCTCATGTTGGTGTCTGGGGACCATAGCGGTACGTGGACCTTTCCCCACATTTTAAGATCTCCCTCGTACCCCCCTCAGAACAGGCACCCTATAGACACGGCTATCTTCTCCATGAGACTGATGCCTCGGTGAATTTTTCTTCTCGCGTGGTTAGGGAACTATGCGGTAGCTTGAGAGAGGCCCCTTGTCGCTCGGGTCTTCTTTCGGCACGCCCTCTTACCGGCAGTTTTTGGAAAAGCCACCCTCCCCAACCCCCCAAACACCCCCACCCCCACCAACCCCCCCCCCCAACAAAACCCCCCACCACACCCATGGAGCGTCTTTCCCCCGCTGCGTTTTTGCCGTCACTTTGGGCTGCGCTTGAGATAGCTCGGAGATACGCGCTTTTCTTTACCTCCCCCGGTTCTCCTGCTAAAAGACCCCAACGCGAGCTTTTTTTTTTGCCCCTCTCTTCTTTTTCTCCCCTTGTTTTTTTTTCTTATTTACAGACTCCGCGCTTTCTATGCCGCAGGATACCCTGAGTCCAGCAACTCGCTCTCCTCCTGACTCTTAGAAAGCGCGTCCGACTAGTCCTTTACGCTGACGTTAGGCAACCTCTTCGATGGAGCGTACCTTTCCCACCATTCTTTTCGAGGCGTTTGGCGCGACCTCAGACCCCTGTTTAAGTTAAACCTTCGATCAGACAGACATCTTTTTACCTACACAAGCATTCTAGCCGTTTCCTGCTGCTTCAGCGCTTGAGCAGATCGTCCGTGGGAGAGAGGGTGTTCTGCCCCCTTAGGATTCCTTTTCTCGCTCAAGGGGTTCCCCCTTTTCCCCCGCGCTCTGTCCACTACACCAACTATAGAGGACGACTTCGTAAAGAACCCCTATTTCGGGGAGCCCGCCATTTCGCTATTTTCGTCCTCTGCTGAAGTTCATGATTATCTTGATCTACCCCGTACGATCTTCACCGGATCCCCCGTCTAACCGTCGATCATTGGACCTGCCACTCTTCTCGTCGATGAGTACTCTCATTTTCGTGAACGCGTAAAGGATAACTTCTTATTTTTCTGCGCCTGCGTCGTTCGTCTCCTTGTCGCCACCGGAGGATTTGTTCATCGCCGGTGATCACGCTCTTTTTCCCTGTTGAGGGTGTTTTCTTTCTTCGGACTCGCCAGGGCTTTTTCCTGATAGCTTCTCTGCCGTGAAGGGTCCTCGTTCTTCTCCTTTTGCGTCTTGAAGTAGTTGTCCCTTGCTGTCCTTTCATAGCCTACACGACCCCTTCTTATCTCCCTTTCTTTTTCTTTTTCTTAGTTTTATTCGTCGCGTCCGGCATGCTGAAGCATAGTGCTATATTGCCCTTCGGCTTTCCCCCGGGCCCCTGAAAAAAGGGCACGCTGAACTCGTCAACCTGACTGCACCTTCCCTCTCATGGCTTCATAATCTCTTTTCTTTTTTTTTGCAGTCGCTCACGTAGCTCCTTAGGGACTCTTCCCTATTTCGCTGGTGTAGTAGCTTTTCTCCCTTCACCGCAGGAATTGATGACGCCGCTACTCTATCCTTGACCCCCCCCCCTCCCGGTGAGTTGACTCTCTTGTTTTTCCTAGGTAACTGATCCGGTTGCCTTGATACCCGGAAGGGTTGTAATGTTCCTCGTGGGATCTTTTCTTTTTTCTTTCTTGTACGATACACGCGTTCGCTGCCTAGATAGTTCCTGTACCCCTTCTTTCTCACCTCAGGAGAACATCATATTGTCGAGAAACATTTTCGGGCGTGTTATGTTCGGCCTCGCTTAGCTTTTTTTTTCTTCCTCTCCGGCCCCCGATATATATTGCAGATCGCTTCTTTTCCCCCCATTATGTACCTTATTGTATCGATTGCACTTCCCCCCTAACCTGGTGATGTGTCAGACTCAGTCTTCGATTTTTTCTTTCTCAGACTTTCCCCTCTCCTGGCATTTTAAAGCGACTACGTGGCCTTTTTTTGCCATGTTGCTTAAGCTTTCCTTCCTTTTTTTCCGATTTCTGGTCCACGGGCAGTTCTTGTTCCTAGTACTGACGGCCGTCTTTCTCCCTATAGGATTCTGCTCTTGATCTTTTTTTTTTTCCCTTCCCGTGCTTCTACCTCCTCTGAGACGACAGTTTCCCCCCCTTGAGGAATTGTTCCTTTTTAGGTTCTTCTGTTCAAAACCTCGTTAATGATGGCCTTCTCCCTGGGATCGTCCCCCCCCCCTTGTGCTTTTCTGCGCGTTCTCCCTCGCGCCAACGAACTTGGATTGCCCCCTCCTTCTCTTTCCTCTTCACAGGATGTTCCTTGCATTCCCTTTGCGATACTTCCGCGATGTCGGCAGATGCTCTCTTCGCTTCCTTTTTTGAGCTTCTCTTCGCGCCTTCGGGCGCAGAAATCCAACGCCCGAATGGCGGTACTCTTTGAATTTCCCTTATTTTTCCTGGACTTTTCCACGGAATTGCTCCGGTTGCTCCTTCTCCCTCTCGACCGTGCGACCCCCCCGAAGTTTTTCTTCTTTCCGCCCTTTTTGAACATTTTGCAGATTCCCGCATTGATCGTCTTTCCCCCTTCTGGGCTTATTCTTTTGTATTTCTCGCAGTTGAAAACGCCCCCGCACTTTTTCCACCCCCCCCCGAGTTTCCCCTCTCAAATTTTACCAACCCCTCGAGCCCCCGAGCCTCTGCTAGTTTCCCTCCGCTCGCCGAAGTTTTTTTTTTTTTTCCCCCCCCGGTTCCCGAGCGCTACGACTTTTGTGAGCCTTCACGTCCCTCCGCCGTCCTCTTTTCGGCGGCTGCCCTCCCATCGACGTTTTGAAAGGAGACGCCCTGGCCCCCTTCTCGGTTGCCGAAAACACCCTCCTACTTGAGCGACCCCGGAGTCCGACCCCGAGCAAGCCTTTGGTTCCCCCACGCCCTTGACTTTTTTTGAAGGACCCAGTTGTGCCCCCCCGGGCCTGCCCTCCCCAATCCTGGGTTTACGCTCGGGTTGGTACTCTTCACAGTATTTGCGAGTCCGATCGAAGTCC
>Ga0179591_1557410_pt1 | contig 10007 bp, 15 predicted proteins | sample CZOMad2_1_08_16f_FD_182891 | JGI IMG/M metagenome (GOLD analysis project Ga0179591, IMG submission 182891) | Vadose zone soil fungal communities from Angelo Coast Range Reserve, California, USA - CZOMad2_1_08_16fungal (PacBio error correction) | ecosystem: Environmental > Terrestrial > Soil >... | reverse complement strand
TCCGAAAAGCCTTCCCCCCCCTCCCGGCCGTCGCACCTAAAGCGTGGCGGAGCAGATTTTAGGACGCGGAGAAGCACGGAGATACCGCCCCGGCCCCCGCCGCGTTGCGGTCGGCCTTGTCTCCTCCACGCGCACGCGCAAGGCTTCCGCCCCTCGCGCACCTGCGGTGCGCATTCATCGCATGAGGGGCTCTGTGGCCTGCGACCACGTAGTCGGGCCGCGACCATTGGACCTGCGGCCCAAGCGAGGCTCAGGCAGCGATAGGAAGGCGACCATCGAGCCGATGAGTTGTCTGCGATTGATCATGAACAATAAACCCGATGCTCCGCCGTCGGTTCGTCATCGTCCACGTGTCCGCTCGCCAAAAAAGAATCACTTGAGGACCCCGGCGATCGATGCACGCCGGAAAACCGCCGCGCAGCCGCGACCGGCCCGTCCGCGCACTGCCTCGCTTCGAGCGTTGCGGCCCGTGGGCGCGATGAAGAGCGTGCGTTCTAGGGCCGGCCGTGTCTTGGCGCGATTACGCGCGGTTTTTGCGGCCCAACTCGTCTGTGTGTGGCCCCCCCCGACCGACGCTGAGTAGGCCGAGGCGGAAGCAAATGTTAGCACGCGCGCGTAACGTGAGCGCGATGTGCTGGTTCTTGAGAATACGGTGGCGTCTTCGACCGTGGACGTTAGCAAGCCATGCTGAAGCCGGTTGCAGCGGTTGAGGGAGGAGTTTGCCAGCCCTTGCGGAAATGAGTGCACTCGCGGACAGTCTGTTTCATGCAAACTCGCGAATGCGGGGCGGCGCACAGGTTAATTGTGGGCCGACGTCAGGGCGTCGCCACCAGCCCGCTCCGGACCAATGATGCTGCCATCCCGCGGTTCACGATCACGCGCGCCGCCAGCGCCCGCGACCCCGGATTCGGCTGTCGATTGATCCACATTTGCCAGCGCTCTCAGACCGAGCCGACCGGAGACCTTCGCCGCCACCGGCTCGGGCCACTTGCGCATGTGTTCTTCGTTTGGGTCGGGCGCGCGCATGAGCCCTTGTCGGAACCCGGCCGGCTCGACGCCGGCCGTTTTATCCGTGCGGCCGCCGTTTCAGGGAAAAAGTCTGCTCCGACAAGTCCGCCCGCGCCCTGCGTGTTCATGCGCAGCGGCTTGTGTGCGCATCGCCGCAGACTGTCCCGGCAGTGCATGTCCCGTCGGTTTTGTCTTCGCTTGCTTCGTCGAGTTCGGGTGAGCCTCACGAAATTGTGCCAAGTGCTCGTCGCGCCGCTTCGACCAATTCGAGACAAAGATCGCCCGTTCCGCCCTCGGTCAGAGTCCCCGCCTTCGGTTCTAAGCTCGGCGACGGCGCGCGGTCAGCACTTCGCACTGAGGTCGGCCTCCGCGTGCGCCGGATCACCGAAGAGGCGGCGACCGAGTTATGCTTCGTGTAAGTGCGGAACTCGAGGACCGTCGAGCGCCCCGCCGATGATTGTTGATGGAGAAGGGACAGAAGAAGAAGGAAACCTCCGCGTCACTCCTTCGGCAAATGCCTGATCGCAACACCGCCGACCCGTTCTGCCCCGCTCGCAATTATCGCGCCGGCCGCACGCGAAAATCGTAAGCGGATACACCCTCTTGAAGTGGTCCGAAATACTGATGAGACTGCACCCGAGGGGTCGCCCGATTAGCTTATTCACGGTGGGGCCACAGGGTCAACCTTCTGAAGCACAGGCATCCGGTATCGGCAAGTCGCTGGTGTTGTGAGGTGATCGACGCAGCCCAAATGGAAACGCGGTCAGGACCCTGCGCCCCAGTCCGAAGTGAAGATTTGAGGTATCAGCGGATCGAGCGCGGACGCGAGTTGGAAGAAGAAGAATTTCGAGCTGATGCTCCCGATGCGACTACCTTGTATGTTCTGTTCTCACGAAATCGCGATCCCCTCGCATTCGCGGAGAGCTTGCTCTCAATTGCGTGGTCTCCCTCTCGCCCGCGGGGGTGCGCGAGACCTGGGGAAGGAGCGAGACGCTCAGCCGACGAAAATCGGGATGTTACACCATTGTGCCCTTACGCGCCCGCACTTCCAGACGATCCCGATGCGGACTCGACCAACGGCACCGAAACAAGCACACGGCGGCCTCCTCGTCGAACGGAAATCGTGCAGCGCGCATTGACAACGCAAATCCCCGTGAAGGGACCATGAGGGAATGCCGCAGCTGCAGTCTTCGCGAGCGATGTGATTCCGTCCTGGGTCGCCGATTTCGCGACCGCCGAATCACCGAGCCGTAGTCCATTTTCTTGACACTCGTGCGGACTCGAGTCACGAATAGGAGCGCGAGCGAGCACATTTCCACGTCGCCGCCCGGCGCATCCGCTGCGCCGCCGGCCGCGAGCATCGAAATTCGAACGCAGGAGTTATCTCTTTACTGAGCGCGCGCCGGCATCGAGCGTCGCACACTCGCCTCCCTTTACGATACCGCGGACGCGCGTCTGCTCCGGCTCCATGTCGAGATCGAGAGCCACGCTGGCACCGTCGTTGGGAAACGTGATCAGCTCCAGGTAATAATCCGCGGTCGGGACTTTCGGGTCGTTTTGTGATCGTTGGCAGCAGCGCGCGCACACGACCGTCGCCCGAGGAGAAAAAACGCCTGGATGTGGTCGAAAGCATGTCGTCCACGCGCATCGTCGCGTGTTTCGATCGATCTCTTTATGTCGTTTGCGAGTGATTCTGGCGCCCCGGTACCGAGGGGACAAGAACGAAAAACCGACACCCGCGCCGAGGGAAAGGGGCCGTTAGCCGCAAGGCGCCATGCCTGGGTGTTCCGGGCTACGAAACTCATCCCCCGCACAGCTGCCACAGCGCACGAAATGGTCGCGGGCATGTCCGCCTTCAGCGCCTTGATCGTGAACAATCGAGGAAATGGAACCGCAACCCTCGCGGTCGGTAATCTGTCGAGCCCTGCTCCGGCGAACCGGCCACGTTCAAACCACTACCGCGACCAGCGTTCACCGTAGTCGGCCGAGGAAGGCCCCCAAAGCAGCACATCGCCTCAGTTTTTAATATGAAATTGCGAATTCAGCGTCGAAAATCCCGTGCCTCAACAACTACCCTGCGTAAATAAAGATTCCACCTGATAGGCGTAGGACGGCAACAGACGGAGGACCTCGAGATAGTCGAGACGCTTCAACTGAGGCGCGCGCGGCTCTGGGCCAGACGGCGCGTGGGAGCGCCAGCCCCTTCGCCGCACGCCTTGGCTGCGAGAAATACGATCACACGGGATTCCCTCGCGGGCTGGTTGGTTTTACGTTAGACCTTACGCCAGTGCTGGAAAGACCACCATTTTCGGGCCTCCGCCCGAGACCACAGAGCGGGTGTAGCGCGGCAGTGGCAGCTCCCCCTCGATCAACGGCTGTGGTAAGGCGCACCCGCAATCGATACATGCAGCCACCTTCGCGATCTACTTCGTGGGCAGGCGGGATTTTTGTCCGAGCCTGTAGGGGCCTCATCGTGGCCGAAATTGCTTGAGCATCATACTATCCGCAGCATGATGGCACCATTGACGCGCCTTCCTTGCCGCCCTCCTTGAGCAGACCCCTTCGTGTCGAAAGGTCGAATCCCCTTGGGATTCTCCCCGCAGTGGACACTTCACGCAATGATCGTTGAGAATCCCGCGAACCTCCCTTCGTGAACATCTCCAGCACCGAGGCGGTATCCGTTCCGCGTGATCTTGGATGGTATACCGGCCTGCGGCGAGCCCGACAGAAGAGCACAGAGGAAACGGCGACGAAGGAGAACAAAGGGCGGGGGCAGCTTCTGCAGCCACGGCCGACAACTGGCAGCAGCGCGGACACCTTAGCAAGAATAAACGACGAAATGAGCCGATTGAAGAACCCGCCGGAAATCCATAGACTCCGGCGCACGAATGAAAATCGCCCCGCTGCCACTTGACTTTCACGTTTCCGAGCTACAAACCCTGCCGGCCACCACCGCTCCGTTTGCCCCCGCGAGGCTAGCCGCGCTCGGCGTTTCCGAGCCTGATTTCCACTGGCGGCCACGGCCAAGCTATTGAGAAGGATAGGAAGCCATTCCGGTCATCGAGATCGCGACTAAAGGGATTCCCGAGATGATGGACGGGCGGGGTGAAGACGATGACCGAAGGTCCACGGCGGCTGCTCCACGGTGCGCGACACCCGCGAGCATGTCGCCAAGCCAAGGCGCATGGCATCGAGCCCATCGCCCTGGGTAGTGAAATTTTCCCCTTCGAGCAGGCACGTCGCGAAACCGAACGTGACCTCAAGGAGGCAATCGAGAAAATGAACATCGGCGGGCCTCGATTCTCCGCCAGCTGCGGCAAAAAACTACCAAAGTCTTGAACGTGTAGGTCGATCCCGCAGACTACGACGGATGTGCTTGCGAGCCTGAAGGACCGACGGAGAGACGACCCTCCAGCTCCGCGAAAGGCTAGCGATAAGGTCTTCTCACCACGTCGAAATCCGACGTGGGGCGACTGCACTTTCCGAACCAGGAACAAGGAAACTAACATCGAGCTTTCGATTCTCGCGGCCCGTCTGGTGCCATCGCTCCGCCGTCATGGGCCGGTAGGGTTTGATGCGGGCCCGCGTTTGCACAGAAGTGGGCCGCACGCCCCTGGAAGTTGATGTAAAGTCTCGTATTCTTGTCTTTCCGTTTTTTTCACACAGTGTTTGTTGTGCCGAGCCCCAACCCCCTGTGCGAGAGAGAAGCGTGACCACCGTGTATGCAAGGTTTGTGGTGTATGGGAGCAAAGTGGAGTGCTTATGGTTCTGAGCCCAGGTAGTTGTTAGGCGGAATCCACTTCGGTCAGGGTCTGTGTCGGGAGTAGACCATGGGTCGCGGGTGGGAGATTTTCCCTCCATCTTCCCCCTCGTGCTCTCTCTTGACTGGCCCTGTCTACGACTCTCGATCTCCCCTATTTCATCTCCGGCATACCTTTTCTTTCAATATCTTTTTGTTATTCTGTTTTTGTTGTCCCTCTCGCCTTGACCTGAGACTACGCATGTTATCACGCCCAGATTCCTACGTGGGCCCCCACCAGGGAGGCCCGGAATGATATTGTTTGCGCTCAGAGTCGCGCCCTACCACACTTGTTTGGACAAGTTGACTCTGCTTTGTTCCCGCAAGACGGTCCTTGTGAGCCGGGGCGTTCAGGACGCCGATGTGTCGATTTCTTCTTTTTTTTGCTGCCCTGCAGTTTCCTGTGCCACGGCAGGACTTGCCGAAGCCGAGTGAGAGTCGGCGAACCCCAGCGCCACCGTCAGGGCCCCCCCGAGTTTTTGATTGCTTTGGTGGTCGGAAAACATTCGGAGTGGAGGCCTTACCAACAACTGAGCTCTTCCACGCGGCGACGCGTCATGACGGGCAACATGGAGACGATGTTCACGAACAGGGGAAGGCCTGACGCCGCGATTTTCGCGTGCGTTTACATGCCGCTGGGATAGTAGCTGCGACGGTGCAGAATGCGACATTGTGATACAGCAGCTCCGCCGTGTGGCGCCGTAGTACGAAGCCAATTCTCCGCCTCAGGCGAAGACAACAAGTGCACACACATCGCGATCCGAGCACACATTTATTGGGAAAAGGAAGGCCGCGGTTACGGGGAGCTTTCCGCCGCTGGTGCGGAAGCGGGCTGCCGCTACGCGATCATCGGCGACTCGACGCAGCCACATTTCGGCGAACAAGAGAGAGAGAAATAGTGCTTCAAAAGCTCGATGGAGTTTCCTATCTCACTTGTTCAGGGAACTTGACCGAATCGCCCCATCGGTCTTCGAGTGGTGATGCCGACCTTGATTCGCTAGCCGTTGCTGGCTTGGAGGGCTCGTACTCCGCCGTAGTTGTCCTCAGGCTGCAAGGCACATCGTCGTCGGCTGCTGGATCGACTGACAAACAGAGTCACGCTGGTGCCGTAGTTTTTGGCTCGCGCTGCGGGCTCGATGGCCCGTGCACCGATGTCGAGCATAGGAGAACATGGTCTCGTGGCCGATGGCTCCATTGAGGGTCACGCTGCCAAGCTGGTTCGCGAGCGCAACGAAGCACATGCACGGAGGGCCCCGCGGACAGGTGTTTCCTTGCGTCGAGTTTTTCGATAAAGTCCCCCTAGGTCGCCGCGACCACAGAGGTCGAGTGTGCTGGTCGATGCCAGCGGCCTTGGCTTTAGGGCCATTGACTCGGGGTTCGTCGGCGCACGTGGAGCAAAGGGCAGCCAGGGACAGTTCGTGGTTGCCTTAGCGCTCTTTAATCCGCCAGGATCTATCGGGGAGGAAGCCGTGTAGTCGCTGATCAGATGACCGGAATGGCTCCTTCGCGAGTAGCTTGGGCCGGTGCCGCTCCGTGGAAATCAGCTCGACGCCGAGTCGCGGCGAGCTCGGCGGGCAAACGGAACCGAGGACGGTTTTGTCGGAAAACGGAAAGCAGGGCGCGTGGGGATTTCATGAGGGCGGGAAGGATAGGGAGGTAGGAGGGGCGTCAATCGGAGCATTGGATCGGGCGTATGGCTTAAGTTCCGCCGCGGCTGCCAGGGTTTGTTGTCCCCGTTGCCTAGCTGTCCGCTGCATACCGCCATTTTGTTCTTCATTCGGCAGTTTCTGCGATCGGTCCGTCAGAGCGTTCCCCGCGGATTCACGTGGAACCGGATTGACGCGCGGGTGGAGATGTTCACGAAGGAGGTGCGCGGGATCTCAAAGAACATTTGCGTTGAAAGGTGTCACGGCGGTGGAGAAGCCCCAGGGGGAGTTCGACCTGTGGCGACACGCGAGGGGTGCTCAAGGGAGGCCAGGAAGGCGAGGCAAGGATGCCATGTATGCGGAGGATAGTATGTGCTCAAGCAGATGCGGCACGAGGAGGACCCCTACATGCCGGACCAAACTCCGAGCATGCCCGTTACGAGGAGCGCGAAGGTGGTCGGCTAGATGGTCGATTGCGGTGCGCTTACGACAAGCCGTTGATCGAGGGAAAGCTGCCGTTCCGCGCGTACCGGCTCGGGTGGTCTCCGGCGGAGGACCGAAAATGGTGGTTTCCAGCCGCTGGCGAAGGTCGCAAACCCTCCTGCCCGGAGAGGGACATCCCGGGGCTCGTTTTCTCGCCAGCCCAGGCGGCGGCGAAGGCTGGCGCTCGCGACGGCTGACGAGCCGCGCGTCGCTCGTTCGGCGCGCGTATCCGCTGCTGTCTCGTGGTTGCCGCCGTCGCGGCCGGAGCGGTGGATAGCGTGTTGTGCGGGATGTGTGGAGGCCTGCTGGGAGGGTCGTGGAATAGTGTCGCAATTGCAGTTTGGCAATACTGACCGATTGTGCTGTTTTCTTTTGTTTAACGCGCTCGCCGTTCACTACGTTGGTAACGTTGGTTGGTTGGGGTGTGGCGCTGTAGTGGTGGACGTGGTGGCGGTCGCGGAGAGCAAAGTGGGGCTTCGAGCGGTCTCCGACGCGCTTGTGCGTGCCTAGCTTCAGCGATTCATTCGATCAGGGTCGCGCTGAATGCGGATCCTGCCTACGCCCCAGTTCGTGCACTGATGGCAGCTTGCGGGGGATGAGTTCGAGCCGTAGATATTATCCGCAGCACTTGCTGTGTACCGGCTTCTCGGCGCGGGCCTTTTTTCCCACGCCGTCTTACCGCCAATCGGAATGTCGATGCGCAATCTCGCCGCTACTCGGGATTGTCGCTGGCTCTGACAGCTTTCGAACGCTTTGCCAGGTAGTTACTTGACGGGATGTTATTCAGGTAGGGTGAGCGCGCTTGCCTATTGTCACCATAATTACGACACGCTCCGTCCGGACTAGGTGACTTATTAAGGCTTGCTGAGCACGTTCAACATTCGGATGCGCGTCATGCGGTGACTCGATCTTGATTGCATTGGAGGCCTGGGAGCAGACGGCGCGGCTAGCTGGTGGGTGCGGTTGTTTGGTTTGAACCCACCACATCGCTTCAGCCTTATTATCCTTTTAGGTACGCGAAATGAGGCGGCGGGAAGTGTGCAGCCGCTCGATGCCGCGCGAGCGCACGTACGCCGGAGCCACCTCTGCGGTCGCAGTTCGATGCATGGTCGGCCGGCGGCGCGCGGATGCGCCGGCGGGACGTGGACGTGCTTCGCTGCGATGCGTGAAGTCGAAGGCCGCCTGACGTTCATTAGATAAATGGACGACGCTCGGTGCTTGCGGTGGGCCGTTCGAACGGCGACACGGACAGAATACACGATCGTCGCGTAAGACGGCGCTGCGGCTCTTTAACGTGGTTGTTCGGTTTGATGGCGTGCCTCGCAGATCCTGTCGATGTCGGGGGGAGGGCGGGGGTGGCGCAATGTGGAACATTGGTGAGAGTCGCATCTCAGGTCGTATTGCGCACAGCGGGCGGCGGGGGAGCTTAGTATGGGATTATTTGATTCAAGCTCGTCGAGGCGGTCGCGGATTTCCGAGCCAAACAATGGGCTTCGTCTTCCTATCGCGTCCGCGTCGGGAATGATAATCCCACGTTTCACCGGATGTGGCGTTGGCCCCCCAGTTTGTGGATAGGTCAGCACAAATGCGGTGTTCTCACTTGTGTGCGGAATGTCGTCGTATGAGGTGTCGCGCGGCTTTGCTCGACGGTGCTGTGCTTTTTCGTGATTTTTCCGCCTGACATTGCCAGAAGGCCTAAAAATCGTCGTCCGGCCTCTCGGTGCTCGCTTGAACGCGGCGCCGACGAGTCCTTGAGGGCGAAGGGCTGCCCGCGCGCGTCGCCGCGCTTTCTACCGAAGGCGGGGACGCTGACTTCGTGAGGTCTGGACCGGGCGATCGTGTTGGCTTGGTGGGAGAAGCGGCGCGAGAGACTTGTGGTCGCAAGCTCCCCTGAGCAACTCGACTGAGCACGCGAACAATGTAAGCCGACGGGATTAATTGGTAGACGCCCGGTTGACTCGTGCGCGGGCGGGCTACATGCAAGCCGCTGCTTGCTTATGAACTAGTCATGGGGCGCGCGACTTTTTCGAGCAGATCGTTGCATTTCTTCGTGAAAACTGTCGTTGGAGGCACGGATCAAAAGGCCGGTGTTCGTCACCGGCCGGGTTCCTTGCAAGGTGTTCATGCGCGCTGCCCGAGGCGGTAGTTTAGTCTATGCTGGGCATTATTGGGCGCCGCCGGCTAGGCGCGAGTTTTTCTGGGCTGCGTTTTGCGGGGCGCTGGGAAATGGGATCATCGACCACGATATCAGGGCGCGTGGGGTCTGCTGGCCGGCGCGCGTTGATCGTTCTACCTGCGTATGGCAGTGCATATTTCGGGCGCCAGGCGACCGAGGAGGTGCGCGACGCCGCCAGAGACTTCGGCACGACATCGGTGCGCCGCCCGAGCGGCAGAGAAGCCCGTCGGCCTGACGGACCTCGGCCTGCGCGTAGGATCCGAGGATGAACTCATCCGCCAGAGTGGCGGCGCACGAGCCGGAAAGCCGTGACACGGATGTCATCAGGTGAGCGCCGCCTTCGCGCTATGGACGGGAACACCGGATCGCGCCAAGGAAATATAGGCCGTTATCCCGTTGAACGCACTCTTCCTTGCGGTCCATTGCCGAACTGCTCGAAGGCGAGTCGATCGCTGTACTGCTTTGTTATGCGGTTTCCTGTTGCACGTGCTCGCTGCTGTCGTATGTTGGCGTCAATGGCACGTGGACGAAGAAGCCGCGGAGGAGCATTTATTTCATGATACAAGAGCCAGCCAAATCATCGCCCCCTTTTCTTTGTTTCTTTTGAACCCCCATTCCCCCCCCTACACTGCACGACGATGGTTCGCCTTCGATGAGCCTGAGCTCCGATGGACCACGCCGGGCTCGCTGTGCCTCTGGTATCGCGACGCTGGTTCGAGCCCGCATTGGCCCTCATTTCTGATTGAATGGCGCCTTGGCTAGGTGCGCGATGTGGGCGGAAGTTCCTTGGCGCGGGCGGTGGTAGGCGGAATTGGAAGCGTAATCGCCCACGCGCGGTGTCGTAGTACTCTCGCCTATCTGTCGCGACGCTTGGTTACGAGGCCGATGGCGGTCG
>Ga0179591_1382216_pt1 | contig 10007 bp, 11 predicted proteins | sample CZOMad2_1_08_16f_FD_182891 | JGI IMG/M metagenome (GOLD analysis project Ga0179591, IMG submission 182891) | Vadose zone soil fungal communities from Angelo Coast Range Reserve, California, USA - CZOMad2_1_08_16fungal (PacBio error correction) | ecosystem: Environmental > Terrestrial > Soil >... | reverse complement strand
CAGTTGATTGGGACTACCTTGGGTGCGCCGCCTATTTTTCGCGCCCTTCTCCGCTACACTTCTTCAAACGTTTTTTTCCCTAGCGAAGCACTTCGCTACCTCCTTTTTTCCAGACTCGTGAGAACCTGGTTCTCCCTTTCTAGTCCGGTTTTTTCCCTTTTTAATAAAGATGGCGGTTCTTCTGTGCCCGCGAGTTGCTTGGGTTTTGTCCCCGGCGACGTTCACAAGAGTTTTTTTTGCCACTGTTTCTCCCACCTTGGAGAACTAGTTGGTGTTGTCTCGGGTGCGATGCCGGTGCCCATAGCATCTTTTGACGGATCAGTTCGTTTTCTCTCCCTTAGCTACTGCCCCCTGTCGGGCGCGACTTGACCGGATGCCAGTCCGGCCCCAAGCAGGTCATCCCTGCGTTGTCCTATGCTGGTATGGCTCTGAAACACGAGGCTGAAAACCCCCCTTCTTTTGACGAAGGAGATTGTCTGCGCACGCCCTGATCACTTCCTGCTTCGCTTCCCCCCCCTTTCGGTTTTTTCATGCACGGGCGCCACAAATAACAAGCGCTCGTCCATCGTTTCTTCGCTCCCACATTTTCTCCGCCGCGACATAGAGCGGAACCTTCCCCCATCCTAGCTTCCATCGGCACTGGGCCGCAGGCCTCTTCCCTTTCTCTTGGACTTTTGCGTGCAGCGCAGCTGACTGGCCCAAGACACTCATCTTTCGATCGCAATGCATCAGCGGTTACTCCCGATCCCTCCCCCGCTCCCGCGGCTCGTCCCTTTGCGGCTAAATCTTCTCCCTGAACTCGTTTGTCCTTCTACAGCCGCGTCAGAACTACCACTTATGGAGAACTCCTGCCCTACAAATAATTCTTTCCGGCAACCTTTTCGACTCGTGCTTCGCCGACTAGCCGAAACTTGACCGCTTCGCTCCTGTCACCATCCCCGCGTCCCCCACTTAGCACTTGCTTTACATCCCGCCCTTTTTGCCTCGCCTCCCTTGCGACTTTTGTTGTCCTACAGCTCCTTCTGCGGATTGATTATGGCGGTCAACAGAGCGATTATGCCTCTAGGCATCTCTGGTGGTACTTTCAGGACAACCCAGCCCTTATTTTTTTCAAAGCCTACAGAAGGTTCAGGTGATGAGCCTTTTCTTAGCCTCCCAAAGTTCGCGAAGGCAGGAGACCCCAAGCCCCTCTGAACGAGTAAGATTACTAACCGGCCCATTGCCCCCGCTCCTTCCCCCATCATCTCAAGCGAGGATGGTTTGAGCTCGCGCCCCGCACCCAGCGCGGCCCCGAATTCTTTTGACACGCACCCAGTTGAGGCAGCCTTGCGCGTTGACCCTCCCTTCCCCCGCGGTTTTTTTTTCAACCACGATGCCCCCCCATCCGCCCGAAAACTATTTGAGAACGCGGTTCGGTGGCCCAAGTCTTCCCAATCATCTCCGTACCTTTTCTTCCAAATTGCCAAGCGACGCTTTCCGACACCAGGCGGGTGACCTGATTGCCCCTCCCCTTTTTTTCGGATACATCCATTCCGACTTGTCCCGAAGAACCGTATGCTCCAGCCTAAGCGGGTAAACCCGCTGCAAAGGACCTAGCGACTCTCCGCCGTTCTGAGCGCTCGGCCACCCTTTGAGCGTCTCTTCTCCCCCCAGGGACCCTTCGGACGTCTTGAAGAGGCTAGTCGTAGATTTTTTTTCCCCTGACGGGCGCCAATCTTTTTTTCAAATACAACCTCCCCCCACCCCCCAAGGTGGGGAAGAGTACAATTGTTTTCTGCCCGCTCGTCTGCTCATTAAAACCCTTTTGCTGTTGCGTCTTTTTCGGTCGAAGCGCCCCCTCAGCTTGGTTCCTCGTTGACCTTCCTGTATATTAACCTGCAACAGGAGATAGTGTAGTGGCCCGTGGTCATCTTTCGCGTTTCCGGCGCGCCCGCCCTCCGCGTCGAAAAAGGCCTACCCTGGCCCTGGTGGTTTCCGGTCTTTCCGGCATCCCATTACTAATCCTGTGTTTCGAAGGATCTGACTTCCTTTTTCCCCCCACCTTCCTGCGTCGAACTGTACCCGCGCTGGCTGCCAGCGCTCCAAGGTTTGACCCCGTTTCCTTGGAACCAAACCGATAACAAAGAGGCGCTGTGGCAGGAGGGTCTTTTCCTTCTTTTTTTTCCAATTCACAAAGCTGCCGTTTTGCCGACCCGCGAAGACTTTCCTTAATACGGACAATGCCCCCCCATGTTGTCATTCGCTCGGCGCGCGGTTCCTAAGAGAACCTAGTGACACCCCTCTTTTGCCTCTTGTCCGCGGTCCCTTCTCCTTGCTAGTCTCCCCCTCTTACCCCCAATAGACGCCCCCCCCCCTTCGAGGCGGCGACGTGGCCTTCCCCTCCTCTTTCTTGACCGATCGGGGTTTCTAGCATCGGTTTTCCGCACCTACAGGCTTGCGGCTGATCGGGAAGTGGTTCCTCTGCAGCGCGATTTGAGCTTACTTTGTTCGTCTTCTAATCTGACTGATGTGGCCCCCGCTTACTCGGCGCACAACCCGCGCCTGTCGGAGCTTTCTGCGTCGGGTTTTTTGCTGGGCCCCGTTCATTTCTCGCTTTGGTCTTCCCTTTTGAGAGATTCTCTGGTCACCGCGGCTCTCTCTAGGCTTCGTGGGTCTACGGAACATTGTTTTCCGGCCATCAGTTTTCCTTTTAACCCCCTCCTGTTGTCTGCGATCCAGATTTCTTTGCTATCTTCCCCAGGGACCCCCTTGTTTGTTTAGCTTTTTTCTCTTGTCCTACCCCCCCATGTCGGCTTTTCAGCGCCTATTGGCCTTCGGTCACCCTATTAGCTGCCCATCTCGAGGACGTCTTTCCAACGATCGCGCTCCCCATTTTCCGCTGGAATATTTCTGTCGCCGCGCTCTTTTTTTTTCGATCGGTATCCGCGATCTAACTTTGTCCTGTTTGTTGCCCTGCGATGGTTCCCACAGGGTATGCAGCACATGACGTCCTACTTTTTCAACTGGTCTTTGCACGTTAATTTTTCCTTTTTTGACTAGGTTTCCTTGTTGCATACAGACCTATCGCTACCCTCCTTCTCTGCGAGGGTTCTCTCCCAGCTCCTCGCCCTAAGCTTTCTGTCGGCGACTCGTCGGTCTCTAACGGTTTGTTTGATTTTCTCCAGACAGTTCTTGGTGTTGAGACTAACCACTGTTCCTGCCGAGTGAAGACTTATAGCCCTAATTTTTCTTGACTTGTATGACCCGGGCTGTGCGTTAAAAGCCTCGTCTTTCCTACTCTTGATCTTCATTGGTATCCCTCATTACGAGTTCGGATTTCCCTATGGTTTAAGAGGCCCTCGCTGCTCTACGGGGCGCCTGCCTAATGAGTTGCGCGCGTCGATCTTGAAAATTCTGCGGGCTACGCCCGCGCTTATTTGAGTGTCGTAGCTTCTATCCGCAAATCTCTTTTTCCCGCCCCGGTGTCCTTTTTTCCTAGACGCGCCTTGTTTCAGTAAAGATTCTGGATTTCTTTCCCTGATGGTCTAACTTCCGGAACCAAACCCTAACTGTTTTTATACCCTGCTGGAGCCGATATCATTTCACCTTCGTACCCCCCGCCTTGCGGAAGTCCCGAGTATTGACATCCCACCCTTTATTAACCTTGTCCTACCGCTGAACCTCCCCCAATTTTTTATAGACTCAACCAGTCCCATCCTTTTTTTTTTGACTGGAAAACCCCAACCCCTTTCCCACAAGCTCATATCACTAAGCAGGGCCCCCGCCATTCTTCTTTTACTCGACCCTCTAGTAGACAGCGCAGTCCTGAGAGAAGTTCGCCTGCTCAGTGTCAGTTTATTACTCTTCCCTTTCCATTTCAAGTCCCTTAGCAGATTAGTCCCCGTCAGGCCGATCAGCACTTCTTGTTTTTAGAGTAAGCCAAAAGATTTGATCTCTTAATAGTTCTCGTTGTTGTCGGATAAAAGTAAAGAGGGGACCTTGCGTAACCTTCCCCTTGCTTTTAGGGATCAGAGAAGTGTTCAGATAAATGAGTCCCAAGCCGAGGTGTTTTCTCTCCTGCCAGACAGACTAATAGCCCATAATTGAGTAACCCTGCGAAGCGAGTTCGTCTAACCTGGCCTTTTTTTTCTGAAGGAAGGAATATGTGACCTCTCCGCGCGTTGACCAGGTTTCATTTAGTGATTTCCGCGGGTTTTTGAAATCGGATTTTGTTTTTTAGAGACCAATGCAACCTGTTATTTTGGCTCCCTGGTCTTTTTGAGGGTCCGTTGCAGACATCCATCAGTATCCGTGGCCACCGTTTTGCGATATAGTCTCCCTCTGCGAAGATGGAACCGACAGTTCTTTTTTTTTAATGTCTCTCTACTTTTTTTGTACAGAGGTTTTGTCCCCTAAAAGGTTTTCTCGAGGAGGTGTGTTTTTTTTTCTGTGCTGGGTATGGCCGGCTTTATTTTTCGACCACTTCTCCTAAACCCCAGATTCAGAAAGCTGAAACCAATGTCTTCTTAGTATACCGCCCATTTTCAACCAAAATGATCCGGCTCTAGTCTTTTTCACCAAGCTTCGACCCCCCCACCCCACTTACGCCCCACCCAAGCCCCCACAGAAACTTTCGAATCTGGGGGACGCGTCACATTTTTTTCTTACGTGCAGAGGAAATTCAATAGAATGCTGTAGATACCAGTTTCATGGCCCCCCCGCCCCTCTCCCCGCGCGACGTCCCCTTAGGATGAACCGTCATCTCATCGCCAATCTGGGCGTCCCCAAACCTTCTTGCACCCGGACGCGCAGTCTGGAGAAGGGGCTACTCCTTTCCGCCGACATTTTTTCCATCACCTCACCGCCACCCTCGCCCGGATGTCCCTTCCCTTTGCTGCGCTCTCAAAGTCCTCTTGATATACCATTTGGTAAAAAATCTTTAGGGCACAAACACGCCTGTGGACAGTCGGCGGCCATCAAGATCTCCTTCATTTTTTCGTGGGAGCTCTACGGCGCGCTTCTGCTTGCACCTGTAAGAACGCCATTCCACTTAGTTCGTCTGGTCAGAGGATCCCCCCGTCTGTTTGCGACCCAACTCCACTTCCCTCCATTCCGACCCCTTCGTTACTACCCTGGCGCTTTCCGGCATGGTCACCAAGATTTTTTCACTTTTTTTTCTATGCTCTCTGACAGCTTTCCCGATCATGCACAATCAAACTCCTTTCGCACCCCCCCATCGATGGATGGAGCTGATTTTTGCCTCAGCGGTCGATGCTGTTCCCGTAATGCTATCCTGACGGCATATGCATTCGATGCCAATCCTGATTGAAGAGAACGTCTTAAGAACTATTCCTCCCTCAACCCGCCCTTTCCCTGATGACGCACCATTGTCCGGCGGGACATATTCCCACCCTCCCGGCTGCGGCCGGTTGACGCGTCGATCAACCTTCCGGGGGTACCCCCCTTCCAACGGCGAGCGTCGATCCGCCCCCGAATCTCTCCGCCTCACAGCGGAAAACGCCAAATACCATCCCGGACCCAGCCCGCCTCTCCGTCCCCCTCGTGGGGACGCTTCTGCTTGTTTTTCCCCGCACCCCCCGCCTGAGAAGACGGAAGAAACTTATGTCCCCACGCCGTCTTAACCTTCGTTTCTTACTCCTACGGTTCTATTTCCTGCCGAGCTGCACCACCCGGCACCGCCCCGGTGCGTGTCAACCCCTCATCGAGTTCAGAATTCTGGTTTTTCCGTCATTTTTCAAGGTTTAGTCGCGGGTGGGCATTAACCCTTGTCCATAGTCCCCCTTTGAGCAACAAAGGAGTGTGAACGCGTTCCTTCTTGCCGCTACTCCTCTCGATACCATCACCCATCCAACTTGGCTTTCGAATGTGTACTGAATTCGCTTTTTCGACCACTGCGCCCATAAGCTTTGTGTGTCTTCTTCTCCTCGCTCATTTCCACCTTTTACCCTCTTCCCCTTTTCTGGTTTCCAGCGCTCCCGGGTTCCTTCTCACCTTTTTCGCTTAGCACATTCCGTTTTCCCTGTAAACCGCTTCTCCCAGGCCTGTTCTGCTGTCCCTTCTCTCTCCTCTCTTTCTCTCATCGACGAAACCTCGTCTTTCTAAGCGGTGAGGAGCCGGATGGCAGAAAGCTGAAACGTTCTACCCCCCCCGTTTACCTTTCTTTGGGTACCCCCCTCTATCCTTTCCGTTGACTGATCAAGGTTGACCCCCATATTTCCCAATGATGGGCAGGTCGTAATTCCAGTCCCCATCAGCCTTAATCGCTCGTTTTTAAGAAGACACTTGGAGCCCACCATTTGGTGGTGCCTTTTTATGTTTCCCACCCTTGATTTGCAGCCACCCCTTATAGCCCCGGATCCCCTTTTCACCCCTTGGTCCCTTCGCCCCGGTCGTAAAGTTTGTCTCTCGCGGTTGCCTGCGATGACGAAGATTCAGATCATGTTTTGGTCTCCCCTAGCATACTTTTGGTTTGACCTTCTGTGAGCCTAAGTGTTTTCAATCAATGGGAATGATCTTCCCTCGAAGCTTAGTGCGAACCCCTGACGGATATCTTTGGATTGGGAGCCTCTGATTTAATTTAACCGGCTTTTCTGGAGTTAAGTGTCAGCTATTCTTGGGCGAGCCGAGCCGCACAACCTCTGTCGTTAGCTTGGGGCTTACGCCGTGGTGGCCCCATATGGCCCCGCGGTCCAACTCTCCGGACTGTGGCCTTCCGCTGATTCTGCCAAGGTATCCTTTGCCCCCTTTTCGATGGTCCGCGCACCCACTGCGGTTCCGTGTCTCGGGCCACCATATTCGATCGGTGACGTTGCCTCTCTTTAGTACTCTTTCTATGGCGTCGGACTGGACTGTGCGGCAACTGTATATTGCCGTTTTCATTCCACATCTCATTTCTGTGGATATTTTTTTTGCCGCGGCTTTTGATAGGTACCCCGCGCTTTCACATTCCCTCTCTGAGTTTTTCCTCCTCTTCTAGTGTGCATAATCGCCACACCGTAAGTGTAGGACCTCTGAGTATGACCCCCCTGCCCCTAATCCCCTCGGCTTGCCTCTGAATCTGCTTGACGTGGCCTTGTCTCCCGCTACCGCGATAGCGCACCTTCCCTGACGAGACCCCTTGAAAACTATGTTACTCTTTGCATTTTTTTTGTCCAGAGCGTGGACTGCGATGATAGTGGAATCCCGATTGTTTCCTGGGCCAGACTGTTTCTTTCAGATAAGGGCTCGCACTTTCCTGGTCCGTCGGGTATGCGCTCTTCTGATGGAAGTTAATCTTTTTCATTCTTTATTCTTGGTTTGCCCCCGTCCTGTCCTCCCTTATCCGCCGCAAGTGGCGATGAGTCATCGAATTTGTCGCGCGCTTTTCCCTGCATTTCCCTTTTGATACTAAGTTCTTCGCCATGAAGGTTCCCTCGTGATTTTGGCTTCGCAGACTGGCTCGTGATGGACAGAGTATTTAATTTTTGTTTTCTGTCTTGCCCTTCAACCCCCTCTCCCGATAGCGTCGATATATTTGACTTTTTTTTTTGCGACCCGCCGTCTGTGCTTGTCCGCAAGAATGTATCGATTTCGTGCACTCTACCCAGCCGATCATGACCCTCTTTCCCCCAACCGTGGCCGTCTCACGCCACCGTTTTTTTCCCGCATGATGCTTCAGTTCGCTCTCCTTTGCTCGGCCCTGCTTCGGTTTGGGCCACCCCGGGCAGGACCCCATTTTGACCTCCCATCTTAAGTTTGTAAGAATTTTCTCCCCAAAAACCGTCCCTGCCGCATCCCCGTCAGGCCCCTGTTCCTTCCTCGCCCTTTGCAGTCTTCACCCGAGACGTCGTGCAGTGATCCCCCACGGCTTCCCCAGTGGTGGAATCGTCTGTCGCTCCACCCTGGCACTCAACCCTCCGTCTCGCTGTAAGGTCTTGGGAAACGAACCGGGGAGCGAGTAAGACGTCTTGTTTTGACAGCCGAATCTTGTTTCTCCACCCTAACTGTGTTGTTGTGGGACTTAGCTTTAGGCCCACTCTGCTTCTGCAACTTTCCCGTTGAGAGAATGTCCGAGACAGGGCCAGTCCACTTCTGAAGAGGGAAGTCTCATTGGAATCGAGTAGACTCTCCCCGCGTGACTGTTTTTTACCGGTGTGTTTCTCCCTTTCTTCGGAGCGTCTTTGAAGATTGCTATCCTCATTATGATGATCACAGTAGAAGCTGACGAGGCGGAAGATCTTTTTCGGTGATTTCATGTTTTGACTCTTATCAGTCTGCCTTTAACCCAGGAAGTATTTGTAGGTTTGCTTTTTGCGCTTGTCCGATGCACCCCGGCCCCTCGCGTCTTACTTATACTTTCGCCATCCCCTTTTTTCCCCTGCACGGCGGGACGCGGTGTTGGAATGAGGTCCGGAGCGCCAGATTGGCCCTTTCACTGTCCACTCTTTTCTTGTCCGGATGGTATGCCTTTCGTCTTCAGGTCCTCCCAGATGCTCTTCGTTTAAAGGTCTTTCGCTCTTTTTTTTCTCGCGCTACCCCGAAACCCCATGATATCTGCTCCCAGGCTCCTTTTTCCGGTTTTGGCCAGCGGCCCAAAACCCTTAGCGCTCATACCATGCGTTGTCGCCAGCTGTCGCCGTCAAGCGCGAACCGCCTACTTTGCGAAGGCATCTACGCGAACTTCTATATCCCCTCTAATTGAACAACTTTTCGTCAGGTGCTCTTTCTTTTTCCCAAGCCACCGTTAAAGTCCTCCAGGATGACCTTTCGCCCATCCGTCCACGCATCCCCCGACTAAGGTGATAGTAGGATGACCCCTATTCATCTTGCCGGTCCCCCAGGAATCGTGTTCGTCCCCCCCACGCCCGAGGCTGCCAGAACTTGCCGCCGTCGGCGACACCCAAGTTACGCCCCGGCGCGTCGTGGTTAGCTTTCTCTCTCCTTTTTGGGGGTGGTTGGCCGCCCCCGCCTACCTGATTCTTGCGACATCATTTCTTAAACAAGCGTCCCACAACAAAAGACAAAAGCACCCAAGTATTTTAAAGGAGGATTCGACGGCAGAATTGGAGTTTTCCGAATGACCGAAACCCCCTTCTTATGCTGAGGATTCCCGACGGCTGAGGAGTGTCTTCCAGCCAGCGCAGTCCGCAGGGACCCTTCATATGAAGGCTCTGGCTTTCTCTCCATCACTGACTCATTCCCAGCTTCATTTGATGCTCCCCATATTGCCGACTTACCTGACTGGCCAAAATATCGGCGCTGCCACCCCCCCCCCCCCGATGATTTCGTGGAGGCCAGTTACCTTCTCCTCACAGCTCCGTTCCTTCTTTGATCGGAGATATGACCAGCCCCACCCCGGGTTGCCAAGCGAGAAAAGTCGTGATGAACCGCTTTCCGAGAAATTCTTTCACAATTGACTCGGCGCGACTTTTGGGACTCATGAGCTCCTTTCCGTCACATCTATTTCTCAGTACAGCTTGACCACGACATTTCGAATGCTTTCCCAGGGAAATTCTCCCACGGGCGCTGCCGAGCCCCGAACGTTGTTGTTGCTCCATTTGCTGCGCGGCCAGGGGCACCCGATCCAGTTCTTTTTGCTTTTTCAGACTAACAGCCAGTTCGTCAGGCAACGCCTCCCCTGAGGCTCCCTTCATCTAGCTCTTTTGAGATGCTCGGCATCCTGGTCAAGGTTACGTCGCGGCGAGGGGGGTCTCGATTTTGCCCAGGTATGTTTTGGCTCCTTTCTCAGCGGGTGCGTCCCTTTCTTGTCCACACACCGTTCTTTTTCCCCAATGGGGCCCGCGCCAAGGGTCTTATCCCCCGCGCGATTCACCCCCCACACCATTGCGGTTCCGTGATTCGATCTTTTAGTTTTTTCCAAGTGGAGCCCGGCCCCCTCCTGTCCCCTGCCGAATCTGAGTTGCTCGAGGTGGTTTCCCAGAATGAAAGTCCGACGACTTACTTGGTAGCGATTATTTCCCGGCCCGGCTTTTTCCCCCGACGACCTTTGTTTTTTTTTATGTGTATTG
>Ga0179591_1318840_pt1 | contig 10007 bp, 10 predicted proteins | sample CZOMad2_1_08_16f_FD_182891 | JGI IMG/M metagenome (GOLD analysis project Ga0179591, IMG submission 182891) | Vadose zone soil fungal communities from Angelo Coast Range Reserve, California, USA - CZOMad2_1_08_16fungal (PacBio error correction) | ecosystem: Environmental > Terrestrial > Soil >... | reverse complement strand
CCTTGTTTACCCCCTTTAGCTCTACCTCCTCCCATATCCTTTGGTCCCATTTTTTTCTACTTCCTCAAGGCAATGTCCTAGCCCCTCGGGACCACCTAGGCGACCCAATCGCTCACTCCCCCCTCCTTTTTCAAGATGATCTACCTTCTTTTCCTTTTTTTTCGATGTGTTCCCTATAGCGGGATTTTTTTTTTGGGTATAAAACACATGACCATGAGTTCACCTGGTTTTCTCTAAGTTAACCCCGTGGTCAACGAAGTTCCTATATTTGCAGTCTACGCCCCCTCTGAATATAATGGTGTCTCCACCTCATTCCCCGCTTCCGGTTCAGCTTTTCAATTCAAGTCTTCTAATCGGCCTCGTATTTTACTGCCCTGTATTTCTGATTGGTTTTTTTGCCCACCCTCCTGCCCTTCACCCGAAGAGTTGTCCGGTTAGGACTTTGCTTCTTTTTTTGTTAGGATTGTACGGCGATTGGACCGTGCTCCAGCCCGTTCCTCCCTGTTGTCCCCTTCATGCCGTTTTGCCTTTTAAGACACCCGTCTCGCACCAGATTCGCTTTACGTTTTCTATTTGCCAAGATCCAGTCGCCAGTCCGAGAGTTACCCTCCTTACTGTGAGGAGCCAATCGCAGCCACTTGTCGGGATCCGTCAGGGCGCGGAATCTCCCGCCGGCAAACCACCGCCTTAGGAAGGTCCTCCCCCAAAAAAACTTTTACCCCCATTTAGGTGCAAACTTGGCCATGCCTTAAGTTTTGCCAACCCTCACGCAACCTTTTCCTTGTGGAAGGCCGAATCTCCTGCACCACTAAACCCTCCCAATTTCTAAACATCCCACCACTTTTCAGACTACCCGCTGCACCCCGGACCTTATTTCAGGCTCCCCCAAGTTTCAAGAACCCTCCTTCGTGCCACTGGTATGAATGCCGTTCCCTCGTATCTCAAGAAAATTCCCCCGGTTTGATGCACGTGGGACAGCACCCCAGGTGACGATTTAATTCTTTGGTCTTTTGGGAAAAGACAACCGAGTAGTCCATGCGTGGTGCTCGCCCTCATTCCGACTTCTTCGCACCAGACGCTACGTCACCTTTTTCACTAGAAAAACCCCCCGGCCTTCTCGCTGTCTTTCACCCATGTTTTGTCGACACGTAAACCCGTTCCAAACCCCTTGCCCTTAGCTCTCCTTTGTCACGATTCGACTTCCTACCCCCCCGTCGTCTCAAGTTCGATCACACAACCCCCCTGTAGTTCCCCGCTCCTTGCCGTGACGTCGACCGGTTAGTTTGAAGCGTTTTTTCTTTTTCTTGTTCCCGGTACTACTTCAGAAAGAGTAGATTCAGAGCTGTCAATTTAGAAGTTATCTCAGGTAGGCCCCATCCCCCGATTGTTCAGCCCAAAGAATGAGAAAGAGACCACGTTTCGGCCGTGCCCCAACTGAACACAAACTATCGTGTTCACATACCCCCGATGTGTACCTCTAAAGCACCAGACCGTCTCAAACGTTTTTTAGAACCCAGGCGTACCCCCCCCCTTTCACGTGAGGGAGTCGTTTATTCAGTTGTAGATTTCAGTGTGCCTCAATCGAATTCTAAATTATGGACGTTGAGACCCCTTTAGCCCCCTAATCCGCTGACACTCGCTCTGTTTTCTCCTGTTGACTTTTTTCCCGCTTCCCGTAGCTGCCCCCGGATACACCCCCCAATCGGGACGTGACAAAATACCTTCCTTGCCTATCAATAAAATTTGTGGTTTTCCTGGCTTAGGCGTTCGTCTCTAAACCATCCAAGACAGACAGAGATCCTTTCCCAGTCAGATCGTCCTTTATTTCATTTTCGATTGGCACTGCCCCTTCTCTGCCCGGCGACCAGTTACCTCTGTCCCTCGCTCTATTTCGTTTACTTAGACTACGTCCTCGTTCTTTGCGCCCTTTTCCCGCTTTGGCGCTTTTCGTGCCCGGTCCCGGGCGCTGCACCCCCTGAGTTGATGCGACCGGACCCTTCCCGTGTTCCCGGACGTACTCGAGAGGTTCTCTCGATCCGCCCCGTGCCCTCTGGTCCCCCCTGCCTGAGCCCCCAACCTAAACGAGAGTCCAATACCTTCCACCCGTCTGTTGAAAGACGTCAGAGGAGACTCTTTCCCGTGATAATGTGCCCTCCTACGCCCTCCATAGCCAACGGAGCCCCCTCAGGTTCTTCTCAGTTCTGAGAAACAAATACGAGAATTGCCCGCCCCTACCCCCGTACGTGAAATGTGGGACCTCCCCCCCCCCCCCCGAAAATTCGCTGTCTGTCCCCAGTCGTCTGTAGTCCCCTCTGCGCAGCACCCGACCACGAAGACTCCCTTGCCATATCTACTCCATTTTGCCGCCGCTTTACCCTTTCTTTTCTTCTTCTTTTTTTTTAAGATTTCAAAACTTACTGCTGAGCCGGTTCCCGCCCCCCGGTCAGCTTCGCAACTGTCTTCCCCCCCCCCAATCCAGAGTTCGATGGGGATAGCATTGTTTGGACAATTTCCCCCGAGACCCAAGATCGCTGAAGACCTTTCCGAACGTAATGCAACAACCATGTTTATTGCTTGTCCCTTTTCCCTCTTATCTCTTGTCATGTTTTTTTTTCCGGATAGAATCTAGACCCCCCATCACGCGCTGAAGGCGATAGAGTTAGCCCTGTACTTTTCCTATAAGGAGCCTTTTTTGAGGTTTTATGACCATTTGGGTCTTACCTTTCTTTAAAGTAGGCGCTTTGATTTTGCGTCCAAATGATTGACCAACTCAGAACTTAGCCGACCCCACCATATCTCCCTGATTGGCTCGCCACCGATTTCCTGCCCATTTGCGCATTGCAACTTCTTTTTTTTGTGGATTTCCATCGTTTGACGGGGCTTCCTTTTTTGGCCACGACATTTGTCTGGACGTGTTACCATATGGGCATTTTTTGTAGAAACTAACCGCTCCCCTTTAATCTCCCCCCCAACTTCGAGGGCGCCAGAGTCAGTCCTTTTTCATTTTTTCCTGACCCCCCGAACGATCGTCCTTTTTCTACGAGTCACTTTTTCGAAGTTAACATCGGTTATTTGCATCGTTCCAAACTGTCAGCGATAAGAGGGCTCCCGTTGCATAGTGACATTTTCCGCGTTTCGACACTCGCGCGCCCCGTTCAAAAAGAGGGCGTCCCTCCATCTAGCCTACGAAGTCACAACCCTGGCCGCTCTACCCTGGCCCCCAAGTGCTCGCTCCATGTATACGAACGTCTCCCCTGGTAGGCGTCAACCAGTCCCCCCCCCCCCGACGACACCCCTCGACAAACCCTTGTGTCGAGCTGACCAGGGGGTAGATGACGATTTCATGTACTGCCTCGGAAAAAGCTATGCGATTTTTTTTTGGGGAGTGACGACTTTCGCCTCCGCCCGTGTGCCAAAACATCCCTCTTTTCTCCCAGTTGTGTTTTAGCATGTTTTCTTCTCCAATGAGTCACCTTCGCACAGACCCCTCTTTACGGACTCCGCCCGTTTGTCCCGTTGTCGAAGTCACCTCTATGCTAATTAACTTGTGCTTTTCCACACCAAGGTGTTTTGTAGATTTTGGAAAACTCGTTCGGGTTTTCCTTTGTGGTCAGGTAGTCCCAGCGTACTTTAGTTCCGTCCCGGATCCTAGAGGAGAATTGTGCCCCCTTCAGCGACTTTGGTCTTTGCCTTATAATTGACGAGGGTCGAACCTTTAGTTTCAGAAGCTGGCGGTGGACGTCTTGTTTAGAAGCGAGGCCGCATGTGTCCAGCCGACTGCTCCCGATTCGGGCCTGTGGTTCCGTGAGCACCCTCCCACTGCCCCCTCATCGCCGCGGGCGCGCCCGCGCCCCCTTATCATTAATGTATTCCATGAGAACAGAAGTCGCGCGCCTGGGACTCTGGTTCCGTTCCCCGCGAGTCGAGATCGTACTTTTTGCGCCCCCTCCATGAGAATGATCCTACATGCTTGGCTCACCTTTTTGTTTGGGACCGTCGCGCTCTCTTCCCCGGAGGCGCTTCTTCGTTGCGGTTTCACCGCGTTACGCCTGTGTTCTCGGCGGGCGAATTTTGTTTTTCCTGGTTTCGCGCGAAGGTCCGGCACCGGATCCCCTACCGATTTCCTCAAGTTAGACCACTCTACCTCGGTACCAATTCCAGAGAGCCATCTCACTCTAGCAGACGATTTGGACTCTAGAACGGCGCGAGGTGTCTTCATGTTCGTTTATTTGATACGCTCTTATGTATCTCCCCTTTCGGCGCACACTGCCTGCAGTTAGTCGCTCTTCTTTTTTTATCCTCTCTCTTTTGTCCAAAAATGAGTCTATCTTTCCCTCGTTCTCTATGTGTATTTTGGACTCAGTTTAAGAGAACCTTCCGACCACGAGGGATTTTGAAAATAACCTTGCCAAGCCGAGAGAGACACGCAGTTCCGGTCGCGTTCCTTTCTCTTAGATATTCGGGATCGCGCGATTCGGGGTCGGGTTGGCCAGGAAGCGTGCCTTTTAGTTTCGGTTTTGTCCTCCTTAAGACCAAGAGGTTGCGTTGCGAGGGGATGGTTTCCCCAGCTAGATGTTCTCTACCCGCTTAGGGACCCTGCCGTTGACAGTTACCAGTCTGCGTCTGCCCACTTAGAAAATTTAGTAGGAAGCATCTTTCTACCTTTATGTTAAGTCGTTCTGGTTCAAACGGACGGCTCAAAGATCCCAAAATATAGACCTCATTCTTTGGACATACGACGTCCCGTTTCAGACGCCCATATCCCGAGACGATGAAGTCATCTTCGCGATAGAGGCCCGCCTTAAGCGTTATCGGCATAGAAGCGTCTTGGCTGAGCCGGGCAAGTTCCCATTGAGCGCGCGTTGTCTTTCTTCTCAATCAGCAGATACTTGAGTATTTTTTCGTTTTCAGCACCGCACTCCGGGTCCCCCCTTCTTGTATCTGATTTTTTTCCCTCTATTTTTGCCTGTCACTTCCTTTCGTTGGCGATCTCAGTAAACCCCTATACCCCCTCCAACCCCTCGTATCGATTCTTTGATGGGGGTGGTTGTTTAGATAGTTCCCTACCTCGTTTTGATTGTGTTGACCTTTGCCCCTACTTTGGCCGGCGATCTAACCTTTACACGGCTCAGATGGTTCACCCTGGGCCTCGGTTGCTTGCTCCCGGTTTCTTTCATATCTCTTTTTGGGCACTCCATGCTCCCCGCGTATTTCACGATCCCCACCGTACGCCCTCCCCTCTCTCTCCCTCCCGTGGTCTCCTCTTTCCTGACTTATGGACGCTTTGGAAACCCTTTCCCCCTTCCCGACGCAACCTCTTCTAGGTCTACGCCTGAGCACGCGGCCAGTGGGGCTAAAGTTGCGATTGAGTTGATGCGAGAGTCGATTTTCACGAGCCGGTTTGCCGACTGTCTACGTCCCCATCTCTTCGCATCGCCTGACCCATTGTTTCTGGGTGCATTTTGTCAAGACGTAGCGTCGTGTGCTTGACAAAATCTGTTCCCCCGTGAGGACGAGCCCAAAACGGCATTTCCGACTGCCGTTTTGAACAACCGACCCCCCCTCTTCAAAGGAATCACCTTTTTTTTTCTCTTCCCCTTTGCCGTCCCCTCTGGGATTCGGTCCTGCTTGAGTAATGCTGTAACCCTTTGAGGAGCTTGGTTGCGACCTTTCCGCCGCTGGTCTTTGCTTTTGACCCGGTTTGTATTTTTGACCACTCTTACTGTTTATGTTGTCTCGAGTCCCATGAAAAGCTCTCCTTGTGAACGTTGTCCGGAAGGACATTATAAATCTTTTACGGGATTTTCTGGTGTATTGGTTGTCTTCTTTAATTCAGGCCCCTGTGGGAAGTAGCTTCCCCATACAGATAACGACTTATATTTTGAGGGATTAGATCCCCCCCCCTACGAGGGGGCATAGCTTTGCCCGGTGGAGAGAACCTGCGAAGTGCCGCTACGGTGGGTAGTAGGAGGCGTCCGGAATAGAGACCTCATCCTTCGTTCCAGCTTCCCCTAATTCGCGCCTTTCACCCAGAACTTGACCATTCCGTCTGTTGCTCTCGTCGGTTTTTACTGCTTTTTGCATCATGCGATTCCTCATAGGGCCAATTTGTCGCCAATGTCTTGGAATTGAAATTTTGGAAGCTCCCCTTGAGGGGTCGATTTTGATCACGGTAGATGCTTTTTGTATCCTGCCATAGACCCTTCGTTGACACCCTTTTGTTAACGGTCGCCCCGATATGCACTTCTAAGCACCGTGGATCTCCTAATCTTGCCCCGACTTCTGAGTTTTTTTTTTTTAAAACCCCGAGACCCGCTTAGACTTGAATGACCGAGATTGTTCAGATTTCTTTGTCGAGTTAGAGATCGCCAGTGGACTTTTCATGTGCCATGTGGCGTTAGCCTTCAACTTACCCCGCTGTGGGAGGAACCCCCCCCCCCCCCCCCCCCCCCCCCCCCCCCCACGGCGGTCCTTCCGATGTTGCCGAGCATATACCTTCCCCCCCCATACTCTGTGTAATTCATCTTCTGTAAAAGTAAGTCTTTAAGCAGCTGCTTTCTCCCCACCGCGCTTCTGTTGTCGCTATACCAAACGGCAATGTGAGATTACTCCAACATCGGTCCCTTCTAATCGATACACGTCCCCCAATTTCCCCTCGATGCCTAGAGTGCGGAAGGCGAGTGTTGAAACTTCCGTCTGCCCGCTTACGTACCCCCACGGGGCATTGGCCCGTTTCTAGGGCACTAGTCTTGGAACGGTCAAACACCGTTAAAACGGCTGGGCATCGAACCCCCCCCGCCACGGCATTCTCCGAGGATAACAGATTCCCAACCTATCGTTGCGCACAAAAATTTCCAAGGTCGCAACCATCATCAACCCTAGGAGCTACCGATGACCCTCTAATGGTTATACTGGCCCAATCTGCAAGTAACAACGACGATCTCCCCCGACTTTCGCCTTTAGGAGATATCCCCTCAGCCACAGACGTTTCTGTCTGGTACAGTGAGCGCCACCCTCAGACTGATCAATTCCGTCTACCGCATACACCCCGAAAACAATCGTGTCCAGACCTCTGCTCAGAGATTTTTTTGCAAGCCTCCCAAAGCCGACACGCACCATAAGAATTTCCTTCCCTAGGCTGTCCTGAAAAGCCATGCAGGATCTTTTATCTTCTTTTAGTCCAGAAGGCCGCCAACAGAAGGTTGAATTCCAAAACCTCACAATAACCACCATAGCAGATACTTCCCGACGTTGTCATGTGGCCTGCAACGTCCAACCCCGTAGGCAGTTGGGCGCCCAAACCGCCCCCAACCTTCTTCACTACCCTCCGCTCCACAACCTGCCTCTAAAAGTCTCACCCCTAGTAGTACCCATTCCCCAAGTCCCGGATGTCTACTCATATCCCCCCCATGGTAAGCTTCCAAGGACTACTTGTACTTCCTTTCTAGACCTTCCCTATCTGGGCGACCGTGGATTCCTCGGTGTCAACTCACTCGCAGTTAGCCCCTTCCTTAGAAGTCCCCCAGAAGCTCTTTCTCAATTCCCGTCACCCCCTAAGGAAAACCTCCCACACTCTTGCTCTTCGTGACTCAACCTTTTCGGGTGCCGTCCGAAAATGGACCTTTTCCCGGTACTTATCGGAATCAAACTAGTTTATTCCCTTTCTGCCCTCGTCCGCCCCCAGTGGGTAGAAAGGTCCTTGCGTTCTTAGGTCTTGCTTTGTGCCTTTTTCTTCGAGTCATAAGTCATGTAAGTATTTTTTTAACTGAGTCTGAGATCCATCTCGTTCCTCCTTTCTTTACAGTTTTTTCTTATACCATCGAAGTGATTGTTTCCCGCCAAACAAATCTCTTTTTCCTCCCAGAAGCTTCGTGAATACCGTGAAATCCCCACCTGTAGGACTTTTTGTGATGAGAAGGACTCGGCCTTGAGACCCACCCCCTTTGGAAACTAGGGCCGGGTTCTGCGTAGTCCCCTCTCTCTCCCTCATGTCCCTGACCACTTGTTACTATCAGGTGCGCCCCTTTAGTTTCCGGAGATATCTGCCACCCTTAAGTGACCCATTCTTTGTGACATCATCTGCCAACACGATTTTTCCCCTGGACTAGAGCGTTGCGTCTTACGTATTCCCTTGACGACCTCTTCTTTTCCCAAGACAGCTTTGGAATCAGACAACCGAGCCGAGCTCCCCTCTCCTGCCCTCGCCAGTCCTTTTATCTTCCTCTCCCCTGACTTTGATGTGACTTAACATTAGTCCGAATTTTAAGGATCTGTGGCAGGTGAGAGATGATTAAATGAGCCTTCCGTCATATCTAAAGAGTAGTTATTGGGATCTTGCGATTCTTATCTGTTTTCCCATTTTGGTTTCCCACCAGAGAGATATTACAACAGTACCACGCGACCCCGTTCTGCATTCATGTTTTCTACGTGGAAGAGCCTCTCGGAAAAGGAGCCCTGGTGTTCCCTCTGATTAGACGCCCTTTCCTACCATCCCAGAGAAACTAACTCCTTCTCCCTTTTCGTAGTACCCCCACGAACACATACGTTTCTTCAAGATTCCTTTTCCTCGAAGAAGCCAAATATTCTCATAGATCCTATGGTCCATTCTCTCTTCCTCAGTTTCCGGAGTGCTCCCAGAATTTCTCTTAATCTACCACTCGAGATGAGAGCTTGATTAGCCCTTAGTACACCAGTCCATGAATTTCGGGATATCATATTCGTTTTTTTCCATACACTTACTACGAGTGACAAGACCTCATAACTAATATTCCACCTTGAAGTGGCGGCTTGGTAGAAAGAATCTGTGAGACAGAATTTTCCTAAGAAGATCTCCCCCCCACAAGCTCTTTCTCTAGTATATCTGCTTCTCAGCGGCTTCTAGAGGGATTCCTTTGTCCTCTTGGTAATCCTTTGATCTCGTTGAGAAATTGCGCCTGCCGAAGTTCACCTTAATGACAATATGAAACTCTCGATACTGATTTATTTCTTCCCTCCGGAACGAAGTTAGAATCTCCCTGGGGCTCTCAGCCTGTATAGTGGCCCCAAAACCTGAATTACAATCTTTGCTATGGCTGCGGTCCTCCAAAGTCACCTCTTCTTCCTTTTCCTGACGAGACCCCACACCCTGGCGTATCGATATTCTGTTCCTCGACTCTGACTATACTAGATTGTCTCTCCCATTCTCCATTTTGGACCACGTTTTATGGGTGATACAACCCAAGCTCTGCTCTCAAGACGCTTCTCCCCTTCGTTCTCTAAACTTTATGAAGACTCCTTCATTAAGAGGTTTCTTTCCCTCTTCGTACGACGTTGACCCCACTCCCTATAGAAACTTGAAGCTCTTCCCTCCTTCTCCGACTCATTTCCGTCCTCCCCTCAAGAACCTCTTACTGAACCCACCAGGACTCTGCACCCTCCTTGTTGTGTTTAAAAATTAAACACCCCCCCCTTCTTTTTTTCTACTATCCCATTTTTATTTTCTATATCTACCGGCACTCTGTAGACGGAACCGCTCTTGTCACGTTCCATTGTACGATACACGGGTAGACTGTGGTACGGGATCTTTTCTTCCTCTTTTAAGTCCTCATCATTCTTTGTTGTTTTTTTCATCACAAGCTCCATTTCGGCCTTTCGAAATGTACCCAGACCTCCTTAGGTCTCCCTGCTCTTCTGTTTTTCTACTCCAAAGGTGATAGCTAGCCCACACTTTTTTCACCTTTTTGACCCCCTTTTTGCATGTTTGTTTGGTTGGGGATCTTTTCTCCCCTATTAGCCCGTCCCCTTTATCGCTGCTCATTGGGCAAGTTTGCTATGTTGTGCCGGTCTCTGAACTGAGACTCCCCCTCTTCTTTTCGACTCACCTATTCCTCCCCCACCCGATCCCGTCTACACCCCGCGCTTGTAGTGTACCTCTCTGGCAAGGAATATGCTCCCCGCTCTTGAGATGTTACAGGGTCTTGTAGTGAGGAACTCCCCCCAAAATCGCGAGGGCCGACCCGATACGATTG
>Ga0179591_1196554_pt1 | contig 10007 bp, 14 predicted proteins | sample CZOMad2_1_08_16f_FD_182891 | JGI IMG/M metagenome (GOLD analysis project Ga0179591, IMG submission 182891) | Vadose zone soil fungal communities from Angelo Coast Range Reserve, California, USA - CZOMad2_1_08_16fungal (PacBio error correction) | ecosystem: Environmental > Terrestrial > Soil >... | reverse complement strand
TGTTGAATCTTGGTTTGTCGCTCTGTGACAATTGCTTGACGACTGCTGAATCCTGAATGCATGGACGATTAGGTCTTTCCGTTTTATGCGGCGCGCGACTGTGTCCTCCCCCCTTCTACTGGTTGGACCAAACGGCCGAAACCCCTACGGCTAGATTTTCGTTGCTTCCCTTTGTAGTCCCGCGTCTACCGCTCGTTTTTTTTCTCGAAGTCGGCGTGATGTGCCGTTTTTTTTGGTAGTCTACCAGCGATGGGAAGCTCGCCCATCTGTCCAAAAGAACAGTAAAAACCGTCTTTGTCCCCGTTCCCTCGGCTCATTCACCCTTATTCCTTCTAGGCCGGCATTTGAACCTCAACGCGAGACCTCCTTCAGGAAGTTTTTTAATTTTTTGGGTACTCCCCCTTGGGTGTGAAACCTGAGGAGACTCGAAACATTTTCCTTGTTTTTTGCTCTAAGCGACTGTGGTTTTCCTTTTTTTCCTGGGGTATGTCTGGGCGAAAACTCTCTCTCGGCCAGTCGGCTATTTAATAATAATAAGCTGTTTCTTTTTTCCCTTGATAATTTTCATATGAAGCCCTTTAGGGTTTCTTTGTCCATCTCCTTCCCAGGACATTGTTGTAAAGAAGTCAATCATTTCCCTTCCGCTCGCCTATGTAAACCATCGGCTTCACTTTGTAAAACAGCTCCATTATTATCCCCTGCACTACTCAGCACAGAATCACCTTCCTTCCCTCCCTTCTGCCGTTTTTTCCCCAAGTTCGAGAAAGACTATAGGCTCTCTTTTTCGCCCGTTCCTTTATTAATGCCCGCCCCCCCGACGCCGTATATATCAGACGATAACGTTTTTCACTTGCCAAGCAAGTTGTCGATCTTGACTTTGTTCCAAAGGCTTGCCCCTCTCGGTCCCCGTATTGCTTTCTTGCCGTCCCCAATATTAGATTCATTTTTCTGATCTCCTAGAATATGAAATTGAGTCATTTCCCCCCCCATATCCAGGGCTGACGGAACGTCGTTTGGTCCATTCATCGAAACGTTCTAGACCCGGTCTCGATTTAACTTGAGTCCCTTCCCCCCCCCAAATACATCGGATTAGAGCCTTCCCTACCAGTATCATCTTGTGTTCCGCCACCGATCCACTTGCCAACCGACCTTTCTCTTTTAGTGACTGCTCTTCCCTATGGTGTCCAATGCTTTTGCTGCCCCCACTCCGCACTTGACTTCCCAGATTAAGTGCATGTTGTTTTCAATTTACTTCTTGCCTATCTCTTGTGGGAACAATAGGTTTTGCTTTCCCTCTTAAGAATCTTCTGAGCTTAGGTCTTCATGGCTCTCCTACTGTGTTGTTGGAACACCACTTTAGTCGTCACCCCGGCAATTTCCTTGTCTCCCCTCTTTCCTTATACCACCGTTCTCCCCTTGCCCAATTCAACGTGGCTTGTCCACTCTGATCCCCTCACCCAAGTTACTTTTTTCCCACTGTTGCCCGCTAACCTTTTTTTTTTTTAGGCTCGTCCCTTTCATTTTTTGTTTTTTCGGATCTCGGCACTTGTTTTTCTTGCAATTTTTTATGTGGTAATTTCTCCATTTCCATTGGGTTTGCTTAAGGATTTCTGGCCGATGTATCTTAATTGTCCACGTTCGGGTACGCTTATTAATGCATGCCTGTCACAAACTTCCCTCTATTTTTCCCCTTCTCATCCTGCAAACGTTGTTATTGGACTACCCCGCTTTTCCAAAACTAGATTGTCTACCTTTCGACCCCCCTTGCCGGTCCCATCCTTTCCCCTCTCACCGGGAAAGACGCTCAAGCATCATCTCTCCAATCGATGTGACACCTCTCCTTTCTCCTTTCTTTCCTTCCCTCGTTCCAGGCCTCCTTTTCCCTTTCACATAGTATAACACCCCTCCTGTAGTATCCTGACCTTGACCCTCCCGTGTCCCCACACCGTGGTGACACGCGGCTTTTTTCTCTGGCAAGTAGCTCCCTTTTTCCTTTAAGGGAATCATGGGGACGCAGTTGCGCCTTACTTCTTTCCCTTTCCATGACGTTCTTTGGCCTTCTCGCCGGCTGCAACCCACCCTTTCCTCCATTTCGAAAAACTCAGATTCATTTTCCCCCCGTTGAGATGGATGCGAATTTTCCGCCCCATTTCTCCCCCCTCCTGTTCTTTCCTATCCGTCAACTTACATAAGGCATGCCTTCCCTTGTCCCGAATACGAACCGTCTTATCATGGTTCTTGGATCCGAAACCCTCCAGACAAGGGGGTGGAGTCTCTTTTCAGAGCCAAGAGCCCGACACGGGTCTACCCCGACCCCTACCAACCCCCTTAACCCTCTCCTACCCCCACCCTCCGCTCCGCCCACTACTTGCGCACCCCATACCCTAATCGGCCCCTCTCCACTTCCCCCTTGCACTTGCCTCTCCTCCTCCCCATCCCTCCTCGGGAAAGCTGGCTTTTCTTGTGTAGAATATTCAACTAAGAAGTGCCTCCTGGTTGCCCTCCCCCACGTTGAGCGGCGTTGATGCATGTTGGCTATCTCCTCTCTTTTTTTTCCGCTCAGTTTGGTGTTTTGAGACTCTCATCTGTACAAAAAACAAGCGGCCCCCCCTTCTTTTTTTTCGTTGCCCTTTTTTTCCCGTCTCTCTCTTTATAACCCTTTCCAATCCGCGTTAAAGCTCTTTCCTTTTTCAACATTCTCCTACACCCACACCTTTCCTGCGCTATTCCTTTCTGTCTTTTTTCGTTAGACCCTCCCCTTCATTCAGTCTGAAATATTTTTTTTCCGACCTATCTCCTTCCATCGTCGTCAACCTCGTTCCACGATTCTGTTTTCGCCGCCCCCCCCGCGCCCCTATATTTTTTTTTCTGACTTACAGTTAAAGCGTATGTCCTGCGCATCCTTTTCACCCCCACCTCTGTACTCTTCCATCCATATTCGACTTGCGTTTTCCTGATCCTCCTCCCAGCCAATGTCGCCTTTCCCTTTTGACACCTTTTGACTGCCGGTTCCACGGTTTATGACTGATTTTCGTGGTCTCATATTTACAATATCTACCACCTTTTTTGATGTAGCGCGATACCTTCTTCCATGGCAGACCGGGGGGCTCTTTCGCGAGTTTTTCCTTTGACATGTCCAGGCCCCGGTACTTTAGTTGCTTTTCGGTCTTTTTTTCGGCTTGGCTTGATTGGACCTGTTCCTGCTTTTCTCCATCTACCCAATTTTTTGGTTTTCTACGAATACTAAAGAAGTTTTCCCTTTCTGTCTATGCATGAATTCGATATGATTTTCGTCCATCCCTATCCCCGTATACCTCCGGCCACAACCCGATTTCAAACGTTACTTTCTTTCTTCCGGAACTCCTCTTCCTTTTGGCCCCTTGAGACCCGTCTCTCATTGCTCGTTTTTTCTCGATGCCGCCACTACGCAAAAATAACCTGATTTTCCTTTGCCTTATGCCTTCCCCCTTTCGGCGCCCCCCCTTTTCAAGTACAGGTCCCTTTTGATTCTCCTCTGGACCACCGTTCCCATCGTCACCTTGTCGGCGAATTTTCATCCCTTCCTTTCCCAATTTTTTCCACCCTTTTCCTTGGTTCTCCCCCTTTGTTACCCTTCCCTTTCTCTCCTTAAGCTCTCCTTTTTATGCGTACCTCTGGACAAGTCTGGTTTTCCCCTACACCCCACCGCCCCCCCCCCCTTTGACCGTCCTTCACTGCCCATAATGCACTTCAATTTACCCGTGCGTGGTTTTGGCCAACACCCCTTCTCCAACCAATTTATGCCCCTCCCCCTTTCCCCCAATTTTGTTATATGCCCTCCTTTGCGTGGCTTGAAAACGTCTCCCCAGATGAGCTACATCCTTTCCCCCCTCCCTGGACCTTGGTTTGCCGTCTCGGTAACGGATCATGCCGGGTCTAAACTATATTAGCTTGAATTGGCCCCCCCGACCTCCTTGGTTCGTTTACAATGGGGTCGCCCATCTCTCTTTTTTTTCTATCAGCCGAGCTCTCTTAAGTTACTCAGCAATAATGTCCCGCACACTCGCCTCTTGGAAGATGCCCTTTTGCTCCACAATCACGTCCGCCTTTCTGTGCTGACCCCCTTTTCGTTAGATCCTTGTTACTTGCACAGACTGCGTGCGCAACCATAGATGCTGACCTATTGTACCCTTTGAAACCACATTCGTTCGGGAGATTGACATTTCTTGAGTTGCTTTTTTGGATCTCCGGATTTTTTTCCCTTTGATCTCCTTTTCCTTTTACGGGGCTAGCGCTTCCTCGTTTTTTTCACTGCTCCCACGTCACCTTGCCGCTGTTTTCGAAACCATAAATTCCCTGACCCCTTCTCAACGGTCACCTATCGCTGACCTTTCTTAATTCCTTCACTTTTCCCTCTCTTTTCCCCGTTCCAATATCCCCACAGACATCCCGTTCAACTCAACTCTCGATATTTCTCAACTTGGTTTCTCTTTTCCTCTCTTCTTTTAAAACTGATACCTCTTCAACAATTGTTCCTTCCCCGAGATTTTCTCGCGACCTCTTTCCCCCTCTTGCCTGGAATCCCACAAGCAAGAAGGAATGGTGCGACTCTTTTTTTCTCTTGTCACGGGCTCCCTTTGAAGTTTTCTGTTATTTTTTATGGCTCGCTAGCCCTGTATCATGTCGCCCTACTCGGTCCTGCCAATATGACAGCCGGATTTAGATCCCCTGAGGCGCCCCCTTTAGTTGGACGGTTCTATGCCCCTTGCAATCCCAATTTCTCCCTGGTTGTTCCCGCCGCAGTTTCACCCTTCTCCTATGCAACACTCTTCTTTCCTTCTCTTGTTCGTTCAATCAGGCCGCAGTCTTCCCTGACCTGTACATATTTCGTCCTTCATTTCCCCTTTTTCCTAGACCACAACTTCCATCTTCCTCTCCTCCTTTGAGTAGTCTCTTGAAGATGGTGGTAGCAGACACCGGCCTCCCGCTGACTACTTTCCCGAAGCGTTTCAATGCATGTACGACGTTCTCAGCTGATTGAACTCGGATCCTCAGGTGTTCTGTGGTCCCGCCTTCTTTTCCTAAGTTCCACTGACGGATAACCCACCTACGGTTCTCCCTTTCCTTGCCCCTCTCCCCCCCACGTTACCTGTCGGGATCCCCCGCAGTCCGGCTGCAGAGTTTTTCTTTCTTCTTGCGACAGCGATAAGGCTAATACATTTCCCCCACTTCTTAAAAGAAACTTCCTTGTTTTCCCTTCCCACCGCCCCGCTTCCCCCAGTTCTTCTTGCTTGTCGTCCCCCTCTAGTTACTGCGAGTAATCCAGGACCAAAACCTTTTGGCCAAGACATAGCGTTTTTTCCCCTCCTACGGGAGATGACCGGTCTTCCTATTTATGTGTCTCCCTTTACTCTTGGTCCTTCTTCCGATGGTTTTATTGTGGGGATTTTGTGAACACTGTGCTCTCAGGCGTGCACCGGCTCCATAATACAAGCTCGGTTTCGGTTTCGACCTTTTTTCCGCCCCTTGTTCTGATCACATTTCTCGCTTATTACGGTGTTTCGTGCCCATTCTATGAAAGCTCTTTCCATTCAAGCTCTTTTACCCCATCGCCCCACTACTTGTCAGTCCAAACCCTCTCTTCCCCCATCTATCCCCTTTTTAAGACTTTCCCTCTTTCCAATAGTCCAGAATTTTGTTCAAATCCGTCTCCATTATAGTCGGCATCTTTTTCGCCTTATTACTGACTTCACTACACTCTATCTCTCCGCGCCTTCCCTCCCCCTTCCCCGGTCCGTCCCGCTGAATTTGGATTCCACTCTCTTGCCCTTCGCCTGCTTTTTCTGTGAACGTATTGCTTATTTCCTTCCTGCACCCCACCTTCTCATTTCTGATCGCCTCTGACCCCTTTTTGCGTTATCCCACTTTGCCCATCTTTACTCCAACGGCCCCCAGTCGTCTGGGTACCTCGCTCCTCTCTGTGCGACCATGCATGTTCTTTTACTTGTGTCCCTCCCCTCAGCCGGCCTAGTTTGTGACATAGTCTTCCTTCTCGTGACGGCCCCTTTCCAGGTATTTCCCTGAGCAAATGCCCTGCCCCCCCATTTGCGGCGTCGTTTTCCGTACCGTCCGAGTTTTTGGCAATGCCTGAACCCCTCCGCCCTTTATAAGTGTTCCCCACCTTACTTCCTTCTTTCAGTAGATTTCGTACTTTGCGTTTATGATTTTTTTTGGAACCCCTCTTCAGATTGTCCGCGTAGTCCTTTTTTGATCTGATCTGTTTATTGATCTAAAGGTAGCCCGTGTTGTTCCCCATTTTCCCCCTGGCGAGCCGCCCCCGTCCCCTTTCATTTCTTGACTTGTATTACCCTCTCCGACCCTTTTCAACGTTCGGGTCCCCTATCTCCCTCCCCTTCACCAATTAGCTGTACTTTTAAAGTTTGGTCCTAAGCCGCCCCCTTGATTCTTGCCCGTTCTTCCCTCCTTTTTTTCTGCTTTCCCTGCCCTGATCTAAGCGTTTTTTTTTCCTTTTTTGTCTTTCTCCTTTTTCCACTGGAGGTCGGTTCTAGTCAGGATTTTGGGCCGACTTACTTAGTTTTTCCTTCTCTTCCGTTAATTCATCTTTTGCCCCTATGAAATGCGTTCCCCTCCTCTCAAAAACTTTTTTCTCTTATGCCTTTCCCCACCCCTTATTTCGTTAGTCTTTCTTTTTATGACCAGGTCCAACACTCCTTTTTTCCCGTACCGACAACTCCCAAACGTCAGGCTTTAAATAAACTGCCTCTCCCAGCCCCTCACCCTCCTCCTCCATATAGTCCATTGTAACATTCGCTCACGCCTTCCTCGGAACTGTGCCCCCATCATTTCGAACTTTTTCCTCCACCGTTTAACGATCTTACCCCTCCCCTTTCCCCCCCTGAACCACCCCCAAGTCCCCCTTGGTTTGTACCCGCCCTTCATAAGTTTTTCGCTTTTTTTGCGCCCTTTGGCTGTCCTTAAGGAATCATGGATTGGATCCTGGTTCGGAGTCTCTGCTGTCCTCTTCCCCTTGAAAGCTCTGTGTTTTTGTTTTTGACCTATTTCGGCGGCAACTAAGCGCGCCATTCGACCCACCTCAGCATCCATAATTGCCTCCGTGTGTTTTGCAATTGGCAATCCCGTGTTTTCCAAGAGTTTCGCCGCAGGTTTCTAATATTATAGCTTGTAGCCCTCCCCTATTTTCCACTGTTATCCTTTTCGTTCCTGCCATCCCCCGTCTTATGGTGTCTTCCCTAAGGGTAGTCCTTTTTTTCCTTATGGAAATCTTCGTCCGGGTCGCTCCTGGTTCTTGGGATTTTAGCTCTTTAAACCAATTACTTGGCATTCTTAAACCCCCCCTTCTCGGTGATGCATGCATTGTACATATCTCTTGCTCTCTTGTTGTTGTTTTAGATAGTTCAAAACTGCATTTCCCCCAGAGAAGTTTGTTCTGCCCCTCTTGGCGTATTCGTTTCTCCCCCCCTGCCCGCGTGAAAGCATCGCCGATGGTTTTTCTACACCACCTCCGTTGGTCTTCCCTTCCCATAGCGTTCGTCCCTTTTTTCTTAAATTCCGCTTTTTCACATTTTTCAGTTTCCACTCTGGGGCCTTGACGAGAGTTACCCATTGTTCCCTTTCTCATCTTTTTCCAATTCGCAGCACAAACCCCCCACCACTGCGCCCACTGTCTTCTTTTTCTTTTTTTTTAACTGGAATGCGAGTAGTTGAATTCTCCCATAATTAAACCAACCAAAAGCTTCCTACAAGTACGTGCCCTAGACCCAGAGTACCACCTCTGATCCCTTTTCCATGCTCCTCCCTCCCCCCTCCCCCCATCTCTTCCTCACAGACACACTCCCCCAGACCCCCTCCCCATCCGAATACCTCCTCCCATCTAGCCTACTTTACCACCCCCTCACCTCCGCTCCCCCCCCTTCTTGAGGCACCCCCCCATCCCTTTTCTCCGCCCTCTGCCCCCCCCGAAACCCCCCCACTCAATATCCCCCCCCGTCCCTCCGCCCCCAGCTCTCTTCTCCCCCTCCCCCCCCGACACACCCCAACCATCCCCTAGTACCCCTCTCTTTCCCCCCAGAACTCAGCCTCTCAACAAAGCCCCTTCTCTCCCTTCCCCCTCGTTGCCCCCCCCTCCCCCGGGTCCTCTCCCCTCCCTAAACCTCCCCCTACTCAGCCCCCCTTTACTCTGCCATTCTATCCATGCCATCCCCGTGACTCCCTCCACTACCCGACCTCACCCCACCTGCTCGACTCGGCTTCCGACTTTCTTCTGTTTCTACCGCCCTGCCCCCCCAACCCCTCCCCACTCCCCTCACTTATGCTTAAACCTCCCCCCCCGCACCTACACTCCCCTACCTCCATTCCCACCAATTTCTTATCCTCACCGTTCCATTTTTCCTAACCACTCTTCTCCCCGCCTCTACCATCTTCCCATCTACTCCCATCCCTCCACCCCCTCCCCCCTCCCCCCCTAGTTTGTTGTTGTTGGAGACCCATCCCTTACCCTGTAAGAATCTCACCTCCTCTTCCACCCACATTGGAATGAAGCGGCCGCTTTCCCCCCGATGCGATGACCGATCCCCCCGTTAACTCGGCTCGGCTCTCCCCCCCACACTTTTGCCGCCTGGCCCCACCCTCTTCCGCCGTAGCCGTTGTGGTTTCGGGAGGAAACAAAACTCAACTGCCATTGTTTCCCCTGCGCCCTGGACGCATATGCGGGCGTCCTCCTCTCACCCTTTCTTGCTCCCATTTTCCTTTGCTGTTTTCCCACTCGGGGAACTCGACAGGTTTCCTTTCTTCAGCCGGGTGTTGTTTGCTCTGATCGTGGTCCCGATCTATGTCTGAAAGGTTTCTCCGCATGAATTGGAGATCCTCTGCAAGCACTTCTGTACCCTCTTTTTTATGTCTTTTGGCGGAGGAGATTCCCATAAGCGTAACCCGCCGCGTTGGGTCCCTTTGAGGACCTACTTAATGCAGTGCCAGCCGATATTTGCCGTCATCACTGCACCCTGTTTCCTTCTTTTTTTTACGATACGGTCAACCCATTCAACCAGGTTGTTGACGGCAAGGAATCCACATGGCAGGCCCAACACGTCCGGTACCCTCCCAGATGAACCTGGATTCATTTTTTTATCGTTACCGCTCGGTCTCGTGAGGAATTGGGTCTGGGAACCCGGATTTTGGGCCCACTCATTTCCCCATCCGGGTACGGATCGTCCCCTCCCCAAACCCTACCAGCAGTTAACACCAGTGGTTTGCTTTCACCAATACTCTTCGTTCCCGAACGATTCAGGCGGTTCCACCTTTTTCCCCCTGGCTCTGTGAACCCACTTTAACGGATGGGCAGAAGAAATTACGATCGCCATGGCCTTTCCTTGATGGTGGCGGCCGACTTCGACCGACGCCGCCAGTTCCGGACTCTTTTAAATTTCTTTCAGCCCGGTTTCTCGCTACAGGTCGCCTCAGTTAATCGTCGTTTCTGTCGTATGTTAATGCCAGGAGTCCACATCCTACGACGTCTAACTTTTGAGTATTCCTCTCATTAAGCAGCCCTTTTTTTTCTTCCGCTTTCACTGCAGAGTCTTCGTTTCGCTCTTTTTTTAGAGGGGGACGATGTTCCCAGAGAGGGCCGCCGGCTCCATCCCCCCGACGAATTCTCCTGCCTCGCATCACTTACAGATTAGACCTTAGGTATTCAGCCACCTTCCCCACGTCGGTCGTCCTTCTTTACTGAACCCCCAATCAGGTTATACCGTCGGTGCGCGGTCGTCCCTGCTACTTTGCAGAACGTATAACATTCAAGGTGAGTTGTCGCCCGGCCCCCCTTCCGCCGGTCCTCGTTCAACAATCCTTCGGCACGAGTCTCTTTTCAACCTTGTGTCAATAGTTCTTCCCTTTTCAGCGTCTACTACGGCTTCTCGAAAGGTACTGATACGCTTCACTGTCCGCTTTCTCTCGAAACTTCACCGCGAGTCAGATCCCGACCCGAGGAGAGG
>Ga0179591_1352252_pt1 | contig 10008 bp, 11 predicted proteins | sample CZOMad2_1_08_16f_FD_182891 | JGI IMG/M metagenome (GOLD analysis project Ga0179591, IMG submission 182891) | Vadose zone soil fungal communities from Angelo Coast Range Reserve, California, USA - CZOMad2_1_08_16fungal (PacBio error correction) | ecosystem: Environmental > Terrestrial > Soil >... | reverse complement strand
AAATTCATTTATACCAAGGCTTTAGGTTTCTTCCCATGTACCTTACTCCTTCCTACCTCCCCGTTTAGTTTTTGCCCGTTATGTCACAGATCCCCTGAACCCCCGTGAGTGTATTTTTTTCCAAGGCTTTGCTTTCTTTCTTCTGTTATTCTTTTTCCGACCGAAAAGCCGATTTTCCCTTCCCCCTTCGCTCAATCCCCCCCCCCCAATACCACATCGTAATGAGAACAGTTCTCCGAATAAATTCCTCTACCTCTCCGATTTCTAGAATAGTTTCTTCGTTTTCCTAGTCTCTTAGTGATTTTTTTTTCTTCATGTTCCGGAAGAGTGGGCCATACCTTTACTGTTCAATTTTTTAGCTCCGATTTTTTTGTTCCCTAGGAGGGACTCCGACACTTTTTCCCAGGTCGTTACCCCCCCCCCAACTCTCTCCCCTCTTCGTGTTTCTTTACCCCAGTTAAATCCTGCTTATTCTTGACGAACAAGGTTAGCAAATGTCTGAACCCTCCCCCACCCCACCCTCCTACTCCCCCTGCGAATCCCGGGTTTTGTTCCCCCTATTATTGTGGAATTCGGACGTACCATATAAGATACTGTCTTGACATGGTTCTCCCAGGTGTTAAGTAGAATCACCTCTTGTATAGGGTTGCTCTTTCTGGTTGAATATTGACGACTGCATTTTTCTGTTGGGCTGCCTTCTTCTAGGCTCAGGCTTTCCCCAGTAACTTACTTTCCTCTCTCCTGAAAGACGACCTTCCTTTTAGTATTTCTTTTCCTTCCCTCGTAGTCTCCGTATCTATATAGGCTTTGAGTGGAGAGATTATTCAACTCCTCCCCCGGTATGTTCTCGACTGAACTTAAATGGGCTTTTCCGCACCCGGTTTTTTTATACCTCTCCTTGGATTCCTTTTCCTTCTCCCTATGCTGGCAAGATTTTAAATTGGCCGCAATTCTTTTTAAGAGAGTCGTTATCCCCCCTCCGGATCTTTTTACCTCCTGGTCTGTTTTATTTGAATGAAATCTTGAATGTTCCCGCGGGCAGCCCGCCTGGTGACGCCCTGCCCCTGCCTGGCGCACTCCTCCTGGAGAAAAGGTGTGAATGATTCCGTCTGACGGTGGTATCTCTCTTTAGTACGTGCGTATTTGCTGTGCGTTTTTTTCCGCCTCCTTTTGTGTCGTGGCGTTGGCCTTTTTTTCTTTTCAAGTGCCAGATTGTTATTCTAACTTCCTAAGTCCGCTTTCCCTAAGACGGCGTTTCGACTCCTTCTCGGTGCTTGAAATTCACCCCGGTTTTCGTTCCTCCTTTTCCTCAGGTCGGGAGTCCTGTTGGTTTAACCACCAATGTTCAAATAACCTCAATAGTTGCATCCTCGTTGGTGTCTGGACTCGTACCCAACTGCAGATCAGACTTAGCTAACCGGCTTCAAAGTTTAGGGTTCGGTTATTAAAAAGTTTGACCAAACCATTTCACTGTCCCTTCCTTTCCTCCCGACAATCGCGATTCCTCTGCTTAATCCACCTTGCCATCCCCCCCCTCCCATCGCGCCAGCCAAATGACTTTTTTTTTTTGGAATCCTTTCCTCGAGATATTTCTCGTGAGGCATGAATCGTTTTTTTTCTTTTCTCACGCCTACGCTCTAAAGAAATGGCCCCTCACCCTTAAAGAACCGTCTTCTTTTCTCGTTGGCCGGACTAGTTACTTCTTCCCGCTGCGCCTTCTGATCGCCAGCGTCGACTTTAGAAATCCTCCTCCAGCCTACTTTGATTCTTAATCCCACGCGTCAGTTTTGCTTGTCGCCCTTCCATTTAATGCGCACTCTGCCGGAAGATGGCCACAGTTTGAGTGCAAGACCTAACTCTCCCCATGAGTCCATTCTCCCCCCATTCGTCCTGGGAATGGACGGTTGTGTTGTTCTCTGCGGAGTGTTCCCCCCCTATTCACCTCTAGAAATTTTCAAGAAGAAGGTAACTCTCTTCATTAAGATATCTCATTTCCCCCCCCCCTTTTTCGTCCTTCTCCTTCCCCCCCCCCCAAAAGCGTCTCCCTAGAAGCCGGAGAATCCCTCTCGTTTTATGTTTGTGGGAAACTGTACTGATTCTTTCGTTGGATGACCCCACTCTGCGTTCTCTCCAAACTGAGCAGTTTGCATTGTTAAGAGATTCGCTCCACTAGAGTTACGCCCTTGCCTTGTCTTCTTTTCTTTACGGTTTATCCTTCAAAGAGACGATAAACCCCCTTCCCTCCTCCCACTTTAGAACACACCCACTTTGGGTCGGTGAAAGATTTCTTCCAAGCAAGTTCCAACCTTTCCCCCTTTAGGACCCCTTGAGTCCTTTTCTAGACTGTACCCCTTTTCTTCCTTTTAAAGCCAGTTCTCTTCTCTTTTTTCGGCACTGGTCCAGTGATTTACATAGGTCTTCTAGAAATGTAGTCTCAAGCAGTCCCGAAAGGAACTGCTTCTGAGGTGATAGTAATGAAGCGGTTTCCCTTCCCTCCCCGTCATCATTCATTGCTGATTTCTCTCCTATCGCTAGTTTGGAGGCCAACCTTTTTGTTTGTTACCGTAGTCCTCTCTCCCCGCGGATAACGAATCTACTCTACTTTACTGTCGTTTCTCTCTGAAACGGTCTTTTCGCTAAGGGTCCTCTGTTCTTCCCCCCGTTCTGGTCGCCGGGTTGGCCGCCCCGGCGAGTTCCTATGTTGACACAGCATTCTTCAGGTTTAGTTTGACACTAATGAGCGATGTACCTTCAGATCCCTGCGCTGGACCAGTGTCTTTTTTCCCCCAGCATCCAGTCGATCCGTTCTTGCGATTTCAAACAATTATTTGTGCCCCGTTAACATCCATCCTTTTTTCCTTTCTTTCAATACTTTTTAATCGTGTCTCGAATCACTAATTTCTGCGAAATGGTCCCGTTCATGCCATCTTCGAAGACTTCCGGTGGTCTCTAGTGCGTAGTCACTTTTTAATCGATTTAAATGAAGACAATTTCCGCTCTTCCCTTTCCCCAAAGAGAAAGACCCTTTTTTTTTTTTTTCCTAGTTCGCCAAATGCCCCCCCTTTTATTTTTTCATCCCGGAAGCTTTGTCCCCCCACCCGTCCTCGCCTCACTTGTAGAATCACTTTTGCGAGTCAGATGGGTAGCAGTTCCCCTTCTCTTTCTCTACTGGGAAGTTTTTCCTGATTGTTTCGTGAGTCCTCTGCCCCCACATTTCCTCATGATTTTTTCGGTGACTTAGGTTTCTTAGTCCCACCCCCCCCACGAAACCTTCCGCCCCCGTATTCGAATGCCCCCCCGTCCAACGACTGTTTTCGGCCTCGGATTTAAAGGAAGGTGGTGCGCAGGTTTGAGTTGAGAGTGAGCCTCTGTGATGGGACCTCCAAAACGGCCGACGATTCGGACCCCGAGTTCTCCCCTTGGACCAGTTTGATTTTCCTACTAGAGGACCAGCTCTTCTCATCACAAGCGGGACGACCCCCTAATGCTAGTCCTACTCCCCCCACGACTGCTGGTCCAGACACCCCTTCTTTAATAAGCGTTCTCAATCTTTTCTCGTCCAGCGCCCCCCGCGTTTACCCCCTCAACCCCAGATGCCGACGTGTTCTCTACTATCCCGTGGTCCTGTCCATATGGAACCTTCATTAATATCGTCCTTAAGGATTCCCTTTCCTTTCCAGTGGTGTAAGAGACAGCCCAATTCTGATCACTCTTTTGCAGACGACCGCTATATGTTCAATTTGCCCCCTCATGTGAAGCCCCTTCCACGAACAGAAAAATGTCCCCTCCTGGGTCAATACCTTTCAAAGGCTGAGCGTTTTCCTCTCAGATGGGGTTCTCTGCCGTCTATACACTCTATTACACGTGAATTCTTTTTCCAAATCGTGGGTTGGTTCAGCCCAAACAACTTCCTACGGCAATTCTCCATGCAGTCCCAAACGTTTCCGTACATCTCCCTAAAGTCCGCTAATGTTCTCCCCGGAGATTCATGAGTTAACGACGCTTTCTCTTGCCCTTTCTCTCCCCACCAGCAGACCTTCTAAACCCTCCTCCCAGCCGACCACGACACCATTCCTTCTAAAGACCCCGGCCAAGCCACGAGAAGACTCGACCCTTCCGAACTATAATTCCTCTTTTTTTTTTTTTTTTTTTTTTTTTCCTTTTTTTTTTTTTTTTTATGTTGATTTTTTACAATTCTACATCCCGTTGCACACGTGAGGAGGCCCGCCCCCAAATTAAGAGTAGGGCACTGTCCCACCCATTCTCTCTTCCTAAGAATCATTCCTCTTTGCAACCTTGGAACCCCTGCTCACTGCGGCCAAACGTTCCCATCGTGGAAAATTGTACGATTACGTTACAGTTTGATACCCCTCCTCCCTAAGAACCGACAAGCCCATCCTTACTGAATGAGAACAAATTCAAATCCCCTTAGACTCAGTTTTACAGAATATTTTTACGACCGGCTTCCCTCCCCCTTTTGCTTACCGTTTTTTGTCCTCTCTCTCTCAGGCGAAACTCTAGTTCTTAATAACACTTGTCAGAGTGACTCTCTTCCCAATATCGCCTTTGTATAGTAAGGTCCCTGCCTGCCGAACCAGCCGGTAGCTAGTCTCTTACATCCAGAAAGTTGCCCCTAGTCCGTACCCAAAACCCATGATCGAAATGTGGGATACTTCTTGAGTTTACCTAATTTAATATCTTCAGAGATCTCAATCATTGCCTCCCCCTTGACTTCTCGTCCTGGTTTCCCTTCTGGATGCGGTGTTCGACCCCTGTCGAGTGACGGTCCCCCTTCAGGTAGATTATACGTACCTCAGTGACTGTTGCCCCCTTTTGGCGTCGGGCCACCTCCATTCCCCCTGCTCTATTTCCACTCAACCTCTCCTTTCCCATAGAGTCATCCTACCGTAGACTTTCTTCGCATTTTCTTTCCCCTCAATTCTCCATTTGATTTTGGTGTTTGCTTAGAGACCCCCCCGTGATGACCGTTTTTCCTCTGTGACACGCCACGTTTTAAGAAGCCCCCACCCCCCCCTCTCCCTGTACGCTCACGTGCAGTTCGGGAACAGTTCGAAATTCTCATACCAGTTGTTGGTTTATCTCTGAGCGACATCCGTCGGTCAGTCCAATTTTGTGCTAGGGTCCAAGAAGGATAGATTGTTCTTTAGTCCTACAGGGTCCTTTCCCACCGTTTTCAGAACCCCCCCCTACTGCCCCGAGATAATTAGTTCATCATAACCAAACGAGGACGTCTTTTTTCCTTTCAGACAGAGTCCGAAAACCCCCTCCTTCAAACGTGAAATTACCCCACGATGAATAGTTAGACTGTTTCTAGGACTTCGGCTTGCGAGTCTGTTTTGTATTGATATGTTCTTAAGAGTTCCCTCTTCAGATGCTCGGCCCGTTTTTTCGGTATGTACGCCGCGACACTAGGACAGTCTTAAGAACACGCCAAATTGCGAAACCGTTTACTCCCCCCCCCCCACGCATACCCCAAATTTAGTTACGAAGCCTTTTCATCCCTCCCCCCGGTGATTCAATCTAAAGCAAGATAGCCACCCTGACCCTACAGTTCACGTTCCCTTTTCATCGGTCTGTCCCCAACTCGGTTGCCGGTCGGATCTACCATTTTCCAGCTCTGACCGTTCGAGGGTTGCGCTATGTTCTTAAGTCTCCTCACTTAAGATGCTTGCTATAGGTTGATACTTTCTTCTTTCTCGACGCCTCCCTTGTGTTCAGTGTTTGAAGTACTCCTCAGAAAGTCCTTCCCCGACCTCGTACGACGACTCCCCGAACGAATTTTCTTACAGAAAGATCTCCGCAGTATCGAGTCGCCTCTTTCTGAATGCATTGGCTTCTATGATGGGCCCCTGTTATCTAGATAAAACGACGTCTTTTTTAAGGTGCACTTCTTTCTTCCCCGCTATTGCTGACCCTTTTCTATATCCTGTGGCGGCCGCACCCCCCCATTACATTTTTTTAAGAAACGGTACATCTGGGTAGCTAACCCTCACCCTGAACTGCGGTCTCGCATGGCCCGGCAGCGATAGGTCGTTTTTTACCACCCGAATTGAATTTTTCTTTTGCTATCTCTCTTCGAATTCCTTTCCTAGGGATTCGTGTCTTCTTTTACATTTCTCCATATCTCGGTGGTCGGATTTTCTTCCTATCTTGCGCTTGTGCTGGGTCCTTCTTTTTTGTGTTTTCCTGTTTTTGGCGGCTTTTTGTTTCAAGTTCAGTTTGATGTTTCTCCCTCAATTCCCCTCTTCTCCAGGAAATCAGAAGTACCTTAACAGACGCCACCGTGCTTTTATGAAATTGAGCTGTCCTAAGATAAGTGGCGTGAGACTTTTTACTGTACCCCACCCTCTCTAGTCACCTGTCTTTTTTCCGACTCGGCAATTGGTGGATGGCTCATGAACAACCCTTCTTTCTGGCTTTAAGCCCGTTTCCGCTAGCAACCGGCTGGCCCCGCTCTTCTCCAGCTTTGTTTAAAAGCCTTCCTATGCTTGAACAGATAATTTCCTCTCAGGGTAACGCTCCTGTTTTCTGTCGCTTAATTTCACGCTGGGAGATCGGCACGAATGAGTCCGAGGATCATATCAAGTGGCTCGAGAGTGCTTTCCTTCCCTCCTGAATCGGGTCCGCCCACGACTGTAATTCCCTGAATCGACTCACCGTACTGACTCCCTTTTGCTGGCATAATAGGGCGTGTCGGATATCCCTTTTCGGTTCAGATGGAGCACTTTTAGAGGGCGAATTATCCCTCCTCTGCAGACGACGGTCTTTTTCCTGAGGCTCAGGTTGGTTGGGTGTAGAAACTCCACACCTTCTTCACTCTGAGTCACGTGACACCACTTTTTGTTTTCTGAAAGCCTCCCGCCCCCTGCCTTTTGGAAAAGGATACCCTTCGGCTATGGGTTTGGTCTTGGCTTGTTCTTGCACCTCCGTTCCACCCCCAGCGCAGCAAGTGGCTCCTCTAGCGTCAATAATCGCTTCTTCGTGGATTTATTACTCAAACAAAATTGATTCCCCCCCCAAGTTTTCCCCCTTTTTCGCCTTTCCTCCAGCTGCGCACCCTCTTTGGCGGTTCTGCTAGGGATGAAAAGCTTCTTTATGCTACAAACGCCTTTTCCTGTGTGATGTTCTCCCCCCCCTGTTAGCATTTGCCTTGTCCCCCCCGCCGTTCTTCTTTTCAATCGGCCACTTTCCCGAGACATTCACCACCTTTTCCTCTTCACGAGATTAGAAAAAACCCCGCTATGACTATTGTTTGACCCTCCCCATTTTCTACTTCCCCCCCTTTTCCCAAGCTAGTCAGCTTTAGTATGAAAGTTTCTGACCAAATCTTCTTGAGAGCCCATTTTATTCACTCCTTTTTTAAACGGTCGGATCGTCCATTTTGATTCAAGTGAGACCTTAACTCTTTCTTCATATCTTGTCCTCTCTTTCATGGAAGAGTACAATAAGGTCCTACAGTCTTCATCTGATTTTTTTTCACTGCTCGCCGAGTTTGCGTGCCCACCCGTACTTGTCCGTGAAGCCGTTCGATCTAAACATATCTATCTCATACTTTTTTTTTTGAGTAATCCTTCCTCTCCCCTTTTGAGGAGGGCTCAGGGGAACTTCACCCCTTGGTACGGGTTGGCCGCCCACCCCTCAATATGGGAAAGAATGCTTACCGGCTACGTACGTGTGGTCTAGCTCTCTACTAGGTAGAGCTTGTTAGCCTTTCAGTTAAAGGTCGCTCTCAATTACCCCCAATTTTGGTGGATACCCCCCCTTCACCCAATCAAGCCAGGCTTTTCCTCTTGTACAGTGCCCCCCCCCCCTGCTTCTCTCTAAATGCTTAACATTTTTCTAACTTTCATTTTCGAGTTATCCAACTCGTTCCTCCTCCCCCCTTCATAGTACTTTGTTGTTCAATTCTTTCTCGCCGGTGTTGGATCGTCTCTCGCGTGTAATCCTCCGACGATTGCGCAAAACCGGACGTTCTAGAAGGAGACCCTCCCGTTTTCTATTTTTTCGTTTCATCAAGTACCTATCCCACCTGGTTAGAGAAACAACTCTAGATATGGTCTTGAGATCTATTAAGAGACCGTGAGTTGTTAATTTTCCTGTTCCTTGTTTGCGTTCGGCAAGACCTAGATCCCCCCGAGAAATAGCTGTCTCAAGTTCCTAATGCGTATGCGTTGTTCCCGTCTGATTATAGTGCACTTTCACCCATTAGAAAAACTTCAGTTGACATGAAAACTGGCCGAAGTTGTATTTTCCCCCCAACGCACTGTCCCGTTGGAGGTTAGTTCATGGCATCTAATCTGCCGGTTGGTAGTCCTTCTCGTCCAGTGCAGCTTGCTGCCCCATTTGCACCAGAAAAAAAGTTCACCTCTTTCTTTGCAGCCTCCTAGATCGGCGAGTCCTGACCTCCCTTGTACTCAAGTCGACGCTGACTATAGTCCCTGATTACTCCCCCTTTCTCCGTCCCTATTACCTCAGCACCATTAGGGCCATTAGTCATGCCTTCTCTCTAGTAGAAGTACCTTTGGGAATACCGTCCCTCCCTACTCTCCCTGGTGAAACCAGCATAGCCGCGTCCCCTCTCGGCCGTGCCGCTCTCCCCGTCGCTATGGCAAATTTTATGTCCTCCTCGCCTTTTGCAGAGGTCTTTTTCTCCTCTAACGTAGAAACCAGCTTCTCCTTGGAATCTCCCGTTCCTGGAACATTTTGATACTTTTTACCACGGTTATGCCTTATAACAGGCCGGAGTCTGTGTTCCTTCCAGCCTCCCAACGAGCTGTAAATTCTACGGTCATGCAACCATTTCCTGATGGTTTGTGACAGCCCCACACTCTCCTTCAACGACCCCCTCAGAAACACCCCCCCCTTTCCGTAAAGCTACTTTCCCCATACAGCTACTTGTAGTCGAGTTTCGTATTTCTTGCTCTAATAATATCGGGCACCTCTTCCCCAGAAGACCCGATATTGCACGCCTCCCGACATGCCGCACGACACCCCGTATTGTCCTCCCCGCCAAGGCCATCAGAAGAGATATCTATCAAAAGTCGGCATCTGCATAATTGAAACTTCCTTAACGTTTCCAAATCTTCCTCCCTCCAGGTTTCACACACGATTTCCTCCTAGGCTGAAGAGTATGGAAACTCCTTTCTAAAACAACATTAAGCCTCATCTTGGTTACAAGTCTGCCTGTGTTCAGCTTTGCCGGTTTGTAACCTATTCTGTAATGGATGGCCGCCGCCCCCCCTAAGTAAAGTGTCACCAGTTTCCTCCCTAAAGAAAATCCTTTATGCGATTGTGAATTTCACAAATGAAATTCTGCCCCCCCCCCCCATCCCTCCCATTTCCTTCCGCCGATTTCCGGACTTCACTCCGAGGAGGACCGCCTGCCTGTCGTTTGTTCTAGCCTGAAGATGCCGTAGCACTCAGGTCAATCTTTCCAGTTGCACCCGCTCGCGTCCTACTCTCCCTCATAGTGGATCCACAGCTGCTTCAATCTAGTTAAACCGGCAAACAAGATCCCTTTTCCTTCTGACTGAGTCTGCGCCGATCCTCTACCATCTTTTCCAACCCCCTTCTCAGTTTTGGGACATTTCGACGTGTTCGCAGTATCTTCACTTTTGAAGAAGAGATCCCCCCCCGTGCTGATAACTTTCCTTTTGGAAAGGGGATAGGTTTTCTCCTTTGGCTTTATTTTGCTGTCAAGACAGCCTGTTCCTCCCTGACCCGTCTCCGCTGTTAAACGTCGGCGCGGCCAAACTCCTTCTCGATAAAACTCACCTCTCAACACCTCTCCCCTGTAACTGAACCTCGGAATAACATCTTCTTCTTTCTGCCTTCTTTCTAACTTGATAGCGGTGGTTTTGGGGTTTCTACACAGTGACTTTAGTCCCATTTTCTGTCTCTCAGAACCGTGCCACACGGAAGATCTTAATAACACAATCTTTTTACGCCTAAGAACCAAACCCCGTACGATTTTGCCCCTCCTTCCCT
>Ga0179591_1346200_pt1 | contig 10008 bp, 16 predicted proteins | sample CZOMad2_1_08_16f_FD_182891 | JGI IMG/M metagenome (GOLD analysis project Ga0179591, IMG submission 182891) | Vadose zone soil fungal communities from Angelo Coast Range Reserve, California, USA - CZOMad2_1_08_16fungal (PacBio error correction) | ecosystem: Environmental > Terrestrial > Soil >... | reverse complement strand
GCACCCCTGCTCCTGACCTGATCAACCGAGCCCTTCCAAACCCCATGTGCAGTAATTCCCCCTGTCTGGGACTTTTCCATTCCCCTGTTAGATTAGCTCTCCTTGGCTTAAACACGGACCCTCCGCCCCTCGTTCCCTTCGCCACGTTTTCAACCCCTTCTCTTCATGGTGTAACTTTTCCCTCCGCATCTTCTTCCACCCTGCTGGGAGCTGTGCTTCAAACCTCCTGCCCCCCAAAATTACAAGGACAGGAATTTCCAAACCCAAGTCCTTCTGGTAGTACGGCCTTGTTCTAGGTTTTCCCTACGAATCATCTTTCAGAGACGGGACTGGTCCCCATTTCCTGGCTTCCGCCCCCCTCGAAACGTTACCACCTTTTTCTTTTTTTTATTCAGTTGCAAGTCCAGTTCAGGCACTGGCCTGCGCAAGCCGTTCCATTGTCTTTCTTATTTTGCGCGGGCCTTTTTTCGAGTTTCTTCGTACCCACCCTTGCACAAAACACTCAGAAATGACTGGGTCTTTTTTTGAAGCAAAGTGGGTCTCCCCCATGGGACTACCCCAATCCTAACCCTCCCACTTCTGCCACCCCGGCCGCAATAAGTAAAGAGTTTTATATTTGTACCTGGCTTTTTTGGACCTCGTGTTAATGGACCTATATTTAGTCCTTTCGTGCGTAATGAATTCCGAGTGTTTCGGAAGTCGGCCCGTTCTGAGTCGCTCCTGCATCCTACAATTCCCCTCACCTGACCCCACCCCCCCCCCATAACACTTGGTTCCTCCCCCCGTTCAACATGCCATTGTCCTGTACACCCCACAACCCCCCCCTCGTTCCACCCCCCCTGGCTCGAACAAAAGCCGGAGTTTCTTGCCCCTGCGGCGATATGATTGTGTCCGGTGCTCGCCCGCTTGCCCCTTTTCATTCCCGGCTCAACCCTCTGCGGAGCCCCTGCCAAGGTTCTCTCCCGACCAAACCCAAACCTCCCCGCACCCCCCCCTTCCCCCTGCGTCTTGCCCCCCAGACCCCCGGAAAGCCTTCTTACCCAACTCAGTTAACCTTTTTCTTTTGGGCATCTCTTTTTTTTGTCGTTTTCTTCCTTTTTCTTCATGCGTATCGGCCCTTAATCAAAAGCTTTCACCTGGCCTTCGTCATAGCCTCTCCTTGTTCCATGGTCGCCCAGCCCAAATTTTTTTTGGCCCTTGTGCAGCGTTCTGGCGCTACCTCTCCTTGAACCTCTAGGCCACAGGACTTGCACCGCAAACCGACCATTTTGGTTCGTTTTCTCTACCCCCGCTTATTTCACTGGACGAACCAAACTATGTGTTGGGCGAGCAAAAAAGGGTTGGACCCTTTATTTTTGTTTTTCGCCCCCTTCCTCCACTCTCAAAGCTTCATCCCTTTTCGTCATTCGCGACTGTTCCCTGCGTTTGCCCCATTCAAACTGCGGCCAGGCCCCCCCGGACTTTTTCATCGCACCACTTTTTGTCTTCCCACAGCCCGAAGCGACAACTTGAAGAGTTCGGCTTATTGTCCCCCCGTTTACCCGAGGAAAGTGGGCCCCCCTTTTTTCGTCCCCTTTTAGTTAAGGGCCTTTTTTTTTCACGGTCTGGAGTAATTCGATCGGCGGTATTCTTCCCGCTACCCCCTACGCCCTTAGTTTACCAGTCCCTCCACTACTTCTCTTCACACGTTTCTCCTGGGTTGGGGTTGTCTTTTGCCTCCCCACTCCTCTTCCCCGTCGCCTGAGTTAGAGTTCCTTGTGCCCTCCCCAGCAAAACTCTCTGACCAACACGGGTGGCATCCCCCCGGGTTTTTGACCTCTTTCCGCGCTTAACCCCGCCCGTTACCCCAAGGGACAGCCCCCTTCCCTCTCCGTTACCGTTTTTACTTCGGCCCCCATCAGGGAACATCAGAGTTCATCGCCCGACGTTGCCTTGGCTCATTCGACCTGGTAACCCGTACTCTTTTCGGCTTTTTTGCGGGTTCTCGCGTTCCCACCCTCCCCACCCGCCGTCTTCCTCCCCCTCCCAGTTTCCGACCACTGGCCTGGATACAGTCCCGCCAGTCATGGATGATTTGCCACCCCCGGTCAATGTGGGGCACACCCCCTCTTTCACCCCCCCCCTCCCCCCTTTCCGCCGTTCGTCTGCTGTTTCCGCCGACCTTTCTGTGTCACCACCATCTCCCGGCCCCCCGTCCCTCAAATAGATCGAACTACTTCCCTCAGCTCGCCAAACCGACACGGAGTGCCTTGTTTGGTGTCTGCAAAACCTTTTCTCTCCGGTCTCTTTCTTACACGTTCTTGTTGACCCCAGACCTGAACCGACTTTTCCTCCGCTTCTCCCCTACAGGCTTCCGTCCGAGCCGTTTTTCACCACGACAAGCAACTTCGTCCCCTTACATGCCGTCGACCACGTTCACGTCCAAGAACGGGTCTCGATCCGCCGAGTCCTGGCCCCCACGCTTTCTTGTCCCGATGAACTGCCCCCCCCTGTGTGAACTTGTAGACCCGTCAGGCACCGTGGGATGGGTACCCGCCTTGGGTTCTCCAACCCTGATACCACATCCTTGCCGGATTCCTCCTATTTTGGTACAAATTCCCCCCCCGCAGCTCGGTATTCCCCCCCCAGTTCTTGTCCACACTCGTCCGGCGCTCCTTCTGGGGGCATGGGATACTTTTCACCCTGCTGCTCTCTGGCCCCCCTCTTTAGTCATTTCGCTCCAGTCTTTCTGCCCCCCCAACCCCCAAAATTCCGAACTTCTCAACCTCCCCACCCCCCATCCAGTGATTTTGCTGTTCCTTTTAGGCTTATTTCCCGGCTCCCCTGGCGACCCCACTCCATCACTTTCACCAAGGCATTTCGAGGGGCGGTGACGGCCCTGGTTCCTTACGATTTCTTCTTTTTCCCCCACCACCCTGATCTGACCCCAGTCATCCATCCAGCAAACGCCTTACCTTACACCCCCATCGCTCCCCCCCTTGGTCCAACGGATCCGCTTCCCCGCTTTCTTCGATCCTCCCCCCTGACCCCCCGCCCATTGAGGGCGTGACCCTGAATGGTCTCCCCTCGGCGGGTGTTCCCCCCAGACCACTCTCACTTCTATCCCGATACAGTTTAAGGTGGCCTGGAGGACTCCCCAGCAGGCGGGTTTTGTGATCCACCTCTCCCCACCCATGTTTTTTTCTGACTTTGAATTTCCCACGTTGACGTTACTTGACATTTCCCACAAGGCCTGGCGCCCCTTTTCCTGCCCTGTTAGCCTCACCACTTTGCCGCAAAAGTTTCTTTTCCACCCTCCTCCTAATCCCCCGAAAATACTCAGTTTTACGCCGGCGGGCACGATCCAAGACCCACACCCCTTCCCCAGCACTTCCCCTCGTGGCCCTCGTCCTGGGCCTGTAACCGCTTGGAATTTGAGTGTCCACACCATTTGTGTCAAGCATCCCCTCGCTGGACTTGTGCATAGCCGTTCCCCCAATGCGCCTGTTGAGGCGTCGGGCCAGTGGTGGCCCGCCCTCCTCGTGGGTCCCCCCACGTTTACATCTTCCCCCTCCCGGTGTGCTTCGCTTTCCTTTTCGACCCCTCCTGTCTTCTGTTCCCCGCCTGGGGTCCCCCTCCGGCTTAGGGCTCGTACGACCCGGTGTTGAAACTCCCCCAGTTGCCTCCACTGGAAGCCTCCGCCTTGGACGTCTCCCCCGGTCTCTCACAAGGGTGTCCCCTGAGCGGGAACAAAGTCCACGCCGCACCCCTTGGTCCTTGGACCACTTCGTGGTCAGTGGCGCCTTCCCGCCCCTTTTGTCATGGTGCAACCCCGCTGTTTTCTGCTTTCTAGCACCAAGGCCATGATTTCCCCCCCCGACGGATCCGGTCCCGTTTTACAACCCACGGTCATCTCGACCCCCTTTTCTTGGTCTCTCTCTTTTCATCCTCCTTCCCTGTGGAGGACTTTTCGGCGAAACATTGTTGTGACGTTTTTGTTCTCGTATCGGTCAATGTGGTGTATGTTAGACTCCGTTTTGGTCAGCGAAAGATTGGCGGGTTCTTCATTCCCCGGCGGTTCTACTTTATAACCCCTTTTTGCGCTTCCCACTGCTGCGGTGTCTTTGTCCAAGTTGGTCGTCCCTTGATGTCATTGCTGGGGTTTGAGCGTTATGCGGGATGCTGTCCCGAGGGCCTGTGGACGTTCGGCTGGGTCGCCCCCCCCCCCCCAGGTGTTTCATAGTCGCCGGTTACCCTGCAATGGTTGGGGTGGGCCGTCCTAGAGGTTGCATTCTCTGACCCCCGCACTGCCACAATCTCTTGCTGGCTTTAGCACAGGGCGACCTTTGTTTTCCTTTTGCCCACGTGCGAGGCTTTCCAACGGGCCTCTTTGTAACAGGGTTTGCCCCACACACGAAGGCCGGCCACTGGTCGCAGCGGGACCAATTCCGTTTCCTTATGCTCATGGCACTACCCTTGTGTTTTCCCCTTCTGCCACCCGATCGTCCCGCAATGGACCAGGATGAGGGAAGAGGCCAGAGGAGTTTGGGAGATGTCGCGTCCGTTTTTTTTTTGCCCCGTTGTGATATTTCGCCTTCCATTTGCCTTTCCCGGTCCTGGCGGTAAGGACTTTCGATCTGTCGGGGGCAGATTCACTGGCGTAAGTCCCCCCCGCGCCCTTTTTTTCTTGGTGGCATTTTTTCCTGTTCGAAGGGGTTCCCTGTTCCCTCTGGATCGGGAGGTATGGAGGTTGCCCACTTTTTCGTCATTCACCCTTCTCTCGCCATTGGCTTCGGTGGAGCTGTTTCGCCTTTTTCGAGACCATGCCTGTAAAATCAGGCTTTTCCCTGCCCTCCAAATGGGGGGACTTCCCATGTTTCCAGTGTTCTAGGGGGCGGCAAAAGCTAGGCCCGTGCCCCCCATGTGGTTCAATCTCTTGTAGGTGCCCCCACGCCGCGGGGCGTTTGATTTCGGCCCCCCCCCCCCCCCCCACGGTTAGCGGTGAGGATGGCCTCTTTTTGGAATCCGCAACCATCCGTTGAGGCCCAGGGTGAGTTGCCGCCGGTTCAAAGGTGGCTTTGGATTCCCCAGAGGATTCTGCTCTTTCAAGTACATGTGGTTGACCCAGACCAAGTCCAGTTTGTTCAAATTTTCACTTGTTTGCCCAGGCCTTCCTTCCTGGAATTGGGATCCTAATTCATCTGGTTTGTTCCGCCTTTTATTCCCCCCCTGAGTGCCTTCGATTTGGCAAGGCAGGTTGAATGCCCCCCCCCGAAGGCCACTTCATTTCCCCCTCCGGAGCCCTCTTCGATGTGGGGCTGGTTGGGATTCGTCCCTTGTTTTCTCAAGGAGGAGGCCCTTCCTCGTAGGAGAGCCATGCCCCCCGTGGGGAAAGTCATAGGTTCCTCCACGGGCTCTGTCCCTTGGAATTGGCCCGCCCGAGTACGGTCATTTTTAAGGGCGGACGGTAGCTCGTTTTCTGAATGGATCTTATCGGTACCTGACCTTTTGGGTCAGCTGTTCGCCCTTCACACTGTCAGTGGGCTTGAGTTGATTTTTTCCGTCCGGGCTTACAGGGAGGACTTCTGCCGAGTCGGTTTCCTTTCGTTGACTTTTTTCCCCTGACACCTCGTGGTGTCGTCAGGCTGCAGTTCGATGGGCCGGAATCCACCTGGTTTGGTTCCCGGCTTACGATTCCCCTTGCCCCCCCTTGCGTCGGTGTCTTCGGCTTTGTTTGTATAGCTGCGGTTTGGCAAAGGCCCGTTGGGGTCTTCCGGGCATACGAGCCTGCGACCCTTTTTTTTTCTTTTTTTTCTTGGACAGAGGCCTGATTTCTCCCCATGTGAGGCCACGACCGTCTTTTTGGGCTATCCAGTTTCTCAGGGACACTTTCTTTGTGCGTAAAGTACACTGGGCGGGTTGGGGTGGCCGTTTTATTGGTGCTGATGTTGGTTTCCTTGTTGGTCGAGGGTCCGGCCGTTTCGGTTTTTTTTCCAGGACAGGGTTCGAAGCAGCCGACACCGTGCCGCCCTGATGACTCGATTGGTCTGTCTGAAGTCTTGGTTTTCCACCGGGACGAGGATGGAGTTGGGTTTTGTTTTCCCTTCTCGGCTGGTAGTCGACATCAACCTGTCTTTTTTCAGGGCCCCTGACCTCAGTCCCTCTTGGCTCGGTTGGAACGCGCGGCAGCGTGGAGGCTTTTTTGAGCCAGGGTTCCTCCACGCGTTCACTTTCCTATTGTGATGGAGCGGTTCTTTGATGGCTTTGGTCCACGAAGGTTTCCGTTTGGAGGCGGGATTACCCCCCCCCTTCCTTCTTACCAGGACCCTTCCCAGAGTCTTTTTTCCAGAGGCGTACAGGCTTCCATGTAATGGGCGTGGGGAAGTGGGTCCACCTCTTTCCTTCTTCTCGAATTTTTTTACAAGACGGCGCCAGCTTCTTTTTTTTTCCGGGTATTTGAGGTGAGGGATTGGATGCCGTCTTTTGGTCATGGCCAGCCCTGCGAGATTTTGATTTTTTAGTTAAGGGCCACTGTAGAGCCAGCTTGCGATTCACCCTCTTTTGGCACCTTTTTGAATGGGTTCTTGAGCCCACCAGGGTACGTAGTTAAACCTTTTTTTTGGGTTAGACGTTCGTCCATGGGGATCCTCCTGACTCACCAGTTCGTCCCTTTGAGGCAGCGTACTTGACGTTTCTTTTTTTTTTGCGTCGCCGTCCCTGGGCTTTTATGACGGCCCCCCGGGGATTCAACTCGGAGGCCTGGAGACCTTGGCCAAGTGGAGAAATATGTTCGTTTTGCTTCTTTTTTGAGCCCCTTTCATTTTTTGACGGCATTCGTTCCGGTCCCCAATTTTTCCCCCCAGAAGATGCCATGCGACGTGTATAGTACTGCTTCCCTGATTTGATGGGGCGTTTGAGGACGTTTTATGTTCTCTTCATTTTTCTTTTTTCCTCCGGCTGTCGGTGACGTAGAACTTTTTTCTTATTCCAGGGGCCGCCAGCAGTTTTTACTTTTCGTGATGTATCTCCCCTGACTGGTGCCCTCAGGGCTAGCGCAGTTTTACCCCCCTGTCGGAGCCCAGGGTTGTTCTTTATTTTTTTTTAGTTCTTCATTTGGAGGGCAGGTGTTTTTTCGCTGTGTTTTCTCTTTTTTCTTCTGTTTTTGGGTGTGTTGGACCCCATGTTCCCGCCTGAACCCACTCTTGGTCGTTGTTTTTTTGGGTTTTCAGGTTTGATGGACTTTGAATTGGCCGAAGGGATCGGACTACTTTTTGCAAAGTTTTCTGGCGTACGTCAGCTTCCTTTGTTTCCTTCCCGTCTCCCCTCATGGTCCCCCCCTCTCCTTCCTCGGGGTTTTGATCAAGATTCGCGGTGCTTCTTTGGTTTTCCGTTGTTGGGGTTGTTGCCACTTTTCTTTTTTGCCCCCTTTCACTGGATGCAGCCCGTTCGGGTTGTCTCGTGTTTTTTGGGTTTCCCTGTTGACTCGTCTCGCCCAGTTCCGCGCCCTCACCTCACGTGCTACCTGGGTTCTTTTTCTTCGTTGATTGGACGCCTTTCCTTGTTTTTTTTTTTTCCTTTCTCGCTTCTCCCGTCGTCCTTTTGACCTATGGCACGGTCCCTGGCCGCTTTGCGGTTCTGAGGTTCAAACTCCGGGTCCCATATTGCTTATCGTGTTCTTTTTTTAGGTCAGGCGGTGGGGCTCCTTTACCTGCTTTCATTTTTTATTCTCTTCTTTTTTGTTTGACCCAAGCCTTCCTGTCCGTTTCTTTTTTTCTTGTGCGCAATTTTTATGGGTGGTTTCGTTTTTTTTCCGCCGATTGAGTCGCAATTTTTTCCCAGGGCTGGCCTTGTCCCTTTTCGAGGCTGTTTTTTGACCCTTTTTTTTTCCTTCCCCTTATAGGTTTTAATCTTCTTTTTTTCCCTCCTTCCACTTGTTGTTGGTGTCTTATGAAAAACCCATTGAGTCTCTCCCCCTGAGCATACCACAAGTGCATTCTCCTTCTTTTCCTTTCCCCCTTAAAGGGTCTTTAGCGCTAGCGGGAAAAACCCCAAACAGGACACCTCCCCCAAATTAGCAGCCTGAACCCCCCTACCGAGCCAGGAGCCCCCCCGTCCCTTTCTACAACTTTTTTTTCCAGGCTTCATTCTTATCCTTCAGACTACCCCCTACCACCTCCAGTAGCGAGGGCTCCACCCTCCCCCCCCCCCGTTTACTGGTAACCCGTCTTTTCCCCCCTCCTTTGTCCGCTTCTCCCCCTTATCTAGACTCCCCTTCCTTCTTTCAATTAGCACGGTACCGGTTTCCCCCATCAGTAAAATTTTTCCCAGTTGTCTCCTTTCCCTTTCGACAGCACTTTTTTTTACGAATTGGCCTTTTAGGTCCGAAACCCCACCAACGCCCCCCCGCCCGCCCTAGAACTTGGGCTTCCAGACCCTCTTTGGTGCCATGGGCCTCTCTTGGTCCGCGCTTTTCTGCGCACCTCCCCCCCCGTCCCCCCCCGTCGAATACGTTATTTTTCCCCTCTGGATTCCTCTTTTTCCCCTGTGCTTCGTTCCCTGCACCGATTTCGCTGAGTGCCTTTTCGTTCTTAATGCCCGCCCCACGTTGCTCGCCTGGCAGACTAAAAGTTTTCCCACCACCTGAAACCCCAAACCCCCCCCCACCCCCCACCGTTGTTCACGCGGGACCCCTGTCCCCTTCGCCCACCAACCCCCACCCCCTTGCCAACCGCCTTTTGACAACACCCCCCCCCCGACCCGGACGAAGCTTTTCCTCCGGTTTTTTTTTTCCGTTTTTTTCGACAACTTACTTGGTGGTTTTTCCGGGCAGGCTCGCGCTAACCCAGGGGTTTGAACACTGGGAATGGCCCTTTTCGGCTCAGAAATCACAAGCCCTCCGGGCATCGGTTTGCGTCTGTCATGGCTTTTACTTTAAAACGCCCCCGCCTACCCCTCTGATTTGCACTTCCCTCTTTTTTTTCAATTCCCCCTCCGCCACTCACCTTTGGCCACCCCCTCCCTTGAAGGACCCCCTTCTTTCCTCCCTGTACTCAGTCCCTTGAATCTCACCCTTTTTTTTGGGCCCCTTTCCGTTCATTCCGTTCAATACGGTCTATTCCCACCCCCCCTCTTCCCCCTTTTTGTCCTTTCCCGCCAGTTCCCCCCCCTGGTCTTTTGATTTTCCCTCCGTCCTTTGGCATTTTTCGCCCAGCTGTTTGCCTCCTCATTGAGTCCACTTTTCTATTCGGATGATACTAACCCAGGCCTTTCGCTCCCCACTGCAGTTTCCCCCGCACAACCAGTAAATCTTGGTCGTAATCCGCGCCATGCCGCCGACGGACAACATTTCCCTTTACCTATGGGGCTCACGAATAATTTCCTTCTTTTCCTCCCCGACATCCACTGTCTCACACCCTTTCCCTCGTATTAATCCGCTTCCGACAACCGGTCCCTCTCCCGACCTAAGCCCTTATGTCCCATGTTCCAAAAATCCCCCCCCCCTTGGCATTTCTATCTCCCCCCCCTTCCCCCCCGACTGAAGCAATCTTCTCCCTGGAGCATTCTTTGGTCTTTTCGCCCTCCTAGGGTTTTACGGTTGCCCCCCCCCTTTTTTTTTCTTTTCCCCTTTTTTCCCCCTTTCCCGTGGGACCAGGACCTCCCGATGAACACCAAAACCCACGTCGAGTGCGCTTGTTTGCCCTCTCCCGCCCCCCCCCGCCCCCCCCCCTCCCCCCAATTAGTGTGCAAGACCATCGCTATTTTCACTTAACCCCCTTGACCCAGGTTGCTCATGTACCACCACCCTGTCCTCCCCCCCCCAACCTTTACAGAAGCTGCAGTCGGCTCCCATGACCGTAGGGTCACCCTTCCCTAGGTCCATTCCACTTGTTGTCTTGAGTCGACTACGGCTTACGATCCCCCTCTTGCGTTTCTTGACGATTCTCAAGCACGAAAAAAACGCACACCCCACACCCTCTTTTCCCCTTACCTTCATACAATTGGGTGCTAAAGCCGATCGATCATAGGCGA
>Ga0179591_1168545_pt1 | contig 10008 bp, 18 predicted proteins | sample CZOMad2_1_08_16f_FD_182891 | JGI IMG/M metagenome (GOLD analysis project Ga0179591, IMG submission 182891) | Vadose zone soil fungal communities from Angelo Coast Range Reserve, California, USA - CZOMad2_1_08_16fungal (PacBio error correction) | ecosystem: Environmental > Terrestrial > Soil >... | reverse complement strand
GCTTTACAAGTCTCACCTATAGGATATGCGCTGATAGGCCTTAGCTTATGTTCGAGCCGGTTTTTGTTCCCTAGGGTTGCGAAGTTCATAAGCGTGTGAAAAAACTTAGTACTGAGCCCTCCCTTTTTTTCACAGGGGAAAAGTGTTTCCGTGGATGTTCCCCCCCCCCCCTGCCCGCCCGTATGATGGGTAATCTTACGATTGGACTGTATGGTAGACACTTGTGTTTCTTCACTTTTTCCCGAGGGAGAGTCAGTCCTTTTAGTGTCCCTCGCGGACTGGTCGTTTTTCAGGTTCTTTTTACATCGTTTGGGAATTTGTGTCCCCCTTCGTAGCAGGGGGCAACATGCCTTAACCCCCGGGATCGGCTTTTCCTGGCACCCCGGTGGTGATAGTTATCTCTTGGCGAATACCTTTCCCTTCTCCTTGGCCCACTTCCTCCCCGGTCAGTGGTGTCTTTGGTTCCCCCTCTTGTAGTAGGGCTGCCTTTTGTGACCCCTACAATACACCCTCCTGTAATCAGCGGGATGAAAAGGAAAACATTTCTGTTTTTTTTAATCGGGTCTTCGTTTGTTCCGGCCTTTTTTTTTGCCGGAGTGGGCGTCATTCCCGCCAGTTTTTCTCCCCCAGGCGCTCCTTTTATTTGGAGGGCTGATCCCCTTTTCGCCCCCCCCCCTTGTGGAACCGTTGTCGGGAGGTGCCCTTTTTTGTTGCGCCGAAGTTTTAAGGAAACTCCCCCTCTTTTTTCCCTCCCCCGGGTTTCTGTGGGGTGGGAATTCAGATCATTCGCCCCGTGACGCGACGGACGGAGTTTTTGCCTTGTCCTGTTTTTTTTGTTTGGGGTCCACCCCACCACCCCGAAACCGTTTTGTTTTTCAGTCCTATGCCCCTTCCGCTGGCGGAAGTTAACTTCGCCGGTGATTTCTTCCCGAACGACCTGATGTTTCTGCGTTACTTGGCCGTGCGTTTTTTTTCCCCTGTCTTTACCGTCTCGGGACTGCCCACCTTTGCCGATTGTGCGACAAACCGTTCCCTTTTCTCCCTTTTGTTTTTTTCAAGTCTTCTGCAGTGCTTTACTGTTCCCGTGGTGACCAACCCCTTCTTCCCTCCTTCGGAGGGGACCCAAATTTCGGGCACTTCAGCGATGCCTTTCCCCCCTTCAGATCTCCTGTCCTTTTGTTGACGGATGCAGTTTTTTTCTTTTCTCTACCATAACTTCTTTTCCTTGCTCCATCGGGCTGCCAAGTTATACTTTTTTTCAGAAGTTTTTCCCCCTGTCCCTACAGTCCCCAAGTCGCATGTTCTTGTCTTTCCACCTTGGTGGAAGTTTTCCTCCCCCTGTCCCGCCAGCAGGGGACCGGGTTTCCCAAACTCGTGGTCCTCCTTTCTCACACGAGGACTCGTAGGTCCTTTGGATTCGACCAAATCCCCCTCCTGGCCTGTTGAACCAGTACGTGTAAGTTTCTCCCCCCCGACCCGGAGGTTTTTCTCCTGTTCCCCCTCCTCCGTGTACTGAACCTCATTTCGTAAGAGAAAACCAGTGTTTTTTCAACAATGACAGTTACCCCCCCCCACCCCCCCAGCCAACCCACTTTCCAATTGTACTTTATTTTTCTCCCCAGGGGTGATACTTCTTTTGGGCCCGTTGGTTGCCTTGAAGGGCTGCATTGACTCGGGGGAGTCCCCAGGCCTTGATTTCCACCCAGAACGTTTTTTCCACGGAGTTCTCCCCCCTTTCGGCCGGATAACCCCCAGAGCGAGTAAGAGTTCCAAGGTTTTTCTTTGCTCCAACGGTGCCAATTCGAATGCCTGTGTATATTTGTTTCGTACCCTCCCTTTGGGAGAAAGTGAAACCCAGCTCTCGGGTGTATCGAATTCCGGCGCAACCATCTTTCAGATATTTTTCCGCGGACCACCCCTCCCTTTGGGCGGCGGCCTTCTTTTTCTCAAGCTTGCTTTTGAAGATCCGGGTTTTTGACCCCCCCTGGTTGCTCCGTTCTCCCCACCTAGTTTGACCAAGTCGGGTTTGCAACAGTGGGCTGTACCCCTCCTTTGCCTTACCTTACCCTGCAATGTCTCGGTTTTTTCCTGTTCAAAGAACAAGCCTGTTTTTGCCAGGAATGCTGTTCCTTTCCCCCTTCGCACGGGTTGTTCTCCCTCCATAAACCCCCCCCCGGTTGTCCGGCTAGTAATGGCCCCCCCCCCCTCCCCCTTTCAGTGGTAGTGCTGTCGCCGTTTTTTTATCCTGGGGTTTTTTCCCCCCTTGTTTTGAAGGACGTTACGACGGACTCCTTGGATCGGGATTTCGTGTTTGCCCCCCTTATGGACTTCTCCCCGTTTCGTCCCTTTTCTTTTCCCAGACGGTCACGTTTCCATTTTGAGGTCCTCCTTGAGATACGCTCGTTGCTCCTGGCCGTGAAAGGTGTGTGCCTGGTGCTTTTTTTTCCGGCCATGGGCAATCGGTTTGTTTGAGTTCGGCTTTTTTCTTCCTGTTTGGGACAGTTCCCCTTCTAGTGTCAACAGTGAGACGTTTTGGTTTCCCAACACCGCTCTTTTTGTTCGGTCGTAGTTTCCTCCCCGGGAACTTTTCCCCCCCCTTTGCCAACTGAGTTCTGGACAGTTCCCCAATCATACCAAGTTTTGGTAGGTCCAAACCCCTTAAAGGGTTGTCCACAATCCCCTTTCCCCTTCCCATCAACCCGCTGTCCCCTACCTTTTCCAGTTGAAGTAGGCTACTGTTTTCTGATATTTTTCTGTAGAGTCCAGGCCTTCCTTTTACCCCCCCACTGGTCCATCCCCTCTTCTAGATCCTCTGTCGGAACCCCGTGGTTGGTTGCAGGATCGAGCCCCCATAAAACTTTTTCCCACGCATTTTTTTTCTTCGGCCCCATTTGGGGTTTACCAGTTACCCCGGCGTTGATTTTAGAGTTCGTCTCCTCCTTCATTTTTTTTTTTTTTGAAGTAAACCAGTTCGAACCTGGGTCTATTTTTTGATTTGGAGCTCAATTGATGTTTCTTTGTAATCACGGTGGGCCCCCTCCTTTTGTTGATAAGGGCGTACTGTTTATCTTGTTTCCTTCCTGTCGGAATCGAGACTTGTCTTTTCGGAGCCAAACACGATCACCCTCGTGTTCGTGGTGTGCGCGTGCTTTTGTGAAGGTCGAAATCATCTCTATCATGTTGGGCCCCCCCCTTTTTCCACACGTGTTTATTATTTTTTTTTTTATGAACCCCCTTGTTCCGCAGTTCTTGGAGCCTTGTTGCCACTGTCTTCCTGACGGCGCCTCTTTTGTTTGTCCCGGCGCTCAAACTCTTTTTTTTTTCTCGCCCATTTTTCCCATGGACAAAAGTCCAACCGTTTTTGGGACGTCCGTGGCGGTCTTACATCATATTTTCCTCTCCTTTCCCCCCTCTTTCATTTTCGTTTACTGGTTCGTCCGGGGCAGGTTTTTCTCACGAACCCCCCTCTCTTTTGGGAGAAGGAATTGTTGAGTTCCATGGTAAACGTCTTCCTTTTTTTAAATTGTTTCCCCCGGCCGCTTTTTGGCGAGCCTATTTTCTTAGTGGCTGGGGACTTTGTTAAGAAGGGTGTCAATTTTACTTTCCACGAGACACTTTTTACCCCTTCTGTGCCTTTTTTTTTTTTTTTTTTTTTTTGGTTTTTTCTGAACACTTTGCCAAGGGGGTTCGCTCCTGTTGTCGGCGTTTCTGGGGGGTCCAACCTTGCTTGGGTTGAACCCTCCCCCTCATTGCCAGTTTCTGTGATTGAACTTCACACGCAGTTTTTCCAGGGGGTAACGACCTTCGCGGTAGTCCTTCGCACTGTTTTGCCAGACCGTTTCGCTATTGGCGAGGATTGTGACCCACCCGCTTGTCACGTAGAATGATTTTTACCCAACTGTTTTATTTGAACCGAACGAGGCCGGTGAGTGAAGCATCCCCCATGGTTTCTTCCAACCCCCCCAATCAAATGGACAAGCCCGTTTCACCCTAGTTTAGGACCTTCTCGATAGCATTGCCCCGCCCCCCCATTGCTTTTTGAGAGCTGTTTACAGTCTGACCGGAGTCTCCTAAGCGTTACGAGGCCATGCCGTTTTTTCCCCCTCACTGGCACATCTAATTCCCCCCCCCGCTTTGTTTTATCCCTTGGCCTTCCCAATTCCCTCCTCCCAACACGTCCGACCTTCCCCCCTCCCCCCCCTCCTGGAAATTTCGTTTTTGGCCCTTCCCGCGCCTGGACACAGGGGGGTTAATTGGTTTGCTGAGACCAACAGTGCACCCTTTTTTTCCCCTGAAACCCTGGACATCCCACTCGGACTGCGTGTTACCCCCCTCCCTCGGCATGGCGGGTAGGCCTATCGACCCCCTGAGGGATGGACCCCCAACCACCCAAACACGGTTTTCCCCCCCTGGGCCTTTTTGTCGCTTGGGGTTTTGGGATTTTTTTTGCCCGCGATGCATGAGTCATCTATTATTTTCTTTCCCCCCCGGGACCCCTATGACGTTCTCCCTTTCCCAACGGGGTACCATCGAAATCTCTGATGTCGTGCGTATTCTGACATCTGTCCCTGCCCTGAGTTCGTTTTTAAGTGGTTCTCCCCCAACCAATATGTTTCACCTTTCCTAGATTGGACCCTTTGCGTCAAGACCCCAAGTTCCTCGTTGACTTTTTTTCATTGATTCTGCCATACGTCTGATCCCTTTGGGTTTGACCCATGGCCTTTTTGACCTGGGGTACCCCTCCCTTTTGGCCTTGGACCCCCTATTCCCCCGTCCTTCAAAGCCCACCGCACTTGCCAACCCCCCTCGAGGCCGGCTTTTATAACCCCATTGCCCCCCCCTTGACTTAACTTGGTTTTTTTCCCCACTTTGTTCCCACCCCGCTTTTCCCTCCTTCACCGATGATTTTTTTTTTTAATTGACCCGTACTATGACGGCTCACCTCCTTTTTCTCTCCGAGCTGTTGTGGGTTACTTCTCCTTTTTTCTTCCCCCCTCTTCCTGCTTTTCTTTCCTCTGTGTAAGCACCCAACCGGGTCCGGATCATTCTCTTTGATACTTCCTGTTTTTAGTTAGGATCTCCCTTTTTCTTGGATTCACCTTCTGTCTTCACCCATGAAACACTTTTGTGCACTTAAGTTGAATCCCCGTAGCGGCCTTAAGGTGCCTTTCGGCGTTTTTCCCCCTCTTTTTTCCCCCTGTGTTGCCGAACCTTTTGAGTCGATCCCTTGGGGGCCACTTTGGAGACATTCCTCCCCCGGCTATCCGTTCCCCACCCATCCTCTAGCCCCCTTTCCGTCCTTCCTGGCGTATGACGCCTTTTGTGGTCTCCCTTCGCCCCCCCCCTGAAGTTTTTCCTTTGAGAGTATTGTTTCCGAAGATATTTTATTCCAACCTGCTCTGGATGGGACACCCTTTTTGCGGCCCCTTAGTATTCCCCTTTTGTTCCTTATATATCTAGTCCACCTGCTGTTTCCCCAGTTGAAGGAAGATACCCGATTTTGGCCTTCTCTTCAGAAACTTCCTGTTATTACAACCTGACAGTTCTCCGGGACTAAGGACCCGGGACCTCAGGAAGCCTAAAAGTGGCGACCCCATACTCTTTTTTAACGTTCCTTCTTCTTCTCCACCACACCCCGGATTTTGTTCTCGGTTTTGTTCTCGGCCTACCAAGTCAAGAACGCCTTTCCCCCAGGGTTTGCCCGCCTTTTGCTTCCCGCCATTTTTTCTCCTATGGGGCCCTTCCCCTTTAGGGGATTGTCTCCACAACTACCCTTTCGCCCCACCGGCCCCGGCGTTCCCCCCCCCGCCGACTAACCTAATTTTCCGGCTGTTTGCCTGTTATCGAGATTTCACCCCATTATTGCGTTTTCAACCGCCACCCTGCCCCTTTAGACTTTTTTCCCGAGTTTCCCAACCCCCCTTGACCGTTAGATCATCATGTCCCTTCCTGATTTCTGGAAACCGTACGGGTCCCGTTTTTGCTTTCTTTTATTTTCCTACTTGCCCCCCAGGATTACCCCTTCCTTGTGGCTTACCTGCTCCACTGGGACCCTTTGAACCTTAGACCCTCGCACCATTGACACTTCCCTAGTTACTCGATTCACGTATCGTTCCTCCCCTTATTTTACTTCCGTTTGCACCCTTTCTTACGACCACAATTTTTCGAACTGTTCGCAGGAGCTCATATTACGCTTCTCCCTTTTTTGTGTTCGAAAGAACACTTGCAGTTCCCCTTGTTTTGTCTCAGAGGATCAATTCAGTCGCATGGGTTTTTTCCCTCGTATGTACACACGTAACAGCTCTTGTTACTCCCAGTGTCGTGCTTCCGCTGAAAGTCCTCTTTTTTTTTCCCTTTTATGACGGCTCGCCGATTTGGTTTTTTCCGAGGTGTTTTGATCTCTCTACTTCCCCTACTCCCCTCCGTTGTTTTTTTTTCGGCTCTTCTCCGCCTTCCCCCCCCCTCTTGCGTTCCTGATCGAGGGAATTTTGGCTAAGTCCTGTCCTGCTCTGTAAAAAACACTGTTCGGGTCCCCCTCTTGGGGAAGAAGTTCATCTTCCGGGGAAAACCCTCGACTGAGTTTTTCCGAGGCGCCAGCCATGGGAAGCGTTTTCGTTCCCGAACATTTCTCCTTCTATTTCGTAATAAGTAGAGAATTTTTGGAGGGAAAGGGTAGACAATTTTTTTTTTGTACAACTGGTCGCGCCTTTTTTTGCCCTACTTGGGCCAAGGAATGTTTTTTAGCCTTAAGGTTAGTTCGTTATTCTAGTTTTACCCTGTTCTTCTCCTGTTGCAATTTCCTTTTTCGTTTGGTGACATTCACAGTCCCCCACCCTCCTCCCTGAGGGTTTAATCTTATTATCTAATTACCGGTTTCCCCCAGACGGACACGCCTCGCGCAATCCCCTTGCCCATTCTATAGCCTTTTGCCGTTTGTTTAAAGGTGTGCTCTTTACGGCAGACCGGGGTTCCCTTTTCGGTTTGTTGCCTTGTTGTCCGAATTCCCTTACATGTCTCCTCGCCTTTCCCCTTCCCCACTCTTTGAACATATTTTCTCCTGGCGTTGTTCCTTCTCGTTTTCCCCCTTGATTAGTGGGCGAAATCCCATAAGTGCCTGGTCCCCAGTCCGGGCGATTTTTCTTTTGAGGGCGATCGGTCGATTTCAACAACCCATGCCCCACCTTCAGTTAGGGAGGGGCCGTTTTTTCCCCCCTACCGTTTTTTTTTAAGGAAATTCCCGAGACTCCTGGGTTTTGTTTTTTTTTTCCACTCCGATCAGGTTTCGAACCCCCGTGACCCCCTCTCCTTTAGGAGGGTGCTTTCTGGCAGGCTTGCCAAACGTTGATCGCAGTCCCTTTTCCCCCAGCTCCCATGGGCGGGCTCATCCTTTCGGTTTAGATCCCCGGCACAAGTTTGTTTCCAGTTCTCGCGTTTCAGGACGGTTTTTCAACGGAAGCTTGTTTTGAATCGCTGCTCCGGACCAACTTTTTCCCTCCCTCTGTTGTCGCCCAACGTTCCCAGTCCGAAGCGGTTTTCAAATCGTCCCCCCTTCGCCAGGGACCGCTCCTCCTCCTGTGAACCCCACTCCCCTCCCCTAGAAGGCTTGTTTCTTACCCTTTTCGTTACATTCTCCTGATCTTCCTTCCCCCCTATTTCGTTGGGTGTGACGTTTTTATTCCTGGATGAGCCCTTGTCTCAACTGAGTCACCGGCCCCAATCCGCGGTCCCCCCCCCCCCCCCCCCCTCGCACCCCCCCCTTTCCCAAACAGAGTGCGCAGTTCACTCAGCCCGCTACGTCTTTCTTGCAACAGTGTTGTTAAGGGCAAAGAAATCGGTTAGACCTTTTCCGGATCACTCAATCGAGCCTCCGTTTAATCCCCTGTCCGTTTTCCTTTGTCCGTTTCACCCCTGGAGCCCACCTCCTGAATTTGTCTTCCCCCCCCGTACGGGAGATCGGACCCAATCACATTACCTCCTGGAGGGGGGATCCTTTTCCATTCTTTTCGTTTTTCAACTCCCCCCCCCCCCCCACTATGGTTTTTTCCTCCTGACCCCCTTGTTATTTCAAAAGTTTCTCAAAAAAAAATCCAGCATGACCTTGGCCAATTTGGTGATATTCTCCGTCTTCGTTCCTTTGCCCTGAAGTCTTTTTGGGTGCGTTCTTTTTTTGTTATGGTCATTCCCCTCCTTTTGCTGGAAAAAGTCCTGGGTTTTTCCCCCCCCGACCCTCACCTTGGAGTGCCTTGGAGCGGCCGATTGCCAGAAGTTTCCTATGTCCTCCGGTGCCTCGCCCATGTGAATCGACGCCCCTGTGCTCTTGGGTTTACTTCGCCCTGGAGTCAAACCCTTTTTTTTAACATTCAGATTCCTGCTGGTCCGACTTCCTCTCAGCCATCAGCTATTTTCCTTCTATCCCTTGGCTTTCTTTTTTGTTTCTTATCTTTTATTGAAGCTTCCCATTTTTGTTTCTTCTGACACCTTAGCTGTTCCCCCAAAGTATGGTTGTGCCCTTGATGTTATACCTCTCGTCGATATTCTTGTTTTCCCCTCCCCACGTTCTGTCTTTTGGTTTGTAAGAAACATTATTCAGGCTGATTAATGGATGCCAGGTATAATCCGGTGTTCTTTTTAATAACACCCAATGCTTTTTTCCTACTTCAACCAACCAACCTTCTTGGGTGGTTTTTTTCTGCCCCCCCTTCCCCAGTGGTTTTCTGTTTCGTACAAAGGTGGAAGGACTCAATAATTGGAGTTGCTCGTCCTTTTATTTCTTTCCTTTTCCCGGCCTTCACCCAGTTGAGGAACTCTTAAGATTTCGGCACCAGCCTTTCTCCAAGCGGGATTGGGGTTGTGGATCCGGTCCCGAGGTTTCGTATCGATAGATCGTGTCGATCTTGTAGTGACTTGCTGGTCATTTTTTGTGTGTTGGTCTTTTGTTTCGTAAAAACAATGGGTGGCCCTTTTTTCGTGATTCTGAGGCCGTGTGGTTGCCTACCCCGTTGGGTACCCTTAACCGGAACCCGCAGGTTGGGGAAAAAAAAGCTCCTGATAGATCGGTTTTTTTTTTTTGGTCGTAAACCTCTTTTTTTCCCCGAGGAATGTATGTGCCCCTTGGCCCACTTTCTTTTTCTTGCCCGTTCCAGTTTGCAATCCCCCTCCCCCCGGTTGCCTTTATTTTTTTTCTGGTGGAAACAATCAAAACGGGTTTGTCCCCCCTCCAAAAGGTCCCCAGGTCAACGATGTCTTTACGCCCTTTTGCAGTTCGGCCTGACGTCCCCTGGTTGTTTTTCGGGTCTCTTCCCCCATTGCCCATGATTTAACCCGTAGCAAACGATCTTCCTCCTTTCCGTCCCTCTTTCCCCCAAAAAACCCTTTTTGCGGAAGGCTCGTCTACAGCCAACCCACTTTCAAAGTTCCTGCTGTCTGTCTTTTCATTCATTTTTTCAGAGTGTTCTTTTCTTTCCTTGCCCAAACACTCATTTTCGAAACCAGGTCGACCCCCCTGTCGTCTTTTCTTCCTTGGCCGCCCAGACTGATTTCCCTTCCAGTTAATCCCTTTTCTTTTTAAAGCCCGGGTGATTTTCTTGTATTGGTCTAGCCCTACCATAATTTTTTGGTACCAACCTGGAATCGTGGGAGGTGGCGCCAGTCCCCCCGTTTTTTGCCCCCCTTTCATCCTTAGTCCACTTTACTTAACACCCCTTGTTCGGAGGTTCCCCTCTTATGAACAGGGGGAAGTTACTTCGTGGTCTTTGAGGATTTTTCCTTCTTTTTTTTAGGGGCGCCCTCTGGGGTTTACAATTCCCCATAAGTGTGTCTTCTGTCTTTTCCCTTCCCCCCTGCCAAAGGTTCTCCTGAGTTGCTTTTTTTCCTTCTTCCCACATCATCTTTTGCCCCCTCAAGCCCATTTCTACTTGTCTTCCATTTCGGGATACTTGCCCCTCAATACGATCCCCCGGGCGGGTTTTTTTTTACGGAACCCCCTTGTTCAGACTTGTTTTAAAGGTT
>Ga0179591_1363367_pt1 | contig 10009 bp, 10 predicted proteins | sample CZOMad2_1_08_16f_FD_182891 | JGI IMG/M metagenome (GOLD analysis project Ga0179591, IMG submission 182891) | Vadose zone soil fungal communities from Angelo Coast Range Reserve, California, USA - CZOMad2_1_08_16fungal (PacBio error correction) | ecosystem: Environmental > Terrestrial > Soil >... | reverse complement strand
GCCTTGACCTGTTTAGTTGGCCTGATGACGGTCGCTACTTTCATCAAAGATCTTCCGGACGTTCCAGCCTCTGTTCGTCTTGTAACGATGTTGGAGCCACGGCAGTCGCCCCATTCCATCAATCCCCCACTCCTAAAGCTTCCACCGGGTCACGCTATAAGGTTTTCCCTTTTCCCCACACGAACCACCCTGTCAGTTTTTCACGCCGTGCGATCGTATTCCCCACTTAGTCTACGTCCAGGAGTGAACTGACTCTTAAATGACCCTTTTCTATAGATGATCCGTGGTAGAACGTTTCACGCAAGCTACCGGGCTGAGATTTCTTCCCCCGGCAGTAGAGTGTTTGATCTTGGTCTCTGTTTCGGAGTTTACACAGCGATCGAGGTCCGGCAACCCGAGGTCCCCCCACACTTCATTTGTGTCTCCCCTTTCCGACCTACTTGAGTTCTGGATCCCACCGCACTTCAACAATTTAGTTATCTGCGCCCCAGCCAGAGCCATTAAAACGTCTCGAGACTCGATCCCTTCTCATCTTTATTTCTTTCTCATGATACCCAAAAGTGGACTCCATTTCGTTAGTTTTCCTATATAAAGATTCCCCTCTAGGGACAATACTTCTGGGTTGCTTAACTTTTCGCAGTGATTACCGATGAAGGCAATCCCCCTTGAGGTGTCTCTTGAGTACCAACCGAAAGATTTCACAAAAGACAATCCTTCGTTAAAGGTTTTGCGAGGCGACCCCGACTGCGCCCGTAAGGTTCGTTGGTCCTCTCCTTCGCGGCCCATGGGTGCCCACTCGGGGCCCCAGCCCAGAGCCGATGATTAAAGATTTTCAAGCAATCGACATCAGAATAAACGAACAAGATTCCGGCTTTCGCGCGATTTTTTGGTTTTATGTTGCTCCAGTATAACTCTGCACCCCCTGAACTAACCTCAAGAACTGTCTCAAGGTACGAGTCCGTATAAATCATCACGTAGTTGTTCACATACCTTGATCTAGTACTCCCTGTCACTTTGAGACTCGTACAGCATCTTACTTTTAGGCATACCTCCTAGCATCCAACGCTGCGGTTTGGGTCAGTACTCTTCGCTGATTTTTCCTGAGACGCCCATTCCCGGGCTACTTTCGCCATTGGTACAACTTTCTGCCGTCTAGACCAAGGTAGAGGCTTCAAGAAGGTTTCTAAGTAATTTTGCAGCTATTTTTTTTTTCTCCTTTTTCGGTCACTGACTTTAACTTCCTATACCCAAGGGTGAGCTGGTTTATTCCCGCTTCCTTATTGATAGTTGTGTCCCAATTGAGCTCTCACTAAGTACGAGACCCCTTTGTTTCGAAGCTTGTTCTTCTGGTTCTATGTTGTTCCTCGGCTTTTCTCCGTTCGGTTCCCTTGGGATTGTTTTCAGCTCCTCCTTATCAGGTAGGGCCCCATTTACACTTGTTTCTGCTTTGCTTGGGTTTGGTGTCGAGATATGTAGACTGGAGCTAGTTACGTTTTCCATATGTGGCTTTTGGAATAGTTGATCTGTTCTTTTGTGCACCGATAGTAGTCCCCCTTTGCTTACAGGTTTGTTATGGGCTTGGATTATGCAGAGCCTCTTCTTTTCTCGTCATCGCCGTTCTCCTGCATTTTAGCTTCTCTCATCGACCGATAGTGGCGATTTGACCCACTTCGACCCACTCTTCACTGATCAGTTCTCTCGTCGGTGGCCCCAGGCGTATCAACCTTCGGGCCAGAATTTGCTGTTCCCTATAGTCGGCCCCCCCTTCCCTTTGTTGGCAGTCGTCGCTGCCTTGATCTACCTACGTGTCCATTGACCTCTTTGGATCCGCCATGCCGCTGATCGCAGAATATCATGGCTGGCTTTTTTGCCAATTTATTATTCCCTTTTTTTGTGGAGTCATTTTCAATCAAACATCGTTCTCGTCAGCTATGACAGGTTCAATGTTTTTTTTCTGCCCTAAGATCGGTTCTGTTTCCTTGTATTTTCCGTTTCCCTGAAGGTTCTTGGCTCGTGGTTGTCCCGCTTGTACACCTACCCCCAAAGAGCGCAGTCCTTTTTTTTATAGTGGTTTTGAGGTCTGGGTGTGTTCCTCGTCGGTATTTAGTCCGGTGCCCCCGTCCCCGAGCGGCTCGAGGCTACGCGAATGCGCGCCAGGTTCAGCCCCATCTCTCTCCCACCATTTCTCCCGTTTTGTTGTGGTTTGTCCTCTTCGCTCGAGTTCCTTTCCATCGAGCCTTTCTTCCCTCCTGCCCCGCGCCGCCTGCCATGGTTTGACGCGACACCCCCTCCGTCAGCTAGTCCCAGTTCTTTTCTCTGTTTGTGTTGCGGCTTGTTACTAGTCCAGCGCACCCCATCGACCAAACTTCTTCCCCCACCCTTCCAAGCCACCAGTTTTTTTTCGGTTTTAAGCTCCCATTCCCCTATTCCACCCCCCAGCTCTTGCGCGATCGATGTTTGCTTTCCGACCGGCAAAACCCCAGCCGCTGGCCACGGTTGCCCCTACCCGCCAAGCTCCTTGCAGTTCCCCCCCCGATAAGATTTATTTTTTTTCCGGATCCCAAACCTGCCCTTTATCTGCACGTATTTTTTTCATAAGCGGCGATTTCCACACTCGTTACTTGGGGCTACACAAGAAGATGGTCCACTCCCCCCAGTCCGAGTTCCACTCCCCGACAAGTTAATCCGGAAGCAGGATCTTGAATAGTGTTTATTCTAGAAGATTTCCCCCCGAAAAGGCGATTTGAGTGAATCATCCAAGACGGTCCCACCCCCCCAGCACCCCCCAGTGCGAAAGCATTGACTGACTAAATATCTTTCAAAGGGGCGCTATTCTTGTTGTCATATCCCCAAAGTTCCCAACGTGTTTTTCCATGAACACGTATTGTGATCCGCAGACTCCCGACCTCTCAAGGAATCCCACCCCACCAACACACGAGGACCTGAACGTCCACGTATACCATGCTCTCTCCTCTGTCCCCACCTCCTCCTCCGGGCGCACCCTGTTTTCCCCAGTTTTCCCCTGAATATGGGGACCCCTAACATCATCCCACGGAGAAGATCTGTCCTCCCTTTACCGATTCCTTCCGAGATAGATGCCGCCATGAAGCGAACGAAAGACGTTCCGCCCCACTCCCTCAACACCAAAAACTGGCGAGCCCCCAGGACACACTTTGGACAAATAGTTGCCGTTCCGACCGACAAAAATCGTATTCGGGCCATTACACTCGCGAAGTGTACAAGAGAACCTGGAAGAGGCAAGAACCCTGGTGGAGAGACGCTTTGAGGAGCCGCACTGATGTTTAGCAGCTATGAACCCTCCCATTTCATAGCTGCCACATGAAGCTAGCCTACTAAATCACACTCCAGGCTAGGTTGCAGAAGACGAACAAACAGTGCGGTAGGAATCCGTTCATCCCGGCTTTCTGTTCTGGCGTCTGCCGCCGGTATGGCGTGTCCCCCCCCTGATAAACAGGAGGGACCGTGGCTTGCGAGGCGTATTCATCTCACCTACAGATACCAGGCCATCCTATGTTCTCCCCTCCCGAGTTTCAGTTAAGTCAACAAGAGAACTCTTTTGACTTCCCCTTTCTCCGATGAAGGTACACGACTAAGAACCTTCAAGCAGGTCAAGGTGCTCATTCCTGAAGCTCAAGACACGCATGTTGTCACCCCGATAATATTGAAGAGAGAAGTAAAGAGTAAGTCTGCAGTCCAGTCTGGCTTTGTAGTAGGGTATAGGCTATACTTTCGTTAAAGATCGGAACCCCCTCGAAAGCTTAGTTCTTACTTTCATTGGGGGGACCCGAGGGACCCCAAGTTAATACTTGCAACTACGCGCGGATTTGTTAGATGGGACCCAGTAACACAGTTGTAGACTAAGGCCGAGGAATTTGAGCTTCAAGCAATGTTCCCAGTTGGTAGTCCCCAGGTTGCCCGACTGAGCCCAATAGCAACATGAAAGAAAATCCGGTAGATTCTTGTTTAGAGGGACTACTCGTACACCCTCCTTTTTAAGGTTTCATTAGGGAAGACCTCGCGACTAAAGACATGTCTGGCATAGATCATCTTGATGATTCCCACCCTTCGAATCCTTTATCATTTTGGTTTCCAGACTGCTCGTGGAAGAATTTACGCAGGGATCCGTCCTTCGGAGTGGTGAACGAGAGACTGGCCTTAATGGTCGTACTCGACGCACATCAAATTACCCACGGGGAGAGGGACCCCTTCTCGCCCCCCCAAAACCATCGTAGGTCTATTCTCGTTCCTGATCCTTCTCCCCCCCGCCCGGGCCTTTGGCCCAAACTACTACACCCTCTGTGGGGAACTCTCTATTCGGAGGTTCCTCTTCCCCTAGAATGATACGATCCTTGGCCGGGATCCTACTCCCCCAACGAAAAAAGAAGAATTTCATATATCGCCCCCTCCCGGTAGCAAACATATAGGAAAGATTCTTTATTCCCGAGCTGGACAGCACATCAGTCAATACTGAAGCTTTTTTTTTTCTTTTATGGTTAGAATCTTCCCGTACTCTGCGTCCGACTGTTTCTACAGCTCCACGGTAAATGTAGAAGGGAGTTTTTCGTTGAAAAGTCAAACTTTCGTACACATTTTTTTGCCCCCGATTCTTCTGGATTTTACCACTTTTTCCCCGACTCACTCTCCAGGTCTGGGCCCCAGGTGAGTCCCGAAGTATCGGGCCCATTCACAAGGAGCATAAAGTCAACATGACTTGCTCTCGAGCGGAATTCGGTTGGGCAGTTCTGGAAGAAGTAGTCCTACCAGCAATCAGTGACACCCCCCCCCGCCCAACCGCGCATATCTATGGAAGAGGTGTTTTTTTTGTTAGTGGAGGTCTTGGTCCGTCCTTTAATTCAGGTATTACTAAGGATAAGGCTCCCGTCCTGCAATCAGCTGCCGGCGATGATTCTTTCCCCGGGGAGTCACCTCTTGATTCCCTACTGCGTTCAAAGGGCCATCAATCCCCCCCCTCTCGCCGAACGCGCTCCTGCAACACAAGTGAATACTTTCAGGGGCCCCAACGCACCCAACCCACCCCACGCCTGCTGTTCCACCGCGGGGGGGTTTTCGCGGGGCCACCCGGTCGGCGCATAGTCAACATTTATCCGACCCAGAACACTTCTCCCTTCTCAGATGATCGATCGTGCTGCGGGAATCCCCCCACAGCCCCCATCGTCTCTTTGCGAATTATATGAGCGTTCTTTTGATTGCCTCCCACGCTTCCCCCTCCCGTGCCGGACGACCCCATCGCTTAACCCCCTCATTTTCGTCTCCCCGTAAGACACCTTCCCGTGAGGGCTCTTCCCGCCCCCACGAACCATCACAATGTCTGGCTCGTGCCATTAAAACTCCTTGGAAACTCTCATCGCGCGACCAAATTCGACGCTCGACGAGCAGGAGGGACCCCCCCCTGATAAAGTACAGAGCTTTTTGATCTGATCCGACTTGCATCTGGTGTACTGTGTGCCTCGCCTTTCTGTGGGAATTGCGCTTATGAGTTGGGGATGCCCTCCCAGCATCAGCTCCCCTCGCAGAATGGTGCGTCAGAGCTTTTTTCTGGCTAAGGACACCTGTCCGCCTTACGAGGGTCTTCCTAAAACATGTCATCCGTCGTTGCCAATGTTTCCCGCTGGCAAAACGCGAAGCATCCTTTACCGATGACCCGCCAACCCTCCCTCCGCACCTTCAACGATTAAAAAGTCCCTTCCGTGATTTTTTTCCCTCGCGGTCACGGTCGCCAGTATAAGTGCCCCCCCTACCCCGGACCTCAGCCCGCTCTTGCGTCCTTCCCGTCCCCTTTGTCCGTTCCCCCCTTCGCTACACGCGCGTTTCACACATCCTTTTCGTAACCTCGCACTTATGAGGCGTTATATCTTTTCGGCCTTTTGTCAGATTAGAAACTCGTCAACCTTCTTGAGAGGTCGGACGTTACTCGGCGCTCAAGGATCTGTTTTTAGCCAGACGCCAACTTGCCCCGTTTTCATACGTGTATGCATTTTCACAACCTTCTGCATTCCCCTGCCTATGGTCGAGGGATCTAGAGCCGTTAGAAATGATTTGCTCGTAGTCTAGGGACGAAATGATGAGACTCCTTTCCCTCCACGTTATTTATCTCAAGTGTTGCCTTAGTCGGTGTTGTCTCTTCTAGTTTCTTGGGGTTCTTGCTTTTTTTCCTTTTCTTTTTTTTTTTTTTGGTGGCTTTGTGTTTCTTTCTTTTTTCTCCTCCTCGCTTTTTTTTTCTTTTTTTCTTTTTTTGTTTTTTTTGATTTTTTCTTTCTTCTCTCTCTTTTACTCCTTCCTTTTTTCCGGGTGTTTTCCCTCTCTTTTCTTTCTCTTGTTCTTTCTTGTGTTTTTTTTTTTTTTTTTTCTTTTTTTCTTTTTTTTCTTCCTTTTCTTTCTCCTCTTTTTTCTTTGTGTGTTTTTTTTTTTTGTTTCTTCTCTCTTTTTCTTTTTTTTTTTTTCCTTTTTTTTTTTTTTGTCTTTTTCTTTTTGTTTTTTTTTTTTCTTTTTTTTTTTTCCTTCTTTTTTTTTTTTCTTGTTTTTTTCCTTTTTTTTTTTTTTTTTTTTTTTTTTTTTTTCTTTTTTTTTTTGTTTTGTTTTGTTTTTTTTTTTTTTTTTTTTTTTTTTTTTTTTTTTTTTTTTTTTTTTTTTTTTTTTTTTTTTTTTTTTTTTTTTTTTTTTTTTTTTTTTTTTTTTTTTTTTTTTTTTTTTTTTTTTTTTTTTTTTTTTGTCGTTTTTCCTCTTTGCGTTTTTTAAGGCCTGCTACGGTTTTACTTTCCCGATCTTTCTTGGCTTAGATCGCCGTTCTCTGATTTCTCCTCCGAGGTTTTTGTCGGGGCCTTTGCTCCTTGAGCTTGGAGGTAAGTCGTCCATATTCATTTAAACTATCTCACAGGTGTGCCCGATGAATTTCGGGGTTCGATCTCTACCTCCTTTTCAAGACGTGCAGTTTTTTCCCCATAGTGTCCCCCCCTTTTTTTTTCCTCTTGGAATTTTTAGAATTTTTGTTGTGCGAATCCTTCTTTCAATGCGGCCCACCCGGTGGATATGCGACTAACTCCTCTCTAGCCTGCTACTAGAGTTTCGGACTCTTTCGACCTCATTTCCGTCGTGGCGATTGCCCATTTGCAAGACGACTATCAGTGCTCTCCTCTTTTCCTTATAACAGGAGTGCGACCCTGGCGTTCAATTCTTCTGGCCAACGTGACGCTTGCGGCCGCCATGGCAGCAACCAAACGCGCGTTTGGATTTCCGACCCCATTCGCGGATCGTTTTTCCTCCCCCGTGCCGGCGGTTTTGTTTTAGGACTTGGCCCGGCTCAGTGGTTTGTAGATTGCTCACATCGTGTCTGCTGTTAATTGCCCTTTGTCGCGCACCTCAAACGATGGAGGTTTCTTTTTGAGTCATGACGTGTGTCCCTGTGGTTCCTCCCGCGCCAAAGCGTCCGCTTTCCCCCAGATACGAATTACCTGACGTTTCTGGCTTCTGGTTCTCTCCGGTGAAGCCCCCCTTGGGGCTATTTCCCTTCCAGCTCCTCAGTTCCCCTTACGAGTCTACCTGTCTTCCTCCAGATATTAACCCCCCCAGTTTTTGGTTTCCGGGCGTAAGCAATCTTTCTTCGTATCATACTCGCATCGAGGATTCCCCACGCGCGACGCTGTAAAGCTACACCTTGCCAGAGCAGACCGTCAAGCGACCAGCTATGAGACGTGTGCTCCAGGACCCGAGTACCTATTCTTCTATCCCGAGACACCTAGCAACGAGCCAAAAACCCCTCCTCAATGGACGCCAGGAGAAACCGAACTAATCCTAGCCCCCTCGTGTTGGCCTCGTTTTTGTATCTGCAAGTCCGACCCCCATTTGTCCCTATAATATCTGACTCGAAATCTAGGTTGGCCAATTGACTCAAACCCGTACATTCCTTGTGAATAAACCAACCCGCATACCTGCCGGATTCTTCTCCTTTCCCTCCTAACATGTGTTTCTTCTTCCACCCTGGCGCGTTCCTCCTTAAGGAATGTGCAGAAGTAGCAAAGTCGTCAGGGGGCGAAAAAATACTGCACCCCATGGTCGTTAGTCACCGAGAAACATAGGACGAAAAATACCCACGTCATTTAAGACCACCAGGTTTTATGAGAAAGATTAACCACGAGCTGACCTTTTTTTAGCACTGCTCTCACCCAGCTTATAACAGGTAAGACTAGACATGCAATTCGGCTGCTGCCGTCGGGCATCCCCCCCGGCCCAGACGTTTCGAAAGAAGACTAGTAGTGCCACACCCCTAGACTCCCCCCCTCCGAATTCCATTCAGGTCTGAATCTTTCGTTGGCGGCATGAGCCGTCGCGGGCAACAGTTTGAAAGTCTTTCTAACCCACCCGGGGGGAGACCCCCCAGAATCGGAACTAAAGGACTGGCGGAGAAGTTTATCATTTACAACCCTTTCGTTTTCCGGGTCAACTTGAACCGTTTAAATGATTTGCGACGCTGCATCAACACGCCTTTGACACAACTCGCCAGCTGCACCAGACCTTTTCGAGTCCCCGGGTTTGGGTTTTTTCCCCGTAGCTCCATGTCCCGTCCCCAATAATCTTAATCTAGGACTTCCCTACGAAGGCCAATGAGATATTCTCCCTTGCTAGTTCTTTCCTCCCTAGTCAAAACATGTTTTGGAACTCGTGCTTAAGGCAAGGAACTGTGTAACCCATTCGCTTATAACTCCGTTCTCGATTTTTAGCTCGCAGTCGGCTGCCTGCCGATAGCACCTTTTTTTCCCCCAACTTCGTACCCGCTCTCCCCTGTCCTCTCGGATTTCTCCCCATTCGAGAAAATTGCCCATAATTTTTCCCGTTCCCCCATTTATCCTCCCCCCCCTTCTTACAATCCCCTCTTTTACGTCATTGTCTTTCAGAGGTCCCCCCAGATGCGCACCCCCCCCAGAGTTCTGAGGATCCCACCAGGTCCTAGTGAAATTACGTATGTTCATCTTTTCCCGAAGCTCTTGCAAAGACCAAACGGTTGGAGCTTATTTTGGCGTAGTTACTTTCATTTGAGGCTACTCCGCCGCATCCCCCCTTTCAGGAACCACCAGTAGCGAAAGAATTCCCTCTGGTTTCTTTTTTTGATGCCTTTCCCAGGTCTTGTACCAGCCCCTGGCTAGGTCTCTTTCATTTCAAATACGTGGCACTCAGAATTTCCTTTACTTCTTAGCCGACAATAGTTTTTCGGACCAGTTTTGCAGTAGCCCCTCTTGGACAGAATGTCCGCTTTTTCTAAGAGGATTGGGGTCCCCCGTCTCCCCATCAACATATAGGACTACTGCTGGATCGACTGTTTTTTGATCCACAAAGACCCTTGCCGTCGATGATTTTCTTGATAATCGTTCCCCAGACGGGATTACCATCCACGGTGCCCTGCGTATATCTGGGATCTAGCTAGTTTTTATTGTTCTGTCGCTCGGACTCTGACCGGCAAGAAGGTGAGGAGTGCTGTTCGTTTTTAAACAGGTCCGGCATTTATCTTGGCATTCGGTTAGGGATTTCTCACACAGTGCGGCTCAGAGAGTTGGCAGGCCCCCCTAGTTAGAGACCTATTGTTTCCTGGTTTGACAAGGAATCACCTTCCCCCCCATTTCATGTCCTTGCGTTGAGCAGATCTCCCACTTATTTTTGTTTTTCCCTGCGTTGCTAAGTCTAATCTGGTAAGCATTTGAAGTGCCTTTTGCGTTTTCTTAATGAATCGGCACCCCTCCCTTTGTGGCCGCGCCTCCCCCGATGCAATGCGCCTTTTTGTGTGGTTTTTGAAATGCCCCGTTATTTCCAGTCTACCGCTTTTCTTTTCTTGTTCCCCATTTAGAATGTAAGTCTTTTCTTTCATTCCTCCTTCCCAACTTCCTTTTCTGAGCGTCATCGCAGGCCGTATGGATAGTGTCGGACCGCATCGTTCTATAACTGTCATGTAATATATATATTCATACTCCTTCAAGTTGGT
>Ga0179591_1355727_pt1 | contig 10009 bp, 11 predicted proteins | sample CZOMad2_1_08_16f_FD_182891 | JGI IMG/M metagenome (GOLD analysis project Ga0179591, IMG submission 182891) | Vadose zone soil fungal communities from Angelo Coast Range Reserve, California, USA - CZOMad2_1_08_16fungal (PacBio error correction) | ecosystem: Environmental > Terrestrial > Soil >... | reverse complement strand
TTGTCAGAATCGTTGCCCTCGACTAGCGTCTCTCTTGCCCTCCGGATGCTCCCCCCCCCAAATTCCTAACATTGGCCCCGGTCCCTGGCCCCCCCCTTCCCAGCTGCATTTCTTGACCCTGATCCTCCATTGAAAAGTGCCCCCGGGCCTTACGAACCGAGGGCCTAGTAAGTTTTCCCCCCTCTTTCCTGTCACCAGCTTGATACTGTTCCCCCTCTTACTCGCCTGAATGATCGCTGAAGCTTAGAGCACGTTTAAATCCTTGAAAATTGTATTTTTTTCCCGTTTACAGTTTCCCTCCCTTTCCCCTCTTCTTCACAGGAAAGCTGGCATTGGAATTATTAGATTACCGGTCCTCTTTCTTTTCACGGCAGGACGCGAACCCTTCTCAACCTGGCTCTTTCTCTTTTCCCAGATCGCGATTTTGATGGCCCGAGTTCGCGGTGCTTCCCCCCCTTGGCACAGGCCACTTCCCTACCCTTTCCCAGCACAAGATTGCATCTCAATCATGTGACCGAAACCCCCGTCTTTCTTTCCTGAAATCGTGCTTTAAACGTCCCTTTTTTTTTAAAAAACAGCCTATCGCTAGTCCTCCTTCTTCTTCGTTTTCCTTAAAAATGGAATGAACTGGTTTTGTTTGCCGAGTAGTCGGTCCGTGTCCCCTCCTGGGTGCCCAACGGTACCCCCTTTGAAGGACAGCCCCTCCTTTCTTCTCCCGTCCCTTCCATAGCGGAAAGTCTACTCTCGGCGTACGCCGATGTCTTTGACCCCCTCTTGAAATTGTCGAAAATCGCATTCCATGACCGATCCTCTCTTTCTTGCGCCAACTTCCAGTTCAGACTATCGCGTGAATGGACATGGTCGCTTCTTTTTTCCTATACCCCCCCTTCAAGTTAAGTATCAAGAGTCAGGACCAGCATCCCAAACTTAGAACAGATAGAGGTATGTCTCTCCTCTCCTCCCAGCGAGATTATTCTGGTTGAGATTATGTTCGCGGATCCTTTGACTTCCTTTTCTTCAAGCGCGGCTATCCCCGTAGTAAGAGACAGGGCAACAACGCCGGCCAGCATCCCCCCCCCGTAGGGACCCAGATAGTTTGTCTTAGTGCTCACAGCCCCCTCCCCGGCGAATAACCCGACGTCACAATCAAATCAAATTGTTTTTCCCCCCTTTACGTTTTTAACATTTGTCCTTTCCTTGTCTCTTTCTTTTCAACACACAAAGCCCCGTCAGTTGTTTTCCCAGACCCCCCCCTCTTCTTTTGACCCTCCCCCCCCTCGATGAATCACCTCCCCCCTGAGTCTAATGTGTGCAAGAGAACAGCCTGCGTATAACTGATGCGATGACCCGCTGTCTCCTCTTCATTCTGTTACCTCCATGAGCAAGAAACAAAAGATTTTTGATCCCGGAACTTCCCGCGCCGCTCTCTCCCATTTTTAGACGGAAGGTCTTCCCCCAGCACGCGACGTTGCGGCCCTGCAGGCTTTCCCAGCCCTCTCCTGCCGTTTACAGACCTGTCCGGACCCCTTCCTACTTCTTCTTCTTATTGGGCACCCGTTCGCCGCGTCATGAGATTTTGCGCCCCACAGTTTCCCCTTCCCCTTTGGATGAGTAATTTGCCCTTCGTTCCTCTTCTCTCTCTGTTTCCATGAGCGGAAAATAGTTCGCTTGGTTTTTCCAGCTTTCTTTATTTTGACTTCCTTTTTTTTTTAAGATAGGAGCTTCTGGCCCTTGCAGGGCACCTCCCTCTTCCCCCCCTGGAAGAATACCTTTCTGGCGCGTAATCCGAACCTTAAGCACGATGACGTGACTCTTTTTCAAGAAAACCCCAATATCTGACTTTGCGTCCCTATTCCCTTTTTTTCCCTTTCGAAGTTTCCAAATGGAACGGCTGGGATCGGACATGTCCAGGTCGGTTTGGAATTTTTTTTTAAGAAGTGTCTACACCCTGGTGGATCCATCCCCCCCCTCTGTTGAAGACCCCTGTCTCTCCCGATATCCCCCTTCTAAATCATAAAAAGAGATGCTTGTAGACCTGCCTTACATGGTGGTTGTTTTTTCCTTGGAAATCCCTACCAACTGATCCCCCTCCAGGTTTTGTCCCTTTCTCCTTTTTTTTCCCCCCCGGATTGACCATGAAGGAGCGTCTTCTCTCCTAACAATTGGCAGATGCCTCGACCTTGGTCCAAGCACTTGGCAAGGAAATCCTATTCAGTTGGTTTAGAATTTAAGTTCTCCAATTTGACGATTCCTGGGCGAGTTTTCCCTTGTTCGATAGGCCTTTAATTTTTTTTTTTTAACAGGCGCAGACGGAACGACCCCCTTGTGCGGATCCCTTCCCTCCTTTTCCTCCCTTCCTCTCCCTTGAAATCATCTATTCTTTACTATTTTTTTGAAGATGGGAATGGAATTCGGCAAACGTTGAGTATCTAAGAAGCCTGATTACTCCGTTTTTTTTTTTTTTGGCTGAGTGTTCTTGGCCATAATTTTTTGAAGTTGCCCCTTTTTTTTCCTTCTCCTGAAACTTTCGGAGGACTCTCTACTATTTGCTGATGTCGAATCTTGTCAGCGTGGGGTCCAGTCTTCGCCAGCATGTTCCGGTCGATCTGAGAGTCTTTTCTTTGTCTTAAATGCGAAAAGGCGAGGATGTTTTTATCTCCCTGTTCCACAGGTAGTCTTTTTCTTTCTTTTGTTTCCCTGGTAAAGTTAATAACCCCCCCCACCATGCGTTTTCGCGATCCTTTTTTTTTTAATTTGATCTCGCTCGGTTAGTCCGTCTTTTTTGTATCCAAGGTTTTTCTTCCCTCAGTTTTTTTTTCGTAAGCCAGTTTGGGACAGTCCCGATCCCCCAGCAGGCCGTGCCATTCACAGGTCCCTCTCGTGAATCTTTACCGACTCAGGTTCTTCTTCTCTGGTATATCTTGGCGAGGGTTTAGCGTCAGGGAACCCCTACTCTTTAGCATAGATTTGAATTTTTTTTTCAGCCCCTGACACAGGTTCCAGGGGGTGGGGGTTTGGGGGGGTTGGTGTGCTGGTTTTGGGTTTGTTTTTTGGGGGGGTTGGGGGGGGGGTGGTTGGTTTGGGGGGGGGGGTTTTGGGGGTGGGGGGTTGGGTTTTTGTGAGCCAAGATGCCCCGCCAGCCTCCTCTCTCCCCTTGCCCCTCTCTTTCGAGTATAGTGGCCTTTTCCGATCCTTCAAAGCTTATCACTCCAGATGTTCCCCTCCACTCATGACTGGCGGGCGATTATACATCCCTCTTCTCGACTCTCTTGAGTCCCTCGCATTTGTCCTTTTGGGCTGAATCGTGTGCTTTGATCCGATCGGGAACTCTTCATTTTTCTTCCGCTGCGGAGGGCTTTTTCCGTTGAGGCTATTCTCGTCACCTTTTGTTTTTGATCGTTCCGTTCCCCCGAATTCGTACCTCTCGTTTCAATCTAGTCACATCCGTGGTTCACGATTTGTCTTTCCAATACATCTTTACGCCCTTGTATTTTGTTTTTTGTTTGAGGTGAGGTGTGCCTTTTTTCATATTGTTGTTCTCAATGCTGATCGTGCCCCACTGTGTCTCCCCCTCTCCGTTCGCCTCAAAAGAAACGTCTGTCCCCGGTGACGTCTTTTTCTTGTTAGTCGACGTTCTACTCATCTGCTAGCGATTCTTTCTATGTCCCTGTCGATGATGGATGAGTCTTCTCCCTGTTTCATGATCAGATTCTTTTTTGTTGATCGCCCCTTAGAGCAATCCTCTCTAACCCCCCCCATAAAAGAGAGATCGCTTCGAGCGCGACCTTCTGAGCATTGCTGATGCTGGTCATACCGTTATTCCTCCTTTTATCCCTTTTCCCCCCAGTTTGAGCAATGAGGGCCACGGTCCGCCAGCGCCCTGTATTCTGCCCATGATCGGAGCCTTTTTCCCCTCCCCTAGATTTAGGTCGTGAATTTTTTGATGTTTTGTGATTGTTCCCTGACAGTTCGCCTTCTTCTTTCCCCCTTTTCGGCCGACATGTCTTTTCCCTAGCTTCAGAGGTGCTTTCCACCTTACTCCTGAGCACATTTATCCCCCCAATCTTCTCGCCTTAACTTGATACCCATTACCACTTGAAGTTTTCCTTTTCCCCAATTTTCCCCAATTAAACGTTTCGTCGAACGTTTTGTTTTTGGGAACTGGTGCAAGCCTGTGCTGGCTTCCAGCGGTGCATTCAAGTTTTTATCTTCAAATCCTTCTGGTTTTTTTTAGGGATTGTCCGTTTTAGTAATTTGAACAACTTCCTTTTTCCCCTAGAAATAGATCATGTCCACCTTGCGCCACGTTCCTTACTGTTGACTATGCTTCTTTCCGAGACTTCTGTCCTACATTAATCCAGTTCCGTCGGTACGTTGTTCTGCGCTGGAAGGCCCGGACCGCTTCCCTTCCTTCGGTCTTTTCAGTCCACTCGCTTACAGGAAGTGGTTCTCTTTTCTTAGTCGTTTCCACGCCCCCGGCTGTTTCATTTTTCCCTCTGAGTCTTTTTCCCTAACCGGCATGAACCCACCTGGGCGGGATCTACTTTTTCTTGGAATGGATGCGTCAGTCCCAGTATTCGTCCGTGTCCCTAAAATCATGGCATGGGAACTTTTTGTAATGTTTTTGGGCGTATACTTTCTTACATCGATACAAGCGCTTCGTAGTTGAGTTCCACTCCTCTCTTTCCCTCTCTCTTTAATAATAATTGTTGTTCATTGTGCCGCCCAATTCTTTTTTTTTTTTGCTAAGCGGCTTCGTTCGTGATCCCTGCCTCTCCTGCTTTTACCGCTCCCCCCCCCACCGGAAAGAATCTTCAATGATGTGGATATTCCGAACCCCTAATGGACGTTTGTCAGAGTCCTCCTCCCCTGACATTTGACCCTTTTAGACACCGAGGGCAGACGGTACGGCCCCCCCAGCTTTTTCTATTATACGAACAGGGTCCTACTGCTAGTGTCAGACCATCTACCAGGACGGAGGGATCCTCCCTTGCCCCCCTACCCGAAGTTCTCAAAGGCTTAGTTTTCCATTGACAGATTGCACTCCTGGAAGCCCCCAGGAAGCCTGGCAGGTCTCTTCCTGCTTTAATTGCAGAAGTATCCTATTTGAAACAGGCGAGGGGAATGTTTTCCCTCTTCCTCCCACCCTCTTCGACGTCGAGGAGCTTATTGATGCACGGACAAACCCGCAATTCCCCCAAGGACGGTCAGAACAGATCTATTCACTATCCTTTTACTGCCATCCTCTAACCCCCCCTTACTTTTACTGGTCCCCTCCAATGACGCCGAATACAAAGGAACCACACACACAACTCCCTTCCTCTCCCCAAAGCCCTCCGACCTTTTCTTCCCTGCTTTTTAAAGCCCACTGGGTGGTTATTTTTTAGTCGGTTCAGTTGACTTCTCTTTCCCAACCAAACGGGAGCAGATAAAGTTCCTTAACGCCCTAGCGCAATCTGCTTCCCCTCCCCTGGCTCGCGAATACGTTTCTTGCCCTCGACCGGAAATTTTGATCCTCATGCCGCAGACATTATAGAGGGCTCCCGTCCCCTACGTAGTCCATTTTTCCTACCCTCCCCTCCTGATTGGCACTTTCGTCACCTTGTAGGAGGATTGAGTTTTTTTTTCTTTGTTACACCCCGCCCCTTATTCGATAGTATGCATCCCCCTGACCCCCCCCCCCCCCAGGACTATCAAAAAAGCTCCTTTTTTTCGCTCGCCCATGGTTTTTTACCCCTCCCAGACGAACCACCTTTTTTCGTATTCTTGGTTCCAGGTGGCGATTCTGGGGGGCAGCCCGTACCTGATTGAGGATTTCTCCCGTTGTGAGCTCTATCGAAAAACCCCCCGCGTTCTTTTTATGTGATATTTTGCTCTTTCCCCCCTTATGTCCAAGGATTAAAGGGGCACCCACCAAAAAAGCCCCCGGTTTCGACGCATTCGAAACCCTTGCCGAGCCCCCTTCTGTAGGATCACCATGTCCCCCGCCCCCCCCGCCCACGAGACCTAGTCCCCTACCCCCATTTAATTTTCACCCCTTGACCCCAGACAGTTAAGGACTAGAGATCGTTGTTTTTCCTTTTTAACCTCCATTTGGACACGATATTTTCCCCAAGGCCAGTCTCGCAGGGAAGAGGAAATCATGCCCCTCTTCCATAAATAGAAAACCCCCACCGCCCCAAACCCCCACCCAAGAAAAACATATGAACCAGTCCCCAACAAAAAAAACCCAACCCCAACCACCACCACCCCCACCAAACCAACCCCACCCCCTTCGTTTAGCTCATCCCCTTGACTTTTTACCTTGGTCAAAGATGTTAGTGGTTCGAACTCGCGACCCCCCCCTAAACCCCTCTTCTGCTTTCCTTCAACAATTGACTTTTCTTTTGAGGTCTCCCCTTCTTCCTGCAACTCTAAGTTAAGAGAAGAACGAACTTTTCCCCCCCCCCAACACGCCTGTGCTGGACTACTATTCCTTCTCCTTTCGCCCTCCTTCATATAAGAATGTCTTTTCTTGGTAAGCAGATATTCATATTCTTTCCCCACGCAACGAAGACGTTCCCTTTCCAGACCGCAGTTGGTTTTCTCCCCTACCTAGAAGTCTCGCGGCACGTCTGTCTCCCCAGCTGAGGAGGACATGCTTCCTCTGAGTTCTTTTTCTCCAAGGTCAAAAGGACCTGTTTGCAGTCATAGATGTTGTCTCCCCTTAATTCCTATTTATTTTCCTCTTTCTTTGTGTGTCCCCCTTCCCCTTTCTCTTCCGGTAGCCCATAGTCTTCGTAATTATACTAATAAATCAAATCCTTATGATGTATCTACCAATTCTTTTTCGGTAGTTCTTTTCTGTACCAAATGATGGAGATCCGTCCGGTTAAGGAAGAGCCCTCCCTTTTTCTTTCCTCTTCCCGTTATTTCCATCCTTCCTTGTCAACCTTTTCACCCCTAGTAATTGAGACTTTTGCTTTTTTTCTGTTTAAGCAGCTGCTGCTTCTCTCTTCCCCTTACCCCTTCTCAAGGCAGGAGCGATGACTGCAAAAAATCCCAATTTTTCCCCCTCTCTCTTCATCCTGACCGCATCCCCCACATGTTAAGTGGTTTTCGACCGGGACCGACCCTCTTCTTTCTCTAAGTTGCAGGGACCCTCCTCCAACCACCTCCCCCCTTTAACGTGGTCGACTCCCCCCCTCCAGCTACCCAGTTCAAATTTTTGTGCCAATCCGCTTTGTGCTGGGTGTTCTTCTGTGACATGGGCCCCTTGTGTCTGGGGTCTGGACTCTGGGGATCGCGTGACAGCGGCAATGTGATCGGTATCCAAATACAAAAGCCCATTCCAGAGTTCCTTTTACCGCCGGATGGCAACACATCGCGGTCCTCCCCCTTTGTTTCTAGACACCCCCCCTCCTCTGGTCCCACCGAAGCCATTTTTTTCACGCACGAACCCCACCGACTTTTTTTTAAACCCATGCTTCAAAGTCCCGACCCACCCCTCCCTCCCTTGACCCACATACCTGCGGTTCGTGGTTTAAAAAACAACCCTTTCTTTCAATTTCCTCTTTGTTTAGTGGTTTTCACAGATTGATTCGGGTCCCCCCAAATCACAACATGTTGCTTCCTCACTCCAACGGTGGTCCCTTTCTTGGCTTCCTTTCCAACACCCCTCAAACACTTGTTTTTTTTTGTTTTTTTTTTTTTCTTTACCTTTGACTCAGAATATCCCCCAATGCCTCCCTGACCCATTGATGGAGGCATAACGTTTTCTGGCCCACCTGACCAAGGAACTTGGCGGACTGGGCCTAAGGAGCCTCGCACGGCGTCTCCCCCCGTGACTTGAGGCAAAAAAATTTTTTCTCAAGTGCGCAGTTCGATAGGCCCGGTGAAAGGGCCTTTGGAGTTCCCAGACGGCGCAGGCCCTTCATCTTACCCGAGGCTTTTTCTTCTATTCTCCCTCCTCCGCAGTACTCACTCCCAATAAGTGGTGTGTGAGAGATGGCCTCTACGGTATATCGTATCTCGAGCCGCGCGCTGGAGCCGTAGTTCGCTTCTTCTGGGCATGCCAGAGGGTATTGCAGACGGGAATAAACCTGCAATTCACACCTCCCGTCCCCAGACTTCTTCTCTCCTTTCTTTTTATGATGTAATGAACTTGTAAGTTCTTTCATCAAGCATGTTCGGTCGACCTTCCTTTCTTTTTTTTTCATTTGAAAGGCGAGGTGGTGAGCCCCCCCGGGAAACATGTTCCTCCCCCTTGTTGTTTTGTGTCACGTAAGACTTTTTTCACATGACACGGGTTTTCGTGATTTTTTTTTTTTTTTTTTAGCTTTTAGATCGAAGCTCTTCTCCCGGGTTTTGGACCTCCCACTTTGTTTTTCTGATTCCTTTCCCCCCCAGTTCTTCAAGGGAAATGCACTCAGCACCGGCGAATTTGAAATTGTACGAATCTTCCCTCTTCCCCTTCTGGTTTTGATAGATGGTCTGCCTATGGGGGGTTCCGCGTAACTTTTTCCGTAGTCTTTTTCCTTCCATTTTTTTTCTTTAATCCTTTAGTAGATCATTGGACCTGTCTATTTTGGGAAGTAGCATACCCCCTGCTCACAGGTGCTCTCCGGGGGGTGGGGGGGGGGGGGGGGTTTGCAATGTTTTTCCCCCCTTCCTGCAAACCCCCCCTCTGAAGCCTCAAAATGGATGAACGTTTATCTTTTTCTTCGTAGTCTTCCTACGAAATTTACTCCTCTCACAAGCTTTTTTTTCAATTCGCCAATCTCATGACTGGCGGCTCGTCCCCCTTGCTAGAGACGTCTGGGATTAGCGACATTAGATACGTGGGTGTGCTCTGCGGGCCTGAACGTCTTTTCTGCTTTTCCTTTTCCCCTCTGCTGAAGACCTTTCCCTTTCCTCCGGGTCCGTCTTGCGGGAAGTAAGCCCTAGTCCCGGCCAAGGCGTTTTTTTTTTCGGAGTATCGCCTGGGTCAATCTCCCTTTCCTGTCGCTTTTCCCTCTTTTTTTTTTTGCCCCCCCCCCTTTTTTTTTTTAAGTTCGGTATGGATGGAAAGCTTTTTGATTGGGTGGCTTTTCATCTGGTACCCTGGTTCCCCTAATTTTTCGTTCGCCAACGATCTCTATAGCCACGTTTACCCTTCTATTTGGTGCCTCCTATGATAAGTGTTTGGATGTTTATTTTCCCTCCGCGATCCTAATGGTCTCTGGTTCATATTTTTTGGATGGGGCTTTTGATCCCCTGTATTCTGATGGTGAACCCATCGCCTCTCTGTTCCCTTTAGACTCCCCTCCTCTCCAATTGAAGCTGCCCCCTGAGCGTCGCGGCTGCTGGCGACTTTCCTTTATCTTTTGCTTAGCCTTGCTGATGCGACTTTTATAGGTTCTCCTCCCTTTGTCCCCTTTTCTCAGAGTCCCCTAAGAAAGATTTCTGCCGATCAGCGAATTCGGAGATCTCCTCGTCTCTAGCGGTATGCATGTTTGTCCCCTTTTCTCCTTCTTAAATACCCCCTTGTGAGTCCGCACTGTCATCTCTCGGATTTGGGCTACCTTAATTCTTTGTTTCGTTGCCAAGCTCCCGTTCCAGCCTTCCCCCTTTCCCCCACCTTGAACTTCCTTTACACACGTCTGGAAGCCAAGTAACGTCAGGCCCGCTCCTTTTTTAGTTGCGGGGGCGTGGTGACGCTTTTTCCCTTCCCGCGGCGGGGTTGCTGAACCTTCTCTTTATCAAGCTGCCCCCGTGGTCTTCTGGCCTGGCGCCGTGTCTTTGCGGTTCGACGCGGGCGCATCAAATCGATCTCGTCCCCTTTTCCCTCCGTCCGTGGCCGCGCACTTTGTCCTTGCTCTCCGACGTTTCCTCCCCGTCAATGCCTCAGCCGCCTGGAGTGTCCTGTGGTTCAGTGATGGCGTCATGGGCAGGGAATTTCTCCACCCGCGCTTCGTGAGGTCGGTCCCCTGAGCTCCTCCTTCCAGTGTGAGAGCTTTGACGAGACCAGCTTTTCTGTCTTTGCCCGTGG